>Ga0208185_1000231_pt1 | contig 33662 bp, 34 predicted proteins | sample EasRivMeERMLT700_FD_187532 | JGI IMG/M metagenome (GOLD analysis project Ga0208185, IMG submission 187532) | Soil microbial communities from meander-bound floodplain in the East River, Colorado, USA - East River MetaG ERMLT700 (SPAdes) (version 2) | ecosystem: Environmental > Terrestrial > Soil... | reverse complement strand
GACCGCGTTCCACGGCAGGTACACGTACTGCGCGAAGCCGCCCCAGAGATGGGGAGCGCGTTCCGCAGAGGTGTAGCCGTAGCGGATGCCCTCGGGATTGGTGCGCCAGTCGGTGTTCTCGCAGTGGCGGTACTGGCCGGCGTGGCACCACTCGCACTTGCCGCACATCACGTAGTGCTCGACGAAGACGAGGTCGCCTTCCTTGAAGCCCTTGCGCCGCGTGAACTCGCGCCCGGCCTTCGCGATCACCCCGATGTTCTCGTGGCCCATGATCACCGGCGCGTTCGAGGGCGGGGTCTTGTACAGCTTGACGTCGGTGCCGCAGATCCCGGCGACCTCCATCTTCATGAGGGCGCTGTCTTCCGGGATCTCCGGCATCGGGAACTCGCGGAACTCGGTCTTGCTCGGTCCGGTGCGGACCGCGGCCAGGACTTTCTCGCTCATAATCGCTTCAGTCTAATGGAACGCGAACGAGCCGACGCCGCCAGCCGGGTCAAGGCCTGGACGCGCAGCCGCTTCGGCGACGTCACGGTCCTGGTGACGGAACTGGAAAGCGCCGTCCCCGGCTTCCCGCCGCTGCATACCGTGGTCGCGTTCTGGACCGCGGAACGCAAGCACTATCACTTCAAGGTGTTCAAGCCGCTCGAGGAGGTGGCGGAGCAGGACGTGCCGCCCGCGTGGTACCGGGACGCGCTCGCCGTGACGCCGGGCACAGACTGCGGCTGCTGCTAGCGCTACACTTCTCGCCGGAGGGGGGTCCCCATGAAACGTCGCTGGTTCGTCACGCTCGCTATTGTTGCGGGCTTTGGCATTCAGGCATGCGCGCAGTTGCCGTCCGATCTGGCCCAGCTGGGAGGCTGGACCACGCTGATCGACGGAGAGAAGGGCCTGGAGAACTGGAACCGCGTCGGCGACGCGAACTGGCGGCCCGAGGACGGCGCCATCGTCGCCTACCGCGGCAAGGGCGGGTTCCTGGTGTCCAAGAGCTCCTACAAGGATTTCCAGCTCAGGGCCGAGTTCTGGGCCGACCCGACGACGAACAGCGGCGTCTTCATCCGCCTTTCCAATCCGAAGCGGATCGGGGCGGATAACTCGTACGAAGTGAACATCTTCGACCAGCCGCCGGACCCGGCCTACGGCACCGGCGCGATCGTGAACTTCGCCAAGGTGTCGCCGATGCCCAAGGCGGGCGGCAAGTGGAACACCCTCGAGATCACCGCCAAGGGCGCGCAGCTCACGGTGCTGTTGAACGGCGTGCAGACCGTCGACATCAAGCACGCCAAGTTCGCCCAGGGACCGCTTGCGCTGCAGTACGGCCTCGGCGCCAAGAATGCCGAGGGCGGGCCCATCAAGTGGCGCCGGGTGCAGGTGAAGCCGCTCGAGGATAAAGCAGCGACCGCGGCTGCTGCCAAGCCCGCGTCAGGAGGCGGCGGGGGGACCGCGCAGTAAATCGCGCGTTTGAAATACACTGTCGGCACCACAGAGGAGGAGGAGCTATGAAACGTAGAACGCTGCTCGCAAGTCTTGCTTTCGGCTTCACCATCATCGGCTGCTCGGAGATGCCTTCGATGCCCGCCTGGGTGCCCGGGAGCGGCTGGACCACGCTCATCGACGGCGAGAAGGGCCTGGAGAACTTCAACCGCGTCGGCGACGCCAACTGGCGCGCCGAGGGAGGCGCCATCGTCGCCGACAAGGGCAAGGGCGGCCACCTGGTGACGAAGAACTCCTACAAGGACTTTCAGGTCCGCGCCGAGTTCTGGGCTGACCACAACACGAACAGCGGCGTCTGGATACGCCTGAGCGATCCCAAGAACATCACCACCAAGAATTCCTACGAGGTGAACATCTACGACGCGCGGCCGGAGCCGAAGTACGGCACCGGCGCCATCGTCGACGTCGCCGCCGTGGCGCCGATGCCCAAGGCCGGCGGCAAGTGGAATGTCTACGAGATCACGGCGAAGGGCGACCAGATCACCGTCGTGTTGAATGGCGCGAAGACCGTCGAGGCGAAGAACAGCCAGTCTGCGCAGGGCCCGATCAGTTTGCAGTTCGGCAACCACGGCAAGGTGCCCGGCGGCGTCATCAAGTGGCGCAAGGTGCAGGTCAAGGAACTCTAGAAGGAGAAACGCAATGGCGGTGGAAGCCCGGACGAAGCCCCAGGTCGCGGTCATGAACGCGGTTCACGACCTGCCGGTGCTGGTCGCGCGCGACGAGGGCTACTTCAAGGACGAGGGGCTCGACCTCGAGTTCGTGACCACGCCGGGCATGGCGCAGGCCAGCACCTCGCACTACGTCAAGTTCGACTCGGTGTTCGACCGGCCGCTCGACTCGGTCTACAACGACGGCGGCATCGATCAGTACCGCATGTGCGAGTGGGGCATCATGAAGCGCGCGGTGGAAGCCGAGAGCCAGAGCCTGCGCGGCCGCAAGATCGTGGCGCTCGGCGCCTCGATGTCGAAGTTCGCCATCGTGGTGTCGAACGAGTCGAAGATCTACGAGCCCGAGATGCTGAAGGACAAGCCGATCGCAGTAACTCCGAACAACGGCTCGGACTTCACCACGCTGAAGATGATGGAAGGCTTCCTCGAGCAGGCGCACGTCAAGCGCACCAACGTCGGCTCCATGCTCAAGCGTCTTGAAGCGGTGCGCGACGGCCGCGTCGCCGCCGCGAGCCTGATGGAGCCGTGGATCAGCGTGGCGCAGAAGTGGGGCCTGCGCATCCTCATCGAGTCGCACTCGACGCGCGCCGAGGCCGCGGGCGACGAGCTCGACGGGCCCACGCTCAAGAAAATGTTCAGCGCGCAGGCGCGCGCGGTCGAGGCGATCGAGAAGGACCCGCAGAAATACGCGCACTACCTCGCGCGCGAGACCGGCGGCCTGCTCAAGCCCGAGGAGCTGCAGACCTGGCGCCTGCTGCACGCCGCGCCGCAGCCCTACACGCGCGAGCGCTTCGACGACACCTACAACTGGACCGTCAAGTGGGACATGACGGTTCCGGGCGCCACCTACGAGAACACCGTCGACAACCGCGCCTGGAAGTAGGGTGATGCAGTGAAGCGGCGGGAGGCAATCCTTGCGATTGCCGTTCTCGCCGCCGCGCCCGGCGCCACGGCGCAGCAGGCCCGCAAGATCCCGCGCGTCGGCGTTCTAAGCCCGGGAACTTCGAAAGAAGCGGCGTCGGTACAGCGCGAACATTTCGAGCGCGGGCTGCGGGAACTCGGTTGGATACCCGGCTCGACGATCCTTGTCGACTACCGGTTTGCTGAAGGAAGCGCCACGCGGCTGGCGGAACTCGCTGCCGAGATCGCTCGGTCAGGCGTGGACGTCATCGTGGCACGCAGCCCGGTTGCCATCCACGCCGCTCGTAAGGCCACCACGACGATCCCGATTGTCATGTCCGGGGGCACCGATGACCCGGTGGCCGATGGTCTAGTGAAGAACCTGTCGCGACCGGGCGGGAACATCACGGGCCTGGTCTCCCCGGTATTCGACCTTGACGGCAAGCGTCTCGAGTTGCTGAAGGAGACGCTTCCAAAGCTAGCCCGTGTGGGTGTCTTGTCAAATCCCAAGACCGAAGCTCAGCTGTATGAACAGCGCAACGCAGTGCTTCAAGCGAGCGCTCGTTCGATAAAGTTACAGATTCAATTACTGGAGGTAACGCGGGCGGAAGACATCGCAACAGCGCTTGCGACCGCAGACCAGGGCCGGATCGAGGCACTGCTTGTCCGCGCCGACCGATTCGTTCTCGATTCACGTTGGAGCGAGATTGCGGCAATGGCAGCGCGCCATCGGCTGCCTGCAATCGGTGCGTTTCGCTTTTTTGTCGATGGAGGCGGGTTGATGTCCTATGCGCCAAGTCTTACGGCGTTGCACTATCGCTCGGCGACTTACGTCAACCGCATCCTTCGTGGCGCACAGCCCGGCGACCTGGCTATCGAGCAGCCGACGAAATTCGAGCTCATCGTCAACCTCAAAGCGGCGAAAGCGCTCGGTATCGAAATTCCAACGACGGTGCTATTTCGCGCCGACGAGGTGATTCAGTAACCCGAAGTCACCGCGCTTCGTCGAGGAACTGAAGCAGGCGCGGGGCGGCCGCGGCTTCGGTCTGCGCCTCGGGCGGCGCATCCCAGTATTCGGATTTGGCCAGGCACTCCTGGAGATAGCGCGCGGCGGACGTGGCGTGCGATTCGTCGCGGCCGGGGACGACGAGCGCCGGGATGGCGAGCGTGAAGAGATCCTCCGGCGATGCGCCCGGCGAGGTGTCGCGGTCGAACAGCGCGTCGCGCATGCCTTTCACGATGGTCGTGTAGACCCCGCGATTCATGTTCGGGAAGGAAGCGGCAAACGCGCGATCGCTGCGCATCGGCGATGCCCACGGCCCGCCGCGCGCGTCGGCGTTGAACGGCTTGGCATCCGTTTGCACCAGCGACGCGGCGGCCTGCAGGCCGTGCTCGCGGACGAAGGCCACGTGATCAGTGAAGCGCGCGCGCGACTTGATGCGGTACTTGGCGCCGCCGACCGGCCACCACAGGATCATGCTTTGCGTCGCCGCGGGATAGGCGGCCGCGAAGGCGATCACGCAGGAGCAGCCCATGCAGCCGCCGATGAGGTGCGCGCGCTCAATTCCGAGGTGCTCGAGAAGCGCTTTGCCGTGGTCGGCGTAATGGCGCCAGGTGATGAGCTCGACGCGGCCGCCCGACTGTCCGCACTCGCGGCGGTCGAAGGCGATGCAGCGGTATTTCTTCGGCAGGTGCTCGAGGAGCTTGATGCGCTCGTACACGCCTTGCGCGCGCCACTTCTCGATCGTCGCGTCGAAGCCGCCGGGCGCGTACATCAGCAGCGGCGGCCCGTCCCCCAGGATTTCGTAGCGCGTGGCGATGCCGTCGAGGACAACGCTTCTAGGCACGTTGTCCCTTGATCTGCCGCGCAGCGCGGACATCGTCGGCGTAGGCGGTGAGGGCGTCGAAGGTGATTTGCGCGACGTTGGCGTACTGGTCGGTGGGCTTTCCCAGGTTGGAGAATCCATAGCCGATCGCGGCGTGAACCATGCGCAGGCGGCCGTCGAGCCACGGGCCGCCGCCGAGCCCGCCGATCACCGGAATGCTCACCGCGCGCGCCACCGCCTCGCCGGCGATCGGTCCCGAGTGCCTGAAATCGAGCAGCGACGCGCCCGCGTCCACCAGGCGCCGGGCGTGGTCCACGAGCGTGGCGGTCTCGTCCTTGCCGCCGTGAATCTCGGCGAACACCGGGACGCCGGCGCGCACCACCGTGCGCACCAGGTCGGCCGAGCCGAGCAGCTTCACCAAGTCGGCGCCGCATTCCTTCAGGCGAAGGGCGGCTTCGGCGTTCTGCTCGTGCGCCGGGAGGTCGACGCTGACGACCGCGCGCTTCACCCCGCGGCGCACCCCCCTGCACACGACGAGCATTTCCTCGATCGTGATCTCCTCCGGGGCCTGGCCCCAGAGGTTGACGCCGACGCTGTCGCCCACCGAAACCAGGTCGACGCCCGCGCCGTCGGCGATCTGCGCGATCTGGTAGTCCCACGCGACCACGCCGACGATCTTGCGGCTCTCCTTCTTCATCCTTTGAAGATCGGCGATCACGGTGAATGCTAGCATTCCGCTGCGATGATCATTGATATCCACGGGCACTACACGACCGAGCCGCAGGCGCTGCTCGCGTTCCGCGACAAGCAGCTCGCCGGCCTCGCCGATCCCATGCGCAGACCGACGACCACGGAATTGAATATCTCAGATCAGGAACTCGTGCGTAGCGTCGAGCCGCAGTTGAAGCTGCAGAAGGACCGCGGCTCGGATCTCACCATTTTTTCGCCGCGCGCCGCCGGCATGGCGCACCACGTCGGCACCGAGGCGACCGGCATCGAATGGTCGCGGCTATCGAACGATTTGATCGGAAGAATCTGCACGCTGCTGCCGGACAATTTCGCGCCGGTGGGCCAGCTGCCGCAGCACCCAGGCGTGCCGCCCAAGAACTGCATCCCCGAGCTCGAGCGCCTGGCGGGCCTGGGCTTCGTCGGCGTGAACCTGAATCCCGACCCCGCCGGCGGCTACTGGACCGACCCGCCGCTCACCGACAAGTGGTGGTACCCGCTGTACGAGAAGCTCTGCGAGCTGGAGATGACGGCGATGATCCACGTCACGTCGTCGTGCAATCCCGCGTTCCACTACACCGGCGCGCACTACATCAACGGCGACACCACCGCGTTCATGCAGCTCCTCCAGGGCAACCTGTTCAAGGATTTCCCGGCGCTGCGGTTCGTCATCCCCCACGGCGGCGGCGCGGTGCCGTTCCACTGGGGGAGATATAGGGGCCTGGCGCAGGAGATGAAGAAGCCGCTGCTCAAGGACCACCTGCTCGGGAACGTGTTCTTCGACACCTGCGTCTACCACCTGCCGGGCATCGAGCTGATGGCGAAGGTGATCCCGGTCGACAACATCCTGTTCGCGTCAGAGATGCTTGGCGCAGTGAAGGGCGTCGACCCGGAGACCGGCCAAAACTACGACGACACGAAGCGCTACGTCGACAAGCTCGACTTGAGCACTTCGGACAAGCAGAAAATCTTCGAAGGCAATGCGCGGCGCGTTTACCCGCGCCTGAACTCCTTATTGAAAAGAAGGTAAAAATAGCAATCGCGATCGGCGATCCCGGCGGCATCGGGCCGGAGGTTTCGCTCAAGGCGGCGCTCGATCCGAAGGTGCGCGCGCTCTGCCATCCGGTGGTGATCGGCAGCGGCGCGGCAATCAAGGCGCACGCGAAGGCTTGCGGTTTGCCTTTGCGGAACGTCGACGTGCTGGAGCTCGGGCCGGGTGAATTCACGATCGGCGAAATCCATCCGGCGCACGGCCGCGCCGCCATCGCCGCCGCGCAGAGGGCGATTCGCGGCGCGGTGGCCGGCGACTACGCCGCGGTGGTCGCCGCGCCGCACAGCGAGACCGCGATCCACGCCGCGGGCATCGAGTTCGACGGCTATACCTCGCTCGTGGCGCGCACCCTGGGCCTCGCGCCCGAGGAGGCGATCCTGATGCTCTGCTTCGAGCACGAGGGCCGCGACGTGCGCATCGCGCATGTCACGCTGCATTCCAGTGTTTTGACTTCATTGAAACTGATTACGAAAATGCGGGTCCTGCGCACGATCCGCGCGGTCCACGAAGCGCTCAGGCGACTCTCCTACAGCAAGCCGAGAATCGCCGTCAGCGGAGTCAACCCGCATGCCGGGGAGGGCGCCCTGTTCGGCGACGAGGAGACGACGGCCGTGACGCCGGCCATCGAGGCGGCCCGCGGCGAAGGAATCGCGGTCGACGGCCCGATCGGCGCCGATACCCTGATCCAGCGTGCCGGGTACGACGCCTACGTGGTCATGCTCCACGACCAGGGGCACGTCGCGGCGAAGCTGCTCGCGCCCAACCGCACTGCCGCCCTTACTATCGGCACGCCGGTTCTTTTTTCTTCGGTGGCGCACGGCGCCGCGTTCGACATCGCGGGGCGCAATCGCGCCGATCCCGCCGCAATGGTGGAAGCAATTACACAGTTAGTGACTCGACGACGTCGTAGCCCGCAGACCGGAAGAAGCTCTTGAAAACAAGGCGTTGCTAGAGTAGCCGGCAATCGGGTCCCGGCAGCCCGACGCGCCGGGGGTGTTCCGCGATCCCCTGAGGTGTTCTAACTCCTTGTCGCATTGGGAACTCGCGGCGTTGGCACGCGGCTTGCACGGAGCCCTCACTACAACAAGTGCCCGCCTCTAATCGAGTCACCCCATGAAACAGAACCTCCGCCGGGAGCGAACCGTATTCCTGCTGTTCCTCGGCGCGAGCTTCGTCGCGTTGATGGCGGCGTTGCCGATCGTGACCGCGCAGCAAACGCAGCAGAAGGAAGAGATTCAGAAGCCGTCGGCGGCGGGTGGGTCGACTGCCGCTGCTTCCACCGCCGAGCCAGACTTCGACCAGGCCGACCGCAACAAGGACGGATTCGTCGACAAGTCGGAAGCGGGCGTGATCCCGGGCCTGTCGGCCAACTTCGAGCGCGCCGATCGCAGCAAGGACGGAAGACTCGACCGGGAAGAATTCGCGAAGGGCCTCCAGATCCTGCAGGTGCGGCGCTAGATGTCCTTCGATCTGCGCCTGGTCAAGACCGCGACCGACGCCGAGGCGGCTCGGCGCCTCGCGCGCGAGGCGCTCTGGCTGCGCGAGCTCGCCGGTGTGCGCAGCCTCGAAGGCCAGCTGCCGCAGCTGATCGAGGAGGGCACCGACGCCGCGGGATGGCCGTACCTGGTGATCCGCATTCCGCCCGGGGCGGGTGAGACGCGGGCATTCACGAAGGAGCACGCGCGCTTCCTGGCCCATCTCGGCAAGGCGCGCTTCCGCACCGCCGATTTCGAGCACGCGAGCAAGTGCCAGTGGATCCAGCGCTCGATAGCGTCTGTACCGCGCGATCACGCGCCGCTTCTTGAGGGCGCGTACTACGACTGCGAGAAGGCGCTGCTGTACTGGAACGGGCCCTACGTGCTCTCCCAGGGCGACTTCGCGCCCTGGAACATCCGCACCTTCGGCTCGCAGCTCTTCGTCTTCGACTGGGGCAGCGCGCACGCCGACGCGAGCCCGCTGGACGACGTGCTGCACTACCTGATGATCCAGCGCCGGCTGAAGACCGTGCCGCTTTTGCGCCGGGCGATGGGCCGCGCGCGCGAGTTCGCCGTCGCCGCGTACCCTGAGTGGTCCTGGCGGCCGAAGGTCATCGGCGCGCTCACGCTCGTGTACCTGCTCGGCGTGATCCTGCACCGCGAGGCGAAGCGCAGCGATCCGGTCGTCGACGCGTACTGGAAGCTTCTCGAAAAACGATCAGCTTGGATGAAGGAGAACTGAGAAATGTCGGCAGCAGCCACCGCCGCGGGTTACCTCTACGCATCCGGCCGTTTGCGCGGCCGCGCCGCGCGCGAGCAGGAAGAGAATGAGCAGAGGCCGCCGCAGAAGGAGCAGCGGCCGGGAAAGCCGAGGAAGGCGATCCGCGTGGCGGTCATGCCAACCCGCGAAGTCGTACCAACCCGCGAGGAGCCGACGCCCGCCGCCCCGAAGAAAACGCCCAAGATCGAGTACCGTACGCGCCGGCGCTGGTCGGCGGAATGAGCGCTCGTTCCGGAGGCTTGTTCGTCGGTCGGCTGGTGGCGGAAAACGGCATCGGCACGCTCGCCGAGGCGCTCGACCTGTATCCCGGCGCGCGCATCGAGGTGATCGGCACCGGACTGGACGAGGGGCGCCTCGCCGGCCATCCGTGCATTCGCGTGCTCGGGCGGGTCGACCCGGCCGAGGTGCAGGAGCGCATGCGCGCCGCCGCCTACCTGGTGCTGCCCAGCCTCTCCTACGAGGCGCTGCCGCGGCCGCTGGTCGAGGCTTTCGCCAACGCGCTGCCGGTGATCGCGAGCCGCATCGGCCGGCTCGCCGAGATCGTCGAGCCGGGACGCAACGGGCTCCTGTTCGAGCCGGGCTCGGCGCGCGACCTGGCGCGGCGCCTGGCGTGGGCGGAAGCCTTCCCGGAGAAGATGCGCCAGATGGGGGAGTGCGCCAAGGCAGACTACCAGGCGCGTTTCCTCGCAGACTGGAGCTATCAGAGACTTTTCGGCGAACGGCGACGCGCAGCCCGCGTCTAGAAAACCAGAAAAGTGATTCAACCCGTCATCCTGTGCGGTGGCTCCGGCACGCGCCTGTGGCCGCTGTCGCGCGAGCATCACCCGAAGCCGCTGCACGCGATCAACGGCGAGCGCACGCTGCTGCAGGAAACCGCGCTGCGCTGCACCAGCGAGCCGCTCGTGGTGTGCAATGAAACCCACCGCTTCCTCGTCCAGGCCCAGCTGAAGCGTGCGGGCGCGCGGCCGAAGGCGATCATCCTCGAATCGAAGGGGCGCGGCACCGCGCCCGCCCTCACACTTGCGGCTGTGCACGCGGTGACCGCGGACGACCCGGTGCTGCTCGCGATGCCGTCGGACCATTTCATCCCGCAACGCGAGGCGTTCCAGCGCGCGGTGGAGCGCGGCGCGGCGCTCGCGCGCAAAGGCAGAATCGTCGCGTTCGGCGTGCCGCCCGTGGCCGCCGAGACGGGGTATGGGTACATCCGGGCGAACGGCGAGTATGTCGAGGAATTCGTGGAAAAACCGGACGCGGCGAAAGCGGCGGAATACGTCGCATCCGGCCAGTACCTGTGGAACGCCGGCATCTTCGCGGTGCGCGCCTCGGTCTGGATCGACGCCATCGGCAATTTCCGGCCCGAGATCCTCAAGGCCTCCGAGCGCGCCTATCGCCAGGGCAAGCGCGACGGCGGCTTCCTGCGCGTCGATCCGGCGGCGTTCGCCGACTGTCCCGCGGACTCGATCGACTACGCCGTGATGGAGAACATCCCCGACGCGATGGTGGTCCGGCTGGAAGCCGGCTGGTCGGACGTCGGCGCCTGGGACGCGCTCTGGGGGCTCGAGGCGAAGGACGCCGACGGCAACGTGATCCACGGCGACGTGCACGCCGCCGATACGCGCAACGCGCTGCTCATCTCGCAGCACCGCCTGCTCGCCTGCGTCGGGCTCGACGATGTCGTGGTGGTCGAGACGGCCGACGCGGTGATGGTCGCGCGCAAGGACAAGGCCCAGGCGATCGGCGCCATGGTGGCGAGCCTCAAGGCCGCCGGGCGCGCCGAATGCCTGGCGCACCGCAAGGTCCAGCGCCCGTGGGGCAGCTACGACGGCATCGAGAACGGCGAGCGCTTCCAGGTGAAGCGCATCGTCGTCGATCCCGGCGCCGCGCTATCGCTGCAGATGCACTACCACCGCGCCGAGCACTGGATCGTGGTGCGCGGCACGGCCCGGGTGACGCGCGGCGACGAGACCTTCCTCCTCACCGAGAACGAATCGACCTACATCCCGCCGGGCACGCGGCATCGCCTGGAGAACCCCGGCAAGCTGCCGCTCGAGCTGATCGAAGTCCAGTCCGGCGCGTACCTCGGCGAGGACGACATCGTCAGGTTCGACGACCAGTACGGCCGGGCGGACGGGAAAAGGGGTCAGGACCCTTTTTCTGGCGAGCCACGCGCAGCTCCAGAAAAAGGGTCCTGACCCCTTTTCCTTAGAACACGAAGCGGGCGTTGAGCATCACCTGCTGGTAGTCGTAATCGCGCCCGACCTGGTTCGAGCTGCGGTCGCCGATGTCCCAGGCCGCGCCGAGCTGCCAGTGGCGCACCGGTTCCCAGCCGACGCCGAAGCGCCAGACGTGCACCGTCTCGTCGCGCGGCGGGATGCCGAGCACTTCGACCGCGATATTGCCCGCGTTCAGGCGGCGCTCGTTCAGGTAGCGCGCGGTGAAGACGAGCTTGAAGGTCGCCGCCCAGCTCGCCGAGAACACGGTGCCGGTGCGGATCACGTGGCTCGCGTCGATGTCGATGATCGACGCCGGCTCGCGGTAGGCCTCGAAGCCGAAGATGATTTTTTGGGTGGGTAGCCACTCGACCAGCCCGCGGTAAGTGGTGCCGCTGAAGTTGCGCCCCTCGAGATCGTCGTAAGTGCGCTCGGTGTGGCCGAGGCGGCCGCTGACGCGCAGCTGCGCGCCGAGGCCGTAGGCGAGGGTGAGGGCGATCTCGGTCTCGTCGAAGTCGTTGGTGAAGGCGATCCCGGTCACCACCTCCGTGACCCGCGCATCGCCGCGCGTCTGTCTCGCCTCGACGCCGATGGCGTTGCCCAGGGGGGTGCGATAGGTGAGATTGCCGCGAAAGGTCGTGGCGTCCAGGTCGCCCGCCTCGTCGATGTCGCGCTCCGAGCGCGTGTGCTCCGCCGCGCCGAACAGGCGCCAGTTCGCGGCGAACTGGTAGCCGCCGTCGACGAACCAGCGGTCACTGGTGATCATGACCTTGCGCTCGATCCGGAACTCGCCGAGATCCCCGTGCCGGTGCCGGCGCGAGTAGCCGGCGGCGCCGTTGACCTGGTTGCCGGCCTCCCACAGCACCTCGCCGCGCAGGCCGTAGCCGAAGTGGTCGATTTCGCTGAAGTGGTCGTAGTCGTAGTACTCGCCGAACCCTTCCAGCAGGAGAAACTGGCGGCCGACGACCCGGGTCAGCATGCGCCCGCCCGCACCGACGCGGGCGACGATGTCCGATTGCTCGTCGACGTCCCGCCGGAACGCGTTGCTGTCGTACATCAGTCCGCCGTAGGCGAACAGCGTCCAGGGTCCCACCGGGTCGGGGCGCCAGGCGGGGAAAGCCCCGCCCGACGGGTAGGGAAGGTCGTCGACGGTCTCGAACGCGAGCGCGGCGGCCGGCCCGAGGGCGAGCCATGCCGCGAGGATCCAGCGCTTCATCATGGGGGCTTTCTTCCTTTTGTTCGTGAGTCGGCGCCGATTCTAGGCACGGCCTTTTTGCGTGTCTGCCGTGCCTCAACTACAAACGGACTGTCGGGGCACGGCGACAACGGAGTGCCCTGCCTATCGACTAACTAATTGATTTTGCATGAAGTGTAGATCTGGCACGCGCATTGCTCGTAATGTCGCCCCTATGCTGCAGTCACTTTGGCGTCCGGTCGCGCTCCTGTTCATTGCGGGGCTCGCGGCTGCGTGGGCGGCGAGCAGCCTCGCGCCGCGGCAGTACCTCGCCACCGGGGGAGTGCTCGTGCCCGCCGGGATGATGAAGGTCCGCTATCAGGGCGAGGACCCGCGGGCGGCCGCCGCCGTGGTGCAGGGATTCATCGAGAAGCACAAGGACGCGCTGCTGGTCGACCCACCGCTGGTGACGCCGATCCCGCCGAGCCTCGCGGGCAACCTTGCGCTCGGCGCCATCGCGGCCCTGGTCGTGAGCCTGTTCGTGCTCGGCCGCCGCCGGCCGCGCGCGGTCCGCTCCGAGGGCGAGCTGATCGAAGCTCTCGGCGAGCCGCTGCTCGCCGCGCGGCCGCTCGCGCCGCAGCATCTCTCGCGCCAGCTCCTCGCGCACTGGTTCGCGCACGGCCGCCGCGTGCTCGCCGTGGTCAGCCCGCACGAGGGGGACGGCCGCACGCGCGTCGCCGCCGAGCTCGCGCGCGCGTTCGCGCAGACGGGCGAGCCGACGCTCCTCATCGACGCCGATTTCCGCGCGCCGGCGCTGCACCGCGCATTCGGCCTGCGCAACCGCGCCGGGCTCGCCGACTTCCTCGAAGGCCGCAGCACGCAGATCGCGCACTGCGCCGAGAACCTCTCGGTACTGGTCGCCGGACGCTCGAGCGCCGATCCGCTCGAGCTCCTGAGCCGGGGGCGGATGCTCGAGCTCCTCGCCGCCGCGGCCGGGCGCTACCGCGTGATCCTGGTCGACACGCCGGCGGCAGCGCGCGGCCCGGATATGCAGATCTTCGCCGCGTTCGCCGGCGGAGCCCTCGTCGTAGCAAAGCGGGGAAGCGAAGCCGCTGCATTGACGCGCCTGCGGGACCTGCTCGCCTTTTGCAAGGCCCGCGTCGTAGGCACGGTGCTTAGCCAGGCTTGATGGACGACCGCGGCTACGTCGCCCAGGCGCTGTTCGACCGCTTGAGCGACGATGAGGTGCGCTGGCGTTTGCTCGGCGACAGCCAGGGCTATCCGGAGCGCGCGCCCCCCGAAGTGCAGATCGCGGTGCCGGTGGCCGAGCTTGGCGGGATGCCGCGCGCGGTGGCGCGCTTCTGCCACGACCTCGACCTGCAGCTGGTACAGCTCGCGCCCGAGGACAGCCGGGCGTGGCGCTGCGTGCTCGCGTGGAGCGACGAAGTCGGCCGGCCGCGCTTCATGAGCGTGCGGATCTGCAGCGATTACTGCAGGGGCGCGCGCTGCTATCTGCGCGCCGAGGAGCTGCTGGTCGGCGCGCCCGAGACGCTCTTCAGCCACGGCCTGGTCGACGCGGTCGAAAGCGGCGAGCTCACCGCCGAGCGCGCCGCCTGGCTGTCCACGCTCTGGAACGACGATCCGCGCGGCGCCCTGGAGCGCATCGAGCGCTTCTGGCCCGACCGGGCGCAGACCCGCCTCGTCGCGCAGGCGGCGCGGCACGGCGAGTGGGCCGCGGTGCGCGCGGGCCTGGCCCCGCTGCGCCGCGGGCTGCGCCGCGCCCACCTGCCGGATCCGGCCGACATCGTCGCGCGGCTCGCCGTGGCTGCGCGCAACCTGCTCGAGCCGGCGCGCGCCGCGATCGCTTTCGTGGGGCGCGAAAGCGCGATCCGCGGCGAGGTCATGGCCCAGGTGGCGAGGGATCTCGCGCCGCTCGGATTGACCTTGCTCGAAGGCACGACGCGGGCGGACGTGCGCGTGATCTTCGACCCGCCGGGAGATTTCGCGGGCGACGACCTCGTGGTGCACGCCGGGCGCGGCCTCGCCGCCAATGTGGTCGAGCTCGAGCGCGCGATCCTGCGCTGGCTCGAATGCCGCGTCGAGCGCCGTTACCCGCGCGCGCTGGTCGGCGAGAACCCGCTCGCGGCCCGCGTATTGCAGTTCGCGGTTCGACACCGGATTCCCGGGGTGCAGCTCTTCCTCAACTGCGACATCCGCAGCCGCCTGGGCTCGCCGGTGCTGATGCCGTATCCCTTCGGCATCGTGATCGAGCGCGGTACCCGCATCGGCAGCCGGGTAACGCTGATGCACCAGGTAACGATCCTCGGCGCGGTGGAAATCGAGGACAACGTCACCATCGGCCCCGGCGCGAAAGTGATCGGTCCGCTGCGCATCGGGCGCGGGGCGACGATCGGGCCGAACGCGGTCGTCACCGACGACGTTCCCTCCCACGACACGGTCGTCGTGGAAAAGCGACGCGAGGTTCGCAGAAGCGTCGTGAACGTGTGACATTGGCTCCGGTCCAATGTCGTGGAAAACTCACATTGTGATTTTTTACCCGCGCTCGTTCCTCGCACTGTTGCTCGCAGGCTTCACGCTGGTGATCCTGCCGCTCGTCGGCGCGCTCGCGTACTCGGCGTGGAACACCGAGCGCCTCGCGGGCAAGAGCCGCACCGCGGTGTTCAACGCCTCGCAGGCCGCGCGCGCCAGCCGCTCGCTGGTCGACCGCATCGCCGCGATCGAGCGCGTCGCGCAGCAGATGACGCTGCTCAACGATCCGGAGCTCGCGATCGACTACGCGCGCGTGCATCGCAGCTTCAAGCAGCTCGCCGCCGAGATCGCCCAGCTGCCGCTCGACGACGCGCAGGCGCAGGCGCTCAACGTGACGGTGGAGCACGAGCAGGGCCTGTATGACCTTCTTACGAATTCTTCTAAGCCCCGGCTGGACGCGCGGCAGGTCGGTACGCACATCGATGCGCTGATCGACAGCGCGCGCGACGTGCTAGCGATCAACAACCGCGTCGTCGACCGCGAGGTCGAGCGCCTGCGCGTGAGCGCCGAGATGGTGCAGCGGAACATCATCCTGCTCCTCATCTTCAGCACCGCGGTCGCGCTCGCCATCGCGCTCGCGCTGACCCGCTACATCGCGCGCCCGATCATCGAGATCGACGCCGCCATCCGCCAGCTCGGCGGCGCCGATTTCTCGCAGCCGATCGCGGTGCGCGGCCCCGAGGACCTGCGCTACCTGGGACGCCGCCTCGACTGGCTGCGGCGGCGGCTGGACGAGTTCGAGACGCAGAAGAACCGCTTCCTGCGCCACGTGTCGCACGAGCTCAAGACGCCGCTCACCGCGCTGCGCGAGGGCGCGGAGCTGCTCAACGACCAGGTCGCCGGGCCGCTCGCGCCGCCGCAGCGCCAGGTGGTCGGCATCATGCGCGACAACAGCATCAAGCTGCAGCGCCTGATCGAGGAGCTGCTCGACTACCAGCGCGCGCTGCACGCCGCCGCCTCGCTGGAGGTCAAGCCGGTTTCCCTGGAGCTTTTAGTGCGCGAAGCCGCGCATCCGCACGAGCTCGCCGCGCGGGCCAAGGGGCTGCGCCTGGTGATCGACTCGGAATCGGCGATGGTCGAGGCCGACCCGGAGAAGCTGCGCTCGATCGTCGACAACCTGATCTCGAACGCGGTGAAGTTCACGCCCACCGGCGGGGTCGTCTCGGTCTTCGCGCGCGCGGTGGCGGGCGAAGCGATCATCGAAGTGCTGGACACCGGGCCGGGCGTGCCAGCCGAGGAGCGCGAGTCGATCTTCAATCTGTTCTTCCGCGGCCGCAGGACGGAGCACGCCATTGCCGACGGCGGCACTGTCCGGGTCAAGGGCAGCGGCCTGGGCCTCGCCATCGCGCGCGAGCTGGTCGAGGCGCACGGCGGCCAGATCGCGGTGGTCGCCGGGGGGGCCGGCGGTCATTTTCGTGTAACGCTTCCGCGCCGTTCGGCGCGTGCGCTGGCAGACGCCGTGTAAAGATGCATCGCAACAATCAGTGCCTTCGCGGAAAGAAGAGGTGAGGGTGATGGCCAACGACAACCCCCGGGTCCTGCTGGTCGACGACGACAAGGACCTGTTGCAGCTGATTGCGATGCGGCTTTCGGCCACGGGCTACGCCGTGACCGCGGTCGAATCGGGCGAGGCGGCGCTCGCCGCCCTTGCCGTCTCGCGCCCGCAGGTGGTGGTCACCGACCTTCGCATGCAGGGCATGGACGGGATGGCGCTGTTCGATGCCATCCACCGCGACTCGCCCTCGCTGCCGGTACTGATTCTGACCGCCCACGGGACCATTCCCGAGGCCGTGACCGCGACTCGCCGCGGGGTCTTCAGCTTCTTGACCAAACCGTTTGAACCGAAAGTCCTGCTCGACACCGTAGCCGAAGCCATGCGGCTCTCCAGCCCGCCGGCATCGGGCGCGCTCGAGTCCTGGCGCGCGGAGCTCATCACTCGCTCCTCGCCCATGGAAGATCTCCTGTCTCAGGCGCGCCGCGTGGCGGCCTCGGACGCCAGCGTATGCATCTTCGGCGCGAGCGGCACGGGTAAGGAGCTGCTGGCGCGCGCCATCCACCGCGCGAGCCCCCGGGTAGAGGCGCCCTTTGTCGCGGTGAACTGCGGCGCAATCCCGGAGGGTCTGCTCGAATCGGAGCTCTTCGGGCACAAGAAAGGTTCCTTTACCGGGGCCGTGTCCGACCGCCGCGGACTGTTCCAGGCCGCGCAGGGCGGCACGCTCTTTCTCGACGAGATCGGGGACATGCCTTTGCCCCTCCAGGTCAAATTGCTGAGGGCGCTGGAAGAAAGAAAAATCCGCCCGGTCGGTTCGCACGAGCAATACGACGTGGACGTTCGCGTGGTCGCGGCCACCCACCGGAAGCTGGAAGAGCGGATCGCTTCGGGTGAATTCAGGGAAGACCTCTACTACCGGCTGAACGTGGTGAAGCTCTATATCCCCACGCTCGCCGAGCGGCGCGAGGACATCCCGCTCCTCGCCAACCATTTCCTCACCCGCCTCGCCGAGCGCTATCGGCGCGGCCGGCTTACGCTCTCGCCCGAGGCGACGCAGATCCTGGTCTCGGCCTCGTGGCCGGGCAACGTGCGCCAGCTCCTGAACGTGATCGAGCAGGCCGTGGCGCTCGCCGCGACCGAGGTGATCCCGGAGTCGCTGGTCCGGCAGGCGCTGGACGCCGGCGACACGTCGCTCACGCCGCTGGATGAGGCGCGGCGTGCATTCGAGCGCGACTATCTCGTGCGCATCCTCAAGATCACCGGCGGCAACGTCACCAAGGCGGCGCGCCTTGCGGGGCGCAACCGCACCGAGTTCTACCGCCTGCTCGAGCGCCACTCCCTCGAGCCGGGGATGTTCAAGGGTAATATCAAAGGGGATAAAGACCACAAGGAGCGCGCCGCCGCATGAACCTTTTTCGCCTCTTGATAGTTTGCTTTTTCTTGAGTACCCCGGTATTTGCGCAGGATCTCGGCCCCGAGGATCTCGTCAAGAAGATGACCCAGGAGGTGCTCGAGGCGATCAAGGGCGACAAGCAGCTCGCCGCCGGCGACAGGCAGAAGGCGATCAAGCTCGCCGAGGAAAAGATCCTGCCGCACGTCGACTTCGACGAAGCCACGCGTCTCGCCGTCGGCCGCGGCTGGGCGCAGGCGACGCCGGAGCAGAAGAAGAAGCTGGTCGCCGAGTTCCGCAACATGCTGGTGCGCACCTACTCGAACGCGATCAGCGCCTACGAGGGCCAGACCATGAAGGTGCAGCCGGTGCGCATGAAGCCCGGCGACACCGACGCCACCGTGCACAACCAGTTCATCCGCCCCGGCGCGAGGCCGGTGCTCGTCGACTACTCGATGCGCAAGACCGACAAGGGCTGGAAGATCTACGACATCGTGATCGAGGGCGTGAGCCTGGTGCTCACCTACCGCAGCGAGTTCGACGCCGTGGTGAAGCAGGACGGCATCGACGGCCTGATCAAGCGCCTCTCGCAGAAGAATACGCCGGCGGCGGTCGGCGGGTCAGCTTCCGGATCGGGCAAGTAGGATCTTTCAAGATGGTGTCGATCGCCGGGTAGAGCTCCTGGCGCGACACCATCAGGGAACGCAGCGGCTCCCGGTTCGGGAATTCGAGCCGGGTCGCGCCGCGGGTGAAGCGGCCGCGCGCGATTTCGCCCGCCTCGAGCGCGGTCAGAGCGCCTTTCTCCATGTCCCCCTGGTAGAGCGGGATCAGGGCCGACAGCGCGAGCGCGATCATGTCGAGCGTCTTCGCGTCCTTGACGCCGTGCCCGGGGAACAGCCGGTCATGAACCAGCGCCGCCGCCCTGGCCAGTGGAATGAACTCTGCGGCCATGCTGCCCCATCATATGAACCCAACTGGCGGAAAAGCGCCCCGCCGGGGGATGCCGTTCGGACCACCTAGCGGCGGTTCTCGGCGCCGAGGCTGTAGTAGGTGCCGGCGAAGATGATCGCGGCGCCGACGAGCACGACGTGAGCCTGTTCCTACCCCTGCGCGCCTCGCCACGTAGCTATTAACGCTAGCGCACGCGCGGTTGCGCAGCACGCCGATCTTCTCCAGCTCGCACTCGATCACGTCGCCGCGCTGCAGGTAGCCCTTCGCTGGCACGATCGGCTCGTCGCCGTCGCCGCCCACCCATTTGCCGCCGAGCTCGGGGTCGGTGGACCACGCGGTGCCTGGAAAGGCCCTTGGGAAACCGGTTCTCCCTCATGTATTTTTCTCGATCCGATAACAAAGAATTCGCTATGTATCCAGGATGTCCGCGCGGGGCCCCTGCGGGTCATCCTTCCGGAATACGAAGCTATCGGGATCTTCGGGCCGCATCTGCTGGTGCATCATCTCGCCGGGCGCCTGGTGCCGCCGAAGGTGCGGGTGCTGATCGATTTTCTACTGGAGCACTTCGAAGGCCATCCGGTGGGTGCTTGACTCCTTGACACCGGGTATACGGTGCTGAAAAGATAGCATACCAAACGCGGTCGCTGGCATACGCCAATAAACGAGGGTGGTCGGCTGCAGAATGATGCTCACTTGCGTTTCGCCGCAGTGCATCGGCCACGGCCATCCGACACACCGGGCGACAAGGCTCCGCCGCGCGTCCAGCCCTACCCGCAGTAAGACAAAGCGCAGCCTCCGAGTCGACGTTCACTGCCATTACCAAAACGCCGAGGCTCCTGAAGATCAAGATCTGAAAGTCCGCTTTCTCTGAAGGCGGTGGCAACTCGTTTGCGATTAACTCTTGGAGGAGGGAAGCAAATGAACGTGAACAAGAGGAGATTCCTGCAGGTTGGATTCTTGGCTGCGTTTGCCGCGTTTGCCCCGGGGGCGGTTGCGCAGAGCGGAGACATCAAGATCGGCGCGTTCGCCGCGATGACCGGGGCGGCTGCGGCGCAGGGGAAGTCGGTGCTCGAGGGCGTAGAGCTGGCGGTCAAGGCGAAGAACGCGGCCGGGGGGATCAACGGCCGCAAGATCCAGCTGGTGATCGGCGACGACGCCGGCAAGCCCGAGGAGGCCGCGGTCGTGGCGCGGCGCTTTGCCACCCGCGACCAGGTGACGCTCGCGATCGGCAGCGTGAGCAGTCCTGCCAGCCTTGCCGCGGCGCAGGTGTTCCGCGAGGAGGAGGTGCCGCAGATCGTGGTCAGCGGCACGGCGCAGCGCATCACGACTCAAGGCAACCAGTGGGTGTTCCGCTCGACCGTTCCGGATCGCAAGTTCGTCGCCGACCTGGTCGACTTCCTCAATGAGAAGCACCCCAAGCTGAAGCGCTTTGCGTTCATCTACGTCAATGACGACTTCGGCAAGGGCGGTTTCGACTCGTTCGTGGAAGCAGGAAAGAAATACGGCATCACGGTGGTCGCGGAGGAACGCTATACCCGCGGAGACGTCGACTTCGTCGGGCAGCTGACCAAGATCCGTGCCGCCAACCCAGACGCCATCGTCGACTGGTCGCGCTATACCGAAGGCGCGCTGCTCCAGCGGCAGATGCGCCAGATGGGCCTGTCCTCGTTGCCGCGTTTCGGCGGCGACGGCTGGGGGCAGAAAGCCTTTCTCGACCTGGCGGGGGATGCGGCAAACGACGCGGTTTACGCCACCCACTTCAGCCCGGCAACCTCGTCGCACATTCCGGAGGCGCAGCGGTTCATGGCCGAGTTTCAAAAGCAATACGGCAAGCTGCCGGACTACGTGAATGCGCAGGCCTACGACGCGGCCCAGATCGCGTTTGCCGCAATCGAGCGCGCCAAGAGCTCCGACCGGACCGCCGTGCGCAACGCGTTGCGCCAGACCGACTACGCGAGCGTGCGCGGCCCGTTGAAGTTCGATTCGAAAGGCGACCCCACGCTCGTCACGCACATGGTGCGCATCGTCAACGGCAAAGAGGTCAATGCCCGATGAGCAATTCCCAGGTCATCGTGCTCGAGCGTAGCGGTGCTGCCGCTTTTGCCCCGGCACCGCGAGCGGTGCGCGCCGGCGACTACGTCTTCACCTCGACCATCTATCCGATCGACGCGTCCGGGCACGCGGTCGCGGTGGACGAGCGGCTCGGAGAGGCCGGTCCGTCGGTGATGGAGGTCCAGACGCGCCAGTGTTTGCAGACGCTCAAGTCGGTGCTCGGCGATTTCAGGTCCACCCCCGAACGCGTGCTCAAGGCGGACGTCCACCTGGCGGACGCGAACGATTTTCTGGAATTCAAGCGGGTGTGGAAGGAATTCTTTCCGAAGGATCCGCCGGCCCGCACCACGGTGGAGGTCGGGGACACGCTGCCGTTCCCGGGCGCGCGCATCAGTCTCGACGCGGTGGCGCTGGCGGGCGACTCGAAGCTCGCCCGACAGGTGCTTGCCGACCCGGAAGGCTCCGATCCGCTGCCTACCGAGTGGGCCTCGCATGCGGTGCGCGCGGGCAGCCTGGTGTTCTGCTCGGCCTTTCCGGCCACCGACTTCAAGTCGGGCCTCGCGGTGGGCAAGCCGCCGGGGTTCCCGAACTACGGCAGCGACGCGGAGATGCAGGCGGAGTACATCTTCGCGCGGATGAACCGCGTCCTGTCGCAGGCCGGAACGTCGCTCGCGAACGCGGTCGAATCGCAGCTCTACGAGCCCAACCTGCTCAACTTCCACGACGTCGACGGCATCTGGGCCAAGTTCATGCCGCTGCCGCCGCCGCGCAGCTCGATGGGCGTCAAGGGCCTGATCCTGCCCGGAGCATTGTGCGCCGCCAACCTCACTATCCTCGTGCCCGACAAGGATCATCCGAGGGAGGAGTCGCACAAGGGCCTGCGCTGGCATCCGGTGAAGGTGCGCAAGGTCAACTTCTCGCCGACGATGAAGGCCGGGCGCTGGCGGTTCATCGCCGGCCAGGTGCCCAGTGCCGACATGAGATCGGCGGTCACCGTCCCCCCTGGGATGCTGATGCACCTTTCGGATATCGAGGAGCAGGTGCGCTTCACGATGCAGATCCTCACCGAGCAGCTGGAGGCGAACGAAACCGACTGGGCGCACTGCCACCATGTGCGGCTCTACCTCACGCAGCCGCGGCGGGATTACAGGGCCTTCGCCCGCGTCTGGCGGGAGTATTTTCCCGATCCCGCGAGGGCGCCGGCGCTGGCCTTCGTGCCCTCCACCGGGATCATGTTCAAGGACCTGCTGGTCGAAATCGACCCGACTTGCGTGGCGCGCAGCTAAAGCGCGTGTGCTTGCCGCCCCGCCGGAACGATCGGCATCGTTGCGCGGGCGTTACCTGGGTTAGGTGCCGCTGATGGATCAGGCCTATTTCCTGGACTTGCTCGTCGGCGGCCTGGCGATCGGCTGCGTCTACAGCCTGGTAGCGCTCGGCTTCGCGATGATCATCCGCGCCACCGGCATCATCCATTTTGCGCAGGGCGAGGTCCTGATGGTCGGCTCGATGAGCGGGCTGTCCACCCTGTGGCTTCTGCCCAGGCTGCCTGCGGTGGCGGTCATGCTGATCGCCATGCTCGCTTCCGGGATCGTCTCGGTGGCCATGGAGTTCTTCGTCTATCGCACGCTGCGCGTACGACGCATCCCGATCATGAACGTGATCACCGCGACGGTCGGGATGTCGATTCTGTTCATCAACGCCGCGCGGATCATCTGGGGCTCGGAGCCGCTGCGCTACCCCGATCTCTTCGGGACCCTCGCGTACACCTTTGCCGGCGTGCGGATCTCGCCGCAGCTCGTGTGGATCATGGTGATGGGACTGGTCCTGATGGGAATCCTCCAGCTGTTCCTCAAGTACACCCGCACCGGGCTCGCGATGCAGGCGGTCGCCCAGGATCCCGACGCGGCGCAGATGATGGGCGCGAACCTGACCAGGATGATGGTGTACACCTTCGGGGTCGCCGGAATCATGGCGGGCGCGGCCGGCGTCATGGTGGGTTCGCTGTTCTTCTCTTTCTTCCAGATGGGCTTCATCATCGGCCTGAAGGGCTTCATCGCCGCTACGCTGGGCGGGCTCGGCTCCCTCGCCGGAGCGATGCTCGGCGGCATCCTGTTCGGGCTGATCGAGACCTTCGCTGCGGTCTTCGTCTCCTCGGCCTACAAGGACGGCATCGGCATGGTGCTGCTCATCTTCATTCTGCTCGCATCGCCTTCCGGGCTGGTCGGCCTTTGGAAGCGGCGCAGGTGAGCGCCGACCCGGCCCTGTCGCCGCGGCGCTCGCTGCAAAGCCGGGTGGCGACGCTGGTGTTCGTCGCGGCGCTGCTGGTGTTCCCGGCGGTCTATCACAACCCGTTCGCGCTGCACATGATGTCCCTAGTGGCGATCAACGCCATGGTGGCGCTCGGGCTGCAGCTCCTGTTCGGTTTCTCGGGCCAGCTGTCGATCGGCCAGGCCGCCTTCTACGGGATCGGCGCCTACACCTCCGGCCTGCTCACCACCAAGCTCGGCGTGCCGTTTCCCGCCGCGCTCCTCGCCTCCGGCGTCGTGGCGTCGGTCGCGAGCCTGCTCATGGTGCCGGTCACGCGGCTGAGCGGCGTGTACCTCGCCGTTTCGACGATCGGCTTCAGCATTCTGGTGCACCTGGTGCTGATGAACGAGGAATGGCTCACCGGCGGCACCTTCGGGCTCATCGGGATTCCGCGCGTCTCGCTTTTCGGCTACACGCTGCGCAATCCCGCCTACTCCTATTTCCTGTGCGTCGGCTGCGCGCTCGCGGTGTACGCCGCGCTCGTGCGCCTCGAACGCTCGCGCTTCGGCCGCGCCATCAATGCCATCCGGCAGAACGAGGACGCGGCGCGCTCCAGCGGGCTGGCGGTGACGTACCTGAAGAGCCAATGCTTCGTCATCGCCGCGTTCATCGCGGGGCTCGCCGGCTCGCTGTATGCGCACCAGGTGCGCTATCTGGCGCCCGACGACTTCACCTTCTGGAAGTCGATCGAGTTCCTGTTCATGGTCGTGATCGGCGGCGTCGGCAGTCTTTTCGGCGCGGTTCTGGGGGCGGCGTTCGTCGTGCTCCTGCCGGAGTGGCTGCGCGAGATCGGCGACTATCGAATGCTGGTCTTCGGCGCGCTCATCGTCACCGCGATGCTTTTCGGCACTCGCGGACTCGCCGGCGTTCTCGCCGCCACGGGGCGGGCGCTCGGTGCCCTCATGCGACGGGCCGCGGCCAGTGGCTGATGCCTTGCTGGAGGGTCGCGGCCTGACCCGGCGCTTTGGCGGCCTGGTGGCCGTCGACGCCGTCGATCTAGTGGTGAAAGAAGGTACGGTGCACGGTCTGATCGGCCCGAATGGCGCCGGCAAGACTACTTTGCTCAATCTGGTCGCGGCATTCTTTCCCGCATCGGCAGGCACGCTCAGGTTCCGGGGCGAGGACATCACACGCCATGGGCCGGCCCAGCGAGCGAGGCAAGGCATCCGCAGGACCTTCCAGAACCTGAAGCTCTTCGCCGAGATGACCGCGCTGCAGAATGCCAGCGTCGGACTCCACGCAAGCAACGCAGCGGGCGTGTTCGATGCAATCGTGGGCACGCGCCGGCATCGCCGCGAGGAGCGTGCCATCGCGAACGCGTCCCACGCCGCCCTGGAATTCGTCGGGCTCGGTCAGTATTCCGACGTCGTCGCGGGCGCGCTTGCCTATGGCCACCGCCGCCTGCTCGAGATCGCGCGCGCCATCGTCGCGCGCCCCACACTGCTGCTGCTCGACGAGCCGGCGGCCGGTCTCAATGCAACGGAGGCGACCAACCTGTCGGCGCTGATCCACCGCATCAGGATGCAGGGGACCACCATCGTCCTGGTCGAGCATCACATGGACGTGGTGATGTCCGTATGCGACACGATCACGGTGCTGAACTACGGCCACAAGCTGGCCGAGGGCACGCCCTCCGGGATCCAGGAGAATCCCGAGGTCATCGAGGCCTACCTCGGCCACGCCCGGGAGCCGGCGCATGCTGGTGCTTGAGAACGTTTCCGCGGGCTATGACGGCGCCCTCGCGCTGCGCGGAGTCTCGCTCGAGGTTCGCGCCGGCGAGGTCGTGGCGATGATCGGCGCGAACGGCGCGGGGAAGAGCACCACCTTGCGCACGATCTGCGGGCTCCTGCCAGCGAGCGCCGGCTCGATTTCGTTCGAAGGCCGCTCGCTCGTCGGCCTGACGCCGGATCGCATCGTCGCGTTGAATCTGGTGCACGTGCCGGAAGGCCGGCGCGTGTTCCCCGAACTGACGATCGAGGAGAATCTCCGGGTTGCGGCGTATCTGGTGCGCGAGCGCGCGCGCATCCGGCGATCGCTGGATGAAGTCTACCGGCGCTTTCCCGTGCTTCGCGAGCGCAGGTCCCAGCATGCCGGGACGCTCTCGGGAGGCGAGCAGCAGATGCTCGCATTCGGCCGCGCCATGATGAGCGGCCCGAAGCTCCTCATGCTGGACGAGCCTTCGCTGGGCCTTGCCCCGCGCCTGGTCGAAGACGTGATGCAAGCGGTCGAGATGTTCCGCGACGCCGGGATCACGGTCTTGCTGGTCGAGCAGAATGCGAACCTCGCGCTGAGGATCGCCGACCGGGGCTACGTCATGGAGACCGGGGCCATCGTCATGGAGGGAACCGGGGCCGAACTGCTGGCCGACGAGTATGTGCGGGCCAGCTACCTGGGCGCGCAGCGCCACAAGGAGGGATCCTCTGCTCAAAAATAGCGAGCAACAGCAGTCCAACGGCGAGCTGTCTCTGAAAGGCGAAACCCAGAGCCACCGTATCCGCGCCGCGATCGAGGCCGACATCGTTTCCGGCCGGCTGCTTCCGGGCGCCAGGCTGGACGAAAAAGTGCTCGGGGTGCGCTATGGCGCCTCGCGCACGCCGGTGCGGGAGGCGCTCAAGCAACTGGCTTCGGAAGGCCTGGTGAGCTTGCGGCCGCGGGCCAGCGCCGTCGTCGCCAAGCACACGGTGGCAGAGCTCGCCGAAATGTTCGAAACCATCACCTTTCTCGAGGCTGCCTGCGCCGCGCTTGCTTCACGCCGCCACACCGGCGAAGACCGGCGAGCGATCAGCGCGGCCCTCGATGGATGCGCAAAAGCCGCCGCAGACGGCAATCCCGCGCCGTTTCATGACGCCAACAAGCGATTCCACGAGGTGATCTATGCGGCGGGCCACAACCGCTACCTCGAAAGCCAGACGATAAGCGTGCGCAACAAAGTCGAGGTCTACCGGCGCGGGATGGGGTTCCACCCGGGCTTGATCGCCGTAGCCATGGCCGAGCATACGCAGATCGTGGACGCCATCTTCAGAATGGACGAAGCGGCCGCATCGACCCTGATGAGGCGTCACCTGGATACGTTCAGGGACGATGTCGTATCGATGGCCAAGGCGCTGAGCCAGGTCACTCCATTCCCTCAATTTTGAAATGCGCGCCGACGATCTCTACGAAGCCCAGATCGCAGCGCTGTTCCAGCGCTCGGCGTTCTTATCGGCGCCCAGAAAATACCGCTTAGAATCCGTCCCCTCGATAGGGGAAATGCATGACGCAGGCAGAAACGAAGCTCGACATCTTTCCGCACATCTTCCCGCTCGCCTACTTCGAGCGGATGAAGAAAATCGCCGAGGGCAACCCGTCGCTCGCGGCGCAGCTCAAGCGCTGGATGCACATCCCGGTGCTGTGGGACCTCGAGCGGCGCATGAAGATGATGAAGCGCTTCCCCGGCTACAAGCAGATCCTCACGCTCTCCATGCCCGCGGTCGAATTTCTGGGAACTCCCGAGGAGACGCCTGAGCTTGCCCGCCTCGCCAACGACGGGATGTTCGAAATCGTGCAAGAACATGGAGACCTGTTCCCGGCGTTCGTCGCGTCGCTGCCGATGAACAACGTGCCGGCGGCGCTCGAGGAGATGGACCGGGCGATCGCGAAGCTCGGCGCCAAGGGCGTGCAGATCTTCACCAACGTCAACGGCCGGCCGCTCGACGAGCCCGAGTTCTTCCGGATCTTCGAGCGCATGAGCAAGACCTACGACCTGCCGGTGTGGGTGCATCCGACGCGAACGGCAAAATTTCCTGATTATCTTTCTGAAGAAAAGAGCAAGTACGAGATCTGGTGGCTGTTCGGCTGGCCTTATGAAACGAGCGCATTCATGGCGCGCCTGGTGTTCTCGGGGATGTTCGAAAAGCTGCCGAAGCTCAAGATCATCACCCACCACCTCGGCGCGATGGCGCCGTACTTCGTCAACCGCATCGGCTACGGCATGGACCAGTTCGGCAGCAGGACCTCGGACGAAGATTATGTTTCGTTACTGAAAAAAATGAAAAAAAGGCCGGTCGACTTCTTCAGGATGTTCTACGGCGACACCTCGGTGAACGGCTCGAAGTCCGCGATCCGCTGCGGGCTGGATTTCTATGGAACGAACCGGGTCCTGTTCGGCACCGACTGCCCCTTCGATCCGGAGGGCGGGCCGCTCTTCATCCGCGAGACGATCAAGGCGCTCGACGGCATGAAGCTCAAGCCGAACGACCGGCGCCGGATCTACTTCGGCAATGCGATGCAGATGCTCAGGCTGAAGGACGTTTCCTCAGCGCAGCGGTAGCCTTCGTATCGACGCCGCCGTCCGCGTCCAGCGCGACGCCGTAGGCGCTGCGCGCGAGCTCGGCGCTGACGTAGCCCTGGCGCACGTCGTTCGCCACGACCTCGGCGGGCCGCTCGTGCGGATCGCCGAAGCCGCCGCCGCCGCCGGTGCGCAGGATGAGGGCGTCGCCGGCCTTCAGCCGCTGGTTGCGCAGCTTGGCGTTGGCGCGGTCCATGTCCTCGCTTCCGTCGATCCGCGTCGTGACGTGGTTTCCCATGCCCGCCATCCCGCCCTCGATGCCCCACGGCGCGCAATGCATGCGCTCCGCCTGCACGTCGACGGTAATCGGCGCCAGCGCCCTGACCACCTGCTCGGTGCCCAGGCCGCCGCGGTGGCGGCCTGGTCCGCCCGAGTCGGTGCGCAGGCAGAAGCGCTCGAACAGGATCGGGTACTTGGCCTCGAGCTGCTCGCAGGGACTGTTGTGCGTGTCGCCGTCGTTGGAGCACACCACGCCGCTCATGCCGTCGCCGTTGAACCGGCCGCCCCAGCCGCCGCCGGCGGGGCCGCAGGCGGCGATGTAGAAGCGCCCGTCGCGGGGCGAGATGCCGTGGATGAGCGCGAACACCAGGTCGGCGTGATGGGCTGCGGCGGTGCGCTCCGGGATCGCCTTCGACACCGCCTTGATGACCGTGTCGACCACGGTCATCGGGAAGGTCATCCACCAGCGCATCGCCGCCGGCTTGATGGCGCTCACCACCGTGCCCTTCGGCACGATCACCTTGAGCGGGCGGAAGCTGCCGTCGTTCACCGGGTAGTCGGTGGGCGAGGTGAGGCACTTGTAGGCGACCTGGGCGCAAGACTGGCCGGTGCTCGGCCCGGAATTGAAGAACCCCTGCACCTGCGGGCTGATCTCGGAAAGGTCGATGGTCATCTCGTCGCCTTTCTTGACCACGCGCACCTTGATCGGCACGCGCTGGCCCACGGTGTAGCCGTCGTCGTCCATGAACGACTCGGCTTCGTAGGTGCCGTCGGGAATGGTGCGGGTGCGGGCGCGGGCCGCAGCCTCGGAGTTGTTCATGATGTTGTCGATTGCCGCCGTGACTTCGTCGCGGCCATACCTGCGCACCAACTCGAGGAAGCGGCGCTCGCCGGTCTTCACCGCGATCACCTGCGCGCGCAGGTCGCCCATCGCGCGCTCGGGGATGCGCACGTTCATGCGGATGATCTCGACCAGCTCCTTGTTCACCACGCCGGCCTTCTGATACTTCATGAGCGGGATTTGGATGCCCTCGGAGTAGATGTCGGTGGTGACCCCGCCGAGCGTGCCGCCGACGTCGGGCCAGTGCGCCATGCACGCCGCCCAGCCGCCCAGCTTGCCGCGCTCGAAGATCGGCATGCTGAAGGTGAAATGGTTGAGGTGACTGCCGGTGGTGTAGGCGTCGTTGGTGACCAGGATGTCCCCGGGCTCGAGGCCCTCGGGGCCGAAGTGCTCGAGCTCGGCCCTGACCACGTTCGCCATGCCGCGGATGAAGCTCGGCAGGCCCATGCCGATCGACACCGTCCGCCCGTCGGCGGTAAAGAGCCCGACGGTGAAGTCGAGCGCCTCGTAGATGATCATGTTGTACGCCGTGCGCATCAGGTTCGACTTCATCTCCTCGGTCACGGCGAGCACGCCGTTGCGCACGATCTCCGTGAGGATGGGATCCGCCTTGGCTTTTTTCCGGCTCATCTTTTCCTTCCAACCTCGATCACGAGATTGCCGTAGCTATCGACCCGCATCCGGTCGCCCGGTAGCAGCACCGTGGTGGAGGCGTGCTCCTCGATCAATGCGGGGCCCGCAACGCGGTTGCCGGCCCTGAGCTCGTTACGGGCGTACGCGGGCGTTTTCAGCTTTTTGTCCGAAAAGAAAACCGTTCGCGTACCGCGTTGCGCCGCACGCGTCGGCGCGGGGCCTCCACGGGAGATTCGCTCGAGAGGCGGTTTTTTCATCAATCCGGTCACGGTGGCGCGCAGGCTGACGATCTCGGCGCGCTCCTCGGGCGCGCTGGTGCCGTAGCGCAGCTGGTGCACCTCGTCGAAGTGGTGCTTGATGGCGTCGCGGTTGCGCTTCTTGAATACCGCGGGCGACAGGTCGACGGTCACCGGATGCTCCTGGCCGACGTAGCGCATGTCGGCGGCGTAGGCGACGGTGGTGCGCGAGAAGCGCACGCCGCTGTCGGCGAGCGCCTTCTTCCCCTGCGCGATCAGCCGCCCGTAGATGCGCTCGATCTCGCCGAAGGGCGCGTCCTCGAGGCGCGTGAACCAGGTGCGCACGAAGTCGTAGCGCAGGTCCGAGTGCAGCATGCCGAAGGCGCAGAAGTGCCCGGGGGCGCGCGGCACGATGATGCGCGACATGCCGATCTCGCGGGCGATCTGCGAGGCGTGCAGCGGACCGGCGCCGCCGTAAGCGATCAAGCAAAACGCGGCCGCATCGAGGCCGCGCTCGGTGGAGACGCCCTTGACCGCGTAGGACATCGAGGAGACCGCGATCCGCAGGATGCCGTTGGCGGCGTCGGCGAGGGAAAGACCGAGCGGCTGGGCGACGTGCTCGGTGATGGCGCGGCGCGCCGCGGCCTCGTCGAGCTTCATCTCGCCGCCCAGGAAGCGGTCGGCGGCGAGCCGCCCGAGCACCAGGTTGGCGTCGGTGACCGTGGGCCGCGTGCCGCCGAGCGCGTAGCACGCGGGGCCGGGATCGGCGCCGGAGCTCTGCGGGCCGACGCGCAGCGCGCCGCTCGAATCGACCGCGGCGATGCTGCCGCCGCCGGTGCCGACCTCCGAGATATGCACCATCGGGATCTGGATCGGCAGCGCCTCGTTGTAACCGCCGACCAGCGCGGTGGAGGCGGTCAGCACCTCGCCGCCATAGATCACGCCCGCCTTGGCGGTGGTCCCGCCCATGTCGAAGGCCACGGCATCCTTCAATTGCAATTCTCTGCAGAGGGCCTGGGCGCCCACCACGCCCGCCGCCGGCCCCGATTCCAGCATGCGCACGCACTCGGTCTGCGCCTGGCGCGACTGGTACAGGCCGCCCGTCGATTGCACCAGCAGGAAGGCACCGTTGAACCTCTTATTTTTGATATGAGCGTCGATATCGGCCACGTAGCGGCTGACGCGCGGCCCGATGTAGGCGTTCGCCACCGTGGTCGAGCAGCGCTCGAACTCGCGATATTCCTGCGACAGCTCGTGCGAAGCGGTGACGAAGGCGCGCGGCAGCCTTTGCTGCACGATGCGCTTGACGCGCTCCTCGTGCGTGGGATTCACATAGCAGTGCAGCAGCAGGATGGCGACCGCATCCACCTTCGCCGCCTCGAGCCGGTCGCAGAGGCCGTTCACCTGCGCCTCATCCAGCGGCAGGAGCACTTCGCCGGTCGCCGTCATCCGCTCGCGCACCTCGAAGCGCAGCGCGCGCTCGACCAGCGGCACGTGCTTGCGGAAGAAGAGGTTGTAGGAATCCGGCCGGTTGATGCGCCCGATCTCGTAGGTGTCGCGGAACCCTTCGGTGATGAGCAGCGCGGTCTTCGCGCCGGTACGCTCGAGCATCGTGTTGATGGCGATGGTCGAGCCGTGCAGGAACAGGCCCGCGTCGGCGAAGCGCGCGCCGGCCTTCTCCACGCCGTGCGAGATGCCGTCGACCAGGCGGCTCGGGGTAGAGAGCGTCTTGCCGAGCAGCAGCTGCCCGCTGCGCTCGTCGAACGCGGCGACATCGGTGAAGGTACCGCCGATGTCGGCGGCGAGGCGGGTGCGTGCGGTCAAGCCCCCGATACTATTACGCGCTGGAAGCATGAAAGCGAAACAACCCGCGGTCGAGGCCATGCGCCTCCTGGGCCAGTGGCAGCGCGTTTCGCGCGGCCACGTGGTGTTCGGCGCCGGCTGCTCATGCGGCGCTGCGTCGACCAGCGTGCGGGTGCAGGACTACGAGCAGGACATCCTCGGCTTCCTCCGTGGACGGCACGGCACGGCCGCGCCGACGATCGTGGGCCTGCTCACCGGCGTGGCCCGGGGCGGCACACAGGCGGATCTGGCGATGCTTGCCGACCTCGAGCGCAGCATCGATTCGTTTGAATCGCAGCACCGCGGCGGCGGAGGTTCGTAGTATTCTGGCCGTCGAGGAGGAGGACCCCATGAGGAAGATTGCAATCGTAGTCGCCGCGGCCTTTTTCGCCGCGAGCAGCGCATTGGCGCAGACTGAGCTGAAGTTCGCCGATGCGCTGCCGAAGACTTTCGCCTACTACCCGGCGATGGAAGCCTTCAAGGCCGTCGTGGACAAGAGCGGCAAGCTGAAGATCGAGCTCTTCCCGGCGGGCGTGCTCGGCGACCAGAAGGCGCTGATGGAAGCGACCAAGGTCGGCGCGATCGATATCTCCGTGGTGGCCTCGCAGGTGAGCCAGCAGCTCGTGCCGGAGCACGGCATCTTCGGCCTGCCGTTCGTCTGGATGAAGTACGACGACTGGATCAAGTTCCTGCAGGGGCCGATCGTCGCCGAGCTCGGCAAGAAGATGGAGCCGCACGGCCTCAAGGTGCTGGTGTTCGCCGACGGCGGCGCGCTCGCGGTGCTGAACAGCAAGCGCGCGGTGCGCACGCCCGAGGACATGAAGGGCCTGAAGCTGCGCGTGATGCAGGACCCGATGCAGGTCGACATGATCAAGGCGATGGGCGCGATCCCGGTGCCGATGGGCACGCCCGAGGTCTATAGCGCCATCCAGCAGGGCCAGATCGACGGCAACGCGACCGGCCCGCAGCTCCTGTGGGCGCTGAAGAACCACGAAGTGGCGAAGCACCTCTCGTTCACCAACCACGGCCGAGCCTCGGGCGTGGTGATGATGAACCTGAAGAAGTGGAATTCGCTCAGCGCCGACCAGAAGAAGGCGCTCGACGAAGGCTCGAAGGCGTTCTTCAAGACCGACTCCGAGTACTTCACCACCAACCCGAACACCGCCAATGACCGCGTGGTCGGCTTCATGGCGAACGCGGGCGTGACGGTCACCGAGCCCGACATCGCCGCCTTCCGCAAGGTCACGCTACCGGTGGTGCAGGCGTTCAAGAACCGGATGAAGTCCCCGCTGGTGGACAAAGCGCTGAAGGAAGCGGGCATACCGTAAGGCGTTGTTCCGCGCTCTCGAGATAGCGCTGCGCGCCGTAGTGGCGGCGCTGGTGGTGACCATCGTGGTGATGGTCGCCGGGCAGGTGGTGTTCCGCTACGCGGTGAAGGAGCCGATCGTCTGGTCGGAGGAGTTCACCACCCTCTGCTACCAGTGGCTGTCCTACCTCGGCGCCGCGCTCGCGGTGCGCTACCGTGCGCACTACGGGGTCGATCTCTTCGTTCGTTTCCTCGGGCCGCGCTGGAAGAAGGCGCTCGAGTGGCTGGAGCACGCCGTGATCTGGGCGCTAGCGGTCTTCATGGTGGTGTACGGCTCGCGCATCGTCGAAGCGTCGTCCCTGCAGATGTACCCCACGCTGCCGTTCTCCGTGGGTACGGGTTATATGGTTCTTCCCATCTCCGGGGTTTTATTCCTGTTAATGGACTGGCCGGTGCTCCAGGAGCGGCGCCGGGCATGATCATCCTGGTCGCCGTGTTCGTGGCGCTGCTCGTGCTGGGTATGCCGGTGGCGTTCAGCATGGCGCTCGCGACGATCGCGGGCTTCGTCGCGCTCGGGATCCCGCTCGAGACCGTGGCGCAGAAGATGATGTCGGGCATCGAGCCGTTCCCGTTCGTCGCGATCCCGCTCTTCGTGCTCGCCGGCGCGCTGATGGAAACGAGCGGCATCTCGCGCCGCCTGGTAGCGCTCGCCTCTGCGATCGTCGGCCATATCCGCGGCGGTTTGGGCATCGTGGTGGTGGCTTCCGAAGTGCTGTTCTCCGGGATCTCGGGCTCCTCGGTGGCGGATGCGTCCGCCATCGGCTCGATCCTCATTCCCTCGCTCGTGAAGGCGGGCTATCCGCCCGAGCGCGCGGCCGCGATCGTCGCCGCCGCGTCGGGCATGGGGATACTGATTCCGCCCTGCCTGGTGATGGTGATCCTGGGCGCGATGTCCGGGCTTTCGATCTCGGCGCTCTTCGTCGCCGGCTTCCTGCCGGGCATCCTGATGGCGCTCACGCTCGCCATCGTGATCCATATCCAGGCGCGGCGCGGCGTATTGCCCGGTGCGCGCGGCAGGTTCTCATGGCCCGCGCTGCGCCATGCGCTGCGCGAGGCGATCCTGCCGCTCGGCATGCCGGTGGTGCTGTTCGGCGGCATCCTCGGCGGCGTGACCACCGCGACCGAGGCCGCGGTGCTCGCCGTGATCTACGCGC
>Ga0208185_1000230_pt1 | contig 33735 bp, 33 predicted proteins | sample EasRivMeERMLT700_FD_187532 | JGI IMG/M metagenome (GOLD analysis project Ga0208185, IMG submission 187532) | Soil microbial communities from meander-bound floodplain in the East River, Colorado, USA - East River MetaG ERMLT700 (SPAdes) (version 2) | ecosystem: Environmental > Terrestrial > Soil... | reverse complement strand
AATTCACGATCTCGGATCCGGCGACGTGGACCAAGCCGTGGACCGCAATGATTCCGTGGACGAAGGTCGATCCGGGCGAGCAGATGTACGAGTACATGTGTCATGAAGACAACTTCGACATTGTGCACCTCCTGACTGGTGCTCGCACCCGGGAGAAAAATGGGGAAGGGAAGAGGTAACGCGATGCGAACAACGCTCTGTGCGGCCGTCGTGAGTGTCGGTCTGCTTCTGGCACCCGGTGCGAAGCCACTGTCGGCGCATCACGCCTTTTCCTCGGAATTTGACGCGAAACGGCCCGTCAAGTTCGAGGGGACCGTCACGAAGATGGCGTGGATAAACCCTCACGCCTGGATCTACATGGACGTGATGAAGGCTGACGGCACGACCGAAGAATGGATGGTCGAGGCGGGCACGCCGAACACACTGCTGAGGCGAGGCTTCACCAAGGCATCCCTGATGCCGGGCACGAAGATCCGTGTCGACGGGTATCAGTCCAAGGACGGGGCGCTGCGGGTGAACGGCCGCGATCTCACGCTCCCCGATGGGCGCACGCTGTTCCTGGGGTCGGGAGAGCCGGGAGCGCCGCCCGAGACACCGGCAAAGAAGTGAAACGGCTTCACGAAAAGCCGATCCATCGACCGCCCCACCCGACGCCGGACCACAGCGCGAGTGAGGCCAGGGCCACGATCCTGGCCTTGATCGGACTGAGACGAGCGTCACCCATCAGCGTCACCCGCTGACGCACGGTGAACGTGAAGATGATCGCCAGCGCGAGGGAGGTCATCTTGAACCAGAACGCGAAGCTGTAGTAGCACTTCACCGCTTCGGAGGAAAAGAGCAGCAGTCCGGTGACCAGCATCACCGCCAGGCTGCCGATGAGAAACGGCCGGGTGTCGCGAGCAAGCTCCGCGATCGGTTGACGGCGTAATCCCAATCCGAGGAGGCGCATGTCGACGACCAGGATTGCTCCACCGATGACGCACAGCCCCAGCAGATGGAAACCTTCGATGACCGGGAACAGCCAGTCCGAAGTGCGGATGGCCTGGCCGACGCCCACGTTCTCGCACCACTCGAAAAGCGGAAGCAACGACATCACCGGCCCGCCAAGTCCTCGGGGACACAGCCCGCCAGCAGAGTAACGAGCGCGGACTGCGGCTTGTAGCAGTCGAACCAGTTGTACGCAATCATCCGTCCCGACAACACGATCAACACCCACAGCACTAGCGACAGAGCGCCGGCCACCCTCGCGGCGCGCGGCGCGACCACATCGAGATCCCAGTCGGCCACGCGCCGATAGATGCCCGAGTGAAAGATCAGGACGTTGAGGCCGGCCAGAATCAACATCACAATCTTGAAGCGAAACCAGATGCTCTGGTACGACCTCACGGGAATGGCGTAGAAGAGCAGCGCTCCACTGATGACCATGATCACGAATCCTGCGACCGTCCACGGCAGGAGCCGGTGAGCGACCTCCGACACGGGCACGCGACGCATCGTCACGCCGAGAAGGCGCAGATCGAACATCAGCGCCAACCCGAGGAAGATGCAGAGGGTCAGGACGTGGACCGACTCGACGAGCGCGTATGGCCCTTCGTGGAGGGCGATGCTCCCGGGAGTGTCGGCTAGCCACTGACAGAATTCAAGACCAGACATGTTTCTCCGGGTGCACTTGACAGCCGCATAGCGGAGCCATATCGTCGCGTCGCATCGGTCGGACGGTCATCATTTTCGAGGAGATTGTATGACGAAGCCGCAGAACTCTGGCGCGGGGCTCGTGAGTCGCCGGCACGCGATCGGCCGCGTCGCGGGTGCGAGCCTCGGGATCGTTTCCGCGCTCAGAGCGGCAGAGGGCGCAGACCTCGCGAGTGCCGGACTCCAAACACGGCTCGGGAACCCGCCGTATCCGAGCTGGAACACCGAGATGAAGCAGCTCGCGCCGAACGTCTACGCGTACACGCAGGCCGGAGGCCCTGGCGTCCCGAGCTCCGCGATCAGCAATGGCGCGTGCATCGTCGGCGCCGACCACTACCTGGCGATCGATGCCTTCGCGGCGCCGCCACACACGAAGGCCTTTTTGGCAGCGGCGAGCAAGGTGGCTGGCGGCAAGTCCTGCGACCGTCTGATCAACACACATCACCACGCCGACCACACCACCGGCAATTGCTTCTTCCTGCCGGCGGAGATTGTGGGGCACGAGTACTGCCGCCAGGCGGTCATCCAGGGCGGCATCTCCAACCTCAATGGGAGGCCCGAGTCGTGGAAAGTGGGGGCGAACGAGCTGAAGCTGGCGCCTCCGGTTACTACCTTCGATGACAACTCGAAGATCACCTACCGCTATGGGAACACCGAGGTGCGCGTGATGTACAACGGCGGCCCTGCGCACACGTGGGGTGACGCGTTGATCTACTTGCCGCAGTACAAGATTTTGTGGGCCGGCGATATCGCGTTCTTCTACGTCGCGCCGGCGGCGCAAAGCGGCCACGTCAGCAAGTGGATAGAGTCGATCGACCGGATCAACAAGATGGACGTTGACGTCATCGTACCGGGGCACGGTCCCATCGGCAGCAAGAAGGAGCTTGCAGAAACGCGCGAGTACCTTGCCTTCATCAAGCAGGAGGCGAGGCGGCGGTACGACGCCGGCATGAGTGCGGGGAAAGCCGCTGCCGAGATCGAGGCGAGACTGGGCAAGTTCGACAGCTGGACCGACCCGGCAGCAATTCGCCACGTCATCACCATCGTTCGGCTCTACGCGGAGTTCAAGGACACGATTACGCCGGATGGCGACGGCGAGGCGACACGTACGGCGAATGAGGAGTACAACGCAGTGAAGGCGGGGCGCTCGCGCTGAGGAGCCGGGACTCGGGACTCGGGACTCGGGACTCGGGACTCGGGACTCGGGACTCGGGACTCGGGAATCACGAGTTCGAATCCCGAATCCCCAATCCCCAATCCCGAGTTATTTCGTGGGATTGTCGGACGCACCCGCGAACAACTTGCGCCCGTCTGGCAGCGTGATCTCCCTGGCGTTCATTTTGTTCGTCCCGTCCTTGGCGCGGTAGCCATCGACCACGACCTGCGTTCCTGGCAGCAAGGCAGTCTTCGTAAAGCCCCTCCTGAACAACACGGTGGGCGCGCCGCCTTCCACCATCCACGCCTCCGTCGTGCCGTTCGGCTGGGTGACGGTCATATGGATCCAGACGTGCGGGTTGAGCCAATCCATCTTGGTGACGGTGCCCTTGAAGAGGACGGGTTTCGTGGCGTCAAACTCGGCGGCAAACGAGTGGTGCGCCGACAGCGACACGCCGGTCGCAGCCAGAATCAGACTCATGCCTCCGACGACAACCGCGAGCTTCCTTCCCATCGATTCATCCTCCTGCTGCTGATGCCTTCACCGCCTCTTATCTGGACTCTACCGGTGGAATTTTACGCTTGATGTCCACGATGATAGTTTCGCCTTCCCAGTGCTTGACCAGCTGTTGCTTGCGGGCGTGCCCGTATATGAATTCCTCGACGAACTCCACGCAGTTGTAATCGAGCAGCTGTGCATTCGACTCCAGGCGACGATACAGGGGCATCGAGATCTTCCACGGGCGAGTATAGACGTTGGGATCTTCGATCGTCGCTTCATAGCGTATGGCGTCGGGCGTGATCGCCGTGAAGCGCTCTACCACGTGCAATGCGTCGCTATGGAAGTTTCCCGCACGGTCGAGCCAGTTGCTGTGGAAATGCGTCACGTCGACCACCAACGTGTCACCCTCCCAGCGTCCGAGCGAAAAGCCCATTCCGGTGTCGGCGGGTGGCTCGTTGACTTTATCCAGGTGGATGGTGCGCGCCGCATTGGCGAACGCATAGTCCATCTGGATCTTGTTCGTGCTCTGGACGATCTGGAAGGGATATGGCATGTACATCGCGCGGGGGATGCCCGGCAGGTAGCACTTCAGCTCAGGGTCACGGTCAATCCAGTGCTCCGCGTTCTCTTTTTTGATCGCGGCGGCTTCCGGCTTGTACGGGATCTGGCCATCGCCCTCCACAATGCCCAGCGACGCAGGGACGCCGCCGGCGGCGCCGAGCGCGAGCACCGGTGCTGCAGGAACTCTCGCATACGCATACGGAAACACGCCGGGTTGCGTCACCGCACCCGGCCGTGCCTCGTGGGCCTGCACGTCCCAGTTGGCTTCGCCGAGAGTTTGCCAAATGCCGCTGAAGTTGGGCTTCCCGTCGGCGGTCCGCGCCGGGCGCGTCGCCTGCCCGGCTGTCCGTGTCACTGTCACCCACGTGATGGCGCCTGCGGCAATCGCCGCAGCCACGGCCATGACGACCAGCGAGCCTTGAACGCGGTTTCCCATGGCTATCTCCCCGGGCTTCCCTGGCCCCGCCCGCTGCTGCTCGCAGGTGTACCATCTATCGCAGCGCCGCCCCCTCTGCCTTCCATGCGGCTCTTCGCATACTCAGGGTTTCCAGTTCCGCACAAGAGGTAGCACATGGTGGCCGGGTCCGGACCCTTTCCTTCGGCGTAGGCCTTGTCGTCCATGCGCGCGCCGATGAGCATGTTCTTCAGGGCAATGTTCCCATCGTGACAACGCGGCTCGTCATAGATGGCATTTGCCGTTGCGTCCTGCGCGGCCATTTCCACCTTGACGGTCCAGGGCTTCTCCCACGCCGTCGCATCCTCCATCGTGACGACGTACTCGATCGTGTTCGCGTCGACGCGCGTGAAGCGCTCGATGAGGTGCAGGTTCTCGCGTGATCCCTGGTAGTCCGTTTTGGCGCTGAAATTCGTCACGTCAACGACCAGCGTGTTCCCCTCCCAGTGCCCGCGCGAGTCTCCGTGCCACTGGCGGATCTGTGACGGCACATGCGGACTCGTGGTGATGGGGATGACACGCTGCCACCCCTCATAGAGGATCGAAACGGCTCCAGGCGATTGCACAATCTGGTGCACGCCGCCGATATTTGGCAACTGTCCCGACAGGCAACGCTCGCTCAAGCCAAAATCCTCGGGACCGTCGGCGCGATTGACGACGCGGTCGCCCATGATCTGGGCGGCTACGTAGTAGGGAGGTGGCTCCGCCCGGCGTGGTGACACCGGCCCCGGCTTCACGCCGAAGCACGCGATGTCCTGCGACTTCTTGCACGCCTCGACGGACTGCATGAGGGCAAGCTGGAATTCGCGCATCTCGCGCATCCGCTGCTGCACTTCCGGCGTGAGGCGAGGAATTCTGCCGTCCGGCGGATCGGCAATCAGCGACGTCCGGTGGCCGATCGGCCGCGGGTTTTCAAAGGGATCCGCTTCGAAGGTGGTGTCGTACGCGCCGGTCAGATCCTCTAGGGTGCCTCGCGGCGCGATGCGTTCACCTCTCTTGGGTGCGGTCGCGGCCTGCCTCTCCCGATCGGCTTCACGCTGGGCGACTTCCGCGTCGGTCAGAACCTCTTTGCCGGCATCGCGAGCGGGTCGCTGCAACGGTGTCTGGTACTTCTGGGCCCAGAGGCCCTGAAGGTCCGGTTCGCCCCAAGCTGTCTTCAGGGCAGTGTCGCCCGCGGACGGCTTCGCCTCCAGGTTCATGAATACGACAGCGGCCATCACGACCGCCGCCACGCCGAGTAACGCGAGCAACCGTTTGTTCATCGCGCCTCTCCTCAGAAGTCCGGTCGAAAGCCGAACTTGAACGTGCGCCCGGGCAGAATACGTGACGCGTTCAGCCAGCTCGCTCTGTACGTGGTCACCATCGATTGAATGTCATTCGCGTTCCGAGACCGTTTACGGATCGACCCGGAAGTCCCGCGAAGCGACAGGCTGGCCGTCGATGAAGATCTCGACCTTGTAGTCGCCTTGCGGAAACCCGCCGGCGCTTTCGAAATGGAACTCGGTGGCCGCCTGACCCTTGTACGACACCTGCTTCTGCGTCTCGCTTATGACACGCCCGGCATACGACCAGCGCGCGAGGATTGTCGAGGCGCCGGTCCGATCCGTGAGCACGGACGCGTAGATGGTGTTGTCAGGCTTGAATCGTGTCGTATGCACCGCGATGGTGCGGTCGACGTTCAATGCCCGGCCGACCTGCAGCGTCAGGAGATGAAGCGGGGGGCGACAACCCACCGCGCTCATGACGACGATCGCGATGAACACGCAGTTACCGGTTCGACCTCTCACCCCTCTAATCTAGCGCACCTTCTTGCCCACCGCCGCGAACAGGAGTAGGCTCCCCGTCGTGAATGCAAATCGCCGCCAGTTCCTTCAGTTTCTCGCCGCGAGTTCGGTCGTTGCTCCCGCGGCACGGGCCTGGGCGCAGCAGCTGGTTGCGTCGCACGACGCAGCCCTGCTGACGAGCGCAAAAGACGCGCTCGACATCATGGAATTCGAGGAAGCCGCGCGCCGCGCGCTGCCGGCGGCACACTGGGGCTACATGGCCACGGGGGTCGACGACGACCTCACGCTCAAGGCCAACATGGAGGCGTTCAAACACATCCGCCTCAAGCCCCGGCGCCTCGTTGACGTGTCCAGGGCCGATCTCAGGACCGAGGTGTTCGGCGCGATGTGGGAGACGCCGATCTTCCTCTGCCCCGTCGGCGGGCAGAGGGCGTTTCATTCCGAGGGCGAGCTGGCCACCGCCCGCGCAGCCCGGACGAAGCGGCACACCATGATTCTCTCGTCGGCCACGAGCACGTCGGTCGAGGAGGTTGCGAAGGCGCTCGGCACCCCTCCCTGGTATCAGCTGTACATGCCGTTGAAGTGGGACGAGACGGAAAAATTGGTGAAGCGCGTCGAAGATGCGGGCTGTCCGGCGCTCGCCTGGACTGTCGATCTCCTGGCCGGCAGGAACACGGAAACCTCGGTTCGCTTCGCCCGCCAGGACACCCGCAACTGCATCGCGTGCCACACGCGCGGAGCAGGCGTTCCCGTCCACCGCCCGATGTACGACGGTCTCGATGGTCGCTTCAATCCGCCCGAAGCCACGTGGACGTATGTCGATCGGTTGAAGAAGCTCACTCGGATGAAGGTGCTGCTCAAAGGCATCGACAGCGCCGAGGATGCGCGGCTCGCAGTCGAACATGGCGTGGACGGCCTCGTCGTGTCGAATCACGGCGGGCGCGCCACCGAAACGTTGCGCGCGACGATCGACTGCCTGCCTGAAGTTGTCGACGCAGTCGGCGGGCGGATTCCGGTGTTCGTCGATGGAGGTTTCCGCCGCGGCACGGACATTTACAAGGCCCTCGCGTCCGGCGCGCGCGCAGTCGGGATCGGGCGTCCCTATATCTGGGGCTTGTCGGCGTTCGGGCAGGAAGGTGTTGAGCGCGTGCTCGACATTCTCCGCGCGGAGCTGACGCTGACGATGCGGCAGATGGGCACGCCATCGATCCGCGAGATCACGTCGACGCGCGTGTTACGAGGGTGAATCTCGAAGTCGCGGTGCGGACCCTCCGGGTCCGCGAGGCGAGCCTGAAAGGCTCGCCCCGCCACTGTCATTTGGCGGACCTGTAGATGACTGTGCCGCCGCGAATCGTGTACCGAACGGCGGCAAAAGCCCGGGCGTTCGCCGACGGGTCTTCACCAAGGACGACGAGGTCGGCGGCCAGTCGTGGGCTGATCCGTCCGAGGCGTGTCGACTCGCCAAATTGCCCAGCCGGCGTGGTCGTAAGAGACGCAAGAATCTGGCGCGCGCTCATGCCAGCTTCAGCCATCAGCGCGTACTCATCGCTCGGATCGTAGTCGTTCATGTAGCCGACGTCCGTCCCGAACAGAACTGCTCCTCCTGAAGCGAGCCACGCGCGCAACTGACCGACTCCAAGTCCGACGAATCGCTCGCGAACCGAGTCACGGTCGTGGCGCAGCTCGTACCGCCAGAGCTTCAGGGTTGGGATGAGGGCGACTCCGCTTTTTTTCATCGCTGTCAGGATCTCTTCGTCCCATGGACCTGACTGGGGCGATGTGTGCACCACGATGTCTGCTCCGCCTCGCGCGGCTGACAGCAACCCCGCGCGGTTCGACGGGTGAGCGAGGAGAGGCTTTCCCCGGCGGTGGGCCTCATTCGCCGCCGCGCGAATCGCGCTCTCGGGAAGCGCGACGATGGGCGGCGCCCAGGTTGCCGCGTACACCTTGATCCCGTCCACGCCCGCGTCGAGGAGCTTCCTGGACTCCGCAAGCGCTTCCGGTGCGTCCGCCACCTCTGGAAGCTTCACCCTCATCGCGCCTGTGATGTCGAAGACCATGTCGGGCGGCGGCCCACCCTTGGGAAACAGGATCTCGCCGGTCGAGCGAATATGTGGACCGGGTACCTCACCAGACTCGACGCGATCGCGAATCCACCGCGTGTTTTCCCACATCGAACCGGTGTCGAATACGCTCGTGAACCCATAGCGAGTGAGCATGGCCTGAAGCTGTGCCCCGAGCTCGGGTGCCGGAATACGTGACGCATCCGACCACTTTCTCTCCTGGAAATGAACATGGCTGTTCCAGAAACCTGCGGCGACTGTCAGTCCGGAGCAATCGAGGACCTCGACGCCGCGAGGTATCTGCAGTGATCCTCTTCGGCCGACCGCCGCGATCCTCCCATCCTCGATGAGGACCACGCCATCTCGGATGGCATCCTCGGTCGGACTGATGTAGATCGTGCCGCCGACAAGAGCGAGTTGCTGTGGCTGGACCAGCCGGGTCTGACCGGATACGGAGTCAACGAACGGTGCCAGGAGAGCTATGAATCCGAGCGCGAGGGCCGGCGCTCGGGAGCGTGCTCGCACGACATTCATGACGATACCTCGCATCCGTTGTCTCTACGGACAATAGACTCCATCCGTTTCAACGGGCCAAGGTGGGTCGTGGTTAACACCTGCAGGACCGCAGGGCAAAAGGGATCTAAAACCGGAACTGCAGGCCGACTTGCACTCGCCGCGCCTGCGATGCGGCGGTGGGCTGCCCGAACAATCGCGAGGTCATGGTCCCTGCGTAGTTCGTGAAATTCACGCGGTTCAGGACATTGTCTGCCTGGGCGAACAGTTCGAGATTGAAGCGCCCCGCGCCCTGCTGAAAACCGCCACCGCCGCCCCCACCACCGCGGCCACCGCCCTGCGCCTGGGATGCGGCCGCGCCGTCGCCGCTTCGCGCCGCGCCGTTGATTTGTGAGAGACCAAACGAGAATCCGCGAGCGAGACGCATCCCCAAATCGCCCCAGCGTGCTGAGCCGCGCGCGCTGTTGCGTCCGATCGCTTTTCCGGTGGCGTCGAGCGGCCGATCGTTGATGACGAGATCGTGATTGTCGTCCCGCCCCGTCGTGATGTTGTACGGCGCCGCCGACTGGTATACGAGACCATTCACCGAGGCCCGAACACCAAACACCGGAGGGAGGAACAGGTTGGCCTGCACCCGGTGCCGGATGTCCTGCGACGATGGGCCCCACTCCGCGTCGGGGTGATAACTGTCGACCGGCAGCTGCGTGGCGTTATCCGCGTGGTTCTTGAACCGCGCCAGGGTGTAGTTCATGCCGAGATTCATCTGGCGCTGTGGAATCGCGTAGCCGATGTTGACGTTCAGGCTGTCCCGTGCCGAGCGCCCCGTGGACTCGAACTGCGTGACACTTCCGATCGCCGGCTCTGGTCTCAGCCCGGTTACCGGATCAGGGGTGTTGATGTCCCGTGCGCGCATCTGGTTGCGGCCGCGCAGCGACTGGTAGCCAACGGTCGTCCGCAGGTTCGTCGTAATCGGGCGCTCGACGCTGACCGACGCCTGGTGCACGTGCGGCATCTTCAGATCCGGGCTCGCCTGAATACGCCCGCCGGGCTGAATCGTGGCCACTCCGGCCCCAAGGCCCGCGCGGCAGGTGCCATCGGGTGAAAGCGCGAATGGATCCGGATAGCCGGGGCAGTTGACGCGCAGGTCGCGCTGGGCGATGCCATTCACGCGAAGTGTCTGGTCGTACAGGTTCGATTCGTACCAGTCGTAGAAGAGCCCGTAACCACCGCGCACGATCGTCTTGCTGTTCCTCGGGCTGTACGTGAGCCCCAGGCGGGGCATCAGATTGAGCTTGTCGTCGATCAGCGACTGCATCTCCTGGCGGACGCCGACGCTGATTGTCAGTGTCCGCGTCATCCGGTAATCGTCCTGCCAGTAGACGGCACCCTGATACGCCGTGAAGTCGGTGTCCACCTGGCCGATGCGCTGCGTGAATTGCAGCGGCGTGCCGGCGAGGTACGCCTCGAGGCTGCTGAAGGTGAAGGTGCCGGCTGCGTTCCGCGCGTCAAAGTTCTTGTAACGTCCGCCGGTCAGGAGGAAGCCGACCCGCATCGCGTGCTTGCGGCCGATCGTGAAATCGACGTTGTCCGCGGCTTCGAACGTCCGGGTGTTCGAGTTGGTGTTCACACCGGCGCCGCCGGCGTTGAACGCATCCAGGACGTTGACCGCGACCGCCTTCGACACCGACGTCAGCTCATTCGACGCGTGGGTGAGTTCCAGGTGGAATTCATTGAGCGTCGATCGCCCGATCAAGCCCTGCACCTGGATTCGCGCCTCTCCGTTGTCGTTGTGACGGTTGGTCGCGCGATCCGGGAGGTTGAAGCCGCCGACCCCGCCATTCAGTGACGCGTTCTGGCGCCACTGATACTCGACCCGGAGCGTCTGCGCGGTGGTCAGCGCGTGTTCGATGCCCACGGTTGCGCCTGTCGTCCTCGTGGGACTCGAGACGAAACCGACGAACCGGCTGCCATCCGGGTTCAGCGCAAAGATGTTTCCGGCAGTGTTCGTCTGGTTGCGGTCGACGTTGAGACGCAGGGACGTCTTGCCGGCGACGATCGGACCACGGATGCCTCCGCCGACACGCGCGATGTTCTGCGGCGTCTTGGTCGTCGCGAACGCATCGCGCGCGTTGAACATGTCGTTGCGGAAGTTCGCGTTCATGTTGCCGTTCCACGTGCGGACGTTGGGGCGCGTGATGATCTCGATCTGCACACGTCCGGCATCGTGGTTGTCTGCCGCGAACGAGTTCGTGCGGAAGCGAATCTGGCGGATGTCCTCTCGGTTCGGCAAGCGGCCGCCGGTGAAGCCGTTCACGCGGAACGTCGCGCCGAGGCCGCCCGCCATCTGCTCCAGCATCGCCTGCAGCTCGTCGGGATCGTCCGGCAGCTGGTCGATCTCGGTCTGGTCGAGCACCTTCGACGTTTCAGCACTGCCGCTGGCCTGCGCCGCGGCGGAGTCGTCAACGACGACTTGCTCCTGGAATCCTTCGATGTTGAGCGTGACTGTCTGATTGTTCGCGCCTCGACGGAGCGCGATCGGCGCGTCGTACGCCAGGAACCCCGGCAGCTCCACGTGAAGTTGCGCGGTGCCGAGCGGCAGCGCGGCCAGGCTCGCGACACCCCGTTGGTCGGCGTCGACCTTCGCCGGTGCTCCGCCGGGGATCGTGACCGTGACGGACACGCCAGGTATGCCCGCGCCGGTCTGATCGAGAACAACCACGCGCAACTGCGCCTGGTTGGCGGCCGGAGCAGGCGCCTGCGCGAAGAGGGGCGGTGCGGCGAGCACCGCCACGACGGCCAGCAGCAGGCGTTTCACTGTGTGAACGTATCGGCTTTGAAATTCGGGTTGATTTTGAAGCTCTTGATCTTCAGCTCTTCCTGCGTCGTTCCGTCGGCTCCTCGCGTGATGAGATGCGGCAGCCTGATGCCGTTGACCACCTTGTACTCCGACATATGCATCTCGAGCGTCGTCTGCGGCTGGGGCCCGCTCCCCTGGGCCCCGCCACCACCACGACGTCCTCCCGGAGGCGCGTCGGCCCGAGGTGTTCTCTGTGCGGCCGTGCCGCGTGTCCCAAGCCCACCGCCGCGCGGCGCCTGTCCTTCCCACGTGATCATCAAAGGCACATGAGTAGACGGCTCGAGAAAGAGGCGCGTCGCGATCCCATCGGGAGGCTTCACCTCGAGAACATCCGCTGTGCCCTCGGGTGATTCGGCGGTGCCGATCCACGCAACCGGCGCATCGGTCGCAAGGAGCCACACGAGCGCGAAGCGCACCATTTCGGTCTGTCGGACTCGACGTTGCTGCTCCTTGATGCGCGCCGGATCGATCTGCGGGCCGCCCTGAGCCTGGCCTGCCTGCGATGGGTCGCCGGCGCCTGGAGCCTGACCCTGGCGTCCGCCGCCGAAGCCACCGCCGCCCCCGCCGAATCCGCGTCCCCCGCGATCACCACCTCGCCCGAAGCCGCCACCGCCGCCCCCGAAGCCACGGCCGGCCGTGAGGCCGCCGCTCGTCTCATCCCATGTATCGGCGCCGTTCAGGACCTCGACGCGATCCACTGTCGCGCCGGCAAACCCCGTCACTTCATTCTTCCGGTACTTGTCTGGAAATTCGATAAGGACGTCGAAGTCGCCGTCGATGATTTGATCCGGACCCGTCGAGCGCAGGAACGTGCCGCTGGCCTGAAGCCGCTTGATTGCCGCGAGCTTGTCAGCTCCGCCGATCGCCTTGCGCGCTTCAGCGAGCAGGGCTGCGCCTTTACCCGCGTCCTGCGCACGCAACGGCTGTGCGGAGGCGATCGCAAGTCCAACGACCACTGCCGAAACAATCTGGCACCCGCGCGTCGGCGTCATGATCTGACTCCTCCCCGTGTGCGTATTCTTGCCCAGAAATGATGGCGCACGTCGGCCGGCAATGCTCGTGACATTACGATGGCGGCGTGGCCGTCACACCGCCCGCATCCACCGTTATACAGGATAGGAGTACCGCTTTCGTCCCCGGATGACCGTCGAGTATCTCTTGGCTCGGCTATGACCGGGACCAGTCTGCGGACAGATCTGAAGAGGGGCGCAGGCTGCGCTGAAGTGGCGCAGCCTGCGAATCGTGGCGTTAGGAAGCGGCGCGGACCCTGTGGGTCCGCGGTTGTCGTGCGTGTTTCAGTTTGTGCCGCGCGTCAACGCTTGCACGTCGGCTTTCGTCAACGGCCGTTCGGGATTCGGCGCGTGCACGGTGATGAAGGCGTCATAGTCCAGCTTCAACCGGTCGATGTTCTGCTGCAGCACGATGAACGACGGATTCACCGGCCCCGGCGCGGCATTCGGCGCGGGGAAATTGAAGTCCGCAGAGAACAGGATCTTCTGATTCGGCAGATACGCGATGAGCATCCCGTCGTTGTGCTCCAGGCCCCTGACGTGATGCAGCTCGATCACGTTGCTGCCGCCCCTGAGCACTTTCCGGTCACCGACGCCGTCGACGTTCGCCTTCCGGTTAGCCTTCGCGAGCGTGTCACCGACGAGCGTCCGCGGGTTGTTCAGCGCCTTCTCCAGAAAGTCCTCGTTGTTCTCGTGCGTCAGGATCGTCGCGCCCTCGGCGACAAACGGAGCCAGCCCGCCCGCATGGTCGAAGTGTGGATGCGTGTTCACCACGAAACGAATCGGCTTGCCGGGGATGGCCGCCTTGGCCGCGTTGATGACCGCCAGAGCGCGAGCCTCATTCTGCGGGCCCTCGAGCACCACAATGTGGTCGCCCATATCAGCGGCTATTGCGACGTACCCGCCCGTAATGCGGAAGAGGCCGTCCGCAAGCTTCTGCGTCTCGACGACCGGCGGTGCCGGTGGCCCGGCGGCGGCCTGCGCGCCACCCGGTCCGCCCGCGCGTCCAGGCGCCGGCGGAGGTGTCAGGAGAGCGGTGATGTTGGGAGGATTCGCGGTTGCGGCCGTGATTGTCGCTTCGAAAACGGGGAATCCGGCCCTGCGTTGCGTAATTCGCGTTGGGACCTTCAGCGTACCGAACATCTGGTACCCGCTGTAGACGTTCTCCACGGGAAGATCGCCGAGGATAGGATTCTCGAGCCGCGTTTCCACGCGCTCGATCTCATTCTGCTCGTTGATGTATCCGGTCACCGTGTACGACTGGCCCGAGGGCGCCTTCTGCGGAGGGTTGTAGCTCACGACGCTGACGTTCCTGCCGTTCATCCGCTGGCTGCGGAGCGTCGCCTTGTTCGCGGCCGCGCCTTTCAGGAAGCCCCACGGCGTCAGCGCGATCTCGAGCTGCTGCGCCCACGCGGTCTGCATCGCCGTGATGTTCTGGTTGAAGTTGCCGGGCATGCCGCCCGGCTGTGCGGGCGCGGTCTGCCCCGTCGCGCGCGAGGCGGAGGCGTTCAGATCGATCGCGCGCGTGTAGTTGGTGATCGGGTTCAGCGTGTAGGGTCCGTTGATGCTCTTGGTCTGCCCGAAATTGATGTTCGACGCGGATCCCGAGAAGGTGATCGACTGCAGGGTATCGGCACCCAGCGCTTTCGATGTGTTGGTGAGGACGGTGTTGGCATCCTGTGCGCTCACGCTCACGGACACCAACGTCATGAACAGCGCGGTGACGACCAGCCTTGTACGCATAGTTCCTCCAGCATGTGCAGCGTTTCGAGGAGTCAGATAAGTTCCGGGTCGGCGATTACTTCAAAAGCGGAATGTCCTCGACCGCTTGCGGCGCAGGCCGCGACTGGAGAAACGCATAGATGATCGTGAGATCGGCCTCCGGCAACACCTTTGCCGTGTACGGCGGCATCTGACCCGTTGGCGCCCGGACGTACTTCGAGAGCGCTGCGAATTGCAGGGGACGGGGGCCGAGCCGCGGTCCGGTTGCGCTCGAGCCCTGCGCCTCGTATCCGTGGCACTGGTAACAGCCGTAGCTGACAAACAACTTCTTACCCGCCTCGGCGTTGCCTGCAGGCGCCTGTGCCGCCCGCGCCGGTGGAGCGGCCGCGGGTGCAGCCGGCGAAGGCGCCTGTGCGGACACGCCGATTGCGGTTGCCAGTCCCACAAGCAAGATGGTCACTACGGCCTGCAATCTATTCATATACCTTTCCCTGACCCTTGATCTCGACAAGCCACGGAGCCACCTTCTCGTTCTCTGTGGCCCGCGCAATAGCTAACGAGGTTGTGTCACGACGTCGATGAGCGACGGCTCGCCGCGCTTGACGACTTCGAGGGCCCGCTTGATTGCCGGGCCAAGATCGTTTGCGTTGGCGATTGGCCCTTGCGCGTGCACGCCCATACCCTGCGCGATCTTTGCGTAATCGATGTTGGGGTTGTCGATCGTCGTCCCGATGTGAGCGCGTGTGATGCCGCGCTGGTGGCGGCCCGCCATCCGCTGCAGGTGCATGACTTCCTGGTGGTACGCACGGTTATTGTGCATGACGGCGAGCAGCGGAATCTTGTGGTGTGCTGCCGTCCACCAGACGCCCGGCGCGTACATAAAGTCACCGTCGCCCTGAATCGTGAGTGACAGGCGCCCGCGCTTCCTGTTGGAGAGCGCAGCGCCCACTGCCGCCGGCGCGCCGTAACCCACACCGGCGCCGCCCGAATCCCCGAAGTGCCGATACGGTTTGTCGAAATTCCACAGTCGCATCGGCCAGCCGCTGACGTTGCCGCTCTCCGAGACCAGCGACCAGTCCTCGTTCTTGATCTGTGCCCACAATTCCGCCGCCATGCGAGCCGTGCTGATGGGGCTTGCGTCCCATGCGTACGCCGCCTCCGCGCGCGCGCGATCCATGGCGTTCTGATGTGTTTCGGCGAGTTTCTTGCCGCGCTCTTGTAGCGCTCGTTGTCTGTCGGCCGTCATGAGGCGCTTACAGGCCTCAATCAACGCGGGCAGTGTGGCCTCGGCGTCCGCCGCCATGGCGATGTCCACTTCGGGATAACGCTGAAAGTCCTGGTAATTGCCCTTGGTGTAGAGATCGTTGGCGTTGATGCTGATCAACTTCGTTCCAGGCTTGACGATCGATCTCGATGAGCGGACGAGCGCATCGCGGAACGCATCGACCGTGCCCCAGAAGTCGGTGAGCTCGAGGCCAAGGATCACGTCGGCGTTGGCGATGAGCGCCCGCCCACCGTTGCTGTGATTCAGCGGATGCCGCGAGGGGAAGTTCATCCGACCGCCCTGATCGATCACCGGCGCCTGGAGCGTCTCGGCGAGCTCGATGAGACGGGTCATCCCGGCAGGCGTGCGGGCGACGCGGTCGGCAACGATGACCGGGTTCTGCGCGTTGACGAGGAGCCGCGCCGCTTCGGCCACGGCGCCCGAATCTCCCTGGGGTGGCGTGGTCAGCGTGAGTCTCGGGATGCGGAGGCGCGCCTTGACTTCCTCCGAGATCGGATCTTCCTGAAGTCCGCCGTCGAGCACGACGAGCACCGGCATCATCGGCGGCGTCATTGCGATCTTGTACGCGCGCACGGCCGATTCCGCGAAGTGCGGCAGCGAGAACGGCAGATCGTCCCACTTGATGAAATCGCGCACCATCGCCGCCGCGTCCTGCACGCTGTGCGCCCACTCGACGCCGGGACGCCGCATCGTCGCATCGAGCGAGTTGCCGGCGAGGATGTACACAGGCACACGGTCGCAGTACGCGTTGTAGATCGCCATCGCCGCGTGCTGCATGCCAACCGTGCCGTGACACAGGACGGCCATCGGCTTGCCTTCGGCCTTGAAGTAGCCGTGCGCCATCGCAACGGACGACTCTTCATGGCAGCAGGTGAGGAATTCGGGCGCGGCGTTGCCGCCGTAGTTGATGATGGACTCGTGAATGCCGCGGAAGCTCGAGCCCGGGTTGGAGGCGACGTATTCGAAGTTCAAGGCCTTCAGGACGTCGACCATGAAATCGCCGCCCGGGCGGTCGGTCGTCAGGACCTCGGCTTCGCCAGGGGGGTCCGTTTCACGCGGCGCGATCGGCGCCGCGGCCGGAACACTCGCCGCCGGCGTTTGAGCGTTGACCGCAGCTGCGGGCACGAACGCCGCGGCGCCGGCCGCCGCGCTGGTGGCGGCTGCGCTTTTCAGAAAGTCACGGCGATTTACGGATGGTTGCTTCGTCATCGCTGTCCTACTCTTTGGTAGTGGGCCGTGCGCCGAGCCGGATGGCTGCACAGCGCGTACGGCGGAAAGCTTACGCCTACTTCGTCGCCGGCGCCACTGTTGGGTTTGGTGGGGCCATGGTCACAAGCCCATCCACTGGCTTGTTTACACGATTTCGATCCTACGTGCGAATATCTTCGATCCTACGTGCGAATATCTTCGGTTCCCCGTACCGAAGTGCGATACTTCGTAGCGCAACCCTGCAGCTCGCAGGGTCAACGCCCTGCAGCTCGCAGGGTGCTCACGAGAGGACGCGATTCATGGCTAACACGACAGGGACTATCAAGCGGTTGACGGACAAAGGGTTCGGTTTCATCGCCACCTCGGACGGCACGGAGTACTTCTTCCACCAGTCCGCATGCACAGGCACGCGCTTTGACGACTTGCGCGAAGGACAGTCGGTGTCTTTCACCGTCGGTCAGGGACCAAAGGGGCCCCGTGCGGAGAACGTCAAGCCCGAGTAGCGGGTGAGATGCCGACAGAAATCGAAGTCAACATGCGGGTCCCCACTCTGACGGTTCGCTCGCCGAGCGAGGCCGACAAGAGGATCGACAACTCCTCGGTCAGATTTACGAGGCGGATCCAGGTGCCCGCTATTCCCAAGCCAGGTGATGTACTCGCGCTCTCGACGGCCGGAGGTACCACCACATTCGAGTGCACCGTGGTGAGAGCGGACTGGCACGAAGAAAAGGCGCTCTTCGTCGTGGCGTGCACCTACGCGAAGCGATCGTTGACGGTCGACACGTACAGCGCCCTGGTCAACGACAACGAATGGACGATGAAACAGTTGTTGTAACGTGACCGACCGGGCGGAAGAGTTCGCTCTTGCGCCTGGGCTGCGAAAGAGGCGGCGGCGTCGCGGGAAGATCCAGGATCTGCGGCGCCGCGGCAACCTCCGCCCGCAGGTTCCGCATGCGCGCAGTTCACTCCAACGCGCCAATCCTACTCACAACAACGTGCTGGCGAGCGTGACGAAGCTCGCCTGCGATCATTTGTAATTCAGCGCGGATCGCGGTAGACATAAACGTTGTCCGATTTGTCTGCTGACGCGCCATCTTCATCTTCCATCGAGGACTCCATGAGAATCCGAACCGTTACGTTCGCCTTGCTCGTGTGTATCGGGGTCGTAGTTCTGTGTGTCGAAATCGCAGTCGCGCAAGCACCCGCTCGCGGAACCGCACAGCCACCGGCCGGCGGCGCAGCGCAAGCGCCGGCAGCCGCGCGTGGCCGCGGCGCGGCTCCCGCGGCGCAAGGGCAGGTGCACGGCGACCTTCAGCAGGTGATGCGCGGCATCCTGTTCCCTAACTCGAACGTCGTCTTTTCGGCGCAGACCGTGGATCCGACGACCGTGAAGAAGGCTCCCGATCCGACGGCGGCGACGGATCCGCTCGCCAGTATCTACGGCGGATGGGAGGCGATCGAGAACAGCGGTATCGCAATGGCCGAAGCGGCAAACCTTCTGATGATTCCCGGGCGGGTCTGCTCCAACGGCAAGCCGGTGCCGATGCGGAACGCCGACTGGCAGATGTTCGTGAAGGGACTGCGCGACGCCGGGATGGCGGCCTACAAGGCCGGGCAGTCGAAGAACATGGATGCCGTTGTCGAGGTCACCGATACCCTTTCGACGGCGTGCATGAACTGCCACGACGTCTACCGCGAGAAGACACCCGCGCAGGGAGGGGCTGCCGCGCGCTGCACGAAGTAGATATTCCGGGATTCGGGATTCGGGATTCGAGTCCCGATCTCGCGAATGCGAATCCCGAGTCCCGAATCCCGACTCCCGACGCGATCAGTCGCCGCAGCGGGATGTGGCAGGCGCCGCTGTTGTGATCTGTCTCGCGCTGCTTGTGTTGAGAGCTCGGCGTGGCGCCACAAAGATGGATTAGCCACCAAGCCCATGTTGAACAACATTCGGACCGAGCCTAAGAAATAACCACGACCTTCGTGGTTAAGGCTTCGTTGTTCAGCGCAGAATGTCGAATTGCCGCACGTATTTCAGGATGAACGCGCGGTTTACGGGACCGAGGCCGTCGAGTGCCTCGGTGTTGTTGAACACCGCGAAGAGCCCTGTGCCCGCGGTCTCCAGCCAGTGAAAGCGGAGGTTCGTTGACCAGCGGTCGGTCCGATCGTTGTACTGCAGCAAGCTCTGCACAAACACCGACGGGGTGAAGTTGTACGTCACGCGCATGTTCCCGAGGTTGGTGTGGAACGAGCCCTGCGGCAGCGTGATCGAGCGGTAATTCCACGTGGTGTCGAGCGCGAAACGCCCACCATCCCGGATGATCATCTGGACCGTCGGGCTGCTCTGATCGCCGGTGAGGAAACGCCCCTTGTCCCACTGCACGCGGCCGTACAGCCATTTGCGGCGATCGCTGTTCGCGCGCATCGTCATTCGCAGGCCGCCATGATCGCCTGGCGGCACGATGATTCCCGGGAAGACCTGAAACGGCTCACGGATGCCGTCCCACGTGCCGTTCAGCGCCACCGTGACGAAGTTGCCGTTCTCCCAATCCCAGTGATTGTCGACGTGGAGGTCGGCGGTGTTGAGGCCTCCCTCGAGGTAGTCATAGCGTGTGTAGTTCACGTGCGGGAGGAACTCGCGGAATCCCCACCCGCGGATCTTCTCCTGGCGCATCACCTCCTGCGCGCGCATCGAGGTGCGGCGATAGTTCTGGCCAACGCCGATCTCGCGATACCCCACCTCGGGGTTGAACGATTCGCCGGTCACGCCATGTTCGAAGCTGAGTTGATGGACGCCGTTGTCGTAATCCGAATCGATATTCCACGCGTACTCGCGCCCGCCCAGGCCAGGCGTCCGGGTGCGTGCAGCAAACCCCGCAAGCGAGATGTGTTCGCCGATTCCGACGCGGGCGTCGGTGCCAAACGTGCGGTTCCAGTCATCCGGTCCGGCAAGGCTTCCCGTCGCGGAGCGATTGACGAAGATCGCGCCGATGCTCGACCGGTTGGGTAGCTCGCGGCTCGTGCGCGCCACGGTGAAGTTATTGCCCGGGCTCGTGCCGACGTTGTCGGTCTGCATGTTCAGCAGTCCGACATTGACCCCGTTGGCCACCTTGCCGCTCAGACGGCCGCCCCCCTTGATCGGAACCAGCAATCCGCTGTCGTCGAGGCCGATCCGCCGGCTGAAGAACAGATCGATCTCATTTCCCTTGCCGATGCGGAACAATCCGGAGTTTTCGAGGAAGAACGGACGCTTCTCAGGGAAGCGGAGGTTGAAACGCGTCAGGTTGATCTGCTGCGTGTCGACCTCGACCTGCGCGAAGTCCGTGTTGTACGTGGCATCCAGGTTCAGGCTGGGCGTCACGCCGAACTTCGCGTCGAACCCCCAGTCGCCGTTTCCGTCGACCGGCGTCGATCGAGGCACGTACGTGCGGTCGGCGGAGCCGACAACGTACGGCAGCACCTTGAAGTTGCGGGGCGTCGTCAGCTCGAGGCCGCGCAGCTCGCCCGCGGAGGTAAGGCGGTTCAGATCGTACTGGCGGGGCAGCGGCGACCAGAAGCTCTTCTCGCGGCTGCGCTGGATGTTGCGCACGAAGTTGACGCCCCACACCTGCGGCGCCGGGCCGTAGCGCAGCGTGCGGAGCGGGATGCGGAACTCGGCGGTCCACGCATTCTCCGTCACGCGCGTCTCGACTTCCCAGCTGCCGTCCCAGCTCGTGGTGGGATTGTCCTGTGACCGGACTTGGGCGTCGTACTCGGCGCCCAGGGCGTTGGTGCCGAACACGAACCCGTTCTGAGAATCGAGGTAGGTGTCGAAGATCATCTGGAACGAATCCTGGTCGCCCAGGGAGGAGTCGCGCCGCGAATCGGTCGTCACGATTTGCGACGGGTCGCTGTCGTAATTGGTCACGCCGATATAGATCGCCTCATCGTCGTATAGCATCCGGACTTCCGTCAGCTCCGACGGCGGCTCGCCTTCGAGCGGGTCGGCCTGTACGAAACCGGTCATCGGAATCGCGTCCTGCCAGACGCGATCGTCAAGCGTGCCATCGAGAATTACCGCCTCCTCGGTGCGCCTGGCCACGGCGACCGGCCTCGGGCCGGCAATGCCGGCCGATGCGCGTGCCACGGGCTCCGCCTGCGGCACTTGCTGCGCGGCGGCACGGCCGGACGTTGCGATCACTGCGATCAAGATGAGGAAGACGCGCGCTGCTTGAATCGTGGACTCGGGCCTTTGCACGCGGAATACTGTACCTAGGTGGTGCCCTTTTCGCCAACGGGAATGGGCATCGTAACTCCGGGGCAGTGTCCCGGTTCTCATCAGATCGCGCACCGTTGGCCGGCTGAAGGTCGCAAAACCACCGTACGAAAGTGCAATGGAGCAGCATGAATAGTGTGTTTGACATCAACGCGATCGCGAAGAAATTTCCGGACAGCGCCGAGACGATGCTCGTCGATACTCGGCTGACCGACGAACAGGAAGCGAGCTCGCGCGTCTTCCGGATCTACAAGAACGTTCCCGCGCACTACCACGCGACCTGCGACGAATACCTGTTTGTTGTCTCAGGCCGGTGCTTGTTCTCGATGGGCGAGAAGGAGCCGTTCGAGGCCGGACCCGGGCAGCTGGTGTTCTTCAAGAAGCGGACGGTGCACGCGATCGTGCCGATTGGTGAAGAGCCTCTGGTGTTCCTGTCGGTCGACACGCCGCGGCGCGATCCGAAAGACGTTATCTTTGTGAATCCGGCGGATGGAACGCCGGAGACCTTCATCCAGACCAAGAAACTGTACTAGGCCACTTCCACGGGCCACGGAGGCACGGAGTCACGGAGCGAATCCAAAGATAGTCTCTCCGTGTCTTCGTGTCTCCGTCGCTATGTGGGAGTGAAAAGCCGTAACGCCGAACGTATCAATTGTTTAGCGACGGCTGCGGGGTTTCCGTTGGTTTCTCGCGTTAACACTCGAGAACACTTCAGGAGACCTCACATGAAGCGAAGCTATTCGACGATCACGTTTGCGGCGCTCACGGCGATCCTGCTTTCCGGCATGGTCGCGCGCGCTGTGCCGGAACCCGCACCTGCGCCATCCGACCCTGCCCGCGTCGCTCGGGGCAAGTACCTCGTGAGCATCATGGGCTGCCACGACTGTCATACGCCGCTGAAGCTCGGACCGCGCGGCCCCGAGCCGGACATGGACCGCGCGCTTACAGGGCATCCGGAACAGCTGACGATGCCGCCCGCGCCGGAGCTGCCGCCGGGTCCGTGGGCAATGGTCGGCGCAGCGACCAGCACAGCGTTTGCCGGTCCGTGGGGCGTCAGCTTCACGGCGAACCTCACACCGGACCCGGAAACGGGTCTCGGCTCATGGACCGAGGAGATGTTCGTCGCGACGATGAAAACGGGACGGCACCAGGGGAAGGGGCGTCCAGTCCTGCCACCGATGCCGGTGCAAGTCATCCGAAACCTGACGGCCAGCGACATCACGGACCTGTTCGCGTACTTGCAGTCGCTGAAGCCGGTGCACAACCGCGTGCCTGCGCCGATCGATCCGCCTGACGCGCCCGGAGCCCAGACAAACTAAGTCGATGCGTCCCGTGCTGGGTAAATCAATCGGAGCGCTGCTCGTCGCCGGCGTCATCGTGACAGGTGCCCCGTCGGCCGCCACCCATAACGGGGATTCGCGGGGCGGCGCGCCGATGGCGCCGCGGCTGCTGTCCGAGACGGGCTTGTACGCAAAAGGCGGCAGGCTCGTCGTCGACCCGCGCAATCGCCCGTACTCGCCGCAATACCCATTGTGGAGCGACGGCGCACAAAAACAGCGTTGGGTCTATCTGCCGCCTGGCGCGCCGATCGATGTCACCGACGTCGACGCGTGGGTGTTCCCCGTGGGCACGAAGTTCTGGAAGGAATTCGAGTTCAACGGCCGGCGCGTCGAAACGCGGCTGCTCTGGCGCGCCGGCGAGCAGGGGTGGGTGTTTGCGAGCTACAAGTGGAACGAGGAGCAGACCGACGCGGCCCTCGCTCCCGCTGACGGTGACGTCGCTGTGGCGGAAATCACCTCGAATCGCCGTCACACCATTCCGTCGGTGGAGGAGTGCCGCGCGTGCCACGACTCGAAGCGTACCGAGATCCTCGGGTTCAGCGCGCTGCAGCTCTCGACGGACCGCGACCCGAACGCGATCCATGGCGAGCCATTGACGCCTGAGATGGTCACGCTGCAGACATTGATGGATGACGGTGTATTGCGGCCGCGACGCTCCGACCTGATCTCGCACCCGCCCCGCATCCGCGCCGACAATCCGCGGGCTCGCGCCATGCTCGGATATCTGTCGACCAACTGCGGCATGTGTCACAACAGTGAAGGGTCGCTCGCGTCGCTGGGCATGTTGTTGAAGCAGCCGTCGGGCCCGCGCTTGCACGGCGAAGCCTCGGGCGAAGGTGGGCCGAACGTCGCCATCGAGACAACCGTCCGCCGTGCCAGCGCATGGCAGATCCCCGGCGCGGGCAACGGCGCCAGCGCCCGCATCGCGCCAGGTTCGCCGGATCTGAGCGCGCTGCTGTACCGGATGAAGTCGCGGCGGCCGTCTTCACAAATGCCGCCGCTTGGGACCGTGGTGCCCGATCACGACGCGATCGAGGCGATCACGAGATGGATGAAGGAAGACCTGAAATAGCAGGCCTTGGCCCGTCGCTTCGTGAGCGTGGGGATTACCGGTTGGCGGCGCTCGTCGCCGTGCGGGGCACGGGCTTCGCGAACACCTCGATGGTGCTGAGGTGGATGTATCCGCCGGTGCCGTGACCGCTGCCCGGCATCAGATCGGCGAAGCCGACTTCGTCGACCTTCGTCAGATCCGGATTCGGTACCCAGATTTCGTTGTTCGGGCTGCCGCCACCGTTGTTCACCGTGACGACGCGCATCGGATCGAGCTTGATCCAGCGGACGCCTGACAGGGCGAACTCGCTCGTGACGAGCATCGGAACGGAGACGTCAGCGCGATCGCCGACGAGCATCGTGCCATCGGCGAGCTTCACCACCGGACGCACGGCGTGGAAGCCCGACGTCTTGATCACCCACCGGACCTTCCCGAGGCCGGAGAGATCCGCATAGTTGTTTTTCTGTTTGAACGTGATCGCGAACGGCCCGTCGCATTCGCCCGACCAGGCGCTGAACGGTGTGGTGTCGCTGCCCGGCGTGCCCGATGTGAGCAGGTGCTTCGCGGCCTCGCCGTACCATTTCACTTCGACGTTCGGATCGGCGACATTTCCCTGGACGATCGGAACCTGGCCGGTCTGGCCCTGCGGCTGAACCCACTCGACCTTGAAGAACGCCGGGGCTGTTGACGCGCGCGCCGCGCCGTTGCCGCCACCGCCAGCTCGTCCCTGCCTTCCCCCGCCTTGCGCGGGTTGTTGCGCGATGACGAACACGCTACACACGATCGCTAGTAATAAAGCCAATCCCACAGTCGAGCTGAGAGAGATCACACGTCGCATAAAAGCCTCCGACGGTTGCAGTGCGGGTCCCTTGGATCCGCCTGGACCAAGGGCAATGGTGACGCGGTGAAGTGTATACTCTGTCTACCTTTCCTGAGCCATCCGCGCATGGCGGGTTCCTCATCAAGGCATCTCGCCGAGGAGCCAGCCGATCGATGAAAACGGCACCCATTCTGATTGCGCTCGTCGCTGCGCTCGCGGCTTCGCCCGCGTACGCGCAGGACGACGTCTCCCCAGCGGGGGTCGAAGCGGTCGCGGTGCCGGTCCTGGATGACGCGCAGCGACTCTTTTACAACGGACGCTACGAGGCTGCTGACGCGCTGACGCTCGAGCTGTGCTCGCCAGACCTCGAGGGTCTCGCAGGGTGCGAGCTGCGATCCTCGACCCTGCTGTTTCAAATCAAACGCGCCGTTGCCGGGCAAGCGGACAAGGAGAAGGCGTTGAAAGCCTGTGCCCGCTGCGCAGATTGGCTCGCCGCGTTCCGGACCGTCACGTCCTCGGCGCAGGCAGTGGCCCGCGCCAGGCTGCAGTCCTCGCCGGAGGATGAAGCCACCAGATTCCTCCTCGGGAAGATCGATCTCAATTACGTATGGCTGCAGCTCGGCGTCCTCGGGCACAAAACGGGCTGGGGCGAGTACTGGGAGGCGCGCAAATCACTTGACGCCGTCCTCAAGGAGAACCCGGACAATATCCGAGCCCGCGTCTCGCGCGCCTGGATCGACTACATCGTCGACACTCAGATGCCGCGAGGCACGCGCTGGGTGCTGGGCGGCGGGAACAAGAAACGCGGACTGAAGACAGTGCGGGAAGCGGCCGAGGTCGACGCAGACGTATTCATCCGTGCCGAAGCCGGCTTCGCCCTCTGGGACATGCAGGTGCGAGAAAAAAACATTGCGGGCGCCGTCGACACCGCCCGCGGACTTGCCCGCGATTTTCCGGAGAACGAGGAGCTGAGAAGGTTCCTTGCCGTACATGAATCGCGCGTCGCCGATTGAGAATCGCCATGACACCTGAACCTGAATCGCCGCCTCCTGTCTGTCCCTTCTGTCAATCTGCCGCTGTCACGACGACGAGCAAAACGGTTTCCGACACGACGTACTGGCGATGCAGCGGTTGCGGGCAGATCTGGAATCCCGCGCGCCTCGTCGCGCAGCGTCCTCGCGTCAACCGCTGGTAATTTCAATAGAAATTTCTTCTTTCGCCTCGGCCAACTGACACCCGACATCTCTTCAGCGGAAGGCGATTGACAGCTGGAAATGGCTGGAAATCGTTTGACACGGCCGGTGCGGTTCTCTACCGTATCGCCATCGTTGTCCTTCGTCTGGAGGTTGCTCGTGAAAGCCAAGCTTCTCGGTGTGTTCCTCACGGCGGCCGGCTTGCTCGTGGCCTCGACTCCATCATTCGCCCACCACGGCACCGCCAGCTTTGACACGACCAGGGACCTTACCTTGAAGGGAACCGTGACGGACTGGATTTGGGCCAACCCTCATTGCTTTCTCAAGTTCGATGCGATGGATGAAACCGGCACGGTGCGCAACTGGGCAGTCGAGGTGAGCAACCCGACCGACATGACGAAGCGTGGCTGGGCGCGGGGCTCGTTCAAGGCGGGCGATCAGGTCAACGTGAATCTCCAGCCGGTGAAAAACGGCGCGCCGATCGGCCGTCTCCGGACAGTGACGCTACCCGATGGATCGACACTGTCTGCCGGCGGACCAGCCCCGGCTGCCGCTGCCCTCCCGCAGTAGGGCCCACATGGTGAGAATCACGACGATCGTGGCGTGCGCCGCGGCGCTCTTGTTGCCCGGTGCCTCGCGCGCGCAGCAGTGGAATAGCGCCGGCCTGGAGCAGAGCGCGATCGATGCCTCGAAGACAAAATCCGCTCCTCCGCCCAGGCGCGATCTGACCGGCATCTGGGACGCCGGCGGTAGCGGCATCGCGGGCCCGGGGCACCAGAGCGCTCCGTGGACGCAGTGGGGCCAGCAGAAGGCCAGCGCGTACAAGCCGGGAAACGGACCGCGCGCGGTGTACGAGGCGGACATCAACGATCCGCTGTCGACCGTTTGCGATCCTGCGGGCTTCCCGCGCCTCGTGCTGTACGAGACCCGGCCATTCCAGGTGGTCCAGACCCCCAACCAGGTCCTGATCCTCTACATGTTCGAGAAGCGGTGGCGCGTGATCGGGACCGACGGGCGTGCCCTGCCGAAGGATCCAGACCCGCGGTGGTACGGCTACTCGGTGGGCCACTGGGAAGACGACTTCACCTTCGTCGTCCAGACGGTTGGGATGGACGAGCGCACGTGGCTGGATAATGCGGGGAACCCGCACAGCGGCGAGCTGAAGGTGGAGGAGCGCTATTACCGCGTCAACCGCGATCGCATGGAGCTCACGGTCACGATCGACGATGCCAAAACCTTCACGAAACCCTGGCTGGGGCGCGACAAGATGCCGCTGACGCGCGCGCCGGCGAACATGGACGTGATGGAGATGATCTGCTCGCCGACCGAGGTCATGGACTTCCGGAAGAACATCAGCGATCGCACTGACAAGAAATAGCGACACCGTTGCGTTCTTCGTGGTTGAATTCGGACGTGGAAGGACCCTCGATATCGATATGAGGACACATTTTACGTTCTTCACGATCGCCGCCACCGCGCTGTTGTCGGTCGTTGCGGCTGCGCAAAACCTGCCGTGGAACAACCCGGGTGGGGTGCAGGGTCTGGCGGCTCCGCAGACCGGACCGACGGCGCCGGCGCCGAAGCGTGATCTGTCCGGCATCTGGGATGCGGGCGGCGCGGGGATTGGCGCGCGCGGAATGCCCGCGGCGCCGTTGACACCGTGGGGCGACGCGCTCGGAAAAACACACCACTCCGGTGATGGCGCGAGGATGGTTCCCGCGCCCGACATCAACGATCCGCTGTCGACGATGGGGGATCCTTCCGGGTTTCCGCGAAACCTGCTGTTCGAGCTTCGGCCGTTCCAGGTCGTGCACACGCCGAACCAGGTGCTCATGCTCTACATGTTCGAGAAGCGGTGGCGCGTCATCTGGACCGACGGTCGCCAGCTGCCAAAGGATCCGGATCCGCGGTGGTACGGATACTCGGTCGGGCGATGGGAAGACGACTACACGTTCGTCGTGAACTCAGTGGGGACCGACGAACGGACCTGGCTCGACAACGCGGGCAACCCGCACAGCAACGATCTCAAGGTCGAGGAACGCTACCGCCGCGTAGGCCGCGACCTCATGGAGCTCACTGTCACGCTCGACGATCCAAAGACGTATACCAGGCCATGGGTCGCGCGCGACAAACTGCAACTCAGGCTCCTGCCACCCGATACGGACCTGATGGAAATGATCCCGTCCGCCACCGAGGCGGCGGCGGTCAAGAAGATCTACGCGGGGGAGAAGTAGGGGTTAGGGGTTAGGGGTTAGGGGGTAGGGGTTAGGGGGTAGGGGTTAGGGGTTAGGGGGTAGGGGAAGGGGCTAGGGGGAAGGGGTTAGGGGGAAGGGTTCGATGACGCGTGTGGCAAAGCGGACAATCGTGGCGGCCATGGGCACGACGGCCGTTGCGTGGGTGATGAGTATCGCGGCGGTTGGCGGCCAGGCGGCGCCGACGGACAGGCCTCCGATGGCGGAGGACGTCTTCAAGAACGTCCAGGCGCTCAAGGGGATTCCTGTCGATCAGTTCATGGCAACGATGGGGTTCTTTGCCGCCTCGCTCGGCCTGAACTGCACGGATTGCCACAGCGACGAGAGCGGCGGCAACTGGGAGAAGTACGCCGACGACACGGCGCTCAAGCGCACGACGCGCCGTATGATCACGATGATGCAGGGCATCAACAACGATAACTTTGGTGGTCGTCAGATGGTGACGTGCAACACGTGTCACCGAGGCGTCACCAACCCCAACGTGATGCCGAGCCTGACGCAGCTGTACGGCACGCCGCCACCCGACGAACCGGGTGATCCGTTTGCGCAGGCGCCCCGGCAGCCGCCGGCCGATCAGGTTCTCGACAGGTACATCCAGTTGGTAGGTGGTCCGCAGCCGGCCAGCTTTACCAGCTACGTCGCCAACGGCCTCTATCGCGGGTTTGACGATTCCGAACAGACGCCTGTCGAAATCTATGGGGACTCGACCGGGCGCCGGACGACCATCGTGCACGCGCAATCCGGAGTCACCACGACCGCATACGACGGTCGCACTGGATGGATTGCCGGGCCGCCAACGGACCGGCCGTTCCCGCTCATCGCGGTGACAGGCCAGGAGCTCGAGGGCCTCAAGCTGGAGGCGGAGATCTTCTTCCCGTCCCGCATCAAGCAGGCGCTGCGCAACTGGCGCGTCGGCTTTCCAACCGAGATCGACGATCGCGAGGTGAACGTCGTCCAGGGCACCACGGCGGGCGGCGGCGTCGCGACGTTGTGCTTCGACGCGCAGACCGGTCTGCTGGTGCGGATGATCCGCTATGGCGTATCGCCCGTCGGCCGCATCGTCACGCGCGTCGACTACAGTGACTACCGCGATGTCGGCAACATGAAGATGCCGTTCAAGTGGACGGTGAGCTGGCTGAATGGCCGCTCGACATTCGAGCTGGCGAAGGTGCAACCCAACGTAGCGATCGATGCCGCGAGGTTCGCCAAGCCCGTAGTGAAATAACGTCTACTGTCTACCGTCGACGGTAGACTCGTCCGTGTCCTACCTGAGAATTTCGAGGTGCAGCGATGGCGATCACGAGACGCGAGGCGATGTCCATTTCGGGGTCGGCGTTGGCGGCGATATCCCTGGGAACCCTGACGCGGGAGGACCTGGAAGCCCAGGCTGCACAGGTGCAACCCCCGTGGCCTGATCAGCTCGTGGAGCGGCCGCTGCGGGACGGCTTTCCGGCACCGCTTCCGCTCAATCCCGATGGCTCGGCTCCCGAGCATCCGGCGACCGAAGCGGGACCAATTACCACTCCTCTGATGTGGCGCACCCCGGATCGCCAGGCGCCCCAGATCGAGTTCGACTATCGGAAGATGAGCATCAAGGTGGATACGCGCGGCCTTGGCCGACTCGCGGGAACGATGCACTTCTCGGATCTCGAGCCCCTGCCGCGCGTATCACACACCTTTCTCCTGCAATGCGGCGCGCCGAACCCCCACGGCGTCGTGAAATGGACCGGCGTCCGATTCGCCGATTTCGCCGACATGCTGGGTCTCATCCCGGGGGCGCACTATTGCCGTCTCATCGCATCCGACCGCAACTACGTCGACGAGGCGGTCGCGACGCTGAGGCATCCGCAGGTGATGCTTGCCTGGTTGATGAACGATGAAGCGATTCCGTCGAAACATGGCGCGCCCCTCCGGCTGATCGTTCCGTTCCGGTACGGGAACCGAAGCATCAAAGCGATCACCGAAATGATGTTCGCGACGCCGGGTCTTCCCATGCCGCCTTTGCCGGCGTAATCCGATGCGACGTCACGGCCGCCGTCCGGTACTTCTCTGTCTTCTCCTTGTCGTCTCGTGCGCTCCGGCGGCTGCGGCACAATCGCCGCGCGTACGATCGGACCAGGACATCCTCATCCAGATGGAGCGCGACTGGGACGCCGCGCTCCGGCGCAACGACGTCGAGTTCATCGACAGCATCCTCGCCGACGAGTTCATCGTCACCTACGACGACGGCACCAGGGGAGACAGGGCGACCGAGCTGGCATTCGCCAAGACGTTCAACCCCAAGGGCGAATCGTCAACGCTCGACGAGTTCACCGTCAAGGAGTTCGGCAACACGGCGATCGTCTGGTTCACGCTGCACCTGACCGGTTCGGTCCCGGGGAGGACGACGGAGCTGACGCTCCGGTATACCGACGTCTACGTACTGCGCGACGCCAAGTGGAAGTGCGTCTCCAGCCAGAGCACGCGAGTCGTCCCTCGGTAACGCGACGGCCCTACCGCTCCGGATCCCGGACCCCGGATCCCGGTGAACGATAATGAGGCAATGAGCCAGGGTGCCTACGCCGTGGCGCGGGCGGTGGCGCCGCGCATCCACGCGCATTTCACCGATCATCTCAATGCCGTGCTGGGCGATCGCGCGGACCTGGCGTCGGTTCCCGATGCGGCCGCCATCGAGGCGATGATCGACGCGGCCTTCTGGGCGAGCCTGCGCCGCGAAGAGTCGTACATCCCGAAGATTTCACTGGCGTACCTGACGCCTGGCCAGTCCGTGCATCCGCTGCTTCTGGAGCGGCCGCTTCCGCTCGATTCCGCGGCGCTCACGCGGATGGCGCCGGCCGTCGAGCGGCCGGGCATTCATCTCGGCGTCGCGATGAGCGACGGCGAGCTGCGGGTGTGGGGGATGGCCCGCGCCATCCCGAGATACTGCTTCGTGGCGGAGGTCGCCGAGCCTGGGTTGATTGTCATCAAGCATCACCGCGGCACGGATACCGCGAAATTCGTCAACGTCGCCGTCCTCGAGGGTGACCAGATCAAGGTCATCGACGAGCATGCATCGACGCTCCCGGATTGCCCGACGCTGCTGACATCGCTCCTCGGGTTCGATTCTCCGGATTCGTGGAACGGCCCGGTGAACGTGCTGGTGCAGCTTGCCGTTTCGATGCGGGCACACCGGCGCGGCGGGCTCCTGATCGTCGTACCCTCCGCCGCCTCCACCTGGCGCGAATCGATCGTGCAGCCTGTCTCGTACGCGATTTCGCCCGCGTTTTCAGAGCTGGCGGTGTTGTTGCGCCAGTCGGCAGGCTCCGATCGGGGGCGCGCGTGGCAGGAGGCGATCGCCCGCGCCGTTGACGCAGTTGCCGGGCTGACGGCGGTTGATGGTGCCACGTTGCTCACGTCCGAGTACGACGTGCTGGCGTTCGGCGCGAAAATCGCGCGCCGCCGTGGGCAGCCTCAGGTCGAGCAGCTCACCCTGACCGAGCCGATCGAGGGAGATGTCGCCGCGGTCGTCAACCCCGCCGTTCTCGGCGGGACGCGTCACTTGTCATCGGCGCAGTTCGTGCACGACCAGCGCGATGCGATCGCGCTGGTGGCCTCGCAGGACGGGCGGTTCACCGTGTTCGCGTGGTCGCCGTGCGAGAACATGGTGCACGCGCATCGTGTGGAGACGCTGCTGCTTTGACCACGAAGGTCACGAAGATCAGATCTTCGTGTTCTTCGTGGTTTAGTTGGGACGCTGGGGCCTGATCACGCGCACGTTCTTGATATCGCACCCGGGCGGAAGGGCGGCTGCTACGGGTGGCCTGTTGCCGCCGTAGCATCCGGGAATCGTGTACATCGTCTCAGGGGGCCGTGGCGGAATCACGACGAGCGCTGCCCGGCGGACGGGCGTGAGCTCCGCCCGGTATCGCAGCGGCCGCTCCGGGGTGACGTTGATCTCGATCAGCTTCTTCTCGTACTCAGGCGCTTCGAGCTCGAGCCAGTGCCGGCCGGCTGAGAGCGTCACGCCAGTGAAGAGCAAGTCGTCGACAGTGCCAACGTACGCCGAGTCGATGAAGACCATGGCGGTGCGCGGCGTGGAATCCAGGAAGACTGTGCCGCTGAGAATGTCTTCGTCGCTTCTGGACTCGTACCGTTTGTCTGGCATGGCCGTGTCCGCGTACGCGGGCAGGCCGAATCCGTAGCCGAACGGGCTGCCATAGATCTGCGCGAAGCGCGAGGGGCGCGAATACGTCCGCGGAGTCGCCGCGAACGGTGATCGCCTCACCCGGCCCACTCCAAGCGGTCCGTGAAGGGGGAAGGACGGTCGATTGAGACCCCCGATTGGGAAGGACGGTCGATTGATCGACGGTTGCTCGGGGATCACCGACGGCCGAGCGAATCGCGCCGGGCCGCCTGGGAAGGACGGTCGATTGATCGACGGCCGCTGCGGGATCACCGGCGGCCGAGCGAATCGCGCCGGGCCGCCACTGCGGCCACCGGGTCCGCCCTGACCCCGTCCGCCTCCGCGCTGGGCGGCAGATGCGACTGGCGCGGAAGACGCGCACACGGCAACGAGCACGAATACAAGACCAAGCCTCGTCATCGGACCCTCCTGATTACTGTACAACGATCCGATCTAAAATCCGAGTTCTGCCTCAGCCACGAAGGGCACGAAGATCTCAACCACGAAGAACACGAAGGTCACGAAGAAAATAATGTAATTCTTCGTGTGCTTCGCGTCCTTCGTGGTTGATTCGGCACCAGGAGATTGAATGACCAAGATCAAAGTGAAGAACCCGGTCGTCGAGATGGACGGCGATGAGATGACGCGCATTATCTGGCAGAAAATCCGGGAAACTCTCATCCTTCCGTACCTCGACATCGACCTGAAGTACTTCGACCTCAGTATCGAATCGCGCGATCAGACGGCCGACCAGATCACGATCGACTCCGCGAACGCGACGCGCCAGCACGGCGTCGCCGTGAAGTGCGCAACGATCACGCCCGATGAGGCTCGCCTCAAGGAATTCCATCTCAAGCAGATGTGGCGGTCGCCGAACGGCACGATCCGCAACATCCTCGACGGCACGATCTTCCGCGAGCCGATCATCTGCCGCAACGTGCCGCGCCTTGTCTCGCACTGGGACAAGCCGGTCGTCGTCGCCCGTCACGGTTTCGGCGATCAGTACCGCGCGCAGGACTTTCATTTTCCCGGCGCGGGCACGATCACCATCAGTTGGAAGCCGGACGGAGGGGGAGAGCCGATCGAGCGCGAAGTGATCAAGACCAGGGGCGGCGGCGTCGCGTTGGGCATGTTCAATCTCGACGCCTCGATCGAAGGCTTCGCGCGAGCGTGCTTCACCTACGCGCTTGGACGTCACTACCCGGTTTACCTGTCCACGAAGAACACAATCCTCAAGGTATACGACGGCACCTTCAAGAACACGTTCCAGCGCGTGTTCGATACCGACTTCAAGTCGCAGTTCGACGCGCAGGGGCTCACCTACGAGCATCGCCTGATCGACGACATGGTCGCCGCGAACCTGAAGTGGAATGGGGGTTACCTCTGGGCGTGCAAGAACTACGACGGCGATGTGCAGTCCGACACGATCGCGCAGGGCTATGGCTCGCTGGGCCTCATGACGTCGGTGCTGATGTCACCGGACGGCAAGGCGGTCGAAGCGGAGGCCGCACACGGAACGGTCACACGTCACTACCGCATGCATCAGCAGGGCAAGCCGACCTCGACGAACCCGATTGCGTCGATCTACGCCTGGACGCGCGGCCTGCAGTACCGCGGCAGGTTCGACAACACGCCCGACGTCGTGACGTTTGCCGACACACTCGAACAGGTCTGCGTCGACGTTGTCGAATCGGGACGGATGACAAAGGATCTCGCGATCCTGATCCGCGAGGATCATCCGTACCTGACGACCGAAGAGTTCATGAGCGCCATCGACGCCGAGCTGCGCACGCGACTCGGCGGCTAGCGCTGATCACGGGCCACGGAGACACGAAGTCACGGAGAGGACTCTTCA
>Ga0208185_1000229_pt1 | contig 33757 bp, 29 predicted proteins | sample EasRivMeERMLT700_FD_187532 | JGI IMG/M metagenome (GOLD analysis project Ga0208185, IMG submission 187532) | Soil microbial communities from meander-bound floodplain in the East River, Colorado, USA - East River MetaG ERMLT700 (SPAdes) (version 2) | ecosystem: Environmental > Terrestrial > Soil... | reverse complement strand
CATGTGTGATGTCTGTGGCCTCGGCTTCGGCCGGCATTCTCTGGAGCTCCACCCGACCCTTCGACGCATCCTCGAGGAGCGCTTGTTTCGTCTCTTGGTAGTGAGCCGCCTGCCCCTTCCTGATCCGCTGGCTGATCCACCCATCGCTGGCGTGCTTGAACAGGATGTCTCCTCCGGCGAGGCCTGCGGGCAGGAGGGGCCGTTTGAGGTCTGTGCGGGCGTTCATCCGCGGTCGGAACGTCATGGTCGAAGCCTCCAGTCTCTTTCCGAAGGATGATCGGCTGATCGCAGGAGGCCGTCAACAGGATCCTTGTTCGACCACAAAGCCAGGCGCGTGAGGCTCGCTGACGGACGCATAATGGGCACTGCTCCTCGCGAAGCCGCGCCCGCGACGGCTCGTACGGAGGGTGAGGCGACGGTCAGGAGCGCGACACTTGATCGGGCCGGGCGCGCCGCAGGAGTCGCTGGGGGCTTACGATTCCGAGCACGAGGTCCGGTCAGCGTGGCCTCACGTTGCTGCGTGACGTTTCAGACACCCAACAGGAGACTTCGAGCATGCCTAGGTTTCTCATTGAGGTTCCACACGAATCGGAAGTAGTTGCGTGCGCCCGCGCCGCCAAAGTGCTTCTGGAGACCGGCTCACATTTCTTAACGCATGCCGACTTCGGGTGTTGTGACGACGTACACAAGGCATGGATCGTCGTGGATGTAGACAGCCATGAAGAGGCGCGAAACATGTTGCCGCCTGCGTACCGGCGCCAAGCCTCAGTTGTGCAGTTGTGCAAGTTTGGACTCGCTGAACTGGACGACCTCATCAAGCATCACACGGCTGGATAGCACCTTCCCTCGTCTTCCTTGCGGGTCCTGCGACAAAAATCAGCCGCCAGATTCATTGTTCCAATCTGCTGTGGGCTAGCAGCCCGTGGTGAAAGGACCGCCGAAGCGCCTGGGTTGAGTCCGATTCATTGATCATCGTCACTGTCCGCCGAGGGATCTGGCGGCTGGTCGGCCGCACCTCGCGAAGCCCAGCGCTCGAAGCGCGCCGCGACGAACTCGTGAACGCCACGTCGCAACCGCTTGTCCAATGCGGGATCGTTCGGATCCAGCCCTTCAGCTAGCAGCACCGCATCCGCAAAAATGTCAGGCCCCTCGTGCGCGAGCGCAATGAAGCGGTCAGGATCGCGGACTGCCATGCTGAACCCGAGCTTTGTACATAAATCGTGAAGCAGCCACTCGATGTCTTTGGGATTGGTCTCCATTGTGATTACGTGCGGCCAATGCTGAATTGACGATCGACCCGATCGATCCGCGTACTACACTGTGGCCGATGGCGATGGGCAAACGAAGGCGACACACGAAGCAAGCGTCGATGTGGGTGGCGACGGAAGACCTGCCGCACAGTGCTGCGCATCCGTTCTACACGCGACTGAATCAGATCCTCGATGAGCAGGACTTCGACGGCTTCGTCGAAGGCGCGTGTCAGCGATTCTACGCTGATAAGGGCCGGCCAGGATTGCCGCCAGGACGTTATTTCCGACTGCTGCTGATTGGCTACTTCGAAGGCTTGGATGCCGAGCGTGCCATTGCGTGGCGCGCCGCGGATTCGTTTGCCCTGCGCGAGTTTCTCGGATTGGTGTTGCCGGAAGCGCCGCCGGATCATTCGACGATTTCCCGGACGCGGCGCCTGATTGATCTCGAGACGCACGAGGCCGTCTTCACCTGGATGCTGCAGCGCGTCGCCGATGCAGGATTGGTCAAGGGCAAGACCGTCGGGATTGATGCGACGACGCTGGAAGCGAATGCAGCCCTGCGAAGCATCGTGCGGCGCGACACCGGGGAGAGCTACCAGGACTTCTTGACGAAGCTCGCGCAAGCGTCGGGCATTGAGACGCCGACGCGCGCGGACCTCGCGCGAGTCGATCGGAAGCGAAAGAAGAAGGGCTCGAACGATGACTGGACGCATCCGCACGATCCCGACGCAAAGATCACCAAGATGAAGGACGGGCGAACGCACTTGGCCCACAAAGCGGAGCATGCGGTCGACCTCGACACCGGCGCAATCGTCGGCGTGACCGTGCAGGATGCGGACGACGGCGATACGCAGACGAGCATCGAGACGCTGATTGAAGCGGCCGAGCAGATCGAGGCGGTGCAGCCCGACGGTGATGGCCTCCAAGAAGTCGTGAGCGACAAGGGCTATCACAGCAATCAGTTGCTCGTCGATCTCGAAGCCGTCGGTGTGCGGAGCTACATCTCGGAACCCGATCGAGGACGACGGGCCTGGAAGAAGAATGCCGACGCGCGTTACGCGGTCTACCGTAATCGTCGTCGCATACGAGGCGTGCGGGGTCTGCGCTTGCTACGACTGCGCGGCGAACGCTTGGAACGGCCCTTCGCGCATCTCTACGAGACGGGCGGAATGCGTCGTGTGTATCTCCGCGGGCACGCGAACATTCGAAAGCGCCTGCTAATTCACACTGGCGGATTTAATCTCGGACTCCTGATGCGGCAGCTGATCGGCGTAGGCACGCCGCGAGGGCTGCAGGGGCGCCTCCTGGCCGTCGTGGCCATCCTGTGGGCGCTGATCCGCGCGCTCCGGGGCGCCGTGACAAGTCATGGCCGGTCGGCACACCGTGTTTTCCGATGGAGCGTCCGCTCGCTAATGAAATCCGCCGCCGTACTCACGGCTGTGCGAGAAATGGCTTTCACCACGGGCTGCTAGGACCAATTTTCAACGGAAAGGGCCGTTCATGCCGGGAATCCCGAGGAATCTCGAAGCTGGCGCATCGCCTGCGGCGAACTTGGGCTGCGAGCCGCGTCACCCGCGAAGGCTGCCCCGCCGTAGCGCGAAGCGCGGAGGCGGACACGACGTAGGCTTCAGCCTGCGTGGCCTTCGCCTACTTACTGCTCGGTGTGTTCGGCGCCACCAGCGGCCCGTGCGCGTCGGGCGGGATCGCATTCCCCAGAATCTTCAGGAACTGCTCGTGGCTGCCGGGCTGTCCGTGGATCGGCACGTGCTGCGCGACGTTTAAGTTGTGTTGACGGATGATCTGCCCGATCGCAATCGCACCTTCCGGCGGGGGCGACGGCAGTGGCGCGCCGGCGGCCGGCGGCGTATAGAGATCGGCGTTGATGAGAATCCGCTCCGCCGGGAGATACACCACGAGGAACTGCTCGTTGTGACTCGAGTACGGCGGCGATCCCTGGCCCACCTGGTAGAACTCCATGAACTTGGCCGGATCCGTCGTGCCGAATTGTCGGTCGGTGATCATGGCCGGCTGACCGGCGACGCGCACGTACTGCGGGCGAATGAATGTGCCCAGCAGCTCCTCGCGCTGCGAGAGCGAGTCTGGCATCAGGCGCCGCGGCAGGCCGAACATGATACGGCTGTAATACTCGGCGTTGTCCTCCGACGTCACGAGCTGGTTGGCGCCCGCCGCAACGAGTCCGCGCAGCCCCCCCGAATGATCCCAGTGGTAGTGCGTGTTGACGACGTAGCGGATCGGCTTGTTCGCCACGAGCCGGCGGATTTCGGCGACGACCGCCTGCGAGCGCTCGTCGTTGAGCGGTGCCTCGACGACGGCGAGGAAGTCGCGGAACTCCACGAGCACGCTGTTGTGGCTGCCGCCGCCCAGGAGCCAGACGCCGGGCGCGAGCTGGGTCGTGACAACGCGTACCGCCGGCCGGGTCGCCTGCACCACATCCTGCGGGACCGTAAACGTCTCCGGCGCCACCGTGACGTTCGCGCGTGCACTCGAGACGCGGAGCTGGCGGTTGTCGTTCTGGTTCGTGTCGATCATGTGCGAGTGGTCCTCGGTCCAGAACCTGAAACCGCCGAAATCCTTCCACTCGACGTATTCGTGCGTAATCCGCATGTCGCCGACCACCGGCGTCGGAATCCACGTCTCCACCATGCGGACGTAGTTGTCTTCGAGCGTGCCGACCACCTTGTACTTGCCGAGCACGTTGTTCAGCACGACGCGCCGCGGGCCGCCCCCCGGGACGAGCGTCGGATTGGCGCCAGGCGCCAGGGCGGTCTTGATAAAGCCGTGCGGCGTCAGAATGACCTCGATCCGCCGGTACTCACCCGCATCGATCCCCGCCAGGTACTCCCACTGGCGCACCGGCTTGCTGTTGACGACGTCCCAGGCCACGTTGCTGTGGTTGCGCAGATCGATCTGTACCGGCCCGGGATTCTGGATGAAGCCGCCGCCGCGCCGGAAACCGACGTCCGAGAGGTTGCCGTGCTCGGCGCCAGGGCCCTCAAGGCCGGGGTAGCGCCGCGGCGGTTCCGGCGATGTCCGCGTATACGCCTCGCGCGACGACATCGTCGTGTAGTCGATCGTCATCGTGTAATTAGTCACGGAGAACCGCGGCCAGCTCTCGGGGATCCCCATCTGGACGGGAATCGGCAGGTAGCCCTGTCCCGGCGCCGCGATCATTCCGGCCGCGGAGTATTCGAGCGTGGTCACGTTGTCGGCGCCGATGTTCTTCGAAACGGCCTGCAGCAGCGCGCGGACGTCCTGCGGCTGTGCGCCCTGCGCCTGCGCCGCCGGCCGTACCCACAGGGAGCCGGCGAGGATCACCACCACCGCGCACAGCAACGGAGTTGTTTTCTTCACAGTGCCCTCCTTGACGTCGGCCGATGACGGCGTGGCTGCGCGGAGTATATACCCGCAGTGACGGAGGACTGCGGCGTACCGGACCGCGGATTTGTTGGGCAACTCTTATCGCGATTTTCAGTTCGACGGGCCACGGAGACACAGAGGCACGGAGATGACTCCGTGGCTACGTGGAAAGAAAAGCGGTGTAGTGACCATCACCAAATCCTCACCCTGTCGGCCGGCGCGACGTAGAGCGCGTCGCCCGGCCGGACCTGGAAAGCCGAGTACCAGGCGTCGACGTTCCGGATCACGCCGTTCACCCGATATCGCGCCGGCGAGTGCGAATCGGAGACCAGCCGCTGCCGCAGCGTCTCGTCACGAATCTTCTCGCGCCACACCTGCGCCCACCCGAGGAATACCCGCTGGTCGCCGGTCAGACCTTCGATGACCGGTGCCGGTCTGTCCCTCAGGCTGGCGTGATATGCATCGAGGGCCAGCGATACGCCTCCCATGTCGCCGATGTTCTCGCCCATGGTCAGAGCGCCGTTCACATGTGCGCCAGGCAGCGGCTCGAATGCCGAGTACTGAGCACCGAGGGTGGCCGTCTGCGCCGTGAACTTGGCCGCATCGTCCGCCGTCCACCAGTCGTGCAGCGCACCCTCGCCATCCGACTTGCGTCCCTGGTCGTCGAAGCCGTGGCTGATCTCATGACCGATGACGCCGCCGATCCCTCCGTAGTTGATCGCAGGATCGGCATCGGGATCGAAGAACGGCGGCTGCAGGATAGCCGCAGGGAAGACAATCTCGTTGTTCGTCGCACTGTAGTAGGCATTCACGGTCTGCGGCGTCATGCCCCATTCGGTCTTGTCCACAGGCTTGTCCAGGCGCGCCACGTCCCTGTGCCACTCGTACGCGGCCGCGCGGGTTGCGTTCCCGTACAGATCAATCTTTGAAAGCGTCAGCGGGCCGTAATCCCGCCACTTCGCCGGGTAGCCGATCTTGACGGTGAATTTGGAGAGCTTTTCGAGCGCACGCGCCCTGGTGTCAGCCCCCATCCAGTCGAGCCGCTCGATCCGCGCTTTGAGCGCGGTCTGGATGTCCGCCACCAGCGCATCCATCTTGGCCTTGGCCTCGGGTGGGAAGTAGCGCGCGACGTAAATTCTGCCGACCGATTCGCCGATCGTACGGTCGACGAACGCCACGGCGCGTTTCCATCGTGCCCGCTGCTCTGGCTGTCCGCCGAGTGTCTTGTTGCGGAATTCGAAGGACGCGTCGACGAACCGCTTCGAGAGATACGGCGCGGCGCCGTCCGCGACATGGAAGGCCTGCCACGCCTTCAGCGTGTCCACCGGGGTTTCGGCGTAAGTCGTGGCGAATTTCGGGAACGACGTGTTCGTGGTCACCACGATCCGCTCGACCTTCGGCAGCTCGCTCTGCGCCAGATAGCGATTCCAGTCGAAGCCCGGCATCGCTCTGTTGAGCTCGACAACCGTCATCGGGTTGTAGGTCTTGTCGCGATCGCGCCGCTCCGCTCGCGTCCAGGTGTCCTGCGCGAGCCTGGTCTCGAAATCCACAATCGCCCGCGCGCTCTCCGCTGGCTTCTCCCATCCGATCATCCCGAGCAAGCTGGCCACATACTCCTGATATTTCGCTTTCTGCGTGGCGAAGGCCGGCTGCAGGTAGTAATCGCGATCGGGCAGGCCCAATCCGCCGGTGCCCGCCATGACCGTGTACCTGGTCGGCGCCTTGGCATCGGTCGCGATGTAGACCGGGAGAATGCTCGCGAACCCACTCGTGTTCGCGTTGCCCATCAAGGCGGTCATCTGGTCTTTCGTTGTCACGCCGCGGATTTCCGCCAGCTCGCGTTCGATCGGTTTTGAGTCGAGTTGGTCCGCTAGCGTCTCGTCCATGAAGGAGGCGTACGCCGCTGCTACCTTCGACGCGTCGGGATCGCTGATTTTGCCGGCTGCGGCGTCCTCGAGGATCGCGTGCAGCCGATTCTCGGACAGCTCCGCGAGTTTGTCGAAGTTGCCGTACCGAGTGCGGTCGGACGGAATCTGAGTGCGGTCCGCCCACTTGCCGTTCGCGTAGCGGAAGAAGTCGTCGCCCGGTTTGACCGACAGGTCCATGCCGGTGGCGTCGAACCCCCAGGTCCCGTACTTCGGAGAAGCGAGCGAGGCGGCTTCGCTGCCTTCCTGGGCGAAGAAAGGGGTGTTCGCGCTCAGCGCGAGTGCAACGAGAGCTGTCGCGGAGAGGAGAATCTTCGGCGTCCTGGTCATGGCATCGTCATGATACACGCCAGCACCACGGAAGGTTATCCGTCGACGCGCGCGTATCGCGTCTCGTAGCGGGACACCGCGCCGTAGCCCGATTTGAACCGGCAATGGAGGTTTGCAGACAGCGCCCGGGTTGGTTAGCTTGTTGACTCGTCTTGCTTGCTGGTCGGCGCCTCGAGCATGATCATGCCGTTCTGAGTAGCCGCCGGTCGGACAGAGTAGGAGATCTATATGCGAAGCGTGATCGAACGGCGCCTAATCGCTATGGTGGTGGTCCTGGCGTCGGCGTCGGTGTTCGCGCATCACGGCACGAACGCATCCTACGACTCGACGAAGGCCGTAACGCTGACTGGCGTCGTGACGAGGTTCACCTTCAGGAACCCGCATGCGTTCGTCGAGTTCGACGTCAAGAACGACAAGGGCGAGATGGTGCATTGGGTTGGCGAGATGAACAGTCCGACCGTGCTGCGGGATGCCGGCTGGACGGCCACCACGATCAAGGCCGGGGATGAGCTCACGATGACACTCAATCCCTCGCGCGCCGGTACGCCGAACGGCGTCGTCAACCGCATGCGCCCGGTCCTGGTCAATGGCAAGCAGGTGTTGGGCACTGGCGGCAGCAACGAGAACTAGCGCTCGGTCGTCGCTGGGGACGGTGGGACGTGCGTCCTCTGGGACGCTTATCGAGGTCGAGGAGCATATCGTGCGAGCACTCTCCGCTATCGCGACGGCGACGCTGACCGCCGTGCTGATGACGGCAACCTCAGGACGCGCTCAGACGCCGGCCGGCAGCGGAGGGAGACGCGGCGCCGGTGCCGAGGCCAAGCCTGCGGTGTCGGTTCCTCATAACCCGCGGGACCTGTCGGGCGTCTGGACACGAACAAGCCCGTTGCTGACACTCAGTCAGACAACGCCGCCCTTCACGCCCCTGGGCAAGAAGTTGTTCGACGCCAACAAACCGTCGTACGGCCCGCGCGCCGTGCCCCCGGCGGTCGGCAACGATCCGACGGGGAACTGCGACCCGCTGGGGCTGGTTCGCAACCTGCTGCTTGAGCTCGTCTCGGTCTACCCGATGGAGATTGTCCAAACGCCGAATCGGGTGTTTCAGTTCTTCGAATGGGCGCACTCGTACCGCCAGGTTTGGACTGACGGCCGGCCGCTGCCGAAAGACGCCGACTTGACGTTCAACGGCATCTCCACCGGCCGGTGGGAAGGCGACACGTTCGTTGTCACCTCCGGGTTCTTCGATGACCGCACCTGGCTCGACCACTTCGGGGTGCCTCACTCCACCGAGATGACGCTGGAGGAGCGTTATCGGCGGCTGGATCGCGACACGCTGGAACTGAACATGACGTTGACCGATCCGAAGATTTTCACGGCACCGTGGGTGAGCGAGCGGAAGGTCTTGAAGTTGGCGCCGCGCAGTCGAGAGATCGCCGAACAGTTCTGCGTCCCATCGCAGGAGACGGAGTTCAACAAGATCGTGCGCGATCCCGCTGGCGGGGTCATTCGTTAGGGCGTGGAGGGCCTATGAAATTCAAGGTCGCATTGACGATCGCCTTCAGTTTCGGCGCGATCGCCGCCGCACAGCAACCAAATACGTTCCTACAGCCGACTGCTGCAAAGGAAGTGATGGTTACCGCTATCCCTGGGGTCATTGCGGCGGGCGCCAAATGGAAACTCGTCTGGCAGGGATCCGATAACGCGGACGGCATCATCGGCACGAAAGACGGCGGTCTGCTGTTTGCGCAGGAACAGCCGAGCACGATTGGCATGCTCGATCCGAACGACAAGTTTTCCATTCTTGTCAGGGACACCCATGGCACAGGTGCCCTGGCGTACGATAACAAGGGCCGCCTCATTGGCGCGGAAAGAACATGTTCGGATCCGGGCGGCCGTCCTACCGAATGCAAAGAAGCGGCGGAACTGGTTGTCCTGCATCCCACACGGTTGGTCCTCGCAAGCAAGTTCGGAGACAAAACCTTCTGGCGTATGGGCGAAGTCGTGGCCGATTCCAAAGGTGGCGCGTATTTCACCGACGACGCGGGAACTTATTTCGTCAATCCCGCCGGCAGAGTGAGCCTCGTTGCGGGGAAGGAAGTGCGAACGAACGGGATGGCGCTGAGCCGAGATGAGAAGACTCTCTATCTCACGAATGGCCGGACTATCGTCACGTTTGATATCCAGCCGGATGGCACCACTAAGAATCAGCGGGATTTCGCGATGCTCCAAGGCGCCGCCGGTGGCGATGGGATGTGCATCGACTCCGAAGGTCGTTTGTACGTCACCGCCGGTGATACTGGTATTCAGGTGTTCAGTGTGGAAGGAAAACACCTGGGCATTATTCCTCTGCCAAGGTCCGCCTCGAGCGTTGCGTTTTCCGGACCCAACAAGAAGGTGCTTTACGCGAAGGGCGCGGGCATGACGACGCCGGACGGCAATGAGTACAGAACTCCCGAGGGCGTGAGGAATAACGCCAAGGCGATTTACAAAATCGACATGGCTGCTCAGGGATTCACGGCCCGCCCGAAATAACGAGTTCTTGCCACCTGTAGCTCACGCGACGTGCCATGCGTGAGCGCAGGGTGGCCCTACCGTGTCACCGAGCTCGGCGCCTCGGGCGCCAGTTTCTCCGTGACCTCGATATACGTTCCCCACGGGTCGGTCAGAAACGCGATCTTCGTCCGCGTGTTCGGAACGACTCGCGACGGCGCCTCGAACTTGATGCCAAGCGCGGCGATTCTCTTTTCGAACTCGTCGAGGTTCTTCACATCGAAGCCGAGATGATCGATGGCGCGCCCCTTCGTCGGCGCGAGCTTTCCCATTCCGGCTGAAAACGAGAAGTTGAAGCGATGGAAGTAGTCGACCTCGATGACACCAGGCCTGGCGACGCGCTGACGCTGGCCGGGGAAGCCACCGAACACCTTCGCGTACCAAGCCTGCATCGCCTTGATGTCCGCCTCGGCCGGATAGAGATGCACGTGATCCATGCTGACGGGTCCGGGTAGTGATTGATCTCCAAATACCTCTATACGAATCCCGCTGTCTGGCGCGAATACGTACCCCTGATTCGGGTTCACATCGCCAACGTCGTACTTGACGCCGCCAGACTTCCAGCGGGCGCGCGCCGCCTCGATGTCCTTGTAGACCAACCCGAAGTGATCGACGACGGATCCGGCGGGCGGTGCGGCGGCGTCGGCCTGCCGGAGCATCACGAAGATGCCGGGGAACTCGATCAACGTCAGCGGCCCGTTGGTCACGAGCTTTCCCCCGAGCATCGTCGTGAAGAACTGCTTGTTCGCCTCGACGTCCTTGACAGCCAGGTGCATGTGTCCGAGCGCCACGCCCATGTCATTGGCAGGCGCGAGTTGCGCAAGAGCCGCGGTCGACCAGGCGAGGGTTAGCGAACAAGCGACAGCAAGCACATGTTGTTTCTTCATGGCGCACAGTGTAGCCGAAGACGATCTACTATCCGCCCAGCCAAAACTCGGGAAGATCACCACGACGACTCGATCACTTGCGCTTGGATCGTACTCCGCGGAGTGCTGGGTTCTGGTTTTCCACTTTTACTGTTCGCCCGGCGGGCTTCAGCTTCAGACAGACCCGTTGCGTGACGCTGCCTTCGAAGGCTTCTTTGGCGCCGATCGTTACCACGTAGACTGGACGCCACCACTCGTCTCGCCTTCCTGTTTCGCTACACAAGTCAACTCGACTTCTCTACCGGAAACGGTAGCTCGTACCTTCCACCTGCGACAACAGATCGGCCGGCGCATCGGTCGCCACCGCGCGACCTTCGATGCGCGGTGCGACGGGCGAGTGCGTTGCGACATATTCGCTGAGCACGTCGTGAACCAGCGCATCCAGCCGCCTGGCATCCGCCACGTTCTGCAGCCGGCAGACGACGTTGTCCGGGTCGCCCTCGCGTTCGCACCCGAGCATGGTGTAGCGCTTGTTGACTACGAGCGGCACGCCGTTGATCTTCACGTCGCGCACGCGCGACCCTTTCTGGTTGCCGATGGTGAAGACAACCGTCAACCCCTTGAAGCGCACGAGCCAGCCGCCGAATCGCTTCGCCGGGTCCTTCGCAAACACGTTCTCCAATTCGTCCTCGAGCCAATCGCGGATCTGCTGCCCGGTGACCACGCCCGTCTTGAGAGCGGAATCAACCGGCAGCATGCTCCAGAGGTACTCATTTGTCAGAGCCGCTTCACCGCCCTCAGGCGGCACGAGGGGCGGGCAGAAGCGGAACCCATTCGACACGGCGAAATCGGTCTGGAACTTCCAGTGCAGCGCGTCAGTGATGAGATTGTCCATCGGGGTTTCAATCACGTAGTAGCGCATGAGGGGAGTGGTCGTCGCGCCGATGACCCGCTCGAGGTCACCGCGGTACGGCGCCTTTGCCACGGCCACCAGCGCCTTCATTTCAGCGTCTTCCGGATACCTATCGGGATTCACGTCGAGCAACGCATACGTCTGCTCCCGGATGCGCCCCCCTTCGACGACCAGATCGAGTTTTCCGACAAACGACGCAAAAGCTCCCGGCTCGGTCACCTTGGCAAAACGTCCGTCCAGCGGCTCGCGGATGCGTTCGTGTGTATCGGCGCCGAGAACGTAATCGACGCCGCGGGCATACGGTTGATTGGCCAGGTCGAGCTGCTGCGCGAGCCCCATATGCGCCAGGACGAATACCAGCGTGCACCCTTCGCGTTCGCGCAGCGTCGTCACGTGCATCGCCAGGTCCTCGCGCGGATGCGTAAAGCGAATCCCCTTCGAGTAGGCTGGTGATTGCCGCGTCGGCGTGAGCGGATCGTTATACCCAACGAAACCGAGCTTGACCCCTCCGACGTCGAACGTCTGGTACGGCGGAAAAATTGGAGCGTTTCCCGCGCCCGCGTGGAACATGTTCGCGCACACCTTGGCCGCCGAGTACGCGTTGAGGTCCGCGATCATCGTCTCCTTGCCGTAGACCACTTCCCAATTGCCGGGCAGCACGAGGTCGTAACCGAGGGCATTTACCAGCGGCACGATCGCCTTCCCCTGCGAGAGGGACGCGACAGCACTGCCCTGGAAACAATCGCCGCCGTCCACGAGGAGCGAGTTCCCCGGGTTCTGCCGCCGCAGCGTATTGATCATCGTGCGCAGCGTCGCGAAGCCACCGCGCCGTCGGAAGACCGGCTTGCCGCTCTCCCAGAAGAATTCGTCATGGATGTCGAGTTGCGCGTGGATGTCGGCGGTGTGCAGGACGGTGACGTGCCGAGCGCTTCCCGTGCGTACAGCACGACTCTGGGCGATCTCTTTCACACCCGCGCTGCCTTCACACAAGCGGGGTAGGACGGGCACGAGGCTCAAGACGGTACCCACACGCTTGAGGAAGTCACGTCGCGGGGGCCGTGATTGGTTGATCAAGACCTACTCGGGGGTGATTTTGCGGAAGTCGGCGTCGCGATACACCACCTTGCCGCCGACCATCGTCATCATGACCCGCATCTGCGCTATGCGCTCGGCCGGCACTGTCATGATGTCCTCGGGCAGCACCACCAAATCGGCGAAACGTCCAGGAGCGATCATCCCCTTTGTGTTTTCCTCGAATGTCAGGTACCAGTGGTTGCGGGTCACCATCCGCAGCGCGTCCTCACGGGAGATCTTCTGGTCCACGCCCATGGGCCCGCCCGAAATCGTATCGCGCGTGACGAAGTGGTAGATCACCCAGAGCGGCGAATAGGGGACGACGCTCGCGTCGGTGCCGCCCGACACTGGCAGGCCGGCATCGAGGTACATCCTCACCGGCGTGGTGAGGAACGCGCGCTGCGTGCCCCAATACCTCACGAGGCTCGGCCCGGCGAGATACAAGTGATCCTGCAGCGACAGCAGCAGGCCAAGCTTCTTCATGCGCGGCAGATGGTCAGCGCGCCCGATGAACGCGTGCTCGATACCCCAGCGTTTGCCGACGATTGATGCCTCGGCGTTGGCGGCTTCATAGCCGGTAAGCACTTCGTCGATCGCCGCGTCGCCGACCGCATGCGTGAACACGCGCCACCCGAGACGGTTGTACAGCTTCACCGTCTCGTTGAACTGCCCAGGCGGCATCGTCTGGAGGCCGCGGAACGTCCCGCCCTCGCCGTACGGTTCCTCGTACGGGTTCCGCATGAAGCCGCCTTCAAAGCCGCCGTCGACGGCCATCTTCATGCCGCCCAGGCGCAGCAGCGCATCGCCGTCACCGGGCGACAGCCCGGACGATTTGAGCGTCTGATCGATCGCCGCCGGCGTGCCACCGAGCCGCAGCAGCTGCGTCACGCGCATCGTCAGCAGGCCGCGGCGCTCCATCTCCTTCCGCATGCGGTAGTTGTCGATCGAATCGCCCGGATGGCGCACCGCGGTGAGACCGACCGCATTCAGCTTGTTGTACTCGGCAATCTGACCCTGAATGCGCTGCTCCAGCGTCCGCGGCTTGTCGGCGGGAAGGGCCACGAGCGATTTTGCCGTATCTACGAGCTCACCATTGAGCTCGCCGTCCGGATACCGTGTGATCCGGCCGCCTGCCGGCTGCAGCGTGGCTTTCGTGATGTTCCACTTCGCCAGCGCGGCGGAATTGAGCACGTATTCATGGCCTCCGCGCACGAGTACGACAGGAGTCATAGGCGCAACCCGGTCGAGGTCGCGCCGAAGCGGGAGCCGCTGTTCCTTCAACTGCGCCTCGTGCCAGTCGCTGTTCGAGATCACGACTTCGCCCGGCTCCGCGCGTCTGACTCGATTGCCGACTGCCTTGATCGCGTCATCAATGGTGCGGGTGCGCGAGAGATCGACGCCGGGTCCGCCGCCTGCGTTGTGCAGGTGGTTGTCGGCGAGCCCGGGAATCACCGTCATGCCGCGCAAATCGATCTGGCGCGTGTTCGGACCCGCGAGCCGGCGCGTTGACTCGTTGGTGCCGACGGCGCTGAACTTGTCACCCGTGATGGCGATTGCCTGCGCGTACGAGAACCGCTCGTCGACGGTAACAACCTTGGCGTTGTAGTAGATCACGTCTGGAGCGGGTCCGCCGCCCCGGCGCTGGCGTTGCGCCGGCAGGCCGGACGCGAACAGGGCGATCAGCAGGAGGGTCAATACCGCAGTGATCAACCGCTTGGAATACATCGTGCCCTTTCGCTGACGCCGTGCGGTGCGTCGCTAAGCATGACGCACATACGCGCGCCGATGCGATAACGATATACCCAGGAACTCAGCCAAATCGACCTTCGCCTCGCCGTTGCATCCTGGTAGACTCCACCACGTTTGGAGGATCGACGCTCAAGCTTCCACGATTGTTTCCCCTGACGGACTGAGGAGGATTTGCCGATGTCGATCGTTGATGACTTCTTTCAGAACCTTGTCGAACGCAATGGAGTTCGTCTGACCGGCGCGCTGGCCATTCAACTGGTCGACGGTGGCGTCAATGTCAGCGGTGCACTCCAGCCTGTCCTGCGGGACCAGCACAAGAACAAGGATCTCCTCAAGATCAACATCCCGGTCGTCGCCCGCATCAAGATTGGCGAAATCGTGATCCGGCTGCCGAATATTCCATGAGCGCCACGAGGAGACGCTGCATCGTGCGTGAGGAGGTAACGGATCATGTCTGACGTGAACACATTCATCGACGCGATTGGGAAAGATATCAACGCGACGGTGACGCCGCGCATCGACGGGCTGGTAAATGGGATCGAGCAACAGGCGGTCTCGGACTACGGGCCGAGAATATCCGCCTTCGCCAGTCAATTAGTGAAGGAGATCGTCGACGAGCAATCGGTCGTGGTCAATAACTTCGTGGCCACGCTGATCCAGGACCTCTTCGCGCGATACCGGCCGGAGGTGGTGGGCCAGTTGCGGACCACGATCGTCAACGGCGGCATCCAGGTGAACGGCGACGGCGTCAGGCTCGACCTGAAGCGTCGCGATACCGGCGCCGTGGTGTCGTCGCTGGATATTCCGGTGTCGTTGAAGATCCCGATCGACGGGCTGTCACTGAGCCTCACCGAGACGACGATCGGGCTGGACCTCGTGCGCTAGCTCGGATGTGGGTAGCGAGGTTTGGGCACTTGCCTATTAGGTTATTTGCCGGCAAAATATCGGCATTTGTCTGATAACCAACATGCCGCCAAACGCCTTGCCAGGACTCGGCTAATCATTTACGAATTGCTGGCCCAAATAACCAATAACTCCTTCGCGTCTCGCGAGCGGTGCCGGAGAATCGCGTGGGAGCTGCTCGACCTTTTGAAAGAGGAAGATACGCACCAATGCACGATCCGTGCGCCACGTTCTTCGGTTGACTCCAAGTCCCCGTCTTAGGTCAAACGATCATCCGATTTCGAACAGGTACCTCGGTCACCAATTCATCGGCCGTCTCGCGTCTAGGCGCGGCCAACCTTCAGTATCAAGCGTTGCCCGAACCTCTAGGACGCGCTCCTCGTCGCCCGCGTTCTCCGCTACCCTTCAGCGACAGTCGTGATTGAATTGGTGGAGCCGCATGAGCAAGGCGTTCACGAAGGAATCCGACGCCGAGGGCGACGAGCACGACCACGCCGCTGAAGAGGCCGCACACGCCCAGCTCGTCGGAGTCAAAAACTACATCACACCGAGCGGCTTGCAGCGACTCAAAGACGAGCGACGGTTTCTGCTCACCAGGGAACGGCGGGCCGTGACAGCGGTGGTGGCCTGGGCGGCGAGCAACGGCGATCGCAGCGAAAACGCCGACTATCAGTACGGCAAGCGGCGGCTGCGCGAGATCGATCGGCGGATCCGCTTTCTCACCAAGCGAATCGATGCCGCGGAAGTCGTGGACCCGGAAGCCCCGAGAGGTGGGCGGGCGGCGACGCAGGTCTTTTTCGGGGCGACCGTGCGCTACGCCAATGCCGCTGGAACGGAGCGGGTCGTGAGCGTCGTCGGCCTCGACGAAGTCGATCTGAACCGCAACCACATCAGCTGGATGTCGCCGTTGGCGCGCGCGTTGATGAAGTCCGGACCAGGCGACTGCGTAGTCCTTCACGCCCCGGGCACGACAGAGCAACTGCAGATCCTCGAGGTGCGTTATCAGCGCATCCCCGTTGAGCCCTTCAGCGAACCACCCGGGGCCGAGGCTGCGCCGAAGGCTCGTCCTCGCACCGGCGGCTAGACCGTCGGTCGCCTTGCGACCGGGTCGGTTAGTAATGATTCGGTTACCGTTCGGTACAACCTGATCATGGAGCTGTCAGATTTAGAGGACGCTGTCTATCTCCGTACCCAGTGACCAATCAGGGATGGGAGATCGCCCGTTGAATCGGCTGGCGTTTTTCGAGTGACGTGGGTGTCCATCACTTCTCAACCGCAGCGCACGACAGTTCTCGCGTGCGCGTGTGGCTGCAATCAATACCTCGCGGCGCGACCCAAAAGCCTCGCGAGAAAGTTTCCTGGGAGGGAGCCATTTTCGAACGAAGATCGAGGCGTGGTCGACCGTTGGAGCGAAGGTAAAGGTTTCTGCCGTTGCGATCGCGGTCAGCGCGAGAGCCTTTGAAGCATTCCAACCTCGCGATGCTGAGTAGTCCATCGAGCGCCCGCATGTCGGCGCAGGTGTGCTCCGTCCGACGCACTTCCGCTCTTGCCACTTTCCGCTTTGTCGCGAAGCCGTCACCAAGACGGCCCCGCGAACAAACGAATCGCTGAAGGGCTATGCCGCCTGACGATATACGTGTCCTCCACCAAGCTTGACGATCTCATCGACTGGACGGGTACTCTTCTCGTCAGCTTCGACAATGATCGCCGTCATGCCCGGACGCATCTCTGTGGTCACTGAGTCAACGAAGTCTGAATCCAGCGCGGCCATGACGGCATCGCCCGTCAGTCCGCTCGTCGCGCCCAAGGCCGCCCCCAATGCTGCACCGGGTGCGCCGCCGATGAGTCCGATCAGCGCGCCGGCGACGGTGCCGACCCCCGTTCCCCATAGAGGCCGCTCCTTGCTTTCCAGCACCGACAGATTTCCGCGATCGTCTTTCTTGACCATCACGCCAGCTCTGGGCTTGAAATCCGTGATGCCCTTGTCCTTGAGCGCTTTCAGCGCACTCGCCGCATCGTAGGCGGCGTTCGAGTTGTTGAAAGTTGCAACGATGATCTGGTCAGCCATGTATAGGTCCTCCAAAGTGCGAGTCACGAAATATCGTTAGTTGTCCTCTCCATTTCGCGGCCGATCTTCTGCACCGCGAAGCGAAGTCGCGGGTAACGATTCGGATTCTCATGAAAGCTGAGTCGTCCTACGTCCGCTGCCATCGCGACCAAGCAAAAGAAGTTCCCCTGATGCCAATCGTTCTCGACAACGTCCGCAAAACTTCTGACGTGCAGATCTGATTCCGAAATCAACGGGATAAGACCTGTTGTTCCAATCCCGAAGGAGAGTACTTGGGAAGCTAAGACATGCCGTCGATTCAGGGAGTTCGTGCTGCGAAACCTGGTTCGGCCGAGCGCTCGCGGCCAAGGTGTATATCGACGTCAACCATTACCACGAGGCGATGTATCTGATCCGCGGCACTGATGCGAAAGGCACGCTGCTCAACGGCACGCATCGCTATACGATGACATTCCCCAAAGACGGGCTCCCGCCGGTCGACGGGTCGCGTTCTGGTCGTTCAGCATGTACGACCGGGACTATTTCTTCATGCTGCCGAAATCACCCAACGGCCGCAACAATGTCGGCACGGTCTCACTCGACGCCAACGAACTGAAGTTCGCCGCGGATGGCTCTCTGACCGTCCACATGTCGCGCGAGGAACCGACCGACGCCGATGCACGCACGAATTGGTTGCCAGCCTGCCGATCAATTTGCACTGATCATTCGCGCCTACGTGCGGACGCAGGCGCTCCTTGACGGCCGCTACAAACTGCCGAACGTGGAAAGGAAGTGACCGCACGCAGCACGATAGTGCAGCCACGCGGCGATGTCGCCCTCCATGAACGTCTCGGGCGCGCCCACATGTCCATAGCCTCTGGGGGATGCCAACTGGGGTTCCACAGGGATCACACTTTACGATTCTGGCGTTCACATTTGAAACCGCGATCAGAAAAGTGCTCGCGAGTCACGGCCGTTATGCGGCATGGGCGCCTTCTTTCTGGTCTTCGCGTCAATGGACTGGAAGTTGCTGAGATTGGAGCAGAGGTCCCAATGAAAAGTTTGATACGGACGATATGTGTTGCCGCATTCTTGCTGACCAGCGGATCGGTCGTCGGGGCTCAGACTTCAGTGTCGATCGGAATCAATATTGGTTCGCCCCCGCCGCCGCCTCAAGTCGTTTACGTCGCTCCACCACCGCCTTACGGACCGGGATACGTGTGGGTGGATGGGTATTGGTATCCGGTAGAACACAAGCACAAGAAACACACGTACAAGTGGCATGACGGATACTGGACTCGGCCGCCGTACTCAGGTGCTCGCTGGGTAGCAGCACGTTATGACCGACAGATGTTCTTCGTAGGGTATTGGGAGGGACCTCGCGGCCGGATGGACCATGACCATCGGTGGGATGGCGACCACGATCGAGATTACCGTGATGACGGTCCCGGTCGAGGCCGAGGGCGAGGCCAGGGTCGCGGCAAAGGATAAGAGGTCAAGAAGGAATGTCGAGCCTCACCTTTGGTACGTATCGCGCCACGACGCGCAGAAGGTGTTCCATCTCGAACGGTTTCGCCAGCACCGCATCGATGACCACACCGGTCTGAGCGGCGCGTGCCTGCGCGTGCTCGGCTGCAGTCACGACGACGATCGGCAAGTTGCACCCGTAGCGGGCCCGAAGCTCCTTCGCGCACTGCGAGCCGTCCATCACCGGCATGAGCATGTCGAGCAACACGACCGCAGGCATCTTCTGTGCGATAGCCTCTATGGCTTCCCTGCCGTTGCAGGCGCATCTGACCTCGTAGCCCGATGAATGCAGCATGACCTGCATGATTTCCATCAGATCAGGGTCATCGTCCACGACGAGCACATCTGCGGGCGTATCCGTCATGTTGTTTCAAAGACAGCAGGAATCCGGATCTGAACGGTCGTTTCGCCGTGGTCCATGCGCTCTGTGAGTGTCCCGCCATGCGCTTCGACGATCGTCTCAGTCACGTAGCGGCTGACGCCCATGTCGTCGAAGTGGTCGTGGGCCTGAGACGCCTCCGCGGGCTCTCCGTCCGACGAACGAGGCTGCCGGTAAGTGATCCCAATCTGGGCCTCGGTACCGCAACGTTCCAGCCGGACGGTCACCGGTCCCCCCGGCACCGACAAGCGCGTGGCCGCATGGATCGCGTTGCGTAAGATCATCGCGAGCCGCTCGCGGTCCGCATGGACTCGCGGACGTGCGTCCAGTCGAACGTGGACCTCATGCCCCCTCGAAAGCCTGGCGACATCCTCGGCGACGTCCTCGAGCATAGGACGGAGATCGACGTCGGCCGGGTAGAGCTGAAGCGTTCCCGAGCGGATACGCGAGAGCGCCAGGAGGTTTTCGATCAATCGCTCGATGCGCGCGCACTGCCGCTCAATCACCGCCGTGGAGCGGCGGGCGTCCGCAGAGGCACAGGCTGACAGCACTTGCGTCGCGCTCTTGATGACGGTGACGGGCGTCTTGAATGCATGGGCCGCTGCCGTGAACAGCTCGTCCCGATGGCGATCGAGATGCTCCGTCGCTGTGATGTCGTGCATGACGCTCACCACGAGCTCGGCCGGCATTCCGATCTCGGTCCGAACGCCCGCAGCAGTGCAGAGGATGACGACTTCGCGTTGCCCGGGCGGGTACAGGATGGCTTTATAACGGATGGGACCGCACTCGTCGAACACCCGCTGAGACACGAATTGATCGGGCGGGACCAGATGACCGTCAGGGTACGACACATGGAACCGGCGCGAGAACTCCGCGGCGCCCATCCCAAGCAGATCGTCGAGGTTCGCCAGCCGGAGCATCTGGATCGATGCTGGATTGGCGTACGCGATGGTGCGTTCAGGGCCGAGTAGCAGTACGCCATCACCGATACTTTCCACTACTGCAGAAATCGTTCTCGTCGCCTTGCCGAGTTGCGCCGTGCTCCGCAGCGTCACTACGTAGAGGAACAGCCCGGCCAACGCGACGAACGCCCACCCTTTCGCGGTCTCGATGCGGGCCACGGTCGTGGGCTCCTGTATGACCGAATAGAGCAGCAAGTCCGTGAACAGGATCCACGCGCTTCCGGCAATCAGGAACGCGATAACCACGATGAGCGCGACTCGACGCTCCGTGGCAGGCCTGGCGAGCGGCCACATTGCACGTCCGGGCATTCAGGTCCCGTACCGCGTGGCCTCCCACGCGAAACCTCTCACAGCACTGATCATGCTCACGGATGACACGGTCACGCCGAAGCGGGCACTATTTCGTCTCTCTTGATCCACTCGTCGGCAAGAAACGGTCAGCGCTGATGACACCCTTCACTGTCAGGTTGCCATTGATCGTCACGTTTCCGTTGAACTCCCCATCGCCGTTCACGACGAGGGAGAAGGTCGGGCGCCGGTTTGGGTCCGTGTTCAAACCAACGACCAGGCTTCCGTCCGGATAGAGGAGCACATGGCAAACCAGATCCTGTGCGGTAAACGGCACCCCATTTGGCCAGCTGGGGCTATAGGGCGGCGTGGACCCGTCTTTTCCCGTCTGCATCGACAAGCACAATCCACCGGTCCTTTCATCGAAGGTGATGAACTGTATCCCTGCCTGACAGGCCGTAAACCCCTTTGCCCCCCAGCCCATCGAGCAGATCTGCCCGACTATGGTGCCAGGGGTGTGTCGCTTGGCGAAATCAGGATGGTCGGCGTCGTCTGTGAGCACGCGACCGAGCCGAAGGTTGGCGGGATTGTTGACGTCGCCGAGCTGAATGCCTGGACCGATCAGGCGTCTGTGGAGCGGATCGTAAATGAACGCTCTTGGGACCAGCGTGTTGTCACTCGTACGCCAGTCGGAACGAGACGTGTGCTGGCGCAGCATCTGTAAAAGCTCGGTGTTCATGAAGGGTCGTCCGCCGAACACTACGAAAGACTGACCCGGAGACTCCTGCAGCGGCACCACCTGCATTGCTTCATCAGTCGTCTGCGCCGTCGCCGCAGAAGTGTTTGCCAGAAAGCTGAGCGCACTCACTACCAACCATCTCTTCGCGTCAGCAGGTCTCATCAAAGTTCTTGAAGTGTGGCTGCCACGATGACCCCTCGTTGTACTGGTTGCTTCGGTCATTTCACGGGTCCGATTTCTTCCACGCAGCATGCATCGATTGGACATGGCGTGCCTATGCACATTCGGCAATGAGGCTCGCGGACCGGCAGCGGGACACAACCGACTCACAGCCTGTTGTCACTGCTCTCGAGCGGTTCCAAGTCCGCCGGGTGCGAACGCTGCGACTCGCCAGCAGAATCGCCCGTTCTTGGCGACCTCCCAACCGCGCAGAGATGGCCGCGGTTTTGCCCGTGAGCAAACGACGTGCGGGATTGTGGGGATCGCGTGGGTCGTGCGGCACCGAGACGCCGGTACGTGTCTGCGCCTCTACGGTCCGCTCCAACTGTGGTTCGACAAGCCCTGGAAACCGGGAGAGATCGAGGAGGTGAAATGAGCAAACCAATCGAATCCAAAGTTAGAAGTCAACGAAGGGGTCCTCAGATGCAGATGGTCGCCGGGAAATCCGCGAGAACCGTTAAGCCGATTCTGTCCGTTGCTGCATTGGCCTTGATGCTTGGGCTGGGCGGGGCGCTCTCCGGAGCGAGAGCCGATGAGGGAGACGCCAAAAACCTGTTCAAGACCATGTCCGGCTACATGGCGGCGGAGAAGGCCATATCCTTCCGATACGACACCGTCCTCGAAATTGTCACCGATGACAAGCAGAAGCTCGCGCTAGCGAGTTCGGGAAACGTCACGCTCAATCGGCCTGACAAGCTCCGCGTCACGCGCACCGGCGGGTTCGCGGATGTCGAGTTTCTTTTTGATGGGAAAACGATGACGCTGCTCGGCAAGACGGCGAACCTCTATGGTCAGGTCGAGGTGCCCGGCACAATCGATCATCTGGTCGATGAGTTGAGGGATAAGGGGAGACCCGTGCCTGGCGCAGACTTATTGTTGTCGAATGTCTACGACCAGCTCATGCCCACCGTGATCAACGTCAAGGATCTTGGCAGCGGCGTGATCGGCGGCGTCGAATGCGATCACTTCGCCTTTCGAACGAAAGAAGTCGACTGGCAGATCTGGATTGCACAGGGAAGCCGTCCCTATCCTTGCCGCTACGTCATCACCAGCAACCAGGTTGCGCAGGCACCGCAATACAGCCTCACAATCAGTGATTGGAAAACCGGCGATGGGGTTGGGGCCAAGGATTTCAGCTTCAAGAATGCAACGGGCGCCAAAAAACGCGATCTGGCCAATCTCCCCGACTTGGATGAATTGCCGAAGATCTTTGCGGTAGGAGGTCACAAATGACTTTGTCTAAGCGATTCTGGGCTCTCTTGCTGGCCGGGATCATCGGTGTTTGTGCACTCGAACTTGGAGAGGGGCTCTCGATCCCCGGCCTCATCTCGCCTGCCGAGGCGATCGTGGGTCGTCCTCTAACCCCGGTGAGTGTTGCAGGGGTGGCGCGGCGCACCGTCCGGCGCTGCGCGGTTGGCGTTTACTGTTAGCGGTCGCATAGTCAGGAAAGGGTTGCCCCGGAACGACGCTCCGCTCGATCACATCGAGCGGAGCGCCGGCTCCGCGACGCAGACGTGAGCCAATCGCCCGTCGTCGAGAACGCCATTGGACGAGGGTTCGTTGATTGCTCCGAGAAGATCGACCGGAACTCTCAGCGCTCGGGTCGCACGTTGGCGCGACAGATGCCGTTACGCGCTAGCTTGCCGGATCCGCATAGTCTTCCAGCCCATACCGCTTTAGAAATGACCTTGGTTTCGTAACGCTTGGTTAGGATCCTGGTCCATGCGTCCAGCGACGTCCCTCGATCAATCACGACTGCTCTAGGCCGCGCACAAAGAGAACAGCGACGACCAGTATGTTGGCGTCGACTGAAAGAGCGGCGCGCTGCGTGAACGTGAATATTCTCCGATGACAGTCGCGCGGGGAACGCCGCTGGCGGCATCACGACGCTACTGGAAGATGGCGATCTGCTGATTGACAGGGCGTTTGGCATCAAGCGGGTGATCGGGAGCTCAGGGCGCACTGCAAGGAACGCGGCCAGCGGAAATCTCAGTAAGGAGAAGGCAATGGCGAAGCCCGACAAACCAAACATTCTTGTCATCTGGGGAGACGACATCGGCTGGTTCAACATCAGCGCGAACAACAACGGGATCATGGGGTACCGCACCCCGAACATCGATCGCGTCGCCAAGGAGGGGTGCCTTTTTACCGACTGGTACGGACAGCAAAGCTGCACCGCCGGTCGTGCGGCGTTCATTACCGGCCAGTCGCCGATCCGCACCGGCCTTACCAAGGTCGGGCTGCCTGGCGCCGACCTGGGCCTCCGGCCTGAAGACCCCACCATCGCCGATCTGTTGAAGCCCCTGGGCTACGTGACCGGTCAATTCGGCAAGAACCATCTCGGCGATCGCGACGAGTTCTTACCTACCGCCCACGGCTTCGACGAGTTCTTCGGCAACCTGTACCACCTCAACGCGGAGCAGGAGCCGGAGTGCCCGGACTATCCGAAGGACCCCGAGTTCAAGAAGAAGTTTGGTCCGCGTGGCGTCCTGCACACTTGGGCCAATGGAGACGGCACTCAGAAGATCGAGAACACTGGGCCGCTGACGACCAAGCGCATGGAGACGGTGGACGAGGAATTCCTCGATGCGAGCTTGAAATTCATCGAGAAGGCAAACGCCGATGGCAAGCCCTTCTTCGTATGGTGGAACTCGACGAGGATGCACATCTTCACACATCTCAAGAAGGAATCGGACGGGAAGACCGGGCTGGGCGTGTATCCCGACGGCATGGTCGAGCACGACGGCCACGTCGGCAAGCTGCTCGACAAGATCGATCAGCTGGGCATTGCCGACAACACGATCGTGATGTATTCCACCGACAACGGCGCCGAGGTCATGAGCTGGCCCGATGGGGGATCGACACCCTTCCGCGGAGAAAAGGACACCAACTATGAGGGCGGCTGGCGCGTGCCGTGCGCCATCCGTTGGCCGGGCGTCATCAAGCCTGGGACGGTGTCCAACGAGGTCTTCTCCCACACCGACATGCTCCCCACACTGGTCGCGGCCGGCGGCGAGCCTGACATTGTCGAGAAGCTCAAGAAGGGTCACAAGGCAGGCAAGAAGACCTTCAAGGTTTACATCGACGGTTACAACCTGCTGCCCTTCCTGAAGGGTGAAGTGAAGGAAAACCCCCGGAAGGGATTTCTGTACTGGAGCGATGACGGCGATCTGATGGCGCTGCGGGTGGGCAACTGGAAATTCGCGTTCATGGAGCAGCGTGCCCACGGTTTGGGCGTCTGGCGGGAGCCGTTCGTGTCGATGCGTGCCCCGAAGATGTACAACCTGCGGAGTGACCCCTTCGAACGGGGTGACGAAGACGCGAGCATGTTTTACGACAAGTGGGTGGCCGATCGCTCCTTTCTGCTGGTGCCGGCCCAGGCCATCGTGGGCCAGTTCCTCAAGACCTTCCAGGAGTTTCTACCGCGACAGAAGCCGGCCAGCTTCAATATCGACGAGGCGCTGGCGAAGGCGCGGCAGAGCGAGAAGCAAATGAAGATCGCGTCAGGACACCCGCTTCAGGTCAGGTTCGCGGATTCAGCGCGGCGTAGGCGGTGATGGAACCATCCGGCCACTCGCGCACCACCAGAAGCGCATCCTGCTCTTCGACGTAGATCAGAGGCCACTCTCGTGTCGGCGTTTGGTGCCGGAGCGCCACCAACTCGCGAATGGTGGATAAGTCACGCCGAATGCCGGGATCAAATCCGTGCCACATGCGTCGAGTTCTCTTCTGACTGGGAAGCCGCGAGCATTATGGCAGGCAGCCGACCTAAGCGCTAGACCGGATTGGGCAAGACTTTCGGCCACGAAGCCTGACGAATCCCGAAGCTGCCGCATCGACTCAAGGAAGACAGCGATTTGGTTCCAACTCGGGATGCTCGCGGACGCCACCAAGCTTCGTAAAATCCCAAGACATCGGTAACAGATCTCTTTGCTCTCCTCTTGCGGCGTTCGCGGGAGGCGGACGGGTCGATCACCAAAGAGCGACCCGTTCAGCTACTATTCTGGCGCGGGGCGAGAATGAGCAAAAAATCGAAACCACGACGACGGTCGAGGACCCCGTCGGAAACACACGCACTCCGGCCCGGGCCCAATTGGCCGCTCCTGGCGGTGAGCAGCCTGGGCATGATACTGACCGGGTACTTAGTGTGGACTGCATTCAGTGGCGGCGCGGTGCAGGGATGTTCCGCCGGCGGAGGATGCGACATCGTCCTCACGAGCCGCTGGGCGACCCTTCTCGGCCTGCCGACAGCCCTCTGGGGACTATTGGGCTACACCGCGCTCGCAGGTATCGCGTTCGTCCGCCGAGCAGACACGCACTGGTCTTATGCCTTGACCGCCGCATTCTTCGGCGTCTGCTATAGCGTCTACCTGACGGTGGTGTCCCTGACGATTCTCGAGTCCGCGTGTCCGTACTGCCTGACGTCGCTCGGACTCATGACGGGCGCGCTCGCGCTCGTGGTGTTGCAACGTCCTCCCGAGATGGCGCACCGCTCCTGGGTGGGTTTAGTCGCTGGTCGGGGCGCGCTCGCGGCCGTGGTGATCCTGCTCCTCCACGCCAACTACACTGCTCCGCAAGCCGAGCCCGTCGGGCCGGAAGACCCTATGACCCGTGCTCTGGCGGAGCACCTGACTGAGGAAGGCGTCTTGTTCTACGGCGCATCGTGGTGTCCACATTGTCAGGAACAGAAGCGACTCTTCGGAGCGTCAGCAAGTCGTCTTCCGTACATCGAATGCGGCCTCGCTGGACCCAATGGCCCGCAGGCACCGTCGTGCCGCGCCGCCGGTGTGCAGACCTATCCAACCTGGGTGATCGATGGCCGGGCTACTGTCGGGCAAGTGTTGACGCTGGCTCAACTCGCCGACGCCACAGGGTTTCCAGGGGCGGCCAGCTTCAAGTAGTGCCAGGCGCCGACAATCCGATCACGCTCGAGGCGATCGGGCACGAATCACGGTGGGGACTATACACTTGCTCCATCGTGCGACTGCGACTCCTCGCGGCCTTCGTTCTCCTCGCGCTGACGAGCGCGGGCGCGCAGGAGCAGCGCCGCACGTGGCGCCTCGACTTCTACCAGACCGGCGGCCCAGGCATCGAGGCCTACAGCTTCGACCGCCTCGTCGTCGAACCGCTGGCTTGGCCGGATAATCCTGCCGCCAACGTCGAGCCCTCACCGACAGGCAACTACCGCTTTGAGGTGATCGACGCCGCCGGGCGCGTGACGTTCGCGCGCGGCTACGACCCGGCCTTCGCGGAGTGGGTGACCACGGCGGAAGTGCGCCAGGTGCGGCGCACGTTCCACGATTCGCTCCGGTTCCCCGCGATCGACGGCAAAGCCACCGTCGTCCTTTACAAACGCAACCCGGACGCGCAGTACGACGAGGTGTGGCGCCACGCCATCGACCCGGCCAGCCCATTCATCGATCGCGCGGAGCCGCCGCGCCAGCAGGCGATTGAGGTCGAGCGGCACGGCGACCCGCGCACCAAGGTGGACATCCTGCTGCTCGGCGACGGCTACACGGCCGCCGAATGCGGACGCAAGTTCCGCGGCGACGCGCGCCGCATTTCGAATGCGCTCTTTGCGCTCGATCCCTTCCGCACGCGCCGCAACGACTTCAACATCTGGGGCATCTGCCCGCCCGCCGCGCAGTCGGGTATCTCGCGGCCGTCCACCGGCGTGTACCGCCGCACGCCGGTCGGCACGAGCTACGACGCCTTCGGCTCCGAGCGCTACATCCTCACGTTCGAGAACCGGACGCTCCGAGATGTCGCCTCCTGGGCGCCGTACGAGTTCATCACGATCCTCAGCAACAACGAGATTTATGGAGGCGGCGGGCTCTACAACGTCTACTCGACGCTGGCGATCGACAACGATTTCGCGGACTACCTCTTCGTCCACGAGTTCGCGCACCATTTCGCCGGGCTCGCCGACGAGTACTACACTTCGCCGGTCGCCTACGAACCGCCCGAACGGATCGTCGAGCCGTGGCCCGCCAACGTCACGGCCGCGACCGACCCGGCGCGGGTGAAGTGGCGCGACCTGTTCACGCCAGGCGTCCCCATCCCGACGCCCTGGCCGAAGCAGGAGTACGAGGCCGCATCGAAGGCGTATCAGTCACGCCGTGCGATGATCCGCGCCGAGAATCGTCCCGAGCCCGAAATGACGCGTCTGTTCCGCGAGCAGCTGGAGATCGAGACGAAGATGCTGTCGGCCGCTGAGCACGCAGGCAAGGTGGGACTGTTCCAGGGTGCCAACTACGACGCCCAGGCGTTCTACCGTCCCGAGGTCGATTGCGTCATGTTCTCCAGAAACCGCGTGCCATTCTGTCTCGTCTGCCAGCGGGCGCTGTCTGCGGTGATCGACCGTCACACGCGACCGATGTGACCGCCTGATAAGTCGGGCACGAGTAGCGGTCGCGCGCGGAAAGACGTCACGGAGCGGGAACGAATCCGTCCGGCAAAAGTTCCACCGCCACCGCGATCCCCTGCTGGTTGCTGGTTGCCGGGTCGCGACGCCATGTCACGTACACGTCTTCCGGCGGCCGACGCGGCCCGCAGGAAATCGTTCCTGGTGTGGTCGTTCGATAACTGATGAAGTCGATCGCATCGAATCGCGACGCGCGCAGCAGCAGCGTCTGACCCGCCGCCCGCACGTGCAGCACGATCTGTTGTGGCGAGCACTCGATTTCCGTGAACAGACCGTACGTCCGGGTCTCGCCGGCCTCTCGTTCGCGGAACGCGGGCTGAACCGTCGAATTGGTACGGCTCGCAGGGCTTGAAATCGGCGGCTGATCCGGCGCGGGCGGCACCACCTCCGCGCGGACCTTTTGCTGTTGCTCGATTCCAACCGACCGCGCGAGTAATTCGCGCGCGCGTTCCTTGACCCGCGCATCCGCTGCACGTCCGACGACGGGGCCAAGCCGTCGGCGAGCTTCAGCGAATTGTCCGAGGCGCAGCTCCGCTTCCGCCAGCATGAGAATCACGTTGTCGTCGCCGGGATCCCCATCGAGAGCACGACGGAGCATGTCGCGACCCTTTTCCGTCTCATTGGCCAGAAGGTATCCGTACCCGAGCATCTTCTCTGCCTCGGTAAAACCGGAGCGCAACTCCACGGCCCGCTCGAGCGACGCGATTCCTTTCTTCAACTCGCCATCACTGGCGGTGCGGTTCGCCACACGTCGAACCAGCGCGACGCCAAAGTAGTAATGCACGAACTCGTTTGGCGAGTTGGCCGACGTCGCCTTCTAAAGATACGCCATGGCCTCATTGGTTTTATCCTGCCGCAGCAGAAGCGTGCCCATCGCCGCATGCGCTAACGGCAGTTCTGGCGACGCTTTTAACGCCCTTTCGAGGAGGGCGGTTGCCTCTTGCGTGCGACCCGCATGCGCGAGCAGATCGCCCAGCCAGGCGTGCGCTTCTGCTTCGGACATCGACGTCGGCTGTTCCTGGATGCGGGTCGCGACGCGTTGATCCAATGCGACCACCTGATACTGCATGGCCTGTCGCCGCACGTATGTCTGCAACTCCTGTTCGAGAACGGCCGGTGCGACGCCGACCGCTTGCTCGAAAGCGGCGGCTGGAGTCTGCCCGTTGTGCACCAGGGAGTCGAATTGGACGAGTTGTTTCCACCGCTCCTGATTCTCGATGAACGCGTAGTGAGTCACCAGCCACGATTGCGCGTAGAAGAGCGTCCGCCTGTTGCCTTCGTTATACGTCGCCGAGTCATGATTCACCGCAAACAGCTCAAGCAGGGGCATCTGACGTTCTCGCAGCAGGCCGACGTGCTCCACCAGCGGCCGGCCGAAGCGCGCCGTGCTGCCAGAGGCGTCGAAAGTGCTGAAGTACTCCGCTAGCCCCTCGTTCACCCAGGCGGAGAGATTTGCCGCCAGGCGACGCATCAGCAGATGCGTGTATTCGTGGTAGACGGTCTGGAAGTCCGAACCGCGCGTGTCGGCGGCAAGCGTGATGTAGTTGATGTCGTTTCCACCGATGAAGTACCCGCCGACTCTCACCGCTTTCCCGTTGAATTGCGGCTTGTACGGTTCGTATGACCGTTGGTCACGAAAGACGATGACGACGACAGGGGGCCCCGGGCGGTCGTCGGCGAGTACTGGAAACGCGCCGGTCACCGCCGCCCGAAACTGCTCGAAGCGCAGCGCCACGTCCCTGATGTCCCGTCCGCTGGCATCGCCGATGAGCAGGAAATGGTCGGTCTTGAGCGATGTCCAGTCCGCCGCGACCGCGGGAGCCGCGGTAACGATGCAGGCGGCAATCAACAGGAGGCGGACAAGACGCATAAGTCACCTCACTCGTCGAGCAGGTCGGCTTCTGGTAAATCGTCACCGTGACGGGTGTATTAACGGACGATTTCCTTAATAGGTCAGCCCGAATTCAGCGCGTATCACCGCGACGAGCACGTCAGCCAGTCGGTCTGCGCGCAACCAGAGGGTGTCGCGTGGTGGCTCGAGCGTTTTCGAGTTGTATTAGACATCGAACCGATGCCGGAGATAGGCCTTTCTTGTGATGACGTTCGGGTCGATGCTTGCGGTTGGCGGCTTGCGGCTCCCGTAGCCTGAGTCCCCGGCGAAGGGTGTATCCACGCGAGAGGCGGACCGACGCAGGTTATGTCCCTGCGCCGTCGAGCCCAGTCAGGGCTGGTTATAGGCGGTCGTGCTGATCGACTCGCCCGAGACAACCAGCTCCACACGTCGATTCTGCTGTCGTCCAGCCGGAGTATCGTTCGAGGCAACCGGCTGGGTTTCGCCGAATCCTGCCGTTCCCACCGCGGTCGACGCGATGCCCTGCGCCACGAGATACGTGCGCACCGAATCGGCGCGATTGTCGGAAAGACGCTGGTTGTAGTCTTCCGACCCGACGCTGTCGGTGTGACCTTCGATCTGCATCTTCAGCGCCGGGTGTGAAAGGAAGATACCGGCGACCTTCGCGAGCTTCTCACGCGTACCGGCTTTCAGGTTCGCGCTGCCGGTATCGAACAGCACGTCCGAGAGGTTCACGATCAGCCCGCGTGCGCTTTCGCGCGTTTCAAGAATCGTGTTGAGCTGTTGCCGCAGCTGATCGCGGAGTGCGGCTTTCTCTCGATCGGATTGAGCTGCGCTCGCCTGGGCTCGCTGCGCCTGGCTCTCCGCCGCGAGCCGGGCTGATTCTGCCGCCGCTCGTGCCGCCTCGGCCGCCGCCTTGTCGCGCTCCGACTGTGCCGCGAGCGCCTGCGCTCGCTGCACCTGCGCCTCCGCCGACGCGCGTGCCGCCTCCGCGGCAGCTCTGTCGCGCTCGGCGGCAACGCGTGCGACCTCGGCATTCAGTCGATCGAGCTCGGCCTGCCTGCGGGCAGTCTCTTCGGCGCGCGCGCGATCGAGGGCGGCGCCCTCGCGCTGCTGCACGAGCGCGCGTTGCTGGGCCTCGAACTCATCTTCCTGTTTCTGTAATGAGATCAACCGCGCGTCCTCGGCGGTCTGGACGGCCTGGCGCGCCGGCATCATCACTTCGTTCCCGCCGCGGCCGCGGCCGCGCGCCTGTTCGGCCTCCATCAACAGCCTTGTCGCCTTGGTGAACGTATCGTCCGAGTAGCGATCGGCGCCGGCAAACCGCGCCAGCATGACGGCATTGCGAGCCTCGGCAAGATCAAGCGGAGCGCCCGGCTCGAGCGGCTTGAGTTTCAGCTGGCGCGTGTCCTGGTTCATCAGGTACGTGCCTCGCTTCAGCAGATCGTACTTGGCCGCGATGACTTCGATACTGCCCTTGGTGCCCTTGCGAACCTCGTTCTCAAGCACCACCACGTCGCTTGGCTGCGTGACGGCGAAATACGGTTCGGCTGTGACGATCATCCCGAACGCCTGGAGCTCGGTGGTGACGTGGACACGCGCGTGATTGCCGTCCACCTGGACTTCGCCAAGGTTCGTGGAGCGCCCCTCCGGAGTGATCGCCCAAAGCACGTAGGTGAGATATTCAGGACCGAACTGTGTGGGCGCCTCGAGCTTGTCAAACTTGGCCTCGATGTCGATATAGCCCTTCTTGCCGCCGACCTCCGCCTCGCCGACCGCGAACGGCAGAAGAGGGGTACCTCTGAAGTCGATTTTCGTGTCGCCTTTACGCGGCCGGTAGTTGACGGCCGGCGTCGTATGACCCACGACCGTGACCCGGAAGACAGGCACGGGGCCGTCCTGCGCGGATGGACTGGATTGCTGGATTGAAGAAGATGTCGTGGGCTGCTGGCTGGGATTGGGCCGCGTCTGCGCGGTCGCGGGACCTGTGACCAGGGCGCCAGCCAGGAGCAACGCCGCCGCGCCTCGTTTAGACATGGAGGTCCTGTCGGCAACTTCCGGTCCAGTCCGGACGCACACTTCTGACGATCAAATGGGGGCGGCTTCGACGGAAACAGCGGGGTAGACGTCCGGCGTGGCGTCGCTCGATCACAGTTTTCGATTGCGACCCTCAGATTTGCCAGTGCCGCGTGGAGGCGCCGGTCCCGGACTTATAATCCGCAGCAACTAGAGACACACGTCATACAGAACTCTGAGCGGAGGTTGTCCAGTGAAGCCGCACTTACTCGGTTCTCTCGCTGCAGCCGTACTGATGGTCATCTTGTCAGCCGAGCACGCCTCGGCGCAGGGCGCTGCGCCGAGAACAGCCGGCGGATGCCCGCTCGAGCCGGCGAAGTTCCACGAATGCGCGGTTCCAAAAACGAAGACCTTCAATCCGCCACGTACGGCGGATGGGCGGCCGGATATGGAGGGTAACTGGGGGCGGGCGTTTACCTCCCAGGACATCGAAGAACATGGCGCTGACGGCCTAAACACTCAGGCGGGACCCAGCCTCGTGGTCGATACGCCGGACCGGAAAATTCCCTATCAGCCCTGGGCGCTCGAGTTTCGGAAGGGCATCGTCGAACGGCTCATCTCTCCGCTCGCCAGTTGTTTTCCACCCGGCGTGCCCCGCCACGCGATTGCTCCGGGAGCACATCAGATTATTCAGATGCCTGGCTACGTGATGCACCTGCTCGAGTACTCCCACGCATACAGGGTCATTCCGACGGCTGGCGAACCGCAGCTGGGAAGCGCGATGAAACTCTGGCAGGGCAATTCACGCGGGACGTGGGAGGGCAACACGCTCGTCGTTGATGTCACCAACACGAACGGCCTGACGTGGCTGGACAACGCCGGCAATTTCTTCAGCGACGCGCTGCACGTGGTCGAACGGTTCACGCTCATCGACCGCGACACGATCCACTACGAGGCACGACTCGAGGACCCGCGCGTTTATACACGGCCCTGGACGATGGTCTCTGCCCTCATCCGGAACAAGGAACCCGGTTTTGAGGTGTGGGAGCAGGCGTGTCACGAGGGGAACAAGTCCGTCGAGGATCAACTTCGCCTGGGCATGAAGCCGTATTCAGGGGTCCGCCCACCGGGCGGAAATTAGAAACGCATGGCCACGATCCGATCGCTTGAAACCGCGGGTTTCACCATCATCGTCGCGACGTAAGCACGCTCGGCTTTCGGAGTGCGAACCTCTGGTTATCCGCGCGATCTATGGGCGGCGAATCTCAGGCCGTTTGAGTTCGTGCAAACTCCGACCGGATGCTGCGGCACAATGCAGTTTCATGATTTGTGGCGCAAAGATACCGAACCACAGCCGGCACGCTAGGCTTCTCCATGCCCCGCGAAGCCCGCGATAAACTCACACCGTGAACGCACCAGCCAAATGGCAGACCGCGTTGGCGTGCGTCGGATTCGTACTGACGCTTGGCGGCTGCTCCAGGCCAGCACCGCCGCCTCCAGTCCAGGCGAATTCGTACATGGGATCGGCATCGTGCGAGAACTGCCATAAGTCTGAGTACGAGCGCTGGAAGGTCACGTTGATGGCCAACGTGGTTCAGGACCCGAAGCAACGGCCACAGGTCATACTCGGCGACTTCTCGAAGCCGAACCCCCTGGTGACGTTCAGGCCCGAAGATGTGGCGTTTGTCTACGGCACGAAATGGAAGCAGCGTTACTGGAAGAAGCAGGGAGATGACTACTACGTCCTGCCCGCGCAGTGGGACGTGCAGAACAAGACCTGGCGTCCCTACCACGTTCAAGCAAACACCGACTGGTGGGTTCCGCACTACCCGGAAGCGCAGGAGGAGCGACCGACAGGCCCGCTGTGTGATGGCTGTCACTCGGTGAATTACAACATCAGGACGAAGACGGTGACCGAGTGGAACGTTGGCTGCGAGCGATGCCATGGTCCGGGCGGTTCCCACCTCGCGAATCCGATCCCGGCAACGATTGTTAATCCCGCCAAGCTCGATGACACCCGGTCCAACGACGTCTGTATCCAATGCCATTCACAAGGCCAGCCACGGCAGAATCCGCACGAGGGCAAGTACTACGACTGGCCGGTCGGCTACTCTCCAGGCGACCGACTTGCCGACGTCTGGCGATTGGAAGAGCAGACGCTTGGGGAGACCACGTTTACGCATTGGCCGGAAGGGTCGGCGCACAAGAACCGGATGCAGGGGAATGACTTCGTCACAAGCCGGATGTACGCCAAGGGCGTGCGCTGCTGGGCCTGCCATGATCCGCACGGAACCGGACGTTCTGCCGACCTGGTGCTTCCAGGGAATGCTGTCTGCACCCAATGCCATGGCCCACAGCTCCAGGCC
>Ga0208185_1000227_pt1 | contig 33763 bp, 38 predicted proteins | sample EasRivMeERMLT700_FD_187532 | JGI IMG/M metagenome (GOLD analysis project Ga0208185, IMG submission 187532) | Soil microbial communities from meander-bound floodplain in the East River, Colorado, USA - East River MetaG ERMLT700 (SPAdes) (version 2) | ecosystem: Environmental > Terrestrial > Soil... | reverse complement strand
ATGCCGACCGCGATGAGTCCGCCCGCGTTCAGACCGCCCGCGACGACCGGGTCGCGCCAGGTCGTCGAGACCACCGCACGGGCCACCGCCCACAGGCCGATGGCGACGAAGAACAATCGGCCGTCGTCCAGGCGCGACCGTCCGCCGGGGCGCCCTCGTAGGACGTGTTGTAGCAGTCCTCGACCCATTCCGCGAGGTTGCCCAGCATGTCGTGCAGGCCGAAGGCATTCGGCTTGAACGCGCCCACTGGCGCCGTGCGCGCCTGGCCATCGTCGCACGCGTGGAGCCCCCACTCGTCCTTCCACCCTTCCGGTTTCTGTCTCGCGAGTGCGGCGTCCGCGCCATTCTCGAACTCGCACGCACGATCGGCCATCGCGCCCCAGAAACGCGCCGCCTGGGAGCCCGCCCGCGCCGCGAACTCCCACTCCGCCTCGCTCAAGAGCCGGTACGGCTTGCCGGTCTTCTTCGACAACCACTCCGTGTAGCCGATCGCCTGCTCGTAGCTCACGCGGATCACAGGCCGCCGACCGCGTCCCCACCCGTCGTCCGCCCCTCTGGCGCAGCCGCCCCCGGCCACGCACGCGTCCCACTCGTCGAACGTGACCTCGTACTTGCCGGCGGCGAACGGCCTGGCGATCGTGACCGTGTGCTGCGGACCCTCGTCGTCCAGCCGGTCGGGCTCTCCCGGCGGCGAGCCCATTAGGAACTGCCCGGCCGGAACCACCAGCAGCTCGGGGCATTCGGCGCAGTCCTTGAAGACGCTACCGGCCGCGGGAAACCCGGCGGAGGCGCCCGCGCCGGGCGTTCGCTGCGCCGAGGCCATGCCGGTTGCGAACAGACCGAAGACGATCCCAAGCTGCAAGCGCCGGCTCAAACCGCTGGACATCGAGGTCCTCCACTCGACTGCCCACGGCGGCCAGAGTTCGAATGGTCCGCCGCGGTTGACTTGGCTGTCCGTTCCGAACCCCGGACGATAGGAAACATTAAGGCGGTCTTGCGGTTAGCATAACGCTCGTTCTCGGTCCCCGCTCGGCGCCTTGACGATAACAACCATTAACGCCGGACTGTTTCCCAAACCCGCGAGAGCCATCGGTCGTCACTACGCGACAAGGCAGGACCTATCCGCCCAACCGCTATATGCGGCGACGTGGGTGGTGTTATGCGGGTCGGCCTAGTTGTGCTTTCTAGCAACGTTGTTCACTGTGCCGCCCTCGGAAAACGGGAGCACGGTGGGTGATAACCGAGCGCGGTGTGCGGCCGCCGCGTGTTGTAGTGACGGAGCCAGGGCCGTAAGGCCGCGGTGCGACGAGCGGAGCGGGGATAAGCCACGGCATAGGCCCATTCGTGGAGCAAGGTCTGGATGAATCGCTCGGCCTTGCCGTTGGTCTGCGGGCGATACGGCCGCGTCCGGCCATTACGCACGCCGGCGCGAGTCGCCGTCGTTGCAAACGCGTGCGAGACGTAGCCGTTACCGTTGTCGGTGAGGATCCGTCGTACACGGATGCCGCGCGCGGCAAACCAACGAATCACGCGCCGGAAGAAGGCGATGGTGGTGGTGGCGCGTTGGTCGCGCAAGACCTCGGCGTACGCGACGCGGCTGTGATCGTCGACGGCGACGTGCACGTATTCCCACCCCGCCCCATAGACCCGCGTGGTGCGGTCGCCGTGGATTCGATGGCCGGGGCGGACGATGCGGGCGAGCGGCTTGATGTCGAGATGGACGAGCGCGCCAGGGCGAGGATGCTCGTAGCGCTGGACCGGCAGCGGCGGCGCCAGCCGGGCCAAGCGATTGAGGCCCGCCCGCCGCAAGATCACCGCGACCGTGGACCGCGGCACTTGCTCCTGCACGGCGATCTGCCACGCCGTGCGTCGCTGATACCGCGTGGCGATGATGCGCGCGACGACCTCGGGCGGCGTGCGACGCGGTTGCCGATGCGGCGCCGAGCTGCGCTCGCTCAGCGCGGTGCGCCCGCCAGACCGATAGCGCGCGAGCCATTTGTAAGCCGTCCGGACGCTTACGCCAGCGGCCGTTGCCGCTGCCACCGCGGTCCAGTGCTGGACGGTGACCCGACTCACGAGCAGCTCGCGCATGTGGATAGTGGTCTTGGCGTTACGATGAACCTTCACTCGGGGCCTCCTCTTCAGAAGCTGGGTTGGTGTGGTAACCCCCATTCTTCTGAAGCGGCTCCGAGTGAACAACCTGATTAGAGATCACACCTAGTCAGGTTTCACGGGAGCTCGCGTCCCCAACAAGTGGCTGTGACCAAAAAGTTGCAGACATTCTTCGACGGGGACGTCTGGCGTTATGCTGCGGCCTCGCAGGGTCGGCCGTGATATGCCGGTCGGCCTACGGCTAGTTGAACTAAACCGACGGGATGCCTTCAATGGTGATTAGATACACGGCCGACAGGTCGGACGTGTGGCGTGCGTACTGGCATACGTGGCTGCACAGTACAAGGCTAAATGTGCTGCGCGTTCTGCTCTTTGGTTTGGTATTCTTCGTCGCGTGGTCGCAGCTGGTCGAATCCTCCGTGGGACCGGTCTGGCGCTTTTGCGGTGCGCTGCTTGTTGCCTTGTTGGCGATACTGCTGTTGGCGGTGTATCCGATGCTCCGATTTAAGCAGGATGAGCGGACACTCACTATCTCGACGTCAGGCATAACGACAACGATCGGGAACCTGTCCGGCGACGTGCCGTGGAGCAAAGTTGGGCGCATTGAGCACGCCGAGCGATGCATCTACATCTTCGGTCAGAACGGCAATAGTTTCACCATCCCGCATCGAGCATTTCCAACCGAGAACCAACGAGCGGAATTTCTGCGGCGCGCGACTCAATGGTGGGATGACGCGCGGCGGTCGAACAAGCCGCTGGCACTGAAATGAGCGTTATCAATCGGTGCAATGCACCGGAGCGAAAGAGAAGCCGGTGCAGCGTGCCGCTTCAAACAACAATCTAAATCGATCATTGACGAACAGCGGGAATTCATACTGAGACACTCTGATGATGTCGAATTCCGCAACGGCGGGAGCTTTGAGAACGGTGCGATTCAATGATTTGATTCGCCCGCGTTTCCACGAAACGAAATAGTCCGATGGAAATACCGTGAACTGACTCTGTTCCAAATCTAAGGCAGGAACGACTGACAAGACATTTGCTATCGAAAATCCTTGAAAGGGTCGACCCTGAGAGTCGAACACGCGTGCCGGCACGTGCTGAATCGTCCGAATAGCGTTTTGCTCCAGGATGGTTCTAAGGCGTTCTGAGAACAGAGGCAATGCCACTCCAGCTTGGAGCACGTCATCTGGAATGCCATCGTTCTCGAGCTTCGTCGAACGAAACGTCAATTCCACATCCGATTCTGGAATGGCGACGCCTGTGAGAAAGATGTCCTCCCCATAGCTGTCCAAATCGACTGAATCTGCTATCAGGGGATTTGAGACCGCTCGGTCCCACAACAGGGCCTTATACCAACGCACCGGTCGTTCAGTCGAGCCCATTGCCCTTGAGACTTTCAGGGCGCTCTCTGAATTCCCTTACAAATTGCGAAAGCTCGTCCCTCAATGCCTTTACATGGTCTTCGCCATGCAACCCCCGCGTGACAGCCCTCAGCCGATTAACAACCCATTCGTGGTACGCCGCGGCGTGACGACCTAGGTGTCCTTCGACGAAGACGATGTCGGCCGAGTAATTTAGGGACATCTATGTACGGGGCATCCATTCTACGAGCGGCATGCTGCCGTACGCGTTTATAGATGCCGAACCGGGCCTGTCGGAAAATTCAAGCTTGAGGGGAACGTCGTCGGAGAGAACAACGCGCAGACTTAGAGCTGCACTTCCTGTTGTCTGGCACCTGGTGGTCCGAATCGCTTGACAATGAACGAACCAGCCGGAGGAGGGGAGAATCCTCTCAGGATCGGAATCACCACCTCGGCTAATGCATCAGCGTCGGCTCCATAAATGTAGAATCTGCACCAACCCTCGCCGAACTCATGGCCGTCGTACTCTCCGATTGCAGAATCCATTACCGCATCTCTGAGGCGATCTTCCAGGCTGAACGCATTCTCTCGTTCGTCGAACGACCCAAATTCCTGGTCGGACAACTTGAGATGAACTATCAGGGCGTGCCCGTTAGCGCTTCGCTCACGAATCTCCCCGCTACGGGGCGCCATATCCGGTCTCCTCAAGTAACTCCAGCCCTCTCTTGAGACGCTCAGCGTACTTTGGGTTACTGCGAGAAGTGCCGTTTATCTTGTTCAGGAGCGTCCCTCCATCCTTCCCGAGCTATGTGCGGGCATCCCACTCGAGTCGAGCGGCCTGCTGCCTTCACACGCGTTCAACAGCCTGCTTCGAATAGGTCCTGATTAACGCCGCAGGGGCGACCGACCCGAAGCCCCGCGAACGTCGCCACTAGGCGACTAGAGAGGAGCAACCATTCACACAAGCCGTTCTGTCCGGCTCCAGGGCGTCGCCCTGGGCTTCACGCTTTTGCTAACCGGTACTTCCAGCACGCGCGCTACCCACCAGTCTCCGCTGGGCGACAGCCGATAAGAGGAAGTGGTACATGAAAACTGTTTTGAGGGGTGCCGACATGCGGAAGGTTCTCGCCTTGGCTCTTTTTGGGCTTTTGACGTTTCCACAGAAGTCTCTTGCAGAGGGCGCGTCGACCGGCTCGTTGCACGAAGCCGCGCGTCAGGAAGCCGTCCGACTTGGGGCGATGATCAGAGGTGCGTCCCTCGCGCAGGTACAGCCGCCTCAGCGGAGCTGGGCGAGCCGTCATCCAGTCGTCATGGGTGCCCTGGCGGGGGCAGGTGCCGGGGCCGGCATTAGCGCGCTCGGCTGCAAATTGAGCGGCAACACCCACGGTATCGTGTCCTGTTACGTGTGGGTCCCCATCGCGGCCGGTGTGGGTGGTGGAGTGGGAGCCGTGATTGGCCTGATGCGCTCCCGTTGACAATATTGGCGAACGCCGCACTGATTCTCGAGTCCCGGACGGCGTGTCGCCCGCCGCCTGGCCGACTGCTCGTTACCCATCTCCTACCCGTGGACGGTTGTGATTCCTCTTGAGTGACGCCGCTGTGTTTAGGACGCCCGGTACGGCGATACATGGGCTCACGCTAGCTGTCGGACCATCTCGACGCGCTTCAGCCATTCACGAATGTGGTTCCAACTGGCGCCGGTCTGGTCCACCACCCCTCGCTTTCGCTCTTACGCCAAACGAAGGAGGCCTATCGATCTGTCTCAGCCAGAACAGGATCTGGTTCGAACTGGCGCAAATTAGTCCACGATTCTTGCCTCACCTGGCGACGAGCGCGTTAGGGTACACAAGCGAGCCTCCTTCGCGCATTCGAGTTTCACCTTGACACAGCTCGCTCTCCCACCCGCGCGTTGACGAGAACGGTAATTCCACCTCGTTGAACCGCATTCCAACCGCATGGATCGTCCGCGTGCAGCGACATTGTCATCCAGCCTGTTTGCGCCGACTTTTCTGCTGCCCCGCTCCGGTGAGCCGCTTGCACTACACCGCGTCCGAACGCATCTCGCTCACGTCTTAACGATCGGTACCGCTCGTCGCTGGTGACGCAACGGCACCGCGATTGACGAGGCCTCTATGGATCGAAGACGCACTGTCTTGATCGCAATGATCGTGTGCGCGCTGTGCAACCCCGCCCGCGGCATCGCGCAAACGTCCATCTCTCCCGAAGGCTGGGTCGTTCTGCCGGTCGACGAATATCGCGCGTTGCGCGAGCGCGCGAACCCGCAGTCGTCGCAGCCCGCGAACCCGCCCGTCGACGCAACACTGACGCGAGTGGACTACGACCTTCGCGTCGAAAACGAGTCTGTCGCCGGCCATGCGTTGCTCACTATCGATGTTCTCAGGGACGGCTGGACGCGCGTCCAGATTCCTGCGGGCCTGATGGTGCGTGACGCAGGGCTCGACGGCCAGCCCGCCGCGCTCGTCGAAGGCCCGCCGCCATATGTGCTGCTGTCACGCGCGGGCCGTGTGGTGCTCTCGCTGGACATTGTGATCCCGCTCGCTTCGTCCGCCGGAGCGGAGTCGATCGCGCTTCCCGCATCGGCGGCTCCAATATCGAGGGCGGTGCTTGCGCTGCCGAGAAACGGCATCGACCTGTCGGTGGCGGGAGGTTTTGTCGGGGAACACATTGAAACACCGGACGAGAGTCGATGGACCATGTTCGGCCGGCCCAATCAATCGCTGACACTGTCATGGAAACGCAAGGCCGATGACCGCCGGGCCGAACAGCCGTTGCGGACGCGCGCGCGCGTCACGACCATCGTCGGGCTCGGTGAGGAGGTGTCTCAGGTGATGGCTGCCGTTCGCGTCGAGGTCCTGCAGGGACTCGCACGGGAGATCGCGCTCCTGCTGCCAGCGGGGCTCGTCGTGAACCAGGTGAATGGCGCGACGGTCGGAGATTGGGACGTGAACGGAAGCACGCTGCGTGTACGGCTCCTCGATCCGATTGCCAGTGAAATGGAGGTTGTCATACAAGGCGAAACTCGCATGCCTCGCGAAGGCGCCATGACCGTGCCGCTCGTACGGATGCCGGCGGCCGAGCGCGAGACCGGCGGCGTCGCTGTTGACGTCGTGGGTGCGGGTGAGATTACCGGCCGGCAATCACTGGCGTTGGAGCCGGCAGACCCGACCGAGCTCGGCGAAATCGTCGCCGGCCGCGAGTCGCCTTCGATGATAGGGTTTCGTCTCAGGCCTGTGGCGGGCAGCGACCCGCGGTCGCTGACCGTCACCGTGATTCGTTACACACCGCAGGCGGTCCTCGTCGCAAACGTCGAAGAGGCACGCTACCGCATCCTGGCCTCGGAAGACGGTCGTCTGCTCGTCGAGGCGCGATACGCGGTGCGAAACAACCAGCGCAGCTTTCTGAAGGTGGCCATGCCGGGGCGCTCGACACTGTGGAGCGCCGACGTGGCCGGACGGCCGATCCGGCCCGGGGTCGCCGAACGGGACGCGGTGCTGCTTCCGCTGGAAAAGGGGCGCTCCGGAGAAGACGCGCCGACCTTCGTCGTCGAGCTGGTGTACCTGCAGGACATCGACAGCTGGCCGGACAAGGGACGCGCGCGTTTCGAGCTGCCGGCGCTCGATTTACCCGTCTCCCGTACGGGGCTCGAGCTTCATTACTCCCCGCGCTTCCGTGTCGACCTGCAGCCTGGCGTGTTTCGCGTCGAGGACGATCCCGGTCCCTTTGCAGAGGCGTTGCGTCATCCCGCCGCGCCGTTGGTCGCGACCAGCAAGGCACCGGACCAGCACGGCGCAGCAGGCCTGCAGGCACTTGTCGATCGGTTCAGAGCGGAATCCGGCGGCCGGACTGTCGCGGGTGCACTTCCGGTGCACGTGAGCTTTCCGATCTTCGGTCCGTCGATGTTCGTTGCGTCGGAGCTGACGGCGGAGGCGCAGGCACCGTCGTTGGAACTCGGGTTCAAGCGAACCAAGTAGCAGGGCGGTGTGACATGACAACCTCGAAGACGATTCGTCTGACGGCTCTTCTTGTGATGTTCGCGGCACCGGTCTGCGCTCAGCAGCCGCCGCGTCCAGTTGACCCCGCGAGATCGGTCACGCTTTCATTGGCCGAGTACAACAGACTGATCGATCTGGCCAATCGTCCTCCGCAAGGCCCGGCGGGCCCGCCTGTCGCAGCAGTACTTGCCAGCGCCAACCTCCGCGTGCGCGTGGATCGCGAGACGGCGCGCGGCGTCTTCGACGTGAACGGCGACGTGCTTCGTGCCGGCGTCAGCCGGGTGAGCCTCGTTTCGGGAGCGACGCTGATTGACGCGAACGCGGGAGGACGGCCGTTAGCGCTCGTCGCCGAGGGCAACGCGCATTCCGCGCTCATTCCCGGGCCAGGTCCGTTCTCGCTGACGCTCGAGTGGGGCACCCCGTTGATCTTCGGGCCCGGACGAGCGTCGTTCGTGCTGCCGGTTCCGCAAGCCGGAAGCGCTCGCGCCACGATCGACCTGCCCGGCGAGCAGGCGGACGTCCATCTCTCGGCCGGTCTCGTGACGGCGCGCTCGGTGGCCAACGGCCGCACAGTCGTGGACGTCACGCTCGATCCAGGCTCCGCCACGGAGGTGTCGTGGTCGATGCGCGACAGCGCCCCCGTCGCGGCCGTACGCGAGATGCGCACGCTGGCCGATGTGATGACCCTGATCACGCTCGGCGATTCGGACGTGCGCATGGTGGCGCTCATCAATGTCACCGTCGTTCAGGGTGAGCTCCGCACGGTCGTCGTGCGGCTCCCCGCAGGTTACGAGCTCACAGGAATCTCGGGACGCTCGCTCATCAACAGCGAGCCGCGCGAGGACGGTGTCGTGCTGACGCTGGGCGACCCGGCGCTGCGCAGCCACCAGCTGCTCGTGAGTCTCGAGCGTCCGCACGACGGCGGGTCGTTCGCGCTCGACACCGGGCTGGTGACGGTGCGCGACGTTCAACGGGAAGTCGGCGAAGTCGCGGTCGAAGGTGTCGGCACGATGGAGCTAACGGCTGCCGAGCGTGACGGCATGCACCGGATCGATGTCCGCGAGCTCAATCGCGCGCTGCAGTCTCTCGCGCGGCTGCCAGTGCTGGCGGCCTTTCGCTATCAACGCAGCGCCGCTGCTCCCGGCCTGGCATTGGACGTCAAGCGATTCGCGGATGCCGGCGTGCTCGCGGCCGTCGCCGATCGTGCCGTGGCGACGACGCTCGTGACCAGCGAGGGACGGGCGCTGACAGAAGTGCTGCTGGAGTTGCAGAATCGCGCGCAGCCATTCCTCAGGGTGACGCTGCCGGCTGGCGCGTCGATGGTGTCAGTTGACGTCGCGGGGGAAACAGCAAAGCCTGTTCTCGGTGCGGACGGCATACGCGTTCCGCTTCTGCGTCCCGGCTTCCGCCCCAGCGGGACGTATCAGGTTTCGTTCGTCTTTCTCCACGCAGGCACCCCGTTTTCGCGCAAAGGCGAGCTGGAGATGACGCTTCCCAGAATGGACATTCCGGTTGGCATCGTCGAATGGGAAGTATTCGCGCCGGAGCGGTACTCCGTCCGTGCGATCGGCGGCAATGTCATCGACGTGCAGAAACTCGGAGTAACGACGGCTTTCGGAAGCGCGGGCCGCGATTACGGCACTGTCGCGGGATTTAGTGGTGCCACGTTCCGCGGTCCAGTTCGGATCTCATTCGCTAACGACGGTCTGCCGGGCCAGATCCGCGGCCGCGCAACCGATTCGACCGGCGCAGTGCTGCCGGGTGTGACCATCGACCTTCAGACAGCCGTGGGACCGAAGAGGGCGGTGACTGGCAGCGACGGGACGTATTCGATCTCGGGTGTTGCCTCGGGCGAGGTCACGGCCAGCGCTTCGCTCCAGGGATTTCAACCAGCGACCACCTCGTTTCTCTTCGATCAGCGACCCAGGCAGCTCGAGTTCGAATTGGAGATCGGGTCGCTCACGGAAACGGTAACCGTCGCCGCCGAGTCACCGATTCCGGCGCGGACCGCGCCGCCGTCACAGAATGTGATCAACCTCCAGCGGCGCACGGCCGGCGTGCTGCCGATCCGCGTTGACGTGCCGCGCGCGGGTACGTCGCACCAGTTCGTCAAGCCGCTGGTCGTCGATCAGGAGACGGTCGTGAGGCTGCGGTACAAACGGCGGTCATAACGTCCGGCGCGGACGCCGGTCCGCGACAATGCTATTCGACCGACCGATAAACGATTACGACATGTCCCCAAGGTTGAGTTCTCGCGGAGTCGTCGATGTGCTCACGCGCCTTCGTTTCAACCTCCTCTAAGGGAATCGAGCCGGCACAGCCACGACGCGATTCGGTTCCAACTGGCGCCCGTCTGGTCCACCAGACAATAGGTCCCCGGTAACGCCCCAGGGATGACGGGGTCAACGCTGTCGGCGACGGTGAAGGAGGCCGTCGCCGAATGCCGAAGTCCAAATAACGCACAAAGAAGTCGCCCAAGCGGGTGCTGGCCCTTCCCGACCTGGAACAAGCCAAGACGGCCGTGCTGAACAGCCTCACGTCCGCCAGCGGCCAGCGGACCTACGAACACGCGATTAGAGAGTTCGTCGCCTGGTACTGCTCGGAGCCACGTCTCGCGTTCAACCGCACCGTCGTTCTTCGCTATCGGATCCACCTCGAGCAACGCCATTACGCGCCCGCCACCATCAATCTGCGGCTGGCAGCCGTCCGCCGGATCGCGTACGAGGCGGCTGATGCCGGTCTGCTGAGTCCCGAGCTGGCCGCAGGCATTCGTCATCACGTCCGCAACCGAATCGACCAGGCGCCTTGCGGTGCGGGTGTTGCCGCGCGTAGCCCCACGGCACTGAACCGCCTCCACCAATCGGAGCGAACCCCAGTACAAGGCCGTACCATCGGGACCCGTGCAAATAGCCGATAGCACCGCGTAACTCCAAATCTCGCTTGCATTCTTCGGGTTATTTCATCACTATTAGCGATGAAATGTCCCGCTCCACCCTCACTGACTTCGAGTTGATGATTCTCCTCGCAATCCTGAGGGTTGGGGAGGACGCCTACGGAGTGCCCATCGCGCGAGAGATCGAGAACACAGGGCGCCGCAACGTGGCAATCGCCGCCGTGTATGCCTCGCTGGAGCGATTGGCGGCGCGAGGGTTGGTGACGTCTTCATTGGGCGATCCCACACCCGAACGTGGTGGTCGAGGGAAGAAGTTCTTCCGAGTGACGAGTAAGGGCGTCCGTCTTGTCCGCGACACGCACGAGGGGCTGACCGCGATGTGGCGAGGACTTTCGGTGCTGAAGGGACAGTCGTGACTCGACAGCCACCCGCATTCGCAACCTGGACGCTGAACAACCTCGCCGCCATCGAGGACTCGATCGCAGGAGACCTCCTGGAGGAGTATCGCTGCGGTCGTTCATCATTGTGGTACTGGCGGCAGGTGGGCGTCGCAATCGTCGTTAGCGCCGTTCGCGAGATCCGCGCTCACCCGATCGCACTGTCGGCTGGCCTTGCGCTCGGCTTGGTGTCGAGCTGGGTGTTTTGGGAATTCATCGCATTCACCGCGATCGAGGCATTCGCCCGTTCATTCAACGCGTGGTACTTCGGACGCGGTTATGGATTTCCGTACCTCGGTCCTTTTTTCGCCGTAGTCCAGTGGATACCCCCTGCTTCGGAGGCCATCGGAAGCTACATCGCCGTGCGTACGTATAGGGGCCATCGCCCCGTGATGGTGACGCTCTACGCGGGGGCCGTACTGATGCGCTGGGTCGCGCGAATTGCGGTCTGGTCCGTGTACTACGACGCTTCGACGAGCTCTCCGGGATACCGCTTTGAGTTCCGCCCATTTGAGTTACTCGGCATCATGACGTTCTGTGGCGGCTCGCTCGTGGCGGCGTTGATCGGCGGCGTCTGGGCAGCGCGCCGCGCGTCGCCGCTTCAAACGTCAAACGTCTTGCGGGAGAGCTGAGTTAACAGCAACCTTCCACCACCCATTCCCTCCTAACGTGGCTCCAGGCGCAACATCATGCGGCCCGACACGAGATTCGTCACAACTGTGAAGGGGAGCGGACGGAGGCCGGCAACGTATGTCACAACGAGGTGTGTATTTCGCGCTTCTCCCCGTCGATGTTGAAAAGCTGCGGAACGCCGAGAACGACGATCAATTACGGACCGTGATCCAAGACGACATCGAGGAACGCTGGGACGAACCGTGGCTGTGTCAGGCCGACAAAGGCTGGGCCGGAATCCATCGCTGTCTCACCGATGGCAGACTCGCCTACGACAATGGAGAGTAGCCGCTGCGAGCTTGCGTTCTCGGGGGCGAACAGCTTTATGAGGGCGACGACTTCGTTGTATCGCTGTTGACACCTGAACAGGTCGGCGATGTCGCTTCTGCGCTCGCGCCGATCGACAAGGCATCGCTGCGCGCCCGATACGACGCAATCGATCCGACTGACTACCGAACGCCGTTAAGCAATGAGGATTTCGACTATCTGTGGAGCTGCTTCGTTGGTCTTCCTGAGTTCTTCAAGAGGGTGGCATCAGCCGGCCGTGCCATGGTCTTTACCGTCGATTCATAGCATCGCTCGTGTGCGGATGCCGCTGCACGCCACCGCGTTGCGCTTGACTTACGCCACAGACTGCTAGCTGTTTGATTCTGTGTGGTTCGCAGTCACCGCATCTGGCGACCCACTTGTTTTTTGCCGAAACCCCTGAATGGAGGACTGCGTCTCTTCGGTAACGTCAACCGATTCGTTTTCAGGCGGCAAGAGCGCGACGGCATGCAGTGGCAGGCTCCGCAGCAGCAGGTCGAGGATGCGCTCAAGCAGCCGGAAGATCTGGTAGAGAATCACCAGCCCGACGGTTAGCCCAAGGTAGGCGATAATCTCAAGTGGCCTCATCGCTTTTTCGCCGCCTTCCGTTTCGATCTCGTCTGGGCTTCCCTTTACATGCCGGGCGTCGCTTATGGATTCGGATTCTGAACGAGCTCCTCGTCGATACCCCACGACTGCACCAATGACCTGCGCAACTCATGAGCCAAGCTGTACGCAGCGGTTTGAGCCGGCGTCAGTGTGAGTAGCGGTGGATCCACCTCGCGTGCCATGGCTTTCATCATCCCCTCGACACCAATGCCTTCGATCATGCTCAACTCGGCGACGTACAACTCTCGGAACCGCTTCTTCGCTGCCTCAAGTTCTTGCGGTGAATGCACTTCGGGGTTGGACAGTACTGCGGCCTGCTGGACGGCGTCGAGATACAAACGCTGACGAAGGTCCAAGAACGACTTCGCCGCTTCGACCTCGCGTTTTTCCGCATCGGCCTGCAATGCGCGTGCTTCGGCTTCCCTGGCGCCGTTGAAACTTAGGACGCTGATCACGACTCCGGCGACGACGCTCAGAACCTGCACCATCTTAGAGATGGTTTCCAATCGCTCGGTAGGCATCTCGATCACCTGCTCTTCCAGGGAGACCGCGTTGAACAACCTCGACGCAGTAATGATCCATTTAAAAATAGGGGCGACTTTCCCGGCCGCCCCCTGCTGATCTCAGCGTGCCGCTGCCGTTGGGGTCTCAGTATCGACCCAGCGCCCGTTGATGCGGACGACGACCTTGCCAATCTGAATCCCACCTTGCGTTCGTTCGATTCGGAATCCCACGTCGTTGCCTGAGACGACCGTAGGAACCTCCGTAGGTGGCAGGGGCCTTCCGCGATCCTGTGCCGATAACGACATCGCTCCCACGGCGACCAATGAGACTGCCCAGACGATCGCGAGTTTCCAGTACCGCGTCAGCTTTCCCGCCATGAGCCCCTCCCGCTTACAGTTTCGATGTTTTCTGATGTCGCTTGGTCATTTCCTTCATCTTGGGGCGCCCCGACTCGATCAGTGCGTCCGCTTCGCTCGTTTCCTCTGGCCGTTCACGCTCCGAGCCGAAAGGGCCCGATGCCCATTTCTGCTCAGAATGGCTCAGCTGTTGCTAAGCTCTTGCGTGGTTCCCCGACAAATCAAGAATCCTTAACAAAATCGAGTGTCCGTCGCGGAGTGTGCGGCGCTGACGACGCCTATTGTCTACTTCCTGGAGGATGCGATGAAGAAGGTCGTCGGGTCTCTCTCACTCACCCTCCTGCTGCTCCCGAACCTCGCGGCTGCATCTCCAATCACCTTCAACCTCCGCGACCCGTTCATCGAAACCATCGACGAAGTCAATTCGTTTCCCCTCACCATTGATGGCCTGACGGCGACCCTCACGGCGCTGCCAACCACGTTCAACGAACCCCCACTCCGCAACCTCTTGCTGAACCAAACGGCATCGTCGTTTGGGATCAATGTGGACAACACCACCTGCGGTGGCGACGAGGAATCGGACCAACTCGATGGAGGCTGCACGAACGAGTCGATCCGGATCGTGTTTAACCACGGTGTAATCCTCAACAGCTTCCGGGTCTCCAGTTTTGGAGCCGCCGATCTGGGTCTGGTCACGATTGGAGCAATCACGATCCCCATCATCAGCACCGGCAGTCATCCGCTTGGTGGCCTGTTCCTCGCAGCGGGTGACCCGTGGTCCGTGGCGTTTACGGCCGGGAATGGATTCAGCCTGGATGATTTTGTCGTGACGGACACGGTGCCGGAACCGACGTCATTGCTCCTGCTCGGCACTGGCATGGCATGGTTGATCGTGACGACGAGACGTCGTAGGAAGCCACAGGCACAGGCGTAAACCGCGGGGGTCTGCGATTCATTTCCCCTCGATATGCCCGACCAAACGCCGTGCCCTCACTGCGGGGTCGTCGGTTATGTGCGACGCGAGCGCATTATGAGGGGCGAGACTGCGGTCTCGCAGTACGCCTGCGGATCCTGCATGAGTTCGTGGACCATTTCTGATGGCGGCGAACGACGGGAGGGTCCTGCGGAGCGACGCCGTGTCACCCGTGGGGACCGTCGTAAGCGCGGCCTCAACGCTTGTTGATGTCCACTCCATCAGGCTCGTGAAGCGCTCTGCAAACGCTGACCGTGACGCCCCGACTTTCGCGGGCGAGTTCTTCTGCCGTCCACGGGTGAGCCTTTCAACCATGGAGTAACCCCTGTTCGTTCTGTCTTAAGGGGAAGCGAAGGACGGCGAATGGCCCTTAGTCCTATAGGGAAGTCCCTTTAGTCCTACAGGGACTTCCCTTAGGACCTACTCGCGCCTTGGGCGTCGCCTGCAGTTCGGCATGGGCACGTTCCACAATTTAAGTACCCCTTTGAACGTCTGCACGACTGGTCCATAGTTCCGGCTCGCAAAGGAAGTCAGAGACCGCGAGCGAGCGTTGGACCCTGATGCCCCAGAGCCATTCGGCACTCACTCTAAGGATCCCGCAACAATGTCCGCTCTGCGGAGCAACCGGCCGAGTGAGGATCGAGACGTTTATCCACGTCGAATCTGTCGTGCTGCTGTGGCGCTGCGCCAATTGCGATCAGAGCTGGTCGGTGTCACCCCCTGCCCCAGACTCTCCGGTCGAGGCTATTCACTGACGTCGGCGACCACATCAGCGGCTTGAGATTCTACCCGCCAGCGCCAGGTAGGTCCCGCTTTCGCATCCCGCGCCGAGACCCCCGGTATGATCGCGCTCGTGTCCGACCCGTGGACCCGACCCGAACCAGTCCCGGCACCGGAGGGTCGCGGCGGCCTCGCGTTGCATCGTCGGCAGGACGTGCGCGCAGATCTCGAGCGTCATCGTCACCCGCGCGTGGCCGAGGCGATCACTGACAACGTGGACCGGCTCCTTGGCGGTGAGCAGGAGCGTCGCGCACGTATGCCGCAGGCCGTGGAACGTGATCGCCTTCACGCCGGCGGCCTCGATCAAGGCGGCGAACTCGCGTTGCCCGAGGTTGTTGATTTGCAGCGGGTCGCTGGCGCGATGCGCTTCGGTGCCGCCGTCTGAGTCTACCGCTGACTCTTCACGGGTTTACCATCCTTGCAGCTGCGATCGGAAAAGTCGACGCCGTCACCTGTCGGCTCCATTCTTCTCAAGTCCTCCGCGTGTCCTGCAATCCAAGTTTGCCATTCGTCAGCGAGTCGACGCTCCTCTGCGATCGTAGTAGCTGACTGCTTGATAGGCGCGTCCCGAAGCACAGTCGGAAGGACCTGCAATGCGGTGAAACGAGCGGAAAGATACGTGAAGTCCCCCGATGTCCTAGCTTTGCTCGCCGCTTTGCTCTGATGGACCCCGCCGTTTGGACCCAGAAACGTGCGGAGAGCCTGAACGCTATACCAGCCTCCAATAAACCCGAACGCGCTGATCGGAGGGTCCAACCCGACCCGCGTAGGTTGCTCCGAGGTAGTCGCGCACCAGAACTCTTGCAACGCTGCTGCGTCGCCTAGCTTGGCGAGCGCCACCCGCGCTTGCTCTGCTGGGCTCTCATCCGTGACACCGAGGTACACAGGATCTCGACGGATGTTCCTGAGATAGGGGATATATTCTCGGTTACCGCTGCGTCCTGCCTGATCAATTGCCACAATATCCCCGGCACGGATCCGACTCACGAGCGGAAGGGCGGCGGGCGCTCCTGAAGACTGACCTCTAAGTACGCCTATGCCCACCGTTAAGACCATGATGAACGTTGCGATCGGCTTCATAGTTCCTACCCTCGAGTGCTACGGCGCGCTTCGATCCCTTGGAATCGGTGATCCTCGGAAGAAGTTCATGATATTCCTCGTCAGCGCTTGCACTCACTCACTCGCGCTTGGGTAGTGGTCAAGTTTGAGATTTCTGGGCCTTGAGTTGCTTCCATTTCACTGTAGCGGCATCAAGCGCGGCACTGACCGACTCTCCAGACCGCCATTTACACAGGAATATTCGGCGATAGCCTTGGTGTTCCAGGTAGCGAACATCCACGCTCAGCCTAAAGGATCCTCCCTCTAGCATGGCGTCGGTCTGCGGCAGCCACCGCGCGATGAACCTACGAGCTTTCACCATTTCATTTGGACTAGAGAAGATATTGCGCTCATCGACAACATGGATGCTCGGAAAGTCGAGCACGCAGTGGATGCGGCCGACGTATCTCACCGTGCGTGTCTTTGCCATAGCTACTCAGCTACGCCGCTTTTCTCTCGGCTGTTTCAAGCAGCTCCACAACTTCAGACAGTTCCCAGACATGATCTGAAACGCCAGCCGCCATTGCGGGCGTGATCGCCTCGTCACCAAAATCACGCTAGAGAGTCGAAATAGCCTCGGGAAACGTCCCGGTAGCCGAGATCGGACGACTTTGGACGTCGACGTCGATGTTCGGATCTTCCCAGTGCACACGGTAGGCAAGATCAACTACACGATGCTGTTTCCGTAAAGGCGGGCCGTTGACCACGAAGCTGGTCAGACCACAACGCCCTTATTGGAGGGCATGGTGGTCAATGGATTTCATTAACAGTTCAGCGTAATCCGAACTGATACGCCACCTTTTTTCCCTGCCGAAGTCTTCTGACGATCATGCATGGTTGGTGAACAGAACCACGGCGTTCTAACATTCCCCCGCGGCCGACAGCCGTGTCCCAACCGGCTGATATGAAGTCTCGGGTCGGTCCCCGCGCGGATGTACCGCCGGACTTTATACCGCGCGAGAAGCGCCGATGCCTTCACTGTCCAAGGCAGACCAAGAGTCATTGCACCGACTGTCTTCGGATAACCGCCCTCTGCTTGGACGAAGCTCGCGTGCCGGTTGTTTCTATTGTTGTGCCGTATTCTCTCCAGCAGAAGTAACAGATTGGGTTGACGGCCCCCAGGTCGAGACCGGCAGCACGGACGACGGCGTCACGGCGCTCTGCCCGAAGTGTGGCATCGACTCCGTGATTCCCGAAACGGAGGGACGGTCCTTGACGACGGAACTGCTTGCAGAAATGAAGACTTTTTGGTTCTAGCTATGACCACTTTGGAGGCGTGCAGTCTAACGGGTGCTGCACCCGACGCCGCGTGCCGGTGGTATCGTGACTCCGCGCGGCGCAGGTGAGCCGGACCGTTATACAGTCCAGACCTGGATCACGCAATGACAGAGCAAACGTGGTACGCCGAAGGCTACGAGAAGAACGCGCGTTTTGTCAGCGATCTGGGCATGCCGGTGGTCGAGCTCCTCAACGCCAAGCCGAGTGAACGCATTCTTGATCTCGGGTGTGGGGATGGCGTGCTGACCAAGAGGTTGCAGGACCGAGGCTGCGACGTCGTCGGCATCGATTCCAGTCCTGACCTGATCCGGGCTGCCTTAGGTTTGGCGCTCAACGTCTCGGTGCAGAACGCATACGAGATCGATTACAACGAGGAGTTCGATGCGGTGTTCAGCAATGCCGTGTTGCATTGGTTGAAGGATGCCGATCGAGTGATTCGCAACGTGTTTCGAGCACTCCGGCCCGGCGGACGCTTCGTTGCGGAATGTGGTGGTCACAAATGCTGCCACACGATTCAGGCGGCGCTCGTCATGGAGCTCGAGAGACGCGGCTACGACGGTTGGGCCGCGAATCCGTGGTACTTCCCGACGACCGAGGACTACGGAGGCCGATTGGCGAAGGCGGGATTTGCCGTCGCGTACATCGAGATCATTCCTCGTCCAACGCCTTTGCCTGGTGACGTGTCCGGCTTTCTGGAGACCTTCGCCGGTAGTTTTGCGGCTGCATTACCGCATGGTGACCGCCAGACATACCTTGACGATGTACGTGATCGGCTGAAGCCGTTGCTCTGTGGTGCCGATGGCGTCTGGACGGCAGACTACACTCGTCTCCGCTTCGAGGCGTACAGGAACGCGTAACGACTCAATGTCGACGAGAGCCACACGCTGGTCCTCGTTGAATCTCCGTTCGGAAGGCGCCGTATAACATCCAAATGGAGCCGACGCGCCAGACAGATCGTGCGATCATGAGGCCGCGGCGCGCGCCTCATTTGGACCGTTAGCAACGACAAACGCCGATCTGGCAATGCAGCGACGAGGTGGATTCCTCGACCCTTGGCGACCACACGGGAGCTGCGCATACCGGAAGTGACCCCGGATGCAACAGGTCCACAATGGATGGCTAACATGGATGCCTTCGCAGACGTGATCACGAGCGAGCAGGAGCTGCGCGCCATCATCGGGACTCCCGGACCCCGGGCGGTGCTCAAGCAGCGGCCGGTCCTCGACGATTATTGCCGGGCCTTTATCGCGCGTTCACCGTTCGTCTTAATGGCGACGGCCGGTGGGGATGGCCGGTGCGATGTCTCGCCGAAGGGCGATGCGCCCGGATTTGTGCTCGTGCTGGACGATCGTCGGCTTCTGATTCCCGATCGCCCTGGCAACAAGCGCATCGATGGCATGCGGAATCTGTTGACCAACCCGAACGTCGGCCTGCTGTTCGTCGTCCCAGGGCGCGAGGAGACACTGCGCGTCAACGGACGCGCGTCGATCACACGGGATCCACGATTACTCGATCGGTGTGTCGCGGCAGGAAAAACGCCGCTGCTCGCCATCGGCATCGAAGTTGAAGAGTCGTTCTTTCACTGCGCGAGGGCCTTCCTGCGCGCACGTCTGTGGGCGCCTGAGCATTGGCCGGCGCCAGACGCGCTTCCGTCGTACGCGTGTATGGTCTTCGATCAGATCAAGCCTGAAGGGTTGACGGTTCAGGACTACGAGCGCGACATCGAAGCGAGCTACGCGCGCCTCTACTGATCTACCGGTTGGGGCGAGACTTCGTTGGCCTTCTGGCGCGGGAGGAATACTCGGACAACTACCGAGCAACGCAGATCAGTCCCGAGTAACGCCGTAGCGTTTAGAGAACGCTTTCAGTGGCCCTGGCGATGTGGGACAAACCTCTCTGGCACGAGCCCGACTTTCACCTCGATTGGCCTGGAGTCGCATACCTCGAAATGACGTGGGACAAACACTTGATTTTGGGACGGTCGCGAACGGGACTCGTCGAGGCCACATTGACCGTCTAGAGAGACGCGCGCCTTAGTCGCCGAATGCGCGCTGGCCGGGAAGAGGCAGGGTCGATGCCTTCTGAGATGGTCGCCTCGACTACAAAGAGCCCGCGCAATTGGCCCCGCAGTCGAAGTTCTTCTACTTCGCGGACGACAAAATAGCCGTCTGCGGATGCTGACGTCTAAACCCAGCCCAACTCCTTCATGGCTAATCCAGCATGCCAGATCTTGGTCATGTGCCGGATTCTTTCACCGTCAAACTCCATCACGTACACGTAGTCTGTCTTCACACTCCTGCCGGTTGGTGGGCAGGGGCCACCCTGGCCGGTATGAGTGGCCGAGAAGACGCCGTACGCACAGACGCTCTTCCGCTCATCATCAGTGCCAAACGACTTGAGTTCATATCGTCCGTCCGGCCTGAACGTCAGCAGACCTTTCATCCAGTCCGTGTACTGCCGCAGGGTCTTTACCGCGGCAAGCGGCTCTGCCTGCGCAGAAAAAGTCGCATCGGGTTTGCAGTACGCTTTGCATCCTTCCCATCCCTTGCCCGTTTCGCAGGCCTCGAAGAATTTTCTGGCAATCCCTGTAATCGGCGTCATGGGTCTCTCCAGTTGGTGCACTCGACTTCATGTACTACAACTTTGCCCGCGTGCGTCAGAGGCTCCGAGTGACGCCAGCGATGGAAGCCGGCATCGCAGATCACATGTGGAGCATTGAAGAAGTCGTCGCGTTGTTGGGCTCAACAGTCTTACAATATCGCCTTCGACTAGCCCAGTTTTCGTGATGTGAAAACCCTTGGCCTAAGTTTCTTGGTCGCCCTAGGCACTCTGATCGCGATGGCGGTCGTAGGGCTTGGTTTCTTCGCAAGTGGCGGAATTATCTTCCCTTTGATTGTGGCGTGGGTCGCGGCTTCATTGTTCGCGTTCGAGCGTCGCCCCCGCTATCTGTGGCTGCAGGTAGCGGCGATTGGGGTACTGGTGGCGGCATTGCTCAATCTGTATTTATTTGCGCTACCAAGGCTGTTGCCACCACCACCGGGCTATATGCAGGGAGGACCGAACGTGCTTCCGCCTCCAGGTTACGTTCCACTGCCGCCGCCGCAATAAACCACACTGACCCACTACCCACAGTACGAACGTCCGGTGACTCGCGCTCGGTGTGGTAACGTCGAGCGATCAGTTTAGTGAGTCGAACCGCTCAGGAGGTCTATCCACAGTGGCGAAATCTAGCAGGTTGGGACAGGTGCTGTCGGCATTGCGTCTGGAGGAAGGCTTCCTTGAAGCGCAGCTCGGGAAGGTGCGCGATGCCCTCGCGGCGCTGGGCGGCGTTGGGAAGGAATATCAGCGACTCGCGCGCACGCGTCAGGCCAAAACCATTGCGCGGAATGTCAGGAAGCGGAGCGTCAGGAAAATGAGCGCCGCTCAGAAGAAAGCGGTCAGCGCCAGGATGAAAAAGTATTGGGCGGCGCGTCGTAAGGCAAACGTAAAGAAATAAGTGACCGAGGCTCCATATGTCTATCGAGTCCGCCGCTGATCTTGCCAGGATGCAGCGCGTCGGGAGAGTCGTCGCCCTGACGATTCGGGAGATGCGTGCTGCAGCTTGCATTGGGATGACGACGGCGGAACTCGATGCGGTTGCGGGATCCGCATTCAAACGACATGGAGCCCGATCCGCGCCTCAACTCACCTACGGCTTCCCCGGCGTCACATGTATCAGCGTGAACGACGAGATCGTTCATGGGATTCCGGGACCACGGCGTCTTCGGCCAAGTGACGTACTAAAGATTGATGTCACCGCAGAACTGGGCGGCTACATCGCGGACGCGGCGACGACGATCCTCATTCCGCCCATCGCCCCCGTCCCGATGCGTATGAAGCAGACGGCTGTGAGTGCGGTGAGTTCTGCGCTCGCCGTTGCGCGAAGTGGGGAGCGCGTGTCGGTGATTGGTCGAGCGGTGGAGGTGGAAACCAGAAGGTCTGGATTCGCGGTGGTCCGAGAACTCTGCGGGCACGGTGTTGGACGGAAGATTCACGAACCACCACAAGTGCCGAATCATGAGAACAAATTCAATCGAGATCTTCTCACCGATGGCCTTGTGATCGCTGTGGAGCCAATGCTCACCGCTGTGCAGTCAAATGCGGTGGAAGATGCAGATGGTTGGACTATTCGCACTCAGAATGGGTGCGTGGCCGTTCACGAAGAACACACCATCGTGATCACGAGAGGTATCCCCATGGTCGTGACAGCGGCATAGCAAGACGACGTTCGGTGACGCCGCTACGTGGATTCGGCAGGCCATCGAAGCGCGGGTAGACCGTCGATACTGAGACTGTTCTTTTCCTCCTGATATTTCCGAAGACCCCGCTCGCCCTTCCGCGCTGACCATGCGGGCAGTTGTGCGCGTTCGGTCTGATAGGCGAGCAGCGGCACGCCGTATCCGCAGGAGTCGGCGATTCGATCAAGGGAGACGCGAACAATCGCTCGCGCCGGAGGCTCTGCTGCGAAAAACCTACTCAACTCCGGATAACCGGAATCCTCCGGCTCCACTACCTCTCCCTTGCCGTGCAACCGCACGATCTTTGGCGGGCCTTGAAACGCGCACAGCATGATCACGATCCGACCGTTCTCTCTCAGATGTGCGATTGTCTCTGCTCCGCTGCCGACGTAATCCAGATAAATCAGCGTTCTTGGGCCGAGTATTCGCAGCGTGTCTAAGCCCTTCGGTGAGAGGTTGACGTGGCCCTCTGCGGCGAGGGGCGCTGTTGCCACAAAGAACACATGCTGCGCCTCAATGAACGCACGAACGTCAGCGTCGATGTCCTCAAACACCTTGCCCATTTCGGCTCTCCTTCGATGATGATATCGCCGGTTGGGACCTTCGCTGGCACGGCGAGACTCGATTCTGCTGGACGTGGACGACGACAGCCCCGGAGAGGAACTGGAATGCGTTGAAGAGCTGATTCGTGGGCATTCACAACATCAGGACGCGTGCAGCGGCACGCGAGGCTCCCGCGCGCATCGGCGCCGGTCCCAGCAGTCTCCGTAGCGCGGTTAGCGCGCGTCGACCCGCATATGCCCTCCCTTCGATCCCAATCCAACCGTTCTCTGGACCATACCCGCGATAACAAGATCGCTTCCTGCGAGGTCCGCTTTGTCCCCAACGACACTGAGATGCGGGTCCTTGCCGACGCAGAATGGACTGCGGACGCTATCGGCATTCGCTGATTTCAGCTCTGCATTCCGCGAATCAACGCTACCTGGCCGCCGGCTGTTCAAAAACTGTCGCGCCCTTGTCTCGGAGGAATAAAGTGGGACGACCTTGCGAAATACCGATCCGAGCGTAGTTCTTCGCCGAATCATAGAAGTCGATGTGACCTCCGCCGTCGGCGTTGACGAGGAAGAGCGATTCCTGTCTCATTTCACTATCAAGGCCAATGAAGACGGAACTCGGGCTTCGGTCCGACGTCGCGAACCCGGCCCGCTCATTTCCGCTTGGACCAATCAATGCGATACCAGAAATCGCCCCATTTCGCGACATCCTCTGACCGCGAACGACGGGATCTGGCAGTGGCGCGCCAATCAACACGCGTTCCCTGCCTTGCGCGTCAACGACGGCGATCTGACGGACACGGAGATTCTCGGTCACGGGAGATTGCGCTCGAAGAAGTGTAATCGCGAAGCCAGCCAACGTCAGCACGAACGCAACCATAAGGGCTCTCACTCGGCGCTCTAGCAGTTCAATGCGTTTGGTCGATTCCATGAGGCATTCTCCAGACTGAAAGCAACCCGGCCCAATTCCCTGCTCCAATGTTCAGTCGCAACCCGCAGCATAACGGGTCAGTGCGAACTCGTCATCTGCGTAGTTGGAGCGGAATCCGAAATGGTCTTCCGATTTCCAAAATCGGGACTCCGAGCCAGCCTGGAAAAGCATCAAGCTTCTTTGCACGAAAGGGGTCTAACAAGCGCTGCACTCGTCACGTTGCCGATGAGAAGCAGCATGTAGTGATCAAACCAGCCTGGAGGTGCCGCACTCTTGCACCGACTTCCCCACCGCAATACCGCCAGGTTGAAATGTCACTGACGCGCGCTCCTCTCGGATGTTCCTCGATCTTCTTGGGGAGGATATCGGCACGCGCGGACGACTGGCGAGCCGCTTGCGCGGCTTCGTCCGCACGGTGAGGCCTTCATCGTCGTACAGGCGATAGATCCGTTTCGCATTCACCGGCCACCCTTCGCGCTTCAACAACACGGTCAACCGGCGATAGCCAAACCGCACGCGGACCGCCGCGAGCTCCCGCAGTCGCTGCCGCAGGGCGTCCTGCCGATCGCGCGTGTGCTGGTAGCGCAACGTTTCAAGCCGCACGGGAATCAGCCTCGCCGCCCGGCGTTGGCTCAGACGGTACGCCGTCTGCGCCCACTCCGCTAGGACGCGGCGTGCGCGAGGCCTTAGAGCTTTTTTCGTACGATCTCCTGGAGGATGTGCCGATCGAGGGTCAGGTCGGCGACGACCTGTTTCAATTTGCTGTTTTCGTGGCGTAGCGACCGCAGCTCGCGCAACTCCTGCAGCCCGAGGCCGGCGAACTGCTTCTTCCAGCGGTAGAAGGTCTGCTCGCTGACGCCCAGGCGGCGACAGACCTCGGCGACTTTCTCGCCGCCCTCGACCTGGTGGAGGGCGTGGATGATCTCTTCGTTGCTCCGTCCCTTGCGTGGCATCTGCGGCTCCTCTGACCGGCCGGGCCGGCCCGTTTAGGAAACCACAAATCGGTTCGTTTTCACCTTTCCGCTGTCGCGGTTTTCGGGGTTTGGGTCACCGGAGCGCTCCCTGAATCCGTGTATAGCCCCATCCCGGATTGTCAGACGCCATCCGAACGACGAGCGCGCGAATCTCCTTGTGCACGCCCGGTCGGCCGGGCCGGCGCTTCCCGCAGGTCCACTTCTGCGCGACCAATTCGCGATGCCAGCGCAGGATCGTGTCGGGTGTCACAAGTGTCGCGATGTGGCGGAGTGCTCGTCGACCGACGCTGTGCCCCAGGACCGCCAACCGCCGCCGCTGCTGGTCCGTCAGACGGACCCGGCGACCGTGCAGCTGCGCCTTCAACACCCGATTCTCCTCGCGCAGGAAGTGGATGACGTCGCGCTGCTCCCGCTCGACCCAACCCAGGAGCGTCGCCAGCATCAGATGGAACGGGATCACGGGCCAGAATCTACCCGGATTTCGACGTCGACAGAGTTTTTAGACAGTACGGGCTAGCTGTATTTCTTCCCCGCCAGGGCAAGGCTGCAACGAATGGTGATTGCGTCCAGTCAAAGAGACTAACGGACCGCCGCCGACCGCCTGCAGTTACCGGCGGAGTTGGCTTCGGGACACGGACCGATACGGATCCGACCGTCGTCCCGTCCTGCGCCTGGTGTCGGTCGCCGCCGCGGGACGCTGATGTTCGCGCTATTCGCCGGTACGCGTGAATTCCAGCGGCATCGGATTCCCGGGCGTCGTGCCCGTCACCGTCGGCTTGCGGAAGGCGGGCTCGTAGTTCACCGGAACGCCCAGCGTGACCCGGTGCGGCCCTCGAGACACGGTAATCGTCTCGTTCGTGAACCCGTTTGACGACCCATCGATCACGACGCGGCGACGCCGGTCGTAGTCGACGCGGATGAACTCGTTGTTCGGCATGTTAGCCAACTCTCAGTAGACCTTCACCACGATCCCCGCACTCATCCTCACGGTGTCTGCCTTCACGCGGAAGCGCTCGAGCGTCGTCCTGCCGGTCTCGATCGACAGCTCGGGCCGTGTCCGCAGATAGCTCGCGGTGGCGGTGAGCCCGAATCGACCGTTCAGGTCGAACCAGGCAACGAGCTTCGGCTGGACTGCCAAGGCGACGCCCGATTCCACCTCGGCCCCTGGCGCGCCGAAGGCCTGCCGCACGCCCTCTCGACCCGTCTCGTCCATCTCGAACCCGACGAGACTCACGCCCACCATCAGCGCACCGGTCACTTCGACACGTCCGGCTCGCACCGTGTACGCCGCGCCCGCCATCAGCGGTCGGACGCTCAGTGACCCGAGCGCCGTCGGTGTGCCGGCAAACGAACGGGACAACGTCGACGACACCGATCCAAAGTCCCAGGCTGCGCTCCACGCGTCCGGCCGCGGGATGCGAAACGACACGCCGAAGCCCTTCGTGTCGCCAAGGTCGTCTGAGACGGGCGTGTCGATCCCATAGTCCACGCCCACGCTGATATACGCCCCCGTTTGCGCACGCGCGGCGGTGGCCGTGCCGAACAGGACGATCAATGCACCGGCACAGGAACGCAGGATGAGTTGGGCCACGCGGTTATCGCACCTATCGACGCGCCGGAACGCGGCACGGGCCCGCGGGCGTGGGTGTCGCGGCGGGAATTACTCTGCCGAAGAGCCGCTGCGTGGCCACGTTGACGAACGTCAACGGTCCGCCGTCGGCATCGACGGCGTTGAGGGCCTTCGAATCGCGCAGCAGTCGAGGACCGCGATCAATGAGGCAATCCGCCTGCGTCGCCGTGAGCGAGAAGCTCGTCGGAAGATTCAGAAAGAACTCCCGCTCCTCTGCGTCGGCGATGTCCTCGAACGCCACTTCGAACGTGAATGCATCGATCGGATGGCGCCCGGCGGCCGCCCGGTCGCTGACGAGCTGCTCCATCTGCTCCTGAATGCGATCGACCGTCTCGTTCGAGAAATTCCCCATCGGGGTGCCGCGCGTCGCGCCCAGCACCGCGAAGGTCGAGGGCCCGCGCGCGTGCGAGTCCCATGTGGTGGTCTTTTCGGTGCGCGCGTTCACGGCGATGACCAGCAGCGTCTTCACACGGTCATCGTTGATGAGCTGCTGAAGGCTCCAGCCGCCGACGAGCCGGCCGGCATCCGGATCGAAGTTCAGTTGATCCGGTCCCATCCATGACTGGCTCAGTCGATCGCCCGACGCGAGCGCCTCCGAGACAGCCCGGAGCCCGACGTTGTCGGCCAGTCCCCCGTCGAGCAGATGCAGGTACCTCCGCGCCGGGTCGCGGTAAGACTGCAATGCCGCCGCCGCGCGATACCGCGCGCGCTCGAGGTGCTTGTTGTTCAACACGTCCTCAACCCAGCGAGCGTCCTCGTCAGCGTCGGGCGAGCCTGGACCGGAGTACTTGCAGGGGCTGATCTTCGGGTCGCTCCCGTTGTGCGAATTGATCGTCATCGAGTTCAGGAGCCCAGGAAACGCCGAGGACGCGGCGACGGCACGCGCCACGGGGAACGTGGCCAGGTCGCCGCAGAGGAGATCGAACTGGTCCTGCGTGAACTCGAATCGGTTGCCGGTGGACATGTCGTCGGCGTTGATGACGATGAACGGCCGCGGCCGATTCTCGAGATCGAGGAACGTCGCCCGTCCGAAAATGTGCTTCTGGTAATACCTGGAGGCGATTTCGATTCGGGAGCCCAGGTTCGGCCAGCTCCGTGGGTGATACACGGCGTTCGACAGCAGATCGCGTTGCACGCCGTGGTACAGAAAGCGCCGGTGGAACCGGCTCTCGGGCAAAAAGATCTCCTTGCGGTTCAGCGCGTAGTACGCGGCCGGGAAGCTGCCGCCGGAGACCGACGAGATGACGTCGACCTCGTCAAGGAGGCTTCGCTCGAGCTTCTTGCAGTCCGCGGAGTCCCAGTTCGCGCAGTCCACGAGGTCGCCCGCGGGTGACAGGTGAATCCTCACCCCTTCGAGCTGCGCGAGCACGCCGTAGGCGAGCGCCCCGGCCCTGGTGCCACCACCCGAGAACGACAGCACGACGAAGAGCTTGTCCGCCCGTTCCAGCCCGGCCCGACGCGCCTCGAGCGGCGCGCCGGACGCGACCGTCGGCGCATCGACGCGCGTGAACCGGTATCCGCGTGCCAGGCTCCAGCCGTCACCGAGAAACGCAGTCCTCGGATAGGCACAGCCGACCACGCTAGAGAGGGACAGGACAAGCGTTAGGCGGCCCAGGGTCACGAGTTACTCGATCAATCCGAAGAGCGAGGCCATCGGCGCCACGAGCAGCGGCGCAAAGATCTGCGCCACGCGCGCGATCTGCTGCGTCATCGACTTGTCGAAGCCGTGGCGTTCCAGCATCTCCTTGATCTGCGCGACCCGTTCGGGCGTGGAGCCCGGCTCCTCCTGCCGCGCACGGGCCTCCATTTCCAGCACGCGGGCACCGGGCAGGTAGATCAGCAGAAGAAGGACAGTGCCAATCGCGCCGAGGGACACAGCCGACGATTGCGCGCCCGTCTTGATCATCGCCGCAGCGAACTCGCCCATGAATGACGATGGCCACTGCAGGAGCGCGTAAAGCTCGATCACGCCGACGACGAGCAGGAACGAGGCCGTGAGAAAGCTCCAGCGGAGCGTCGCCAACTGGTCGTCGAGGTGCTGGTCCGTCGTCGTTTCGATGAGGAACGAGCTCCAGGCCGTGACGAGCAGGGCGAGGACCGCCGCGCCGGCGAGCGCGGTCAGGATGCTCGTCGGCGTTTGCAGATCGAGCTCGTACACCGTGCTGAATCGCGTCAGCGGATCGGCAAGAAAGGCCGGACCGGCATCGGGCAGTACCCAGCCGATCGCTCCTCCTAAGATCACGCAGACCACGTACACGACCACCACCGTTTTCCCGTAGGTTGGGTTGAGAGACCGGACGAAGGGAAATCCTCCGACGATCGCCGAGACGGCGGCAGTCAGGGACAGCGCGGCGAAGAGGCTCCACATCCACCGGCCGGCATGGTCCTGCTCCACACCCTTGGCAATCGATTCCTGCGCCGACCGCAGTCGAAGGTCGTCGTCGATCGCCCTGCGGATTTCCGACGTGACCTCGGGGTCCTTCAGGAGATCGAGCGCGGTGGCGTGAAGATCGGAGACGAAGGCCGACACGACATCACCGGTCGCACTGGCCGTCTCTGTGGCTTTCTTCGGATCGACCTTGGCTGCCGCTGGCTTCGTATTGGTCTTCGCAGCAGCCGATGTCGTCGCGACCGTCCCCGGGATCAGCTCGTTCTCGACCAGCAGCGTGCGGACTTCCGATGGCGACAGCTCGGTGCCGAGCCACTGCGGAAACACGAGGTCGAGCGCAGTTCGATAGGCGGTCGTCAGGCGCTCGATTGCGCCGGTGCGGATTGATTCCTCGCCCGCGGCCGCCAGTCGGTGGGCGCGCACGTTGGCCAGAAGCGCGTCCTCCTTGCCCTCGAGCTCACGCGACCAGCGACTGGCGAGGCGCTTGCGCGCAGCCTCGGAGGTCAGCGACTCGGCCGCCTTTTGCGCGACCGTCCACGCCTTGGGAGGGTCGCCATCCTTCCGCTCGAGCCGTGACGTGGGCGGTCGACCGCCGAGCCACGCGGCGACAGCCTCCTCGTCCAGCACGTTCTCCAGGATCTTTTTTAGGCGAGCCTCAGTCGCGGCCCGCTCGCCCCACCACGACACGCCAAGATCGGATGCGCCGGTCTTGGCAACCGATCGGAAGACCAGGGCAGAACCGAGGAAGAGCGCAAAGATCAGCACGGCGACCATATAGTTGGTCTTCCTGTCTTTGCCGGAGATTCTGGTGGAGCGTGGCACGCGCTTCTCGTTCGGCTTCACTGTCGCGCCCGCGGGTGTCCCTTTCGGATCGACCGGTGCCGTGTCATCTGGCATATCTCAACCCCCGGTTTCGATGACTTCGATAGCTCCTAGCCTTGGCTGGCCGTCGTGTCGCATTGACGCCTGTTGTCGGTGATAAGCGGTAAGAGGCCGTTCGGGATCTGGCCGAACGGGCTATACAGTAAACGTTCGCCGGCCAGAATCCGAACACCCTTTTCGCTGCCGGGGCGGCGGAGGAGGGGTGCCCATGAAACCTCCTGGAACCTGCTTGCGTTTCCGCAACGAGGGCTGCGGGGTTGTGTGTCCGGTGGCGCGATGGAGCTAACCGGGCGAATCCTCTCGCCTAGACCGCAGCCACGTCGCTTGGAGTTGCCTATCCACCATGGTCTGTGGCTATCGGCTCATGTATAGGGTCACCGGTTCCAAGCTTTGATCGGAGCGTGAACACATCCACGATCTTCGGCTGAAGATGGATGCCCTTTTGCCGCGGCTCGTCCACAGCAATCGCATAGACGGTCAGGGAGTCTCTTCTGAGACAGACCCGAACGAATCCCTTGAACTCCTCAATCCGTGCAGCGCCACCAGCCTCGTTATTGTGTCCATTGAACATGAAACAGACGGCTAAGTACCAGCCAAAGAGACTGCACGACATGATCGCTCCTGCAATCGCCGCCAAGAGCGACCGCGAAAGTCCGCCCCAAGCCGTGGTTTCGACCAAGCCATCAGGTCCGATGCGCAGCGTGTTCGCGAGGGGCCACCAGCCCGCAGTGGTCCACCACGGTGCCGTCACCATGACGACCCCGTACGCGGTCCAGAGGAGCGCCAGCGCCAAGGGCCGATCGCGTTTGATCAGCGATCCCCCGAGACGCCCGAATCCTAGCATGGCAACGCCTGCAACCACCCATGTTAGCCAGCCGCCGCGTCGTATCAATACGAACGGAATGGAGAGTTGAAGAAAGGCGTGCCAGAGTCCGATGGCCAGGGTCCCGAAGCGTCGTTCCGTCGCCGAACGCGTTTGCAGTAACTCTCCACCCGCATAGAACGGCAGGGCGGCAAGGCCGACGATGGTGCCGAGACAGACGGCGATGAACACGATGTCGGACGTCAGCAGCGCGGGTAGATTGTTTTTTCCGAATGACCACAATCCGAAGCCGCCGCCAAACAGACCGGCGATCGGTAGCGCCCAGACAGGTACCCAGTCCAGGCTTGCGACGTTATGGCGATGCGACCTCTTGAACAGGAACTCGCTGTACCGGACGCTCAAGCCTACGGCCGCGGCCATCCACAACAGAGTCCAGAAGGTGACCGCGCTGCTGCCGAACGGTGTGATGTGCTCGCGGTATGGTTTCATCCATGCCAGTCCTGTCCAGATCGAGAGCGTCGCGAGGGCCGTTCCGGTCCACACTGCGACAGCAGGTTCGGCGTCGATTTCCGTATCGGCTGCCGCCGGCCGCTCAGCGGCCCGGCCGTGAGCCTCGACCGGCGGTCCTTTCTGATCGCTGCCGACCGACCCACCTCGCGCGGTCCTTTTGAACACCCGTTTCGAAAACGTGAGCGCAAGGGGAATCGCGGGAGCGATGAGAAACAAGAGGAGGCCAATCAAGTAGTCGCTTGGCCAAGGCACTCGGCACGGCCAATAGAAATAGACAGGCGCCGTCAGACGCTGGCTGATTTCCTTATCGGCGGCGCTGCAATTCAAGGTCGACACGTCCGGCGCGATCCATCGCGTCGTGCGCCAGACAAGCGCGGTGTACGCGGGCGAGACTGGTTCAGTGTTGACTGCGCGGATGACCCCGCCGATCGACTGCGTGCTTGACGCGCCTTGGGGGACGGTGAAGGTCGTCGGGCGCACCGGGGTCGCCATATCAACGAGCCCGAGGCGCTTGACCCAAATGAAATTGTTGATGATCTCGCGGCTGCTCTGGGGAACATTGGCAGCGAATGTGATCACGAACGCAATGACGGCGCCGGCAAGCCAGATGAAGCCGCCGCGCGCGATGTGACGGACCGCAAGGAGCCGGGACGCTATGGCGCTGGTCGAATCGACTTCGTTCGGATAGAGGGTTTGTTCCTGCACCTCGTCGAGATATGTTCGCGTCGAATGATGAAACGCGCCGCCGAGGCCCGACACGATCGAGGCGTAGCTTTCTGCCGATGGGGCCTGTTGCTTCGCCCGCAGCCGCGCTTGGCCACCGGGGCGGCACGGTCCCCAGTACCTCGCGTACTGATGCACGTCGCCTGAGAGGTCCAGCCGACATCCACCAGCCTTCAGCTGCGCGTCGCCGGCTTCCGTGACACTACCGTTCTCCTCCTTCCGGGGACGGAACGGCGTCGGCAGGCCCAGTTGGACAATGGCGTCGTACGCTTTTTCATCATTAACGGATGCGTACTTACCGAACACGGTCGTGGGTGCACACGTCGCGACAATCAGTTTCTTGGGCGGTGACACTTGGCCGTCGGTGCCACCGCTGGCGCACAACTGCCGAAAAAACCTCTGCTGGCGTTTATCGATCTGCCCCACCTCGGTATCCAGTCCCCAGAGCCACCACTCGAACGGCAGTTGCAGCGCTACGTAACTGGCGATTTGACACCGCACGTAACCGGGAATGCAGAGCTGCGGAGTCAGGCGGGTCGGGTCCGGAGGAGGCGGCGGACCTAATCCAGGCTCGGCATCGACTGCACGCCGGAACTGCCGACGAAATCCATCCAGTTGGTCGTAGTAGTCGTGATTGCCGGGAATACCGAATAACGGGCGATTCGGCAGCCCCGTGGCGGCGTCCCCAAGGTCCTCGACCAAGTCTTCATACGCCCATGTAAAGGGAAGCTGAAATCGGTTGGCGAGAGTGATGTAGTCGGACACGTGGTACGAGGTGTCACCCCCGACCAAGAGAAACTCACCTCGAGGCAGGGTTACCTGCGAACCCTCTTTCGGTTTCGTGGCGCCCGTCCATACGAACGGTTCCGATCGCAGAGCGTCTTCTTCTCGGCTGTTGACGTAGAGATCGCCTGCGCACAGATACGCGACGCTGTATGTCGCCGCGCTACCGTCGCCGGTATCGGCGATGTAGTCGAACCAGAACTCCCCGCGTTCGTCCCAGAAACGTTCGGCGTCTGCGCCTACCTCCTGTCGGGGCGGCGTGGCCGCTCTTTCACGCCAAAACTGCAGTGCGGTCCGCCGGTCGCGATCGGGAAAGACGCCGGCGTCCATCCAGTCTCTAGGATCGAGCTTCTTCCCGTACGCCGCATACAGCAGGATGCTTTTAATGCTTCCGATTAACTGTCGCCCAAACAACCAGGCGACCGGACCCTCGAAGAGGCGCTTCGGGCGTCGAACCAGTTCCAACAGATCTATTGGGGATGGCATACCGAAAGGCCCTCGTGGGGGCGCACTATACGCCTGTCTTCCCTACGTGTCTCGCACGGTTCGGCCGGGGGCATTGTCAACTTGAGGCACAGTAGCTGGATGCCTGGCGATGTGGCGCACTATCCACGCTATCGGTTCCCGCCCGCGATTATCAGCCACGCCGTCTGGCTCTACTACCGCTTCACCCTCAGTTTCCGCGACGTCGAAGACCTCCTCGCCCAACGCGGGATCACAGTGTCGTACGAATCCATCCGGCACTGATGCGAAACCTTCGGCTTGGCGTACGCACGGCGGCTCCGGCATCGGGCCGGACCGGTCGGCGACAGCTGGCATCTGGACGAACTCTTCGTGACAATCCGCGGCCAGCGTCAGTACCTCTGGCGGGCCGTCGATCAAGCCGATCGCGTCGGGAGCTACCGCGCCGCGCACGGGGTCATCATGCCGTCCGTGGTCCACGACAAGCCGCTACGCCAACAATCGGGCCGAGTCTCCCACCAACCGACCCGGCAGCGCGAGCGCCACATGCGCCGCTTCAAATCGGTGGGACAGGCCCAGCGGTTCCTCGCGGTTCACGACGTCGTTCGCAACCTACTCACCGTTGGACGACATCGGCTTCGCGCCGGCCATCAGCGACTTCTGCGATCGCGCGCGTTCATTGCGTGGAACACCGCGGCAGCGGCCTGACGCGTTCGGCGTCGCGATAACGCCCCACGTGGCCGCGGCCGACATTAACTTGACAGTGCCGTCTGTAATGGGGAGTTAACGTATTCACCCATACCTAAGAGAGGGCCATCACGTCGTCTCCGGACTATTGAGCTCTTGTCGCATTCGCGAGAGCACATCTGACTTGTCTGCTTCGCACTTCGCCTCAGCGTTCTTCAGTCTGCCCGCGAACGCCTCCTGAATCGCGGCGGCGAGGGGAATTCCTGCGAGAGCGCTAGTGAGCGCCTGACCGGCAGCCGACTGCGCTCGTTCCCGCTCTACCGTTGCTTGTGCCTGTCCTTCCAGTTCAATTGCCCTGGCGTCGCTGATTGCTTTGATAGCGCTATCTTGAGCCGCCGCTGTCTCGGATTCGTTCGCAGTCGAAGCTTTCGCTTTGTCACGCTCGAAAGCTTGCTGGGCAGCGGTGATGGCATCATCGCGAACATTCCTGGTACGTGAGATCGCCGCATCACGTTGATTTAGAACAAGGTGCATCGCAGCGGTGAAAGCCGCGTCGTACGCACGGTTCGCATCACGGACGGCATCTGCGCGCGTCTGTTCCGCTGCGTCAGTTGAAGTGCGCCACTTCGTGAGCGCAGCGGTCTGAGCGTCGAATTGATCGCGCTGCGCCTTTTCCTCAGCGGAAGCACGGACCTGAGCGAGGTCCTGTTCGCGCTGAATGCGGGCTGAAGCTGCCGCGTCTA
>Ga0208185_1000226_pt1 | contig 33828 bp, 33 predicted proteins | sample EasRivMeERMLT700_FD_187532 | JGI IMG/M metagenome (GOLD analysis project Ga0208185, IMG submission 187532) | Soil microbial communities from meander-bound floodplain in the East River, Colorado, USA - East River MetaG ERMLT700 (SPAdes) (version 2) | ecosystem: Environmental > Terrestrial > Soil... | reverse complement strand
CCGCCTGCTCGAACAACGCGCCGAACAGTGCTTCACCGGAGGCTGCCGATTCCGCCATGGAAGAGATGATGACACAGGCGAGGACCCCGGGTCACCCCGGCAAGGTGGGGTGACCCGGGCCTGACCCATGTTTGCCCGCCTCAATCGGCCTGCTTGCGCAGGAACGCCGGGATGTCGTACTTGTCGACCCCGGACTGCTGCAGCGCCTCCACGGTGGAGGCGCGGTTGCGCCGGATCACCGCCGGGACCTGGTCGAGCTGCTGGTAGTCGATCGGGCCGTGCGCGTTATCGGTACCGGTCTTCTGCCCGGCAACGTTGTTGAGCACCAGCTGCGGTTTCGGTTGCCGCGCAGCCGCGGCCAGGCCGAGCCCCGTGGCCACCACGGTCACGCGCAGGTCCTCTGCCAGCGCGTCATCGTAGACGCCGCCGTAGATGATGGTGGCGTCCTCCGCGGCGAAGGTGCGGATGATGTTCATCACCTCCTTCGTCTCGCGCAGCTTGAGGCTCGGCCGCGAGGCGGTGATGTTCACCAGCACGCCACGCGCGCCGGCGAGGTTCACCCCCTCGAGCAGCGGGCAGGCGATCGCCTGCTCGGCCGCGATGCGCGCGCGGTCGATGCCGCTCGCCGAAGCCGACCCCATCATCGCCATGCCCTGCTCCGACATCACCGTCTTCACGTCCTGGAAGTCCACGTTGACCAGGCCCGGCAGGTTGATGATCTCGGCGATGCCCGCGACGGCGTTGTTCAGCACGTCGTCCGCCGCGCGGAACGCATCCTCCTGCGTCACGTCCTCGCCGAGGACCTCTTCCAGGCGGTCGTTGAGGATGACGATCAGCGAATCGACGTGGGGCTGGAGCGCCTCGAGGCCGGCTTCCGCAATCTTCATTCTTTTCGACCCCTCGAAGGTGAACGGCTTGGTCACCACCGCCACCGTCAGGATGCCCAGGCCGCGGGCGACCTCGGCGATCACCGGCGCAGCGCCGGTCCCGGTGCCGCCGCCCATGCCCGCGGTGATGAACACCATGTGCGAGCCGGCGACCGCCTCTTCGATGCGCTCGCGCTCGGCGAGCGCCACCGTGCGCGCCTCCTCGGGCTTCGCGCCCGCGCCGAGGCCGCTCGAGCCGAGCTGCAGCTGGTTGCGCGCCTTGTTGCGCGCGAGCACCTGCGCGTCGGTGTTCACGGCGATGAACTCCACGCCTTGCACACCGGTCTCGATCATGTGGTTGATGGCATTGCCGCCGGCCCCGCCCACACCGATGACCTTGATCACCGGTCCGGTTGCTTGACTATCGACTATTTCGAACATGTTGTCGTCTCCTTGCCTGTTGTTGAGTACTTAGAAATTGCGCTGAAACCACTCCCGCATGCGCCCCAGCACGGCCTTGACCGAGCCGCTCTGGCGCGAAAGCTTGCCTTGCTCCATCTGCGCCACGCCCTCGTAGAGCAGTCCCACGCCGGTGGCGTGGCGCGGCGTGCGCAACACCTCCGCGAGCGCGCCGGCGTAGCGCGGAATGCCGACGCGCACCGGCATGTGGAAGATCTCCTCGCCGAGCTCGACCATGCCCTGCATCACCGCGGAGCCGCCGGTGAGCACCACGCCGCTCGAGAGCAGCTCCTCGAACCCGGACTCGCGCAGCACCTGCTGCACCAGAGAATAGAGCTCCTCGACGCGCGGCTCGATCACCTCGGCGAGGGTCTGGCGCGACATCGAGCGTGGGGCGCGCTCGCCGATGCCGGGCACCTCGATCATGGCGTTCGGGTCGGCCAGGCTGCGCAGCGCGACGCCGTGGCGGATCTTGATGTTCTCGGCGTCGGCGGTCGGCGTGCGCAGCGCCATCGCGATGTCGTTGGTGATCTGGTCGCCGGCGATCGGGATCACCGCGGTATGGCGGATCGCGCCGTGGGTGAACACCGCGATGTCGGTGGTGCCGCCGCCGATGTCGAGCAGGCACACGCCGAGGTCCTTCTCGTCCTCCGACAGCACGGCGCGCGAGGAGGCGAGCGGCTGCAGGATGAGGTCGCTCACTTCCAGTCCGCAGCGGCGCACGCACTTCACGATGTTCTGCGCCGCCGACACCGCGCCGGTGACGATGTGCACCTTCACTTCGAGGCGCACGCCGGACATGCCGATCGGCTCGCGCACGTCCTCCTGGCCGTCGATGATGAATTCCTGGCGCAGCACGTGCAGGATCTGCTGGTCGGTCGGGATGTTCACCGCGCGCGCGGTATCGAGGGCGCGGTTCACGTCGAGCGCGCTCACCTCGCGGTCCTTCACCGCCACCATGCCGGTCGAATTGAAGCTGCGGATATGGTTGCCGGCGATGCCGACGAAGGCCGAGGCGATCTTGCAGTCCGCCATCAATTCCGCCTCCTCGAGCGCGCGCTGGATCGCGGCCACGGTGGCCTCGATGTTCACCACCACGCCTTTCTTCAGGCCTCTCGACTCGTGGCTGCCCATGCCGAGCATAGCGAGCGCGCCGTCGGCGCCGAGCTCGCCGACCAGGCATGCCACTTTGGAAGTTCCGATGTCGAGGGCCACGATGAGGTTCTTGTTCTCTTTGGGCATCTCTTTTCAGCCGTTCCAGTCCGGCACGCGCAGCGCGAAACCGTTCGGGTACCGCAGGTCGACGTACTCATGCTTTTTCCCGGAGCGGGCGAGGGTCGCTGGATGGGCTTCGACGAATTTCTTCAAGCGCTGCTCGGCGAGGTCCGCGTCGCGCCCGAGCATCAGGTGCAGGCCGTTGCCGAGCCGCAGCTGCCACGCATGGCGCTGGGTCAGCACCACGCGCTCGATCCCGGTGCCGAGCGGCGCCACGATCTCGGCGAAGCGCCGGTAACGGCGCGTCACCTCTGCGGCGGTGCCGCCGGGGCCGATGAACGCGGGCAGGACCTCCTTGCTCTTTGCGGAGAACGTTTCCCCGTAAGTGTTGACGAGGCGACTCATTTCGTCCCCCGTGCCCCAGCGCGCCAGCGCGACGTGCTCCTCGACCGACACCTCCAGCTGGTTCGGCCACACGCGGCGCACGGCCACGCGGCGCACCCACGGCAACCGCTCGACCCCCTCGCGCGCGCTGGCGAGGTCGACGGCAAAAAAGTTACCCGCCCCGCTGCCCGATACGCGCGGCAAGGCCGCTTCGATCTCGGCGGTGGTGGTGTTCTTCAGGTTTCCCTTCAGCACGATCTGGCTTACCGGGAAGTGCTCGGGAAGCAGTAGCCAATAAAGGGCCCCCACTCCCGCGGCCAGCATCAGCAGGCCCGCAACAATTCCGGCGAAAAGAGTCAACCTAGCCGACATGCGCGAGCTCCAAGATCTTGACGCACAGGTCCTCGTAGGACACGCCGACGGCGCGCGCCGCCATCGGCACGAGCGAGTGATCGGTCATCCCGGGCGAGGTGTTCACTTCCAGCAGGAACGGCCGTCCGCGCTTATCGAGCATCAGGTCGACGCGGCCCCAGCCGCGGCAGCCGAGCGCCCGGAAGGCCTTGAGGCAAAGGGCCTGCAGCTCCTTTTCCTTCTTCTCTGAGACCCCGCAGGGGATGAGATAACGCGTGTCGTTCGCGATGTACTTCGCCTCGTAGTCGTAGAACTCGCGCGGCGTCTCGATGCGGATGATCGGCAGCACGCGCTCGCCTACGATCGCCACGGTGAGCTCGGGGCCGTCGATGAGCTTCTCGGCGATCACCACCGGGTCGTAGTTGACCGCGAGCGCGTATGCCTCGTCGAGCGCGCCGGCGGCGCGAACCTTGGACATGCCGACCGACGAGCCTTCGCTCGCGGGCTTTACGAACAGCGGCATGCCCAAGCGCTTGGCCACCCCCTTCCGATCGCTCTCCTTGCCGAGGACCTCGTAAGGCGCGGTGGGCACGCCCTCCGCCGCCCACAGCCGCTTGGTGCGCACCTTGTCCATGGCGAGCGCCGAGGCGAGCACGCCACTGCCGGTGTACGGGATGCCGAGCCATTCGAGTACGCCTTGCACCGTGCCGTCCTCGCCGAATCTCCCGTGGAGCGCGATGAAAACGCGCGCAAAGCGCTCCTTGACCAGGTCCTGGACGTCCCTCTCCTTCGGATCGAACGGGTGCGCGTCGATGCCCTTCTTGCGCAGCGCGGCGAGCACCATGCCGCCGCTCTTGAGCGAGACCTCGCGCTCGGCGGACTTGCCTCCCAGGAGCACGGCCACCTTGCCGAAATGAGTCCCTACATTCAAGCTTCTTCCCCCACGATGCGCACTTCGGTGGCGAGGTAGACGCCTTTCATCTGGTAGACCATGCGCTGGACGTGGCGGATGAGCCACTCGATGTCGCTCGCCGCCGCCGCGCCCTTCGGGTTGACGATGAAGTTGGCGTGCTTTTCGGACACGCGGGCCGCGCCGCGCTCGAAGCCCTTCAGGCCGCAGGACTCGATCAGGTGCGCGGCATGGTGCTTCGGCGGGTTGCGGAACACGCTGCCCGCGTTCGGCAGCGACAGCGGCTGCGTGGCGATGCGGCGGGCCAGCAGCTCCTTCATGACGGCGCGGGACATCGCGCCGTCGCCGGGCTTGAGGCGGAACCACGCGGCGGCGAACCACTCCTCGCCCGGCGTTTTCGGGGCGCAGTGGCGGTAGCCGATGTCGTACTCGTCGCGCCCGCGCACGACCATCCTGCCGCGGCGGTTGATGGTCGCCACGTGCTCGACCACGTCCCAGGTCTCGCCGCCATAGCAGCCGGCGTTCATCGCGAGCGCGCCGCCGACGGTCCCGGGGACGCCGGCCAGAAATTCCGCGCCCTCGAGGTCGTGCATCGCGGCGAAGCGCGCCACTTTCGGGCTGGCGACGCCGGCTTCGGCGTAGATCTTGCCGTCGCGCAGCTCGGGGCGGTGCGACGCGGCGTGCATGAGGACGGCGGTGCCGCGCCAGCCGCCGTCGCGCACGAGGAGGTTCGAGCCCAGCCCGACGAAGAGGAGCGGTTCCGCGTCCGGGAGCTGGCGCAGGAATGCGGCCAGGTCGTGCAGGTCCGCAGGCGCGTAGAAGCGATCGGCGCTGCCGCCGGTGCGCCAGCTGACGTGGCGGCCCATCGGCTCGTCGCGCCGCAGTTCCCCGCGCAGTTTCTGAAATCGGAGCGGCTCGGCCATGTTCATGCAGGCTGCGTGAGCTGCGCCGGCACGCCGCCGATCGAGCCCGCGCCCATGGTGATGACCACGTCGCGGTCCTCGGCGGCGCGCCGGATGGTGTCGGGCATGGCCGCGATGTCCTCGACGAAGAGCGGCTCCACCTTGCCGGCGAGCCGCAACGCCCGCGCGAGCGAGCGGCCGTCGGCGGCGACGATCGGCGCCTCGCCCGCCGCGTAGACCTCGGCGAGCAGCAGCACGTCCACGCCGGAGAGCACGCGCACGAAGTCCTCGAACAGATCCCGGGTGCGCGTGTAGCGATGCGGCTGGAACGCGAGCACGATGCGCCGGCCGGGAAAGGCGCCGCGCGCCGCCTCGAGCGTCGCCGCCATCTCCGCGGGGTGGTGGCCGTAGTCGTCGATCAACGTGAATTTGCCGTCGATCTCTCCGTAGTTCTGGAAGCGGCGCCCAACGCCGTGGAATTCCTTCAATGCCTTCTGAATCGACGCGTCCTTGACGCCGATCTCGCTGCCGACCGCGATCGCGGCGAGCGCGTTCAGGACGTTGTGACGCCCCGGCAGATTCAGCACGACGTCGAGCGGTGCTGCGTCCTTGCGCAGCGCGCGAAAACGCATGCGGCCGCCGTCGTGCGCGATCGCCTCGGCGCGCACCGACGCGTCCTCGCCGGTGCCGTAGGTGAGTACGGGCTTCGTCACCTCCGGCAGGATCTCGCGCACGTTGGCGTCGTCGACGCACAGCACGGCAGCGCCGTAGAAGGGCAGGTTCTGCAGGAACTGCACGAACGCCTGCTTCAGGCGGCCGAAATCCTGCTGGTAGGTGTCCATGTGATCGGCGTCGATGTTCGTCACCACCGCGATCACCGGCTGCAGATGCAGGAACGAGGCGTCGGATTCGTCGGCCTCGACCACGATGAAGTCCCCGGCGCCGAGGCGGGCGTTGGAGCCCGCCGCGTTCAACCGTCCACCGATGACGAACGTCGGATCGAGCCCGCCTTCGGCGAGCACGCTCGCGACCAGGCTGGTGGTGGTCGTCTTGCCGTGCGTGCCGGCGATCGCGACGCCCTGCTTCAGGCGCATCAGCTCCGCGAGCATCAGCGCGCGCGGCACCACCGGGATGCGGTGCTCGCGCGCGGCGATCACCTCGGGGTTGTCGGCCTGCACCGCCGAGGACACCACTACGGCGTCGGAGCCGTTGATGTTCTCCTTCGCATGTTTGGTCTTGACTTTGACTCCCAAACCGACTAGACGGCGCGTCGCGGAGTTTTCCGCGAGGTCCGAGCCGCTCACCTGGTAGCCGAGATTGGCGAGCACCTCCGCGATGCCCGACATGCCCGAGCCGCCGATGCCCACGAAGTGGATGTGGCGGACTTTGTGCTTCACCGAGCACTCATTTCTGCTAATTCCATACAGCGCTGCGCCACGAGCCGGGCCGCGTCGGGCTTCCCCAGCGCGCGCGCCTTCTTCGCCATGTCCAGCAACTTCGCCCTGTCCATGGAGCGAATCAGCTCGGCGAGCTTCTCCGGGGACAGGTCGCGCTGCTGGATCAGGATCGCCGCCCCGCGGTCCGACAGAAATTTTGCGTTCGCGGTCTGATGGTCGTCGACCGCGTGCGGGAACGGCACCAGGATGCTCGCCATGCCGCCCGCGGACAGCTCGGCGATCGTCACCGCGCCGGCGCGGCAGATGACGAGGTCGGCCTCGGCGTAGCGGCGCGCCATGTCGTCGATGAACGCCACCAGCTCGCCTTCGACGCTCGCCTCGGCATAGTTTTTCTTCAGCACGGCGAGGTGCTTTTCGCCGGCCTGATGCACGACGCGGGGTTTTTCCCGGAGAAGAGAAATGGCTTGGGGCAGCGCTTCGTTCAGCGCCTGCGCGCCGAGGCTTCCGCCGACCACGAGGATACGAATTTGCCCGTGCCGGCCCTCGAAACGCCTTTCCGGAGGGGCAATAGCGGCGATCTCGGCGCGCACCGGGTTGCCGGTCCATTCGGCACCCTTGAGCGCGCCCGGAAACGCAACCATGACCTTGTCGCTCACCTGCGAGAGCACGCGGTTGGCGAGGCCGGCGATCGCGTTCTGCTCGTGGAGCGCGAGCGGCCGGTTGAAGAGCGAAGCCATCATGCCGCCGGGGAACGCGACGTAGCCGCCGAGGCCGAGCACCACCGAGGGCTTGACGCTTCGGATGTGCCGCGCGCTCTCCCAGAAGGAATAAAGCAGGTTCGCAGGCAGCAACAGTTTCTGCAGCAGCCCTTTGCCGCGCGCCGCCTTGGCGCGGATCCAGGCTGTGCGATAGCCGTGCCGCGGCACGAGGCGCTCTTCCATGCCGCCGCGCGCGCCCATCCACACGACATCCCATCCCGCCGCGCGCATCTGCTCGGCGACCGCCAGCCCCGGAAAGATGTGCCCGCCGGTGCCGCCCGCCATGATGAGGACGGTCTTCAAGCGTTCAATCCTCTGCCGTTAAGCATTTAATCCTCTCGAGAGCTGCCGGTTCTCCCAATCGATGCGCAGCAGAATGGCGAGCGCGACGAAGTTCGCGAGCAGCCCGGAGCCGCCGTAGCTCATGAGCGGCAGCGTCAGCCCTTTGGTTGGCAAGAGGCCCGTGTTCACGCCCATGTTGATGAGCGCCTGGAAGCCGAACCAGATGCCGATGCCCTGCGCGGCGAGCGCGGCGAAATGGCGCTCGTGCAGGCAGGCCTGCCGCCCGATGGCGAAAGCGCGCACCACCAGCCAGGCGAAGAGCGCGATGACCAGCGCGACGCCGGCGAGGCCGAGCTCCTCGGCGATCACCGCGAGCAGGAAATCGGTGTGCGCTTCGGGCAGGTAGTGCAGCTTCTCCACGCTCGCGCCGAGCCCCACGCCGATCCACTCGCCGCGGCCGAAAGCGATCAGAGCGTGCGACAGCTGGTAGCCCTTGCCGAAGGGGTCGGACCACGGATCCATGAAGCCGAAGATGCGCTGCATGCGGTAGGGCGAGAACACGACCAGCAGCGCGAAGCCCGCGGCCAGCATGCCGAGCAGCGCGGCGAAATGCCGGCCGTTCATGCCGCCGAGGAACAGGATCGAGAACGCGATCACCGCGATCACCACCAGCGCGCCGAAGTCGGGCTCGCGCAGGAGCAGCCACGACACGAGCAGCATCACGGCGAGCATCGGCAGCAGCCCGCGCCTGAAGCTCTTCAGCACCGAGTGCTTGCGCGCGGTGTAGTCCGCGGCGTAGAGCACGACGGCCAATTTGACCGCTTCGGAAGGCTGGAAGCTGAACCCCGGCAGGTCAAGCCAGCGCCGCGCGCCGTTCACTTCGCGCCCGAACCCCGGCACGAGCACGAGCGCGAGCGCGGCGACGCCGGCGAGGAACAGCCAAGGCGCCGCCTTCTGCCAGAGCCGCGCCGGGACGAGGAACACGGTAATCGCCGCGGCGAGCGCAAGCCCGAGATACGCGCCGTGGCGCATCAGGAACCACAGGGCGTTGTTCCCGGTGTAGCGGCTCGTTTCGGCGGTTGCGATCGACGCCGAGTACACCATGACCAGCCCGATCGCGGCGAGGAGCAGCGCGACCCAGGTCGCCGAACGGTCGTATTCGGCGCTCGGCGCGTTGCGCGCGAAGACGTAGGTCTGGCTCACGGCGCGAGCCTCTGCACCGCCTGCGCGAACACCTCGCCGCGGTGGCGGTAGTCCCGGAACATGTCGAAGCTCGCGCACGCCGGCGACAGCAGGACTGCTTCACCGGGGTTTGAAAGCTCTGCAGCTTTCTGCACAGCCTCCTCGAGAGATGCACAGCGTACTCCCGCCACGACCTTCGCGATGAGCGGCGCATCGCGGCCGATCAGCAGAACATGCGAAGCGAATTCCCGCACCGGCTCGCGCAGAGGCGAAAAATCCTGTCCCTTGCCCTCGCCGCCGAGGATCAGGACGGCCTTGCGGCCCAGCCCGCGCAGGGCGGCCACCGTGGCGCCCACGTTGGTGCCCTTGGAATCGTCGTACCACTCGACGCCGCGCCGCGTCGCGACGAGCTGCAACCGGTGCGGCAGGCCTTTGAATGTCTTCAGACCGGCAGACAGCGCGGCGACGGGTACCCCGAAACCTGAAGCCAGGGCGCAAGCGGCGAGCGCGTTCGCAACGTTATGCGAACCGCGGATCGCAAGCCCGTCGGTCGGCAGGATTTCCGTGGTGCCCTGAACGAGCGCGTTTCCGGCCACGCCGAAGTCTCTCGGCGTGGGCGGAGTGTCGAGCCCGAAAGTGAGCACGGTCTTGCCCGGCTGCGCCATCGCCGTGGAACGCGAATCTTCGCGATTGAGGACCTGCACGCCCGCGCCCATGAAGATGCGCGCCTTCGCCGCGCCGTAGTCGTCGAGGCTCGCGTACCGATCGAAATGGTCTTCGGTGAGGTTGAGCATCGCCGCCGCCGCCGGCGCGAGCGACCAGGTCGTTTCGAGCTGGTAGCTGGAAAGCTCCAGTACCCAGGCGCGGGGCAGCTTGCCCTCGCCGAGACGTTTCAGCAGTGAATCGAGTGCCGGCGGCCCGATATTGCCGGCGACTTCGCAGTCCACGCCCGCGCTGCGCAGCAGGTGGCCGGTGAGCGCCGTCACGGTGCTCTTGCCGTTGGTCCCCGTGACCGCGAGCACCGGCTGGCGCACGTGCCAGGCGAAAAGCTCGATGTCGCCGAGGACCGGAAGGCCTTTCAAGACCGCCTGATGGATGATTTCTTCCTGGAGAGAAAGGCCAGGGCTCACGCAGACGACCTCGACCTCGTCGAGCAAGGCCTCGGAGAAGCTTCCGACGTGCAGCTCGCCCGAGTAATCCTTCCTTCGGGGCGGATCGCGCCGGCTGTCGGCCATGCGCACCTTGCCGCCCTCGCGCTCGATCCAGCGGGCGAGCGAAAGGCCGCTGTCGCCGAGGCCGAGCACCAGCACGCGCCTGCCCACCAGGGGCGTCGGGGACGGGGCCGGCAGGTGCTGGAAGGCCGGTTCGCGCATCATCGGAGCTTGAGCGTCGACAGGCCGAACAGCACGAGCATCATGGTGATGATCCAGAAGCGCACCACGACCTGGCTTTCCTTCCAGCCCTCGAGCTCGTAGTGATGGTGCAGCGGCGCCATGCGGAAGATGCGCTTGCCGCCGGTCCACTTGAAGTACAGCACCTGGATCATCACCGACAGCGTCTCGGCGACGAACACGCCGCCCATGATGAATAGCACGATCTCCTGGCGCACGATCACGGCGATGGTGCCGAGCGCGGCGCCGAGCGCGAGCGCGCCGACGTCGCCCATGAAGACCTCGGCGGGATAGGCGTTGAACCAGAGGAAGCCGAGCCCCGCGCCGGCGAGCGCGCCGCAGATCACCGCGAGCTCGCCCGCGCCCGGGATGTACGGCAGCCCGAGGTATTTGGAGAACACGGCGTGGCCGGCGACGTAGGCGAAGATGCCGAGCGCGCTGCCGACCATCACCGTCGGCATGATCGCGAGGCCGTCGAGGCCGTCGGTGAGATTCACCGCGTTCGACGTGCCGACGATCACGAAAAAGGTCAGCACGACGAAGCCGATCGCGCCGAGCGGATAGGCGACGTGCTTGAAGAACGGCACGATCAGCTGGTTCAGCGCCGGCATGGATTGCGTGAGCGATCCGAGATACAGCGCAGCCGACAGGCCGATCAGCGCCTGCCAGAAAAACTTGGCCTTGGCCGACAATCCCTTCGGGTTGCGGTGCACGACCTTGCGGTAGTCGTCGATCCAGCCAATGGTGCCGAAGGCGAGCGTCACGAGGAGCACCACCCAGACCAGGCGGTTCGACAGGTCGCCCCACAGCAGCGTGGTCAGGCACATCGAGACCAGGATCAGCGCGCCGCCCATGGTCGGCGTGCCGGCCTTGGTGAGGTGCGAGCGCGGCCCATCGTCGCGCACCGACTGGCCGATCTTGTACGCGGTGAGCTTGCGGATCACGTACGGCCCGAGGATCAGCGACACGGCAAGCGCGGTCAGGCACGCGAGCACCGCGCGCAGCGTGATGTAGTTGAAGACGTTGAAGAGGCGGACGTCCTTGGCGAGCCATTGCGCCACCTCGAGCAGCATCAGTGCCCTCCCTCGGCTGAGCGACCGCTTGCGGGAGCGCTTTCCGCTGGGCCGGTCAGTGCGCTTACGATGCGCTCCATCCTCATGAAGCGCGAGCCCTTCACGAGGACCGTGTTGGCCTCGATTTCTGAGAGAAGGTCTTCCACGGTTGCGAAGTGCCTCGCACCTTCGCCGAAGGCCTCGACCGCGTGACGGGTCGCCTCGCCCAGCGCGAGGAGCTGCGAAACGCCCTGCGCGCGCGCATAGGCGCCGACCTCGCGGTGGAATTCGGCGCCGTGCTCGCCGACCTCGCCCATGTCGCCGAGCACCAGCGCCGTGGGGGCCGGGCACGAGGCGAGCACGTCGATCGCCGCGCGCACCGAGTCGGGATTCGCGTTATAGCTGTCATCGATGACCGTGGCGCCGCTCGCCGCTTTCTTGACCTGCAGGCGGCCGGTGTAGGGCCGGAACGCGCTCAGGCCATGCGCAATTGTCTTCACTTCGATCCCCACGGCAAATGCGCAGGCAGCAGCCGCGAGCGCATTGCGCACGTTGTGCAAGCCCGGAATCGCGAGCGTCGCGTCGGCTGCGCCAGCCGGCGTGTCGAGGCGGATCTCGCTCGACAGGCGCTCGAGCCGGTAGCGCCCGGTGACCGCGCCGCCGCCGAGGCCGAGGCCGAAGTCGACCGTGCGGCGCTTGCCTGCGCGGCTGTGGAAAAACGCGGCGTGCGGGTCGTCGGCGTTGATCACCGCCACGCCGTCCTCGCCCAGCGCGTCGTACACCGAGGCATTCTCGGCCGCGACGTCCTCGACCGAGCGCATGAATTCCAGGTGCTCGCGCTGGGCGTTGTTGACGAGCGCCACGGTCGGGCGCGTGATGCCCGCCAGGTAGGCGATCTCGCCCTTGTGGTTCATGCCGAGCTCGATCGCGCACCAGCGGTGCGCATGGCGCAGCCCGAGCAGCGTGAGCGGCAGCCCGATGTCGTTGTTGAGATTGCCGCGCGTGGCGAGCACGGCTGTTTCACTTGCATGTTTCCTGAAGATCGCGGCGAGCATCTCTTTGACGGTGGTCTTGCCGTTCGAGCCGGTGATGGCGACGAGCGCCGGCGCGAAACGCGCGCGCCAGTAGCGCGCGAGATCGCCGAGCGAGCGGCGCGTATCGTCCACCACCAGCGCCGGCACCGGGTACTCGCCGCGGAACTTGCTGTCGACCATCGCCGCCGCGGCCTTCGCCGCCGCCACGACCTTGAGGAAATCGTGCCCGTCGAAGCGCTCGCCCCGCAGCGCGACGAACAGCTCGCCCTCCTTGATGCTGCGGCTGTCGGTCGACACGCCGGTGAAAAGCGCGTCCGCGCCGCTGTTGCGGGCACCGAGCGCTACGGCGGCCTCCGCCAGCTGCATCATTGCGCCCTCCCTGCTTTTTCCCTCTCTACGAGTGCCTTGCGTGCATGCTCCTCGTCGGAGAAGTGCGTGCGGCGCCCCGCGACCTCCTGGTAGGTCTCGTGACCTTTTCCAGCGATCAGAATCACGTCCCCTCTCTGCGCGCTGGAGATGATCTTCGCGATCGCCCGGGCGCGATCCGCCTCGACCTCGTGCTCCGCCGTCACTCCTTGTTCGATCTGGGAAATGATGGCGAGCGGATCCTCGCTGCGAGGATTGTCCGAGGTAATGAGCAGGTAGTCGGCGAGGCGCGCGGCGATCGCCCCCATCAGCGGGCGCTTGGTCGGATCGCGGTCGCCGCCGGCGCCGAACAGGACTGCGAGGCGCCCGCCGCGCTCGGCCGCGACCGGCCGCAGCGTGTGGAGCACGTTCTCCAGAGCGTCCGGGGTATGGGCGTAGTCGATCACCACCAGCGGCTCCTCGCCGAGCGCCTGCATGCGCCCCGGGACCGGGGGCAATGTCGCGAGCATGCCTGCGCCTTCCTTGAAGCTGATCCCATTTGCCACCAGGCAGCCGAGCACGCCAAGGGCGTTCGCCACATTGAAGCGGCCGATCTGCCGCACCGTCGTGATCGCCCTGCCCCAGGTGGAGTGAATCTCGAGCTTCGCACCCGCGACGCGCTCGGCAGCGACAAACTCGTCGACGCCGACCGGCTTCTGCGACGACAGGCTGTAGCCGATGGTTCTCACGCGCCCGACGAGACGCCGCGCGAGCTCGGCGCCGAACGCGTCGTCGAGGTTGAGCACCGCCGTCTCGAGGCCGGGTGCGTCGAAGAGCTGTGCCTTCGCGCGCGCATATGCGGCCATCGAGCCGTGGTAGTCGAGGTGATCGTGCGACAGGTTGGTGAACAGCGCGCAGGCAAACCGTACCCCGTTGACGCGTCCCTGCACCAGCCCGTGCGAGGACACCTCCATCGCGACCGCGCGCGCTCCCCGGTTCAAGAAGCTCCTGAGAAGGAACTGCGTTTCGAGAGCGTCGGGCGTGGTGTTGATGGCCGCGGAAAGCGCACCCGGAAAGCCGGCGCCGAGCGTTCCGATCACCGCGGTTTTCGTGCTGCGTCCTCCCAGCAGCGCGGCGATCCACTGGCTGCACGAAGTCTTGCCATTGGTACCGGTGACGCCGCAGACCCAGAGCGAGTCGGACGGCCTGCCGTAGAACTCGTGCGCCAGCACGCCCGATTGCTGCTTGAGGTCAGGAACGGCGACATTCGGCACGTTCCAGCCCGGGTTCCACGAAAAATCCTTGCGCTCCCACAGCACCGCAGCGGCGCCGCGCCCGATCGCATCGCCGATGTGCACGCGGCCATCGGACGCTTCGCCCGGATAAGCGAGGAACGCGACGCCGGGCGCGCAGCGCCTGCTGTCGGACGATAGGCGTTCGATCGTCACGCCCTGTTCGGCGAGTTGCCGCAACGGATCCACGCGTATTCCACCTTAGGTGCTCTCTTTCGCTTCCTCGCCTTCTCGCGGCAGCTCGAGCGGCGCATCGTGCGGCACGCCGAGCAGCCGCAGCGCGCCCTGCATCACCTGCGCGAAGACCGGCGCCGCAACCGATCCGCCATAGTGCTGCCCGGCAGAGGGCTCGTCGATCATCACCGCGATCACCAGGCGCGGCGCGCTGACGGGCGCGAAGCCGACGAAGGATGAGAGGTATTTGTCGGGGGCGTAACCGCCGTTCTCCTGCTTGTGCGCGGTCCCGGTCTTGCCCGCGACCCGCCATCCCATGATGCGGGCGCGCGGGCCGGTGGCGCCGGGCTGCACCGAAGCCTCGAGCATGGCGCGGACCGCCCGCGCCGCCTCGGCCGAAAGCACCTTCTCGCCGCTCACCGCCGCGCCTGTTTTGACCAGCGTAAGCGGCACCAATTCCCCGTCGCGCGCGAACACCGTGTAGGCCCGGGCGAGCTGCGCCAGGCTGAGCGACATGCCGTGCCCGTAGCCCAGGGTGGCCTGCTCGATCGGGCGCCAGGTCTTGTAGTGGCGCAGCTTGCCGGCAGCGGCGCCGGGGAAGCCGAGCTCGGGCGCCGCCCCGAAGCCGACGCGCCGGTAGAAATCCCACATCGCTTCGCGCGGCAGCGCGAGCGCGATCTTCGCCGCGCCGACGTTGGAGGAGCGCGCGAGCACCTCGCCGACGCTCTGCGAAGCCGCCGGGTGCACGTCGCGGATCGTGTACTTGGCAAGCGTGAGGCGGCCCGGCGCGGTGTGCACGACCGTGGACGCGCTCACCTTCCCGGTCTCCAGGGCGAGCGCCACGGTGAAAGGCTTGAGCGTCGAGCCCGGCTCGAAGAGATCGGTGATCACGCGGTTGCGCAACTGCGCCCCGGTGAGCCGCGCCCGGTTGTTGGGGTTGTACGAAGGGATGTTCGCGAGCGCGAGAATTTCGCCGGTGCGCACGTCCACCGCGATGATCGCGCCGGCCTTCGCGCGGTGGTGCTCTACCGCGCTCTTGAGCGCGCTGAACGCGAGGTTCTGGATCTTGCTGTCGATGGCGAGCGCGAGGTTGGTGCCGTCCTGGCCGGAGCGGATCGACTCGACGTCCTCGACGATGCGCCCGAGACGGTCGCGGATGACGCGCCTACTGCCCGGCTTGCCGCCGAGCAGCGCCTGGTGCGCGAGTTCGACTCCCTCCTGGCCGGCGTCGTCTACCCCGGTGAAGCCGATTACGTGAGCGGTTACTTCGCCCCCAGGATAGTAGCGGCGATATTCCGGGTGATCGTGTATGCCCTTCAGACCGAGCGCCTGCACTGCGGCCGCCGTTTCGGGCGCGACCTGGCGCTTGAGGTACGCGAAGTCCTTCCCGGTATCGGACAGCCTCTTGTCCAGGTCTGCCTTTGACATCGACAACAGCGCTGCGAGCTTCCGCCGATCACTCCCGCCCGCATCAACGTCGCCTGGGATCGCCCACACCGACTTCACCGGGGTCGACACCGCGAGCGCCTCGCCGTTGCGGTCGAGGATGCGGCCGCGCGTCGCCGCGATCTCGATGACGCGCGAGTAGCGCGCGTCGCCCTTCTCCTGCAGGAAGTCGGTGCGCACCGCCTGGAGGTAGACGGCGCGTCCGGCGAGCACCCCGAACCCGGCGACGAGCGCGATCAGCATTACGCGGGCGCGCCACACCGGCAGGCGCACCAGGCCCTGCGCGGCGCGGCTCACCGCCCGGCGTCGCGCCCGACGAAGCGAACGCGCCGCGGATCGGCCGGGCGCAGGCCGAGCGAGCGCGTGGCGAGCCTCTCGACCCGCGAGTGCAGCCCCCAGGTGCTGGCCTCGAGCTGCAGGCGGCCGAACTCGGCCTCGAGCTCGCGCGCGAGCGCCTGCTCCCGCTCCAATTGCGAGAACAGGCGCCGGCCCTTGTGCTGGGAAGTGACGAGCCCGAGCGCGCAGGCGACGAGAACCGCGAGGAGGAGGAGGTTCAGTTTCGCCACCGCGCGCCGGGCTCGATTCGTGAATAAGGGACCGCGGTGCGCTCGGCCACCCTGAGGGTGGCGCTTCGCGCCCGCGGGTTTCTTCTTGTCTCTTGCTGGGACGCGCGCACTGCACGTCCCACGAGTCTAAGAACGGGTTGTGGCATTTCGCTGGCTTTCAGCGGCAATCTCCGGGGCACTTCCGGCCGCGCGGCCTGCTGCATGAAGCGCTTGACGATGCGGTCCTCCAGCGAATGGAAGCTGATCACCGCGAGGCGGCCTTGCGGCGCGAGCCGCGCCACCGCCTGGGGCAGCATCAACGACACTTCCTCAAGCTCCCGATTGACGTGAATCCGTAGAGCCTGAAAGGTGCGCGTCGCCGGGTCCTGGCCCGGCTCGCGTGTGCGGACCGCCTGAGCCACGAGATCGGCCAGTTGCCGGGTGCGGACGATTGGCGCGCCGCGGCGAGCAGCAACAATCGCCGCTGCAATCTGTTTAGCAAACCGTTCTTCGCCATAGTCGCGAATGACCCCCCTGATTTCTTGTTCTTCTGCGGCAGCGAGCCATTCAGCGGCGCTCATGCCCGCCTCCGGATCCATGCGCATGTCGAGCGGACCGTCGTGCCGAAACGAGAAGCCGCGCGCCGGGTCGTCGAGCTGGGGGGAGGACACGCCCAGGTCGAACAGCAACCCCTGGACCCCGGCAGGCACCATCGACAGGTCCGAGAACTTCGCCTTGAAGAAGGTAAATCGCGGGTCGCCGATCGCGCGCGCCGCCTCGGCGGCCTGCGGGTCGCGATCGAGCGCGATCAGCCGCCCGGCGGCACCCAGCCGCTCGAGGATCAGACGGCTGTGGCCGCCCCGGCCGAACGTGCCGTCGACATAGATCCCGTCGGGTCGCAGCGCCAGCGCTTCGATCGCCTCGTGCGCAAGAACCGGCTCGTGCATGGTCGGCCCTCACAGCGAAAAATCCTCGATCCCCGCAGGCGGCGTCGCCGCGCCGGAGAGCGCCTGGCCGAGCTTGGCGGCCCACACGCCCGAGTCCCAAAGCTCGAAATAGTGTCCCTGCCCCACCATCATGGCGTCGCGCTCGAGCTTGGCATGCTGGCGCAGCGCCGGCGTGAGCAGGATCCGGCCGGAGCCATCCGGCGTGACGTGCTCTTCGAAGCCGAGCAGCAGGCGCTTCCACCAGCTCGCTTGCGGATGGAAAGCGGGGAAGCTCTCGACCTTGGCGCGCACCGGCTCCCACGCGGATTCGGGGTAGATCAGCACGCAACCCTCCGGGTGCGCGGTGAGCACCACCGACTTCGCGCCGTCGAGCAGTGGACCGCGGTGGCGCGTGGGGACAGCGACACGTCCCTTCGCGTCGAGCGTGATGACCGCGGCTCCGTGGAATGCTGTCCCCATATGGCTTCTTGTGCCACTTTTTCCTACCTTTTACCACTCTACGGGCAAACCGCGGCTCGGTCAAGCGAGAATTTCCAAGTCCGACAAGGACTTAGGGTGCTTTTCGACTACACCAAATTAAATTTATTAGTTACATGTTTTTCAATGAGTTATCGTTAACAGTGAAAGTCGATTGTGAGAACCGGCCAGAAAAGGGCGGGTGCCATAATTCACGTTCCGATGATCAACAAGTTCGTCGCCTCTCCCGAAGCGGCCCTGGCCGACGTTCCGGACGGCGCCACGGTCATGATCCACGGCTTCGGCAACGCCGGCATGCCGGCAGTACTGATCGATGCGCTGATCGCCCAGGGCGCGCGCAACCTGACCATCGTCAATAACAACGCCGGCAACGCCGACACCGGCCTCGCCGCGCTGATCGGCGCGCGGCGCGTGCGCAAGATCCTGTGCTCGTTTCCGCGCCAGGCCGACTCCTGGCACTTCGACAAGCTGTACCGCGCTGGCGAAATCGAGCTCGAGCTGGTGCCCCAGGGCACGCTCGCCGAGCGCATCCGCGCCGCGGGCGCCGGAATCGGCGCGTTCTTCACGCCGACGGCGTACGGCACCCGGCTTGCCGAGGGCAAGGAGACGCGCCGCATCGGCGAGCGCGACTACGTGCTCGAATACCCGATCCACGCCGACTACGCGCTGGTCAAGGCCGATCGCGCCGACCGCTGGGGCAACCTCACCTACCGCAAGAGCGCGCGCAACTTCGGCCCGCTCATGGCGATGGCGGCGAAGTGCACCGTGGCGCAGGTGCGCGAGACCGTAGAATTGGGCGAGCTCGATCCGGAGCAGGTCCACACGCCAGGTATTTTTGTGAAGCGTGTGGTGCGCGTGGCGGCACCGATGAAAAAGGCAGCGTGATGAAAAAGCTCGATCGCAAGCAGATCGCCGCGCGCCTCGCGCGCGACATTCCCGAAGGCGCCTACGTCAACCTCGGCATCGGCCTGCCGACGCTGGTCGCCGATTTCCTGCCGAAAGGACGCGAGATCATCCTGCACAGCGAGAACGGCATCCTCGGCGTCGGGCCGAAGCCGGCGCCGGGCGAGGACGACGAGGATCTGATCAACGCCGGCAAGGAGCCGGTCACGCTGCTCACCGGCGGCTGCTACTTTCACCACGCCGATTCGTTCGGCATGATCCGCGGCCGCCATCTCGACTTCGCCATCCTCGGCGCATTCCAGGTCTCGGTGGCGGGCGACCTCGCCAACTGGCATACCGGCGGCGCCGACGACATCCCGGCGGTGGGCGGCGCGATGGACCTCGCGGTGGGCGCGAAGAAGGTGCTCGTCATGATGGAGCACCTCACCAAGAAGGGCGAAAGCAAGATCGTCGAGCGCTGCACCTATCCGCTCACCGGCGCGCGCTGCGTCGACCGGATCTACACGGATCTAGCCGTAATCGATGTCAAAGCGGACGGCCTTCACGTCGTCGATCTGGTTGAAGGTCTGGATTTCCAGGAACTCCAACGCCTCACCGGCGTACCGCTGAAGCGGCTCGCGTCAGCAGCCTAGGGGGCGCCTACACCTCCGGGCTGTTACCCCAGGGTTTCAACGAGATCGGGAAGGGTTTGGCAGCCGCTATGCCATCTTGCCAAGAATCCCGTTCATTTCCTCTTTGGTGAAGGCTCGCAGGGTCTCCGTACGAACATTGCCTGCTGCACCAATGGCCAATGCAAACCCGGTTGCTGACTTGTCGTCCGGTGCTTCGATAATCGCAACGAGATCATAGTGCCCCAGTGTCCAGTAGATCTGCGTCATATTGGCTCCGAACTTCTTGGCAGCGTCCTTAACGGCATCGGCGCGTTTCGTGGTGTCCTTGACGTTGCGAATTCCCTGATCCGTAAAGTTAGAGAGTGCGATGTATGTCGCCATGATTGTTCTCCTTTAGGTGCGTAGGACCTCACATCGAATAGGCCAGCGGCGGCCCCGTAGCACTGGCCTAACGTGGAGCCCGCCGGCGCGCTGGGTTCGACGCCTGAAATTGGCACAACGCTTCTGGCGCGTCCGTTTGCCCTTCTCGCGACCAACGCGCGATCGCAAGCCTAAGGAAAGTTTACTTGACGCGCTTCCAGACCAAGTCGGCGCGTCCACCCGCCGAACCGATGGGATTTGTGTACTTCAGCTCGTCACCGGAGATGATGAAAGGCCGCTTCTGTGCGGTGCCATCCCAGTTGGGAAAGGTGCTGGTTTCGACGTGGAAAGTGAAGGACTTGTCCTTCTCGTCTACGGTGTACTTGCCGAAATGGGCAATGCTGCCCGCGATGACAGCTTGATTTTCTTCCGCAGTGCCCTTGGCACGGTTGTTCGAAGCAAACTTCGGCAGGCTGGAGGCCCCGACCCAAATGCTGTAGCGGCCGTTGGAAGTGAAAATCAGCGAGCCCCGCGGATTGGGGCCGGAGGACTGGGTCGTCTTGCCAGAAGCGTCGATGGTGACGACGGAAACCGGCGTCCATGTTCCGGTAAGGCTCTTGGCGCCCTGCGCGGCGGCGTCGCCGGCAGCCGCCGCGAACCCAGCAAGCAGGAGCGAAGCGGAAATTGTGGTAAGCGTATTTCTGCGGTTCATGATCTCCTCCTTTGGAAAATGACGGGGTTGTGAAACCCAATGTCTCGCGCTCCCCGGGACCTAACTACTGCGGCTTGATTCCCGCGGCGCGCACTACGCGCTGGTAGTCGTCGATCTCGCTGCGCACGAAGCGCGCGAAGTCCTGCGGCAACATGTCGAGCGGGGCGTTGCCGGTGTTGGCGAGCCTCTCGCGCACGCCCGGGTCGGCGAGCGCCCTGCGCACATCGGCGTTGATCTTCGCAGTCAGCTCGGCACTCATGCCGGCGGGCCCCCACATGCCGAACCACAGCCCGAAGTCGGCGCCTTTCACGCCCGCCTCCCCGGTCGTAGCCAGGTCGGGAAGCAGGGGGCTGCGCTTGGCGGTGCTCACCGCGAGCGCGCGCAGCTTGCCGCCCTTGATGTTCGCGATGCCAGCAGAGATCGGCACCCAGTAGCAGTCGACATTGCCGCTCAGGATCGCCGCGACCACTTCCGGCGTGCCTTTGAACGGCACCTGCGTTACGTCGATGCCGGCTGCGGTAATGAGCTTCACGGTGTTGAGGTGGGTGCCGCTGCCCACGCCGGCGTGGCCGAAATTGATCTTGCTCGGGTTGGCTTTGCCGAAGCTGACGAGCTCCGCGAGCGTCTTGTACCGCGACTCGCCGCTGACCACCAGCACATTCGGCAACTCGGAGAGCGGCGCGATGTCGGTGAAGTCCTTCGTGGTCTCATAGGGCAGCTTGGCGTAGATCGCCGGGTTGACCGAGTGCGCGTTCGAATTAATGAGCAGGGTGTAGCCATCGGGCGCGGCTTTCGCCACCGCCGCCGATCCGATCGAGCCGCCGGCCCCCGAGCGGTTTTCGTTCACCACCGGCTGGCCCCAGTACTCCGAGAGCTTGGCGGTGACGATGCGGCCGACGATGTCGGTGGCGCTCGCCGGCGTGAACGAGATGATCACGTGCACCGGCTTGTTCGGGTACTGGGCCTGCGCCTGAAGAGCGCAGGCCGCGAGCAGCGCGAGGACAAGCGATCTCATTGCGGCTTGATCCCGGCGGCTTTGAGCACCTTCGCCGTGTCCTCGACTTCCTTGCGCACGAACTGGGCGAACTCGGAGGACGACATTTTCATCGGCAGCGTGCCGAGCTTGGTCAGGCGATCGGCGAGGTCGGGGCTCGCGAGCGCGCGGTTCACGTCGGCGTTGATCCTGTTGACGATCTCTGCGGGCATCGCGGCCTGGCCCCACAGGCCGACCCACAGCGTGTAGTCGAAGCCCGGCACGCCCTGCTCGGCGACGGTCGGCACGTTCGCGAGCAGGCTCGAGCGCTCCGCGCTCGATACCGCGAGCGCGAGCGCCCTGCCGCCGGCGATGTGCGGCAGCGCGGCGTTGATCGGCGCCCAGTAGCAGCACACGCGTCCGGCGATGGTGTCGCCGATCGCCTCGGGCGTTCCCTTGTAGGCCACATGGACGACGTCGATGCCGGCCATCAGCTTGAGCTTCTCGAGGTTGAAGTGCGTCCCGGAGCCGATGCCGGCGGAGGAGAAGTTGAGCGCGCCGGGCTTGGCCTTGGCCGCGGCGATGAAATCGCCGAAGGTCTTCCAGCCGGTGCTCGGCGCCACGATCAGCACGTTCGGCCCGCCGGCGAGCGGCGCAATGTTGGCGAAGTCCTTGAGCGTGTCGTACGGCAGCGTGGCGTAGATCGACGGGTTGGCGACGTGCGCCGAGGAGTTCGCGAGCAGCGTGTAGCCGTCGGGCGCCTCGCGCAGCACCGCCGCCGAGCCGACCGAGCCGCCGGCGCCGGTGCGGTTCTCGACCACCACCGGCTGGCCCCAGAGCTCGGTGAGCTTGGCGGCGACGGCGCGGCCGATGATGTCGGTCGAGCTGCCCGGGGTGAACGCCACGATGATGCGCACCGGTTTGTTGGGGTAGGCCTGCGCGAATACGCCGCCGGCAAATACAGCCAGGACAATTCCCAGAATCCGTTTCATCTCTCCTCCGTTATTGGGGCGTCAAACCAGCGTCGCGCATCACCTTGCCGAGCACTTCGTACTCGCGGCGGATGAACGCATCGGCCTCGCCGGCGCTCATGGACATCGGCTCGGTGCCGAGCTTGGCCAGCCGCTCCTTCATCTCAGGAGAGTGCAACGCGCGATTCACCTCGGCGTTGACCTTGGCGACGACCTCGGGCGGGGTCTTCGCCGGCGCGAGCAGCGCGAGCCAGAACGTCGACTCGCCCGCGGGGAAACCGGCCTCGGCGATGGTGGGCACGTCCGGCAGCGCGGCGATGCGCTTCGGCGTGCTTACTGCAAGCGGCTTCACCTTGCCGTCCTTGACCGGCCCCATGCTCGAAACCGCCGGCACCCAGGCGTAGTGGATGCGGCCGGCCATGGTCTCGGCGAGCATCGGCGGCGTTCCCTTGAGCGGCACGTGAAGCGCCTTGACCCCGGCGGCGACGTTGAACGTCTCGGAGCTGACGTGCGCACCGCTGCCGATGCCCGCGGTCGCATAGTTGTACTCACCGGGCTTGGCCTTCAGCATCGCGACCAGCTCCCTGACCGAGTTGATGCCGAGGGACGGCGGCACGATCAGGACGCTTGGCAGGCTGCCGAGCATGGCGATGCTGGAAAGATCCTTCAGCGTGTCGTAGCCCAGGTCCTTGTAGAGCACGTGGTTCACGGCGTGGCCGGACGACACCACCGCCAGCGTGTAGCCGTCGGGCTCGGCGCGCGCGGTCTCGCGGATTCCGATCGTGCCGCCGGCGCCGGGACGGTTGTCCACGACCACCGGCTGGCCCCAGGCAGCGTTGAGCCGCTCGCTCAGGATGCGCGCCATCACGTCGGTCGCGCTCCCCGGCGTGAACGGCACGATGATCTTGATGGGTTTTGACGGGTAGGTTTGTGCTGATGCAATCCCAACGAAGAGTGCAAATACGAGAAAGAGAACCTTTTTCATGCGCGCCCCCGCTTGGCCCAGTACTCGGGCGAAGATTTGTTCTGTTGCAGAGAAGCCGGATCTTCATAGCCCGGCGCCATCGCCGCTGCCGTGCCCGCCAGGACCTGGTGATGCTCGATGTTCAGCAGGCGCAGCCAGCTCTGCTGTCCCATGGTGAGCGCGATGAAACAGCCGAGCTCGACCAGCTCGGGCTCGCTGAAGTGCTGGTGCAGCCGCTCCCAGAAGGCGTCGTCGGTGTCGAGATGCCAGGTGATCGCCTCGGCGTAGGCGAGCGCCGCCTTCTGCCTGTCGGAATAGCGCGTCGATTTCTCGAAGTTGAGCAGATCCTGGACGTCGGCCTCGATCATCCCGGCGCTCGCCGCCTTCATCGAGCGCTGGTTGCCGCAGTAGTCGCACTGCACCGAGCGCGACACGTACAGCCGGCACAGTTCCTTGATGGGGTGCTCGCACACGCCGTTGCGGAAAATGTCGCGCCACGAGTTAGCGAACGACCAGAATGCCGCCGGCACGTGCGCGCGCACCGCCGAGCTCTCGGGCCGCGGCGTGCCCTCGCGCCGGCAGCGGTCCATCTCCTTCTGCATGTCCGCGTCCATCTTCTCGACCGGGAAATAACTGATGCGCTGTTTGCTCATTAGATGCCTCCACACGGGCATTCAATGGACCAGTTCCCTGCATCGCTCAGAATCGTCGGATGGCGATGGGCCGCCAGCGGCGCGGGGACGGAAGCCGACTTCTTATGGTAGCCGCCGTAATGCCGCACCGGTAGCCAATCCGGCAGCGTCGCGAGCGGCGGCGCATCGAGCTGGGAGTACGGCCCGGCGGCGTAGACCACCTTGCCGCCGACCATGGTGAGGAGGGACTCGAGCTCCTTGACCTCGTCGACCGGCATGGAGAAATAGTCTGCGCTCAGCACCACCAGGTCGGCGAGCTTGCCGGCCTCGAGCGTGCCCTTCTTCCCCTCCTCCGACGAGATCCAGGCGCCGCCCGCGGTGTAGAGACGCAGCGCCTCGGTACGGTCGAGGAGGTTCTTGTCGCCCTGTAGCTTGCCGCCGCCGAGCGTCTTGCCGGTGAGCAGCCAGTGCACGCCGATCCAGGGGTTGTAGCTCGTCGCGCGGTTGGCGTCGGTGCCGCACGCGAGCGGGATGCCCATCTCGCGGATGCGCGCGATCGGCGGCGCGTCGGACGCGGCGGCGACGCCGTACTTGGCGACGAACGCCTCCCCATCCAACGATAGGCGGTTCTGGATGCTGATGCTGCCGCCGAGCTTCGCCAGCCGCTCGAGGGTTTGAGGTGTGAGCGTCTCGCAGTGGTCGAGGCCCCAGCGCAGGCTCTTGAGCGGTACCTCCTTGTTTACCTGCTCGAGCACGGCAAGCTGCCGCGCCGCGGTGGAATCGAAGGTGGCGTGCTGGCGAAATGGCCAGCCGAGCCCCGCCACGTACTTCACCACCTCGGTGAAGTTCTTCTCCATCACCCCCGGCGGCGGCACGACCCAGTCCTTGGCGAAGTTCGCCGGGTCGCCGGCGGCGTAGAGGAGGTACTCGCCGGCGCCCACCATGCGGTAATAGTCGTCGCCCTGCCCCATCTTCACGAGCTTGGACCACGCCTGGTAGTTTTCGAGCTCCTTGCCGGGCGTCTGCGCGAAGAGCTGATAGCCGATGCGCAGCGTGAGCTGCCGGTCGGCGGCGAGCTTGGCGATCGCCGCGTAGTTATCCGGGAAATTCTGCCCGCCGCCGCCGGCGTCGATCACGCTGGTGATGCCGAGGCGGTTGTGCTCGCGCATGAAATGGCGCGTGGAGGTGATCTGCTCCTCGGGCGAAAGCCGCGGCACTCGCAGCCACACCGCCACCAGGCTCGCGAGACTGGTGGTGGACATCACGAGGCCGGTGGTCGTGCCGCCGGCGTCGCGCTCGACGTAGCCGCCGAACAGCTTCGGCACCTCCTTCTCCCAGCCGAGCACGCGGATCGCCGAGCGGTTGAGCCACGCGCGATCGTAGAGATGCATGATCATGCACGGCGTGTCGCCGGTGGCGGCGTTGATCTCCTCCAGCGTCGGGAAGCGCTTCTCGGCGAATTGCGCCCAGGTCCAGCCGCCGATCACCTGCACCCAGTGCGGCGGCGGCGTGCGCCGCGCCTGCTCGCGCACGCGGCGCATGCCCTCGGCAAGCGACGGCACGCCGTCCCAGCGCACCTCGTTGGTGTAGGTCAGCCCGCCGCGGATGAAGTGCGTGTGCGCGTCGTTGAGGCCCGGGATGACGATGCGCCGCCCGGCGTCGATCACGCGGGTATTCGGGCCTTTGTACTTCTCGAGCTCCCCGGGGTTGCCGACGGCGATGATGCGCTCGCCGCGGATCGCGATCGCCTCGGCGTTCGGCTGCTTCGGATCGAGCGTGGCGATGCGGCCGTTGACGATCAGCACGTCCGCGGGTTCTGCGGGCATCAAGGTGCTGCACCCGCTGAGCGCCGCGAGACCCGCGCTTCCCTTCAGGAAATCACGACGAGAGGCCATCGCCTACCTCCTTGTTCTCGGGCTTGAGCTCGATGCCGGAGGCCTTCGCCTGCGCGAGGATCAGCGTGGAGAAGTCCTGCTCGGTCATGCCCTGCCCGATCATTTGCTGAAGCAGATCGCGCGTAAGCGAAGTGAGCGGCATCGGCACCTCGAACTCCCGGCCCGCATCGAGGCCGAGGTCGAGGTCCTTGCGCAGCAGCTTCGGCGTAAAGGTGACGTGGAAGTCGAGGTTCACCAGCGCCGGAGTCTTGTAGCGCGTGAACATCGACCCCATGACGCTCTTGTTCAGGAAGTCGAGGAAGGCGTGGCGCGGCATGCCCGCTTTCTGCGCGAGGATGGTGATCTCGCACAGGTTCTGGATCACCACCCCGAGCAGCACGTTGTGGCAGATCTTCGCGATGCGGGAGAGCTCGCCTTCGCCGACGTAGCTCGATCCCGTGCCCATCATGTCGAGATAGGGCCGCGCCAGGTCGTAGGCCGCTTTCGGCCCCGATACGACGAAGGTCAGCTTTCCTGCCTTGATGACCTTTGCGTTCCCGCTTACGGGCGCGGCCAGGTACTCCACGCCTTTTGAGGAAAGAGTTTTTCTGAGTTCGGCGGAGCCCTCCAGCGAGATCGAAGAGCATTCCACCACCATCTTCGGCTTGCCCGCATTGCCACCTGCGGCCAGAGCCTTGCCGATAACGTCCTTCACGTCGTCGTAGGTGGACACCATGCAGAAAAGGATGTCCCTGGTGGACAGCTCCTCGAGCTGGTTCACCACCCTCGCGCCATGCTTGGCCAGCGGGTCGGCCTTGGCCTTCGTACGGTTCCAGACGGCCAGGTCGCAGCCGCCTTTTGCGAGGCGCTCGGCCATGGCGTAGCCCATGCGGCCGGTGCCGATCCAGCCCAGCTTCATTTCAGTAGGGGTTGGCAATCGGGAGTTCCTCAGCGGGGTAGAGCGAGATGACCTTGGCGCCCGTCGGCGTGAGGATCACTTCCTCCTCGATGCGCGCGGCGGAAATGCCGTCGGTTGCCGGGCAGTAGGTTTCCACCGCGAACACCATGCCGGCCTTGAGCTCGATCGGCTCGCGCAGCGAGGTGAGGCGCGAGATGAGCGGGCGCTCGTGCAGCCCGAGGCCGAGGCCGTGGCAGAAGTTGAGGCCAAAGGCGTCCATCTCGCTCGCGAAGCCGATGTCCTTCGCCTCGGGAAGCGCGCGCGCGATCTTGTCGGTGGTCATGCCGGGCTTGAGCAGCTCGATCGCCTTGTCCATCCACTCGCGCGCTTTCTTGTACGCGGTGCGCTGCGGCCCGGTGGCGCGCCCGACGTTGAACGTGCGGTAGTAGCAGGTGCGGTAGCCCATGAACGACTGGATGATGTCGAAGAACGCCTGGTCGCCCGGGCGGATCAGCCGGTCGGTGAAGTTGTGCGGGTGCGGGCTGCAGCGCTCGCCCGAGATCGAGTTGATCGCCTCGACGCAGTCCGAGCCCATCTCATACAGGCGCTTGGTGGCGAGCGCCACGATCTGCGACTCCTGCACGCCCGGCTTCAGCGCCTCGGCGATGTCCTGGTAGACGCCGTCGACCATCGCCGCCGCCATGTTGAGCAGCGTGAGCTCGTCGACGTTCTTCACCTCGCGCGCCTGCAGCATCGTCTGCTGCCCATCGCGTACTTCAATATTTTGATCTTGCAATGCAAAAAGCATGGGGGGCTCGACCACGTCCACGCCCAGGGGCAGATTCGCCACGCCCTCGGCCTTGAGGATCGACTTGATCTCCTTGGCCGCGTTCTTGAACAAAGTCAGATCCGAACCCACCGCGCCGCGCATGCCGAGCAAGCCGGCGCGGCAGTGGTCGTCCTTCAGCCAGGGCGCGTAGAGCTTGTGGTGGCGCGCGGCGCTGCCGAAGTCCCAGATGTACGGCTCGCCGTTGCCGGTGAGGAGCGAGTAGCGCGTGAGCTTGTCGCGCGCCCATTCGCCGATTACGGTGCTGGTGGTGTAGCGGATGTTGTGCTGATCGAACGAGAGCAGCGCGCCGAGGCCGGAATGGGCGAGCGCCGCGCGCGTGCGCGCCAGGCGGTAGTCGTGCAAGCGGCGGAAATCGACGCGCTCCTCGAAATCCACCTGCGTGCGCCCCGGCGCCTGGAGCGGCCGATCCCAGCGATGGTGGGGATCGACGTCGTCGGGGCGCGCGCGCTTCTTGTCTTTCGCCATCCTGCCTCCTCGCGCGGCGATTCTATCTAGAATTCTTCCCATGCTGGTACCTCACGAGAAGCTCGCTGCTTTCACCGCGGCGTGCCTGGAACAGCTCGGGCTCGAGGGAGCGGACGCAAAGCTCGTGGCCGAGACGCTGGTCGCGGCGAACCTGCGCGGCGTCGACAGCCACGGCGTGGTGCGGCTGCCCCATTACGCGAGGCGGCTGCGCAACGGGAGCGTGAAGGCGCGGCCGAGCATCGCGGTGCGGCGCACGTCGGCCTCGGCGGCGGTGGTCGAAGGCGACGCCGGAATGGGCCAGCTCGTCGCGCAGCGCGCCATGCAGGAGGCGATTTCCCTCGCGAAAGACAGCGGCGTGGGTGCCGTGGTCGCGCGGAACAGCTCGCACTGCGGCGCCTGCGCCTGGTTCGTCGAGCTCGCCGTCAGGGAAGGCCTGATCGGCGTGGCGCTCACGCACACCGACTCGATCATGGTGCCGCCGGGGATGAAGCGCATCTTCCTCGGCTCGAACCCGATCGCCTTCGGCGCGCCCGGGGAGCGCGAGCCCGTGATCATCGACATGTCGACCACCCACGTCGCGTGGGGCAAGGTGCTGGTCGCGCGGCAGGAAGAAAAATCGATCCCGCCCGACTGGGGCGTCGACCAGGACGGAAAGCCGACCACCGATCCCCAGCAGGTGGTCGGACTCGCCCCGACCGGCGGCCACAAGGGCTACGCGCTCGCGGCGATGATCGAGATCCTGTGCGCGCAGCTCGCCGGCGTGCCGTTCGGCCGGCACGTCACCCAGATGTACGGGGAGCTGAACAAGCCGCGCAACCTCGGCCACTTCATGCTCGCGCTCGACCCGGCGCGGTTTGCGCAACGCAAGGCTTTTCTTTCGCAGATCGATCTTTTTCTCGGGGAGATTCGTGCCGAAGGCGCCCTGGCGCCGGGCGACCCGGAGCTCCTCACTGCGGAGCGGCGCAGGCGCGAGGGCATCCGGCTCGGCGACGCGACCGTCGACGAGCTGAACCGGCTCGCCGACGAGCTGGGCGTCGACAAGCTTTGAATCTGATTTTCGACCTCGGCGGCGTGGTGGTGCGCTGGGACCCGGCCGCGATCATCGACGGCGTTTTCACGGATGAAGATGTGAAGGCGCGGGTACGCGACGGCGTCTTCGGCCACGCGGACTGGCTGGAGCTCGACCGCGGAACGCTGGGGCGCGACGAGGCGATCCGGCGCGCGGCGCAGCGCAGCGGGATTGCAGAGCCCGAGATCCGCAAGCTGCTGCTCGCGGTGCCGCCCTCGCTCGTGCCGTTCCCGGACACGATGGACCTGCTCTACCGCCTCAAGGCGCGCGGGCATCCGCTCTATTGCCTGTCCAACATGCACTTCGCCTCGATCGAGCACCTGGAGCGCGAGCAGCGCTTCTTCGAGGTGTTCTCCGGCGCGATCATTTCGTGCCGGCTGAACCTCTGCAAGCCCGAGCCGGCGATCTACCAGCACGCCCTCAAGACCTACAGCTTGAAGCCGCGCGACACGGTCTTCATCGACGACGTCGAGGTGAATGTCGCCGCCGCCGCAGCGCTCGGCATCCGCGGCATCCAGTTCAAGAACGCGGCGCAGTGCGAGCGCGAGCTGCGCGCGCTCGGCGTGCTCTAGTCGAGCTTCACCCCGAGCCGCTTGCCGATGTCGCCCCACTTCTCCATGTCGGCCTTGATCAGCGCCGCGAACTCGCCGGGCTCGCCGGCCGCCGGGTCCATGCCCTGATCGATCATGCCGCGCCGCACTCGAGAGCGAGGAGAACGCGAAAAGCAGCGTGTAGCCGTCGGGCGCGCTCTTCGCCACGTGATCGGCGCCGACGATGCCGGAGCCCGCCGGGCGGTTCTCGACCACGAAGCTCTGCCCGAGGCGCTGGCTCAGATGCTGCGACAGGATGCGCGCGATCAGGTCGGTTCCACCGCCGGGCGCGAACGGCACCACGATGCGCACAGCCCGTGCGGGGTATTCCTGGGCGCCGAGCGCGGCGCACACCGCCAGAAGAACGATTGCCAGGAACGACCGGCGCATGGCTAGCCTCCCCGAGCCAGAGCGTCGATGTGCTCCGGCGAAAGCTTCAGCTTCGCTGCGGCGGCGCGAATCTCCTTCCAGGTCTCGGCGTCCACCGGAACGCCATCGCGTTCGCGCGCCGCGCGGTACTCGCGCTCGGGCTCGCCGGCGATGCGCACGCGGTCGTGGCCCGGGGCGGCGCGCGAGGCGCGCAGCCACGCGAGGAAGCTTTTCGCATCCTTCGCAAACGCTTTCTGGGTGCCAAGGCGCGCCGGATCGATGAAGATCGAGAGCATGCCGTTCAGTACGCGCCGCTGGGTCTTGTTGTCGTAGTCCGTGACGCCCCCGCCGGTGAGAGCGCCGCCGAGGAGCTCACACGCGACCGCCAGGCCGTAGCCCTTGTGCTCGCCGAAGCAGGTCATGGCGCCGAGCGGCGCCAGCACGCCCCAGCGCGGGTCGTCGGTCGGATTACCCTGGTCGTCGATCAGCCAGCCGCGCGGGATCTTCGCGCGCTTGTTGTGCGCGACGCGCAGCTTCCCTTGCGCCACCGCGCTGGTCGCCATGTCGAGCAGGAACGGCGGCTCGCCGGGAAGCGGGATGCCGATGCACACCGGGTTGGTGCCGAAGCGCCGGTCGGCGCCGGCGAAGGCCGCAACCCGCGCGAACGACTGGACGTTGACGAAGTGCAGGGAAATCAACCCGGCGGCGACCGCCATTTCCGCCCAGTGCCCGATGCGCCCGAGGTGGTGGGAGTTGCCGAGCGCAACGATGGCCGAACCCTGCTCGCGGGCGCGCGCGATCGCCATCTCCGTCGCCTGCAGGCCGATCGACTGACCGTAGCCCGCGCAGCCGTCGAGCGCGAGCAGCGCTCCGGCATCGAACTTCACCTCGACCTGCCGGTTCGGATGCAGCCCGCCCTCGAGCAGCGCCTCGACGTAGCGCGGCATCATGCCGATGCCGTGCGAGTCGTGGCCGGTGAGGTTGGCGGTGACCAGGTTTTGCGCTACAAGTTTCGCCTCCGCGGGCTCGCTGCCGCCTGCGGCGGCAACCGCCTCGATGGCGCGCGCGAGGCTTGCGTGCTGAAAAACGAAACCCATTACTCCGGCTTGATGTTTCCCTTGGCGACGACGCCCGTCCAGCGCTCGACCTCGGCCTTCATGAAGCTGGCGAACTCCTCCGGCGAGCTCGCCACCACGTCGAAGCCGATCTGGTTCATGCGTTCGGCGACGTCCGGCGAGCGCAGCGCCTTGACCATTGCGCCGTTCAGCCGCGCCACCACGTCTTTCGGCGTCTTCGCAGGCGCGGCGGCGGCCTGCCACGATGTGACGACGAGGTCGGCGAACCCCGCCTCGCCCGCCGACGGCACCTCCGGGAGCTGCGGATGGCGCGCCTTTGCGGTCACGGCGAGCGCCTTCATGCGCTTGCCCTTGATGTAGTTGGTCACCGCGCCCAGGTTCTGGAAAGAGAAGTCCACCTGGTTGCCCATGATGTCGGTCTGGCACGCGGCGCCGCCCTTGTACGGGACGTGCACCGCGTCGGTGCCGGACGCCTGCTTCAGCAACTCGGCGGTGAGGTGGTCGGAGGAGCCGGTACCGCTCGAGCAGTAGGAAAGCTTGCCGGGATTTTTCTTCATCTGGTCGACCAGCTCCTTCAGCGAGCCGGCCGCGAGCGTCGGCTTGGTGATCAGCACGTTGGGCGTGGTCACTGCGAGCGTGAGCGGCGCGAAGTCGCGCACCGGGTGGTAGCGCAGGTCCTTGAAGAGCGCCGCGTTGATCGAAAACACGCCGATCGAGCCCACCAGGATCGTGTAGCCGTCGGGCTCGGCCTTGGCGACGAACTCGGCCGCGATCGCGCCGTTCGCGCCGGGGCGGTTCTCCACTACGCCGGGCTGCCCCAGCAACTCCTGGAACTTCGACGCGATGGCGCGGCCGACGATGTCGGAGGAGCCGCCGGCGACGAAGGGAATGACGACCCGGATCGGCTTGGAGGGAAACGTCTGCGCCGTCACCGAGAGGGGAGCAGTCATTAGAAAGAGCAAAGTAACTAGTCGGTTCATCGGCGAAGTCTACTTGATAGAATCCGCTTCTCCCATGCCGTCCCGCAAGAAGCCCGAAGAGCTGCGCTCGCACCGCTGGTACGGCGTCAACGACCTGCGCTCCTTCGGCCACCGCTCGCGCACCGCGCAGATGGGTTACGAGCGGGCCGACTACGCCGGCAAGCCGGTGATCGCGATCATCAACACCTGGTCGGACATCAATTCCTGCCATACGCATTTCAAGCAGCGCGTCGAAGAGGTGAAGCGCGGCGTGTGGCAGGCCGGCGGCTTCCCGGTGGAGATGCCGGCGATGTCGCTCGCCGAGCCGATGCAGAAGCCGACCACGATGATGTACCGCAACTTCCTCGCCATGGAGTGCGAGGAGCTGCTGCGCTCGTATCCCGCCGACGGCGCGGTGCTGATGGCGGGCTGCGACAAGACCACGCCTGCGCTCGTCATGGGCGCGACCAGCATGAACCTGCCGGCGATCTACGTACCGGCGGGCCCGATGCTCAACGGCCGCTGGCGCGCCGATACGCTCGGCTCGGGGTCCGACAGCTGGAAGTATTGGGCCGAATTGCGCGCGGGCACGATCACCGAGCGCGACTGGCAGGAGATCGAGGACGGCATCGCGCGCTCGCCCGGCACCTGCATGACCATGGGCACCGCGGCAACGATGATGGCGCTCGGCGAGGTTCTCGGCCTCACGCTCCCCGGCGCCTCCTCGATCCCCGCGCCCGACTCGAACCACTCGAAGATGGCCACCGCCACCGGCAAGCGCATCGTCGAGATGGTGTGGGAGGACCTGAAGCCGCGCGACATCCTGAAAAAGGAGTCCTTCGACAACGGCATCGTGACGCTGATGGCGATGGGCGGCTCGACCAACGCGCTGATCCATCTCGTGGCGATGGCCGGGCGCGCCGGCATCAAGCTGCCGCTCGAGCGCTTCAACGAGTTCTCTGCGAAAACGCCACTCCTCGCCAACGTGCGGCCTTCGGGCGACAAGTACCTGATGGAGGATTTTTACTATGCAGGCGGCTTGCGCGCCCTCCTCGCGGAGTTGAAGGATTTGCTGCATCTCGATGCCAGAACGGTCAACGGCAGGACGCTCGGCGAGAACCTGCAGGGCGCGCGCATCTATAACGAAGAGGTGATTCGAACAAGAGCAAACCCGCTGAAAGCCTCCGGCGGCCTGGTCGTGGTGCGCGGCTCGCTGGCGCCCAACGGCGCGGTGATCAAGGCGGCCGCAACGAAAATTTCGAAACACGTTGGAAAAGCGGTGGTCTTCGACGACTACAACGACATGGCGGCGCGCATCGACCGCGACGACCTCGAGGTCGACGCCTCGAGCGTGCTCGTGCTGCGCAACGCCGGGCCGCTGGGCGGGCCGGGAATGCCCGAGTGGGGGATGCTGCCGGTGCCGAAGAAGCTGCTCAAGCAGGGCGTGCGCGACATGGTGCGCATCTCGGACGCGCGCATGAGCGGCACGAGCTACGGCTGCTGCGTCCTGCACGTCGCGCCCGAATCCTTCGTCGGCGGACCGCTCGCGCTGGTGCGCAACGGCGACCTGATCGAGCTCGACGTCGAGAAGCGGCAGCTGAACCTGAAGGTTCCCGAAGACGAGCTGAAAAAGCGCAAGGCGGCCTGGAAACAGCCGCCGCACAAGTTCGAACGGAGCTACGGCGCGATTTTCTCGCGCCACGTGAAGCAGGCCGACGAAGGCTGCGACTTCGATTTCCTCGAAGGCACCGCGCCGGTCGCAGAGCCGGAAATTCACTGAGAGGTGAGACCATGAAACGCATTGCCGCCCTGGCAACAGCACTCGTTGTTACTGGTGTTTCCGCGCAAACCTATCCGAACAAGCCGATCCGCATCGTCGTGCCCTATGCCGCCGGCGGCACCTCCGACATCCTGGCGCGGCAGATCGGCCCCAAGCTGACCGACGCGTGGGGCCAGCCGGTGGTGGTGGAGAACAAGCCGGGCGCGAACGGCAACGTCGGCGCGGACTTCGTCGCGAAGAGCGCGCCCGACGGCTACACGCTTCTTCTCACCGACCTCGGCGGCCTGGTGATCAGCGCGAGCGTCTATCCGAAGCTGCCGTTCAATCCGGCGAAGGACTTCAGCCCGGTCGTGATGGTCTCGT
>Ga0208185_1000225_pt1 | contig 33880 bp, 44 predicted proteins | sample EasRivMeERMLT700_FD_187532 | JGI IMG/M metagenome (GOLD analysis project Ga0208185, IMG submission 187532) | Soil microbial communities from meander-bound floodplain in the East River, Colorado, USA - East River MetaG ERMLT700 (SPAdes) (version 2) | ecosystem: Environmental > Terrestrial > Soil... | reverse complement strand
GCTCCATGGCGAGGTACAGGCCGCCGTGCTGCTCATGCGCCTTGAGGATCTTGGAGCACATCATCGGCGTGAGCGTGAGCGCGACGAAGCCCGACACCGCCACCGCCGCCGCGACGGTGAGCGCGAACTCGGCGAACAGCTTGCCGGTATTGCCCGGCACGAACGCCACCGGCGCGAACACCGCGGTGAGCGTGAGCGACATCGCGACCACCGCGAAGGCGATCTCGCGCGAGCCGTCGGCGGCGGCCTGCTCCGGCGTCTTGCCCATCTCGACGTGGCGATGGCAGTTCTCCAGCACCACGATGGCGTCGTCGACCACCAGCCCGATCGCGAGCACGATGCCGAGCAGCGTGAGCACGTTGATCGTGAAGCCCATCAGGTACAGGAAGAAGAACGAGCCCACCAGCGACACCGGGATCGTGACGAACGGGATCAGCGTGGAGCGCAGCGAGCGCAGGAACACGAAGATCACCGCCATCACCAGCAGCACCGCTTCGCCCATCGCGCGGTACACCGAGACGATCGAGCGCTCGATGAACAGCGACGAGTCGAATGCCACCTGGAGCTGCATCCCCTCGGGCAGGTCCGGCTGGATGCGCGCCATCTCCTTCTTCACCGCCTGGGCGACCGACAGCGTGTTGGCGGTGGACTGCTTCACCACCCCCATGCCCAGGCCGGGCTGGCCGTTGCGGCGGATGACGCTGCGCTCGTCGAGCGCGCCGAGGCGCGCGGCTCCGACGTCGCGCAGGCGCACCGGGTAGCCGCGGTTCTCGACGATGATCATGTTGTTGAACTGCTCCGCAGTGCGCAGGTCGCCTTCGGCCAGCACCGTGAACTCGCGCCGCGACGACTCGATGCGCCCGGCCGGGATCTCGACGTTCTGGCGCTTGAGCGCGTTCTCCACGTCCTGAGGCGTGAGCGAGTACGCGGCGAGCCTTTCGCGGTCGAGCCAGATGCGCATCGCGTAGCGCCGCCCGCCGCCGATGATCACCGAGGCGACGCCCGGCAGCGTCTTCAGGCGGTCGGCGATGTAGCGGTCGGCGTGGTCCGTCATCTCGAGCGAGGAATGCTTGTCGCTGGAAAGCCCGATCCAGATGATCGCCTGCGCGTCGGCCTCGATCTTGGAGACCACCGACTCGTCGGCCGCGTCGGGCAGCAGCGAGCGCACGCGCGCCACGCGGTCGCGCACGTCGTTCGCCGCCGAGTCGACGTTGCGCTCGGGCACGAACTCGACGGTGATCTGGCTCACCTCCTCGCGCGACACCGACTTCACCGTGCGCACGCCCTCGATGCCGGAGATCGAGTCCTCGATCGGCTGGGTGATCTGCGACTCGGTGACCTGCGGGCTCGCCCCCTTGTAGACCGTGCGCACCGACACGATCGGGGTGTCGATCTTCGGGTACTCGCGCACCGAGAGGCGCGAGAACGAGATCGCGCCGAGCAGCACGATCATCAGGCTCATCACCGTGGCGAACACCGGCCGGCGGATGCACAGCTCGGGCAGGCGCACGCTAGCCGCCCTTCTTGCCCGGAATTTCCGCCGCCGGCTTGGCGCTCGGGATGATCGAGACCTGCATCCCGGGAGCGAGCCGCTGCGTGCCTTCGGTGACGACCATGTCGCCGGCGGCGATGCCCTTCATGATCTCGACCTCGCCCACCTTGCGCGTGCCGGTTTGCACCAGCACCAGCTCCGCTTTGCCGTCCACGATGCGGAACACGGTGGCGTCCTGGCCGCGCGGGACGATCGCCTCCTCCGGGATCCAGACCGCGTTCTCGCGCACGCCGAGGGTGAGCTGCACGCGCGCGAACATGCCGGGGCGCAGCTTGAGCTCGGGATTGGCGACGCGCGCGCGCGCCAGCACCGTGCGCGTCTGCTCGTCCACCGCGGGCTCGATGGCGTAGATCTTTCCGGGGAAGCTCGCCTGCGGGAACGCGTCCACCGCCGCGCTCACCGCGAGGCCGGACTTGAGCTGGGCGAAGTAGGTCTCGGGAATGCGGAAATCGAGCTTGAGCTGGTCGATCTTCTCCAAGCGCGCGATGTCGGTGCCGGCAGCGACGTACGCGCCTTCGCTCACGTGCCGCAGGCCGGCGACGCCGGAAAACGGCGCGCGGATCTCGCTCTTCGCGAGCTTCGCCTCGTCCTCGCGCTGCTTGGCGAGCGAGCGCGTATAGGCCGAGTGCAATTCATCCAGCGCCTGCTGGCTGATGAAGCCTTTCTTCTTCAGGTCCGCGGCGCGCTCGAAGCGCTGCTTGTCGAGCCCCGCCTGCGCCCGGGTCGAGGCGACGAGCGCGCGCGTCTCGGCCGCGTCGAGCGTGACGAGCAGCGTGCCCTTCTTCACGGTCTGCCCCTCGCCGAAGGCGATCCGGTCGATGCGCCCGGCGATCTCGGGACGGATCACGACCGCCTCGTCGGCACGCAGGCTGCCGATCGCGCCGGTCTCGAGCACCGCGCGCGCGAGCTTTGCCGGGACCGCCTTGACAGGAAGCGCCGCTTGCGGCTTGGCGGGAAGCGCGGCCGCGGGCTTGGGGGCCTGAGCGAAAACCTCAACCGCAAACAGCAGCAGGAGCGCGGCGCGAAGCACGCCGCATTCTACTCTGAGGCGAGCCCGGCCCTGGCCCGCTTGGCGGCGAGGCGCTCGCGTGTCTTGGCGGTCTCGACGACGAAGCGCACGTGCTTGCCGCGCCCGACCTCTTCGACCGGGTCTCTCACGGAAAAACTGAACACCACCTTGCGCCGGTCGATCTCGGCGATGCTTGCCTCGATGGTGACCTTCAGGCCCATCGGGGTGGCCGCCAGATGGTCGATCGAGACGTGCGTGCCGACCGAGTCCTCGCCGGGGTCGAGGTGCTCGAGCAGGAAATCGCGGCACGCGTACTCGACGTCGCTCACCATTCGCGGCGTCGCATAGACCATCGCCTCCTTGCCCATGAAGCCGATACAGCGCGCTTCATCGACCATCAGCTCTTTTTTCGTGGAAAGTCCGGGCGCGAGGCTGCTCTTCATTTCAGCTTTCAATCGTGACGATGTGTGCCTGGATCTTGCCCTCGACGGCGCCGCGCCCGAAGCGTTTGCCGATAGCCTCCGCAGCGACGTCGGTTGCTTCGGCGAGACGCGAGGCATCGCGGGCCTCGATCTCATTTCTCAGCGGCGTTCCCTGGCAGTACGCGATCGCGGGAACGCGGGGGGACGCCGCCAGGCTGCGCGCGGCGACGGTATCGATTCGGGCTGCGCCGGCGAATCCGCCGCTTGCAAGATCCCGCTCGATGGTGCGGCGGTCGTGATAACCGTGGGGCGTACGGGCCAGGAAGCGCGGCGGGTCTTCCGGAAAGAGGACTTCGAGCGCGCTCGTCACCGTGTCCGCGAATTCGTTTTCGGCGATCCGGTCCCACACGTTGAAAAGGAAAACGCCTCCCGGCCTGAGGACCCGGCGCGCTTCCGCAAACGCCCTGGGCTTCTCGGGGAAGAACATGACGCCGAACTGGCACACAACGGCGTCAAAGGTTCCGTCTGCGAAAGGCAGCTGCATCGCATCGGCCTGGCGCCACTCGAGCGCGCGCCGGGTTCCGACCGCGGCGGCCTGGTCGAGCATTGCCTGATTTAAATCGGTGGCGACGATGGCGACCTTCTCGGGCAGCACGGCTGCGAGAGCACGAGTCACCACCCCCGTGCCGGCGGCGACCTCGAGGACGCGGGAGAGAGACCTCGAACCCAGCCGCTTCGCCAAGTCCGCGGCGTAGGGCTCGAAGATCAGCGGCACCAGGTACGTGTCGTAGAGCTCCGGAATCGAGCCGGCGAAGACTTTGTCGGTATCGGGACCCTGCATAGGGATTGCCGGCGCTCAGATCACGGAGCTTTGTACCCCGCGCGCTCGACGGCGCGCTTCATCTCGGCGACGCCAGCCTTGGCCGGATCGTAGGTGACCTTGGCGCGCGCGTCGGCGAGCGACACGTCGACCTTCTGCACGCCGGGAACGCCCGACAGCATGCGGGTCACGCTCTTCACGCAGCCCTCGCAATCCATTCCTTCGACCTTCAGTTCGACGGTTTCCATCGGTTCAGCCATAGAGAGTTGCTCACCACCGAGACCGAGCTCAGCGCCATCGCGGCGCCGGCGATCATCGGGTTCAGCATCCCCGCCGCGGCGAGCGGAATGCCGAGCACATTGTAGAGGAAGGCGAAGAACAGGTTCTGCCGGATCTTCGCGAGGGTGGCGCGCGAAAGCCGGATCGCGTCGGCGATTCCGGCAAGGTCGTTCTTCATCAGCGTGACGTCGGCGACGTCGAGCGCGGCGCCGCTGCCGGCGGCGAGCGCGAAGCTGACGTCGGCACGGGCGAGCGCCGGCGCGTCGTTGACGCCGTCGCCGGCCATGCCCACATGGCGGTTCTCGCTTTTCAGCTTCTCGATCTCGAGCAGCTTCTGCTCCGGCAGCACGCCCGCCTTCCAGCGCGCGATGCCCAGGCGCTCCGCAACCGCTTTCACGGCCTCGGCGCTGTCCCCTGAGACGATGACCGGCTCGATCCCCATGCGCACGAGGCGCGCCACCGCGTCGGCCGAGGTCGGGCGCAGCGCGTCGCCGAGCGCGATCCAGCCGAGGAAGCGGCCGTCCCATTCCACGCCGACCACGGTCTTCCCGGCCACTGAATACTGCTTGCCCAGAAACGCGGGCGATCCGAGTCGCGCGGGCTTTCCTCGCACGATTGCGCTCACCCCGCGCCCGCTATGCGCGCGGAAATCGGCGATCGGCTCCGGAGCGCCGCCGAACCTGGCGACGATCGCGCGCGCGAGCGGATGCTCGGACCGGCTTTCGAGGGCGGCGGCCAGTTTGAGAAGTTGATCAGGACCAATTCCCGTTTCAGGGATTACCTGTGCAACAACCGGCTCGCCCCGCGTCAGGGTGCCGGTCTTGTCGAACACCAGCGTGTCGAGCTTCTCGGCGCCCTCGAGCGCCGCGGCATTGCGGATCAGGATGCCGGCGCGCGCCGCGCGGCCGACGCCGACGATCAGCGCGGTCGGCGTGGCGAGGCCGAGCGCGCACGGGCAGGCAATGACCAGCACGGCGACCGCGGGAATCACGGCGATGGCAAAGCCGCCGATCCACCACCAGAAGAGCAGCGTCAGCAGCGAGATCCCCATGACCACGGGGACGAACACCGCGGAGACCCGATCGACGAGGCGTTGCACCGGCGGCTTCGAGGCCTGCGCCGCGACAACCAGCCGGATGATGCCGGCGAGCATCGTTCCCTTGCCGGTCGCGGTCGCGACGCATTTCAGCGCGCCGCCGCCGTTGATCGTGCCGGCGAAGACCGCATCTCCCACGCCCTTCTCTTTCAGGGCGGACTCGCCGGTGAGCATCGCCTCGTTGACCGCCGAGCGCCCCTCCGCGACCCGGCCGTCGAGCGCCACGGCGTCTCCCGGGCGCACGACGAACGCATCGCCGGGATTCAGGGTGGCGATGTCGACCTCGACCAGCGCGTTGTTCCTCTCGACGAACGTGGTCTTCGGCTGCAGCCGAATCAGGGACTCGAGCGCCTGCACGGCCTTCGCCTTGGCGCGCGCCTCGAGGTATTTGCCGAGCAGCACGAGCGCGATCACCACCGCGCCCGCCTCGAAGTAGATGTGCTCCGGCAGCTCGAAGAACAGCACCACCATCGAAAAAAGATAGGCCGCGCTGGTGCCGACCGCCACCAGCACGTCCATGTTCGCGGTGCCGCCGCGCAGCGCTTTCCAGGCGCCGCGGTAGAAGCGCCGGCCGCTCCAGAACTGCACCGGCGTGGCGAGGATCCACTGCAGCCATCCGGGGACAAGCCCGTGCAGAAGAAGCGGCGCCGTGAGCACGGCGGCAAGCACGAACTCGTTTCTGGACTTCCGGTGCTCGGCGGGGTGATCGCGCAGCTCGCCTTCGCGCGCGACCCGGGCGTCGTAGCCGGTATCGCGGATCCGCTCGATCAGCCCTTCGACGGAAATCGTGTGCGGATGACGAACGAAGGCTTTCTCGGTGGCGAGGCTGACGCTCGCCTCCACGCCCTCGAGCTTGTTGAGGTTCTTCTCGATACGCGCCGCGCACGCGGCGCAGGTCATTCCCTCGACGTCGAGCTCGACAACGTTCACCGCAAGATTCTAAGCCGCGGCTAGGCCGAGGCCGCCTGTCTGCGCGCCGCCATGCGCGCTCCCAGCTCCGCCCGCTGCGAGGGCCCGATCGCCTGCCGCGCGTACGGCAGCAGCAGGTCGCCCTCAACGCGCATGTGGCGGCGGTAGATCCAGGCGAAGCGCGTCACGAGCTCGGCATCGAGCCGTGCGGATTCTGCAGCGGCGATCGCCTGCAGCTCGGCGCGTAGCCGCGCATACAGGCGCTCCATGCTTTGATGCTCGCGCTGCAGCTCGTAGAGCGTCGCGCAGATCTCGTCGCGGCCGTCGCGCGCGGCGGCCGCGCGCAACAGCGGAAACAGATCCTCGTCCTCGTCGCGGTGATGGGCGGCGGCGACGGTGTCGAAGTAGCGCATCACCGCGCGCGCCGCGCTGCGGGCCGCTTCGTCGCCGCCACGGGCGGCAAGATGGGCCGCGAAGTTCTCGAGCACGCCAAGCTCGAACTCGATCCCCTGGTGGCAGGCCTGCAGCGTGTCCAGCGGCTCGTCCATGATCAGGTCGCCGCGGCGGTAATCCGGCGGGCGGCGCCTTCGAGGTCGCTGCGCTCGGCCGGCGAGAGCACGAAGCAGCGCTGCGGCGCAACGCCCTCGCGCGCGAGCCACGCCCGCGCGCAGGCCTTTTCGCAGGCGTCCAGGCACAAGACCGGGAATCGAGACTTCGCCTTCGTGCGCGCGGCCGCCAGTTGAGCGCCGCCGAGCCACGCCGGCTCCCCGAAGCCCTGCCGGTCGAGGAGCAACGCCACGTCCCGCGCCGCCTGGCCGAATTCGGGGCATCCCTGGCAGGCCACGAGCACCGGAAACGGCCTGAGGACGACCGTGGACGACAAGGCGCTCACCGGTAGACGAGCGTCGGAATCGTCGAATGCGACAGCACGTCGCGCGTCGCGCTGCCGAGGAACAGCGCCGGCAGGACCTTACGTCCGTGCGACGACATGAAGATGAGATCGCAGCCGTGGCGCGTCGCCGCCGCGATGATCGCCTCGTAGGGGTGGTTGCTCTGCGCGTAATCGGTCGCGCAGGCAATCCCGGCCGCGCGCGCCTTCCGCGCCGGCTCCGCCAGGATCTTCTCCGCCTGCTCGCGCGAGCGCTTGTTGTGCTCTTCCAGCGAGATGACGTGCCTCCTGCTCATCACCTCGCCTTCGCCGGGCACCTCGTATTCCGGTACCGCCGTGAACCAGGTAATCCGCGCGTTCGCGTCGCGGGCGAACTCGATCCCGGCGGCGACCGCCTTCTCGGCGGTTTCCGATCCGTCGGTGGGAATGAGGATGTGCTTATACATCGATCGCTCCTTTCTGTGCGGCCTGCTTCCCTTCAAAGACCTCGGCCCAGTCCGCGTTCGGGTCGGGCGTGCGCTCGAGCAGGCGCTCGACCAGCCGCACGTGCTCCTGTTCTTCCGCCGCCATCTCCCGCGCCAGTGCGCGCAGCGCGGGATCGCCCGCGCTCATGAGGACGCCCTCGAAGAAAGCCTGCGCGCGCTTCTCTCCCGCCAGCGCGATCTCGAGCGCATGGCGCGGCGTCATCAGGCGGAAGATCAGCTCGCGCGCCGCCGTTTCCGGCGCCGCCGCGTCGAGCCACTGGTAAACGGTCGTGGACAGGGGCGGCAGGGTTACGCCTTCGGTCCGGCGCAGCAGGGTGTCCAGGTGCTCCGCCTCGAAGCCCGCCAGGCGGCCGAACAGCTCGGCGAGCGCGTCATTTCCCAGGTCGCCCATGCGCTCGGCGAACTCCGAATAGCGCTCGGCCGCCTCGCGCTCGATGGCGATGGCGTGCGCGTAGAGCTCGGGAGCGGTCCGGATGGTTGCCATTGGTTTCAATGTACGGCGGCCGGCAGCGCCCGGTTTGACCCAGGTCAAGCCGCGGCGCGGACGGCGGCATACCTTGACAACGTGCACTATCACTACCTGACGATCGAGCAGCGCGAGTCCCTGGAGAAGCTGGTCCGCGCCGGCATCCGCGGAGAATCGCAGCTCAAAACCGCACTCGAAAAGCTGCGGCAGCCGGACTACGGCACCTGCATCGAATGCGGAAAGGACATCGACTACGCCCGGCTCCAAATCGAGCCTTTCGCCCTGCACTGCCTTGCCTGCAGCCGGCTGCCGATCACGGCAGGGCCCACGACTAGGCCCTGAGGATGGATCAAGCCATCCCTTATCCGGTCGACTACCAGCTCTCGCTCGAGCGCACGCTTCGCATACGGCTCGATGCGGTGCGCGCCGCCGGCCGCGCATTCGAAACCTGCATCCTGGAGGAAACCCTGGCACGGCTGCGCAGCGCGGACTTCGGCACCTGCCTCAGGTGCGGCGGCGTCATTCCGTTCCTGGAAATGGCCGCGGACCCGACGCGGCAGACCTGCCGTTCGTGCACGCGCTGACTGGCGTCAGCGCAGCACTACGGTCGGAATGTCGGAATGGGTGAGGACCGCGAGGGTCTCGCTGCCGCGCATCAGCCGCGAGAGCCCCTTGCGGCCGTGCGAGCTCATGAAGATGGCATCGCAGCCGTGGCGCCGGGCCGCTTCGATGATCGCCCGATACGGCTTGTCGCTCAGGGCATGGTCGGCAGCGAACGCGACGCCGCAAGTGCGCGCGCGCTCGAGCGCGGGCGCGAGGATCGCGCGTGCCTTCTCGGCGGAGAGCCGCTCGTGCTCCTCCAGGGACATGACCGGCTTGTGCGCCATGACCTCGGAGGCGCGCGGCAGCTCGTATTCGGGGACCGCGGTGAAGAAGGTGATGCGGGCGCCCGACTCGCGGGCGAAGTCGATGCCCGCTTCGACCGCCTTCTGAGCCGTGCGGGAACCGTCGGTGGGGATCAGGATGTGCTTGTACATGGGTGGGCACCTTTCTCACGCTACTCTAGAAAACCGCCGCCGCACCGCTTTGATGCAGATCAAACCCGGTCGCCGCGCGAAGCGCATCCTCGCGCCATGTTCAAGCGCCTGCTGCTGCCCACCGACGGCTCGAAGCTCTCCGCGAAAGGAGCAAGAGCGCGTACGGCGATGCCCTGCTCTATATTCCGGCGGTGAGCCCCGGCGAGCACAAGAAGGCTTGCGAGCGCACCGCGAAGAAGATCCTGGCTGAGGTGGAGAGCGACGCGCGAAAGGCGCGCGTCGCCTGCGCCAGCGTGTCGGTCACCGACCCGCAGGCCTGGGGCGCCATCCTGCGCGTCGCGCGCTCGAAGAGGTGCGACGCGATCGTCATGGCCTCGCACGGGCGCGGCAGCCTTGGCGGGCTGTTGCTCGGCAGCGAGACGCAGCAGGTGCTCGCGCACTCGAAGATCCCGGTCCTCGTCACCCGCTAGCGCATCAGGAAGTACGCCGCCGAGCCGGCGGCGAGCGCGACGGTGCCGAGGCTCGCGCCGAAGCGCAGCCAGCTTTCGTCCAACTACTTGGTCTTCCAGGGCTCGCCGAGCCCGACCGGCGCCGGCGCCAGGTTGGCGATGCGCGAGAACAGCTTCTCGAAATTGTGCTCCTGCACCTCGGCGATCGGGTCGGCGTTGGCCGCAAACGCGGCATCGATCGCCTTCCAATCCCCGGCCGTGAGGTGGCGCTGGGCGAGCGGCAGCACGGAGTCCTCCTCCTTGCGCATGTGCTTCCAGTGGAACTCGGCGTACTCGTCGACGGCGCGCTGGAATTCGCGCGCGCCCCCGGGCCAGTCTTCTTCGAGGAACAGCAGCGCGCGCTCGAGCTCGCGGAGCAGGCGCGCGCCTTCTTGGTGCTCGGCCTGCAGCTCTTCCACCAGCAGCCGCGCCTCGGGGGCGCGCGCCACCAGGCGCGCGAAGAGGTGCTCCTCCTCCTTCGGGTGGTGCAGCTTCTCGGGGTATTCGTCGATGTAGCGCACCATGCTGCGCAGCGCCTGGAAGTCCGGCCGCGCCTTGGCCTTCTGCGCCATGCGGGCAAGCTCCTTCAGGCCCTGCAGCACCGCCGAGATCGAACGGTGTTCGCTCTTCATGATCGAGATTGCGTCTTTCATGTCGCTCTCCTCAGAGACAAAGAATGGTTTGCTCGACACCGTGGGCAAGCCCCCAGGTACCGAAGCCGATGAGCACTAGTCCGCCCGCGCGCCGAAGCTTCACAGCGCCTCGAAACCGGGCGGCGAGAACGCCGGCCGCCAGCAGCCAGGGAAGCGTGCCGGCGCCGAACGCGGCCATGGCGATGGCGCCTTGCGCTGCTCCGCCGGCGAACACCGCGGCGAGCACCGCGCCGTAGACCAGGCCGCAGGGCAGCCAGCCCCACGCGAGCCCCGCGGCGTAGGCCTGCGGCAGCGTGCGCGCCGGAAGCAGCCGCGCGGCGATCGGCTGCAGGCGCCGCCAGACCGGCAGCCCGATCCTTTCAAGACTCGTGAGCGGAAGAGCGAACCCGGTGAGGTGAACGCCGGCGGCAAGCACGAATGCGCTGGAGAAGAGATAAAGAAGAATCTGCGCCGGCAGCACCGCGGCGATGTAGGCGCCGGCGCTGCCGAGCGCGCCTGCTGCTGCGCCGGCCACTGCGTAGCTCGTGATGCGGCCGGCGTTGAACGCAAGCTGCCGCCGCCAAAGCTGTTGTTTCTGAACAAGACTGAACCCGGCGCTGATGCCGCCGCACATGCCGGCGCAGTGCAGCCCGGAGGCGAGTCCGCCCAGGAATAGCGCGAGCGGCAGCACGAATAAGCTCATATGACCCTGGAGTAGCTCGCGCGCTCGCGCGCTTCGCGCAGGTAGCGGTCGAACAGCATGCAGATCGCGCGCACCAGCAGGCGGCCCTTCGGCGTGACCACGATCCACTCGGGCTGTACGTCGACCAGTCCCTCCTCAGCCAGCCTATTCAGCATCTGCAGCTCGACGGCGAAGTGGCGCCGGAAATCGACCAGATACGAAAGCTCGATCGACTCGATCGAGACGCGGAAATGGCACATCAGCCCCTGGATCACCGCGCGCCGCACCAGGTCGTCCGCCGTGAGCTCGATGCCGCGCAGCACCGGCAGCCGCTGGGCGTCGAGCGCGGCGTAATGGCGGTCGAGCTCCTTCGCGTTCTGGTAGTAGGTCGGGCCGATCTGGCCGATCGCGGACACACCCAGGCCGAGGAGATCGCCGGCATGCGTCGAGTAGCCCTGGAAGCTGCGCGCGAGCTGGCCGAGCGTCTGGGCCACCGCGAGCTCATCGTCGGGCCTCGCGAAATGGTCCATGCCGATGTAGAGGTATCCCGCGCGCGTCAGGCGCCCGATGGCGAGCGTCATCAGCTGCAGCTTCTGCTCGGCCGAGGGCAGCTCGGACTCGGCGATGCGCCGCTGCGGCTTGAAGAGCTTCGGCAGGTGCGCATAGTTATAGAGCGCGACCCGGTCGGGGTCGAGGAGCAGCACCTCGTCGAGCGTGCGGTTGAAGCTGTCGAGCGTCTGCTTCGGCAGCCCGTAGATCAGGTCCAGGTTCACCGAATGGAAGCCGCTCGCGCGCGCCTCTGCCATCACGCGCTGGGTCGTCTCCACGCTCTGCACGCGGTGCACCGCTTTCTGGACCGCGGTGTCGAAGTCCTGCACGCCGAGCGACACGCGGTTGAAGCCGAGCTTGGCGAGAAACGCCATGCGGCCGGGCTCCGCGCTGCGCGGATCGACTTCGATCGAATATTCGGTTTTCCGATCGGCTGCGAACGTCGACCCGATGGCGCGCATGAGCGCGCTCATTTCGTCGCGGCTGAGAAACGTCGGGGTGCCCCCGCCCCAGTGCATCGCGTGGATCGAGCGCGACTCCCCCAGCAGCGGCCCCAGGTGCGCCAGTTCCTTCTCCAAGTACTTGATATACTTGGCCGATCTGCCGTGGTCGCGAGTGACCACCTTGTTGCAGGCGCAGTAATAGCAGACGTTCTCGCAGAACGGCAGGTGGACGTAGAGCGAGAGCGGCCGGCTGAAGCCGCCGATATTGCGCCTCGCGAGCCACTGCCTGAGCTGCGGCTCGCCGAAGGCCTCGACGAAGCGATCGGCCGTAGGGTACGAGGTGTAGCGCGGGCCGCTCACGTCGTACTTGCGGATGAGCACCGGGTCGATGACCAGCTCCGAAGCGGGGTAGTGCATTGGGAGCACTATGAAGGTTGAGGGCGCGGGGACTTTGACCTCGGTCAAAAGAAGCTTCTTCCGCCACCCGGCGGTGGTGGCGGCGGGGTCGGCCGCGCTGATCGCGCTCCTCGGCCTGAACGTCCTCGCGTTCGTGCGCGGCCTGGAATCGCCGTGGCTGCTCGGCGCCGTGATCCTCTCCGACATGGGGGCGATCGGCCTCGGGATTCTGTTCGCCGCGCGCGAGGTGCTGCGCGCCGACGAGCGCACCGAGGCGAGCAAGGCGCAGCTCGAGGCGATCGTCGACTCGGCGATGGACGCGATCATCACCGTCGACGAGGCGCAGAACATCGTGCTGTTCAACCGCGCCGCCGAGCAGGTGTTCCGCTGCCCCCGGCGCGAGGCGCTCGGCGCGCCGCTCGAGCGCTTCATCCCGCAGCGCTTTCGCGCCGCGCACCGCGGCCACATCGAGCATTTCGCGCGCACCGGCGTCACCAGCCGGCGCATGGGCGACGTCACCACCTTGTGGGCCTTGCGCGCGGACGGGAAGAACGAGGGCAGCGAGGAATTCCCGATCGAGGCCTCGATCTCGCAGGCGATGGAAGGCGGCAAGCGCTACTACACCGTGATCCTGCGCGACATCACGCTGCGCAAGCAGGCCGAGGACGCGCTGAAGGAATCGCAGCGCGAGCTGCGCGAGCTCTCGGCGCGCGCGCTCGAGGCGCGCGAGGAGGAGAAGGCGCACCTCGCGCGCGAGCTGCACGACGAGCTCGGCCAGCTTCTCACCGCGCTCAAGATGGACCTCGGCTGGCTGCGCGAGCGCCTGCCCGCCGGCTCGCAGCTCGCCCCCCGGCTGGCCGAGATGGGGACGCTGCTCGACCGCACGGTGAGCGCGACGCGGCGCATCTCGGCCGACCTGCGGCCGCTGATGCTCGACGACCTCGGCCTCGCCGACGCGGCGAGCTGGCTGGTCGACGACTTCGCCAAGCGAACCGGGCTGGCATGCCGGATCGACGCCCCGGAGGAAATGCCGGAGGTCTCCAAGGCCGTGGGCACCGCGGTCTACCGCGCGATCCAGGAGTCGCTCACCAACATCGCGCGCCACGCCGGCGCGAAGAGCGCCTGGATCATCCTCGCGGTCGAGGACGGCGCGATCCACGTCGAGGTGGAGGACGACGGCCGCGGCATCGCGCCCGAGGACCTCGCCAAGGCGCGCTCGCTGGGCCTCAGGGGCATGCGCGAGCGCATCACCTTCCTCGGCGGCACGCTCGACATCGCGCGCGCGCCGCGCGGTGGCACACGGCTGCGCCTCAGAGTACCGCTGCGCGGCCTGGCTGAGGAGCAAGCGGCTTGATCAGCGTCCTGATCGCCGACGACCACAACATCGTGCGCGATGGCCTGAAGCGCATCCTCGCCGCCACCCCCGACCTGCAGGTCGCAGGGGAAGCGGCGAGCGGCGACGCCGCGCTCGCGCTGGTGAAGGCGAACGACTACGACGTCGTGATGCTCGACATGTCGATGCCCGGCCTGTCGGGCATCGACCTCATCAAGCGCCTGAAGGTAGAGAAGCCGAAGCTCAGGATCCTCGTGCTCTCGATGCACGGCGAGAGCCAGTACGCGGCGCGCGCGCTCAAGGCCGGCGCCGCGGGCTACCTCAACAAGGACAGCGCCGCCGAGGTGCTGCTCGGGACGCTGCGCAAGATCGCCGCCGGCGGCGTGCACATCGGCGAGGCCGCCGCCGCCGCCCTGCTCCAGTCCGGCAAGAAACCGCCGCACGAAATCCTTTCGGACCGCGAGTTCGAGGTGATGCGGCTGCTCGTGGAGGGCCTCGGCCCGACCGAGATCGGCGAGCGGCTGCACCTCTCGGTAAAAACCGTCAGCACCCACAAGACCCGGATACTCGAGAAGCTCAGGGTCGGCAGCACCGCCGAGCTGGTGCGCTACGCGCTCGAGCACCGGCTGGTCTAGGACCATTATAGGAAAGCGCCTACCCTGATTATCAGCCGCCGCCGATAGGCGGCGCGCGTCTGCCGCGCACACTGGCGGCATGGAACTTTTTCTGGTCGAAGACTCCCCGATGGTGCGGGCGCGGCTCGCCGACATGCTCGGCGCCGTCCCCGGCGCCCACGTCGTGGGCGAAACCGGGCACGCCGCCGAAGCGATCCGCGAGATCCTCGCGCTCAGACCCGACGTGGTGCTGCTCGACATCAACCTCACCGAAGGCAGCGGCTTCGACGTGCTGCGCGCCGTCTGCCGCCAGGCACCCGAGGTCGACTTCTACATGCTGTCCAATTTCACCGCCGACCCGTACCGCCAGCTTGCCGAGCGGCTCGGGGCGCGCGGATTCTTCGACAAGAGCAAGGAAATCGAGCGCGTGCGCGAAGTCGTCGCGCAGCGCGCCGCCGTCCACTCGTGAAGGGAGCCGCCATGCCTGCCGTCATCGCGATCAAGCCGATCTTCCAGCCCGTGAACCACAAGTTCGAGGTGAGCTGCGCGAGCTGCAACCTGCGCGAGCTGTGCCTGCCCGCGGGGCTGTGCATCGAGGATCTCGAGCGCGTCGAGAACATCGTCTACGCGCGCCGCCGCGTGAAGCGCGGCGAGGCGCTGTTCAACGCCGGCGCCGAGTTCAGCGCGGTGTACGCGATCCGCAGCGGCTTCTTCAAGTCGAGCGTGCTCGACCGCGAGGGCCGCGAGCAGGTCACCGGGTTCTTCATGGGCGGGGAGCTCATCGGCCTGGACGGCCTGGGCTCGGGCAGCTACCACGACACCGCGGTCGCGCTCGAGGACGCCGAAGTCTGCGTGCTGCCCTACGCGCTGATCGAGAAGCTGTCGCGCGAGGTGCCGGCGCTGCAGCGCCACCTGCACGCGGTGCTCGCGCGCGAGATCGTGCGCGACCACGGCGTCATGCTGCTGCTGGGCTCGATGCGCGCCGAGGAGCGCCTCGCCACCTTCCTGCTCAACCTGTCGAAGCGCTTCGTGCGCCGCGGCTACTCCGCCAGCGACTTCCACCTGCGCATGACGCGCGAGGAGCTCGGCAGCTACCTCGGCCTCAAGCTCGAGACGGTGAGCCGCCTCTTCTCCCAGTTCCAGAGCGAGCGCCTGATCGACGTGCAGCAGAAGCACGTGCGCATCCTCGATATCGCCGGCCTCGAGCGCGTGCTCGCGGCCAAGCACTGAACGGATCCTTCAAGGAGACGACCATGTTCAAGCACATCCTGATTCCCACCGACGGCTCGCCGGTCTCGGCCAAGGCCGTCAAGGCCGGCATCGCGTTCGCGAAGCAGTCCGGCGCCAAGGTGACCGGCTATCACGCGGTCGAGCCGGTGCCGACCCACCTCTACGGCGAAGGCTACGTCGCCGACAAGGCCATGATCGCGGAGTTCGAGCGCCGCCGCCGCGCGGAGGCGAAGAAGCACATCGCAGCCGTCGCGCGCCAGGCGGCCAAGGCCGGCGTGCGTTTCGAGCCGCTGGTGCAGATCGCGCGCACGCCCTACGAAGGCATCGTCGATGCGGCGCGAAAGCGCAAGTGCGACCTGATCCTCATGTCCTCGCACGGCCACCGTGGCTTCAGCCGCCTGCTGCTGGGCAGCGTCGCCGACAAGGTGATCCAGCTTTCCAAGGTGCCGGTGCTGGTGTACCGCTAGCGCAGGAACGCCGGCGCCAGCGGCGAAGTAGAACAGCACGGGCGTCCTTCACGCCCGCGCCCGCTCCAGAAAGCCCCAGCGGCGCAGCAGGAGCTTCTCCGCTTCGAGCAGCAGCATGAACGCGACGCCGCAGGCGAGCACCAACGCGCCGTCGACGAGCGCCACCGCGCGCGTGTCGAACCACGCCTGCATGAACGGCGCATAGGTGAAGGCGAGCTGCGCGGCGACGACCGCCGCCAGCGCCAGCAGCACCGGCGGCGTGCCGAGCGCGCCGCGCCAGGTGATCGAGGTCATGTGCAGGTAGCGCACGTTGAAGAGGTAGAAGATCTGCAGCACTACCAGCGTGTTGACCACCAGCGTGCGCGCGGTCTCCAGGTCGCGCCCGAGCCCTAGCGCGGCGAAAAACACGGTGAGCGAGATGGCGGCGAACAGCGCCGAGACCAGCACCACGCGCCACAGCAGGAAGCGCGAGAGCAGCGGCGCGTCGGGCCGCCGCGGCGGGCGGCGCATCACGCCCGGCTCGGCGGGCTCGAAGGCGAGCGCGAGGCCGAGCGCGACGTCGGCGACCAGGTTCACCCACAGAATCTGTACCGCGGTCATCGGCAGCACCAGGCCGAACAGCAGCGCCGCCACCACGGTCAGCGCCTCGCCGCCGTTGGTGGGCAGGGTCCACGCCACCACCTTGCGGATATTGTCGTGCACCGTGCGCCCCTCGTGCACCGCGGCGACGATCGAGGCGAAGTTGTCGTCGAGCAGGACCATCTCCGCCGCCTCCTTCGCCGCCTCGGTGCCCTTGATGCCCATGGCGACGCCGACGTCGGCGGCCTTGAGCGCGGGGGCGTCGTTCACCCCGTCGCCGGTCATCGCCACCACCGCGCCCTCTGCCTGCAGCGCGCGCACCAGGCGCAGCTTGTCCTCCGGTGTCGCGCGCGCGTGCACCGCTTCGGCCGGCAGGCCGAGCTGGCGAGCGATGGCGAGCGCGGTGGCGGCATGGTCGCCGGTGATCATCTTCACCGCGATGCCGGCGCTGCGGCATTGCTCGATCGCCGCCAGCGCCTCGGGGCGCGGCGGGTCGATGAAGCCCGCGATCCCGAGAAATTCGAGCCCTGCGACCTGCTCGACGCCCAGAGGACCTGTGGCGGAAATCCTCTTGCACGCAAAACCGAGCACCCGCTCGCCGGCCGAGGCGGCCTCGGCGATGCGCGCGTGCCACTGCGCGCTGCCGGCGAGACGGGAAAGCTCGAGCAGCTTCTCCGGCGCGCCCTTCACGAAGAGCAGCGTCTCGCCGCCGGGCCCGCGGTGCAGCGTGGCCATGAAGCGGTAGGCGGCGTCGAACGGCACCTCGTCGAGGCGCGGCCATTCGGCGCGCACGTGCGCCGGGTTCAGGCCCGCCTTCATGGCGAGCGCGATCAACGCACCCTCCATCGGATCGCCCTCGACCACCCAGGCGCCGTCGCGCTGGTGCAGCCGCGCGTCGTTGCACAGCAGCCCGCAGCGGATGAGCGGCAGCACCGCGGCGAGGCATGCGGCATCGTCGTCGTGGTTGGCGGCCTCGATCTGGCCGCGCGGGGCGTAGCCGGCTCCGCCCACGGTCGCTTGATGATTCTCGACCGCAATGCGCCGCGCCGTCATCTCGTTGCGCGTGAGGGTGCCGGTCTTGTCGGAGCAGATCACCGAGGTGGCGCCGAGGGTCTCGACCGCGGGCAGCCGGCGGATGACCGCGTTGCGCGCCGCCATGCGCCGCACGCCGATGGCGAGCGTGACCGAGATCACCGCCGGCAGGCCTTCGGGCACCAGGCTCACGGCCAGCGCGACCACCGCGATCAGCGCCTGCGTCCAGGCGTAGTCGCGCGCGAGCACGGCGAAGGCGAAGAGCAGCGCCGCGCCGGCGATCGCCGCCCAGGTGAAGCGCGCGGCGAAGCGGTTCATCTGGCGCAGCAGCGGCGTGGTGAGCGGCTCGACCGACTGCAAGAGCTCGCTGATGCGGCCGACCTCGGTCGCCGCGCCGCTCTCCACCACCACGCCGCTCGCCTGGCCCGCCACCACCAGCGTGCCGGAGAACGCCATGCTGTGGCGCGCCCCGAGCTCGGCGTGCGCCGGCACCGGGTCCTCGTTCTTTTCCGCCGGCACCGATTCGCCGGTGAGCAGCGCCTCGTCCACCCGCAGGCCGCGCGCGCGCAGCAAGCGCAGGTCGGCCGGCACGCGGTCGCCAGCCTCGAGCAGCACTACGTCGCCCGGCACCAGCTCCGCCACCGGCATGCTGCGCCGCGCGCCGTCGCGCAGCACTGCCGCCTGCGGCGCGATCAGGCGGCGGATCGCTTCCAGCGCCTTCTCCGCCTTGCCTTCCTGGATGAAGCCGACCAGGGCGTTGAGCAGCACCACGGCGGCGATGACCGCCGCGTCGATGCCGTGCCCGAGGATCGCGGCACCGAGCGCCGCGGCGAGCAAGAAGTAGATCAGCGCGCTGTTGAACTGCGCGGCGAAGCGCGCGAGCGGATGGCGCAGCTTCGCCTGCGGCAGCGCGTTCGGACCATGCCGCTTCAGGCGCTCGGCGGCCTGCGCCGAGTCGAGCCCGCGCGCGCTGCCGCCAAGGCTGGCCAGCACTTCCTCGGCGCTCGCCGCATGCGGGTGCTCCATGCGGCTATACGCCGAAAGCGCGCACCACGCCCAGATAGACGAGAAGGCTCAAGATGTCCTGGATCACCGTTGCAAGCGGGCCGCTGCCGAACGCCGGATCTCTTCCGCTGCGCGCGATCCACCACGGCAGGGCGAGCCCGAGGCCCGCCGCCATGGTACCCGCGGCGAGGATCGCGGTGGCCACCGCCGCCGCGAGCCGCGGATCGCCGAACACGAGCCATACCGGAAGAAAGCTGGCGAGCCCGAGGATTGCGCCGAGCAGCATGCCGGTGCGCAGCTCGCCCGCGAGCAGCTGCGCGACGCCGGCGCGCGTGAGCGAAAGCCGCCGCACCGCGATCGCCTCGGTCTGCGTGCCGATGGCGTCGGCGAGGTAGACGATCGCGGGCACGAAGAACGCGACCGCGATCGTTTCTTTCAAGGTGGACTCGAAGCTCGCCATCGCCGCGGTGGCAAGCGCGCTTCCCGCCAGGCCGACCAGCAGCCAGGGCAGCCGGTGGCGCACGCGCCGCAGCGGCGGGTCCTCGATCGCGTGGCGCGCCTGCGCAGTCTCGCGCTGGATGCCGGCGAGCCGGTGCACGTCCTCGACGTGCTCGCGGCGCAGCACCTGCAGCAGCGCCTGCGCGGGCATCACGCCGAGCACCCCGCCCTCCGCATCCACCACCGGCAGCGCGTCGACTCCGTGGTGCAACGCGGCCGAGGCCGCGCGCTCCTGGTCGGTATCGGCAGTGACGCGGGGAAACTTGCGATCCAGGATTTCCTTGAGAGGCGTCGCGGCGGCGGCGGCGAAAAGCCTGCCGAGCGGAACCACGCCTTTGAGCTCGCCATGATGGTTCACCACGAGCACGAGTTCGACGCTTGCCGGCTTTTCGTGCGCGAGGCGCGCGAGCACCGCGCCCGCGGTCTCGTCCGGCCGCGCGCGCAGCACCGACCCGACCACATGGCCGCGGACCGCCTCGTGACGTTTCATGGCGCGCCAGTATCGCCGCCGCGCCGGGAGTGCCTTTGACCTGGGTCAAGCGCGGCTGGCAGGCGAAATCGACAATCGGCTCGAGCGCCATGGCCGAGTACCCCGCCCATCTCGCCGTGCACCGCCGGCTCGCCGACGGCCGCTGCGTCGTCATCCGGCCGATCCGGCCGGACGACGAGCCGCGCGAGCTCGAGTTCTTCGGCCGCCTCTCGGGCGACACGCGGCGCCGGCGCTTCATGAAGCATGCCGACGCGGTAAACGGCGAGCTCGCCCACTTCTTTGCGGATATCGACTACCAGCGCCACATGGCATTCGTATGCGAATCGGGGAACGCCCTGGTCGGCGACGCGCGCTACGTCGCCAACCCCGACCGGCGCAGCTGCGAGTTCGGCGTCGTGGTCGCCGACGACTGGCACCACACCGGGATCGCGCAGCTCCTGATGGACGCGCTGATCCGCGCGGCGCGCGCGCGCGGCTTGGACACCATGGAGGGCATCGTCCTGAGGGACAATCGCGACATGCTCGACTTCGTGCGTGAGCTCGGCTTCGAGCTCGTCCCCGCCGCCGAGCAGCCGGCGCTCGTCAGAATCGTGAAAAAGCTATGAGTACGCCCGTCGTGTTCGCCGCCCGCGGCCTGACCAAGGTCTACCGCATGAGCCAGCCGCGGCTTTCGAGCAGAGAAAGGATGCTGTCTGCACTCTGTCGCGGCGTGCCCCGATCGCCTCGCACCACGAGCTCGGGCGCGAGCGGCGGCTCGTAGGGGATCTTCAGGCCCTTCGCGTACAGCCCCTTCGGGTCGCGCGCCCTGCACACCTCGAGCGGCGTGTCGACGAAGACCTCGGCGAAGCGCGCGATGCGCTTGCGCGCGGCGTCACGGTATGCGCGCCGGTTCGCGGTAGCGTCGAATACAACGGCTTTCTGCTTCTCCACCAGCAGGAAGCCGATTTCGCCGAGCGTGGCATAGAAAAAATCGCGATCGGCATCGTCGTAGCGCGGGAAGGGCGTAAGTTGCGTGCGCATCACGTCGGATTCGAGCACCGAGACCTCGACGCCACGCTCGTGCAGCAGCCGGACCAGCTCGCGCGCGATGGCGCTCTTGCCCGAGCCCGAATGGCCGGTCAGCCAGACCGCGAAGCTCATCCGCAGTAGGCGCTCGCGCTTGCCGGGTCGAAGCGCTCGGCGGCAAGGACGCTCTGGATGAAGGTCAACAGCTTCCTTCGTACCGTGGCGTCGAGCACGGGATACCAGACCGGATTCGCCATCACCAGCCCCCGGAAAGCGAGGAACGGGGCGGCAACCTCGAGCATCTCGCGGTCGCCCGAGCGCTCGAGGTAGCGGTCCCAGAAGCGCCGCCACAGCCGCTCGAAGCCGCCCTCGAGCTTGCCGGAGCGCTGCAGCGAGAAGAACAGGTAGTTCAGCGTGAGGCAAGTCACATCGTCGGCGGCGTCGCCCCATTCGCCGCGCGAGCGGTCGAGCACGCTGAAGTCCGTGCCCTGGCGGAACATGATGTTCCAGGGATGGAAGTCGCCGTGCACCTGGCGCAGCCGATGGGTGCGCGCCTTCAGCTTCCAGCGCCATTCCACGCAGCTCTTCTCAATGGATTCGAGAACCGAGGCAGGGACTGGGCCCTCCCGGGGATAACTGTCGGCCACGCCGAAGATGCACTCGCCGTGGCCGAGCAGCTCGCGAATGCGGCGCACATACAGGCCGGGATCCGGTCCGGCGACGCGGTGAATCTCGACCAGGTAATCGCACAATGCGTCTGCGCGGGTTTCGTCCAGCGGCGAAAGCGCTTGCCCGGCGCGCAGCTTCAGGAGATCGTCCGCGTACTCGGCGCCCTCGACGAACTGGGCGAGCATGAAGAGCTCCTCGGCATTGCCGAGCTGCACCAGAGCGCCGCTCGAGCGCACCGCGCCGACGTCGAGCGACACCACGTGGCGTGGCAGCCTGCCGAAGGCGTCGTGCGCCCAGAGCAGCGACTGGGCGCGGTCGGCCATGTGCTCGTGGCCGAAGGGGCCGGGGCGCACGGTTTCCACCACCGCGCGGCGCGGCGCGCCGTCGAGCGTGTAGTCGACGCGCAGCGGCACGCCGTAGCCGTAGCCCTTGTCGCCCTGGCGGCCGCCGCCGAGCGGCGTGACGCGCACGTCGCCCACCGCGCGGCCGTGCACCGCGCCGAGATAGGCCGCCAGCGCCTGCGGCGTGAAAGGAGAGCGGGAGGACGGCATGCGGCCTCCCGATGCTACCGGTGCCAGGCGACCCGGAGCAGGTTGTCTTCCTTGTTGTAGTGGTACTCGAGCTCGCCCTTGTAGGCGTCATGCAGGGCATCGCCGATGCGCCGCGCGAGGTGGGCATCGGTTGTCGTGACGAGAGTGCCCTCGCCCTCGGCAGCGATGGCCATGATGCGCTGCATGGGGTGCGTGCGTTTCTCAGTCTCTTCGCAGTGCCGCACGCGTCCGAGGACCTCGTCGCGGTGCTGCGCGAAGAACCCGCCGGCGAGCGTCACGTAGCCTGCCGGGAAGCGGTCGCGGATGCGGTGGCACGCCGGGCAGACGATCGCGTGCGCCTCGGGCGGCGCCGCTTCCCAGCGCCAACGGCCGCGGCGGTATGCCGCGCCGCAATCGGAGCAGCGCGCCGGCCCGGCGAGCTTGCGCTTGGACTTGTAGCTGTCGTGGACCAGCTCCTGGAGGAGCTGCTGGCGCTCGAGCATGCGGAAGCTGCCGCGGTCGGTCTTCATGCTGCGACCTTAGCGCGGCCGCCGCCGGCCGGCTTGATCTCGGTCAAACGGGCGCCCGCCGGCGCGGCTAGGCTGAGCAGATGAAACCTTGGCAACGGGACCAATTGCGCCGCGCGCTCGAGCAGCGCCGCGAGACCCTGATCGACGAGCTGAAGCGCGATGCCGCGCGGCTGCGCGAAGGGCGCTCGGCGGACATCGACGACGAAGCGGTGGTCGATCTCCTCGTCGGCCTGGATCAGGCCGATCTGTCGCGCGACGCCGCCGAGCTGCGGGAGATCGAGGCCGCGCGCCACCGCCTCGACGAGGGCAGCTACGGCATCTGCGCCGACTGCGGCGCCGCGATTAGCTTCCAGCGCCTGCAAGCCGAGCCCGCGGCGGCGCGCTGCGTCGAGTGCCAGGCGCGCCACGAAAAGACTTACCGGCGATAGAAGAGATGGCGGTTGCCGCCGGCGGCTTTGGCGGCGTACATCGCGAGGTCGGCCTGATTGCGCAGCGCGTCGGCGTCCTGCGCGTCGCGCGGGAACCCGCTCGCGCCGACGCTCACCGTGGCCTGGATCTCGGCGCCGTCGTGGCGCACCGGCGCCGCATTCGCGGCCACGACCTTCGCGAGCACCGGCGCGGCCTGTGCTTCCGCGGCATCGAGCAGAATGACCGCGAGCTCGTCGCCGCCGATGCGCGCCACCGTGTCAGCCTCGCGCACGCAGCCGCGGGTGCGCGCCGCCACCGCCTGCAGCACGGCGTCACCCGCCATGTGTCCGTAGCTGTTGTTCGTGTCGCGGAAGCGGTCGATATCGAGGATCGCCAGCGTGAGCTGCTCGCCGCGCCGCGCGGCGTGGCGCAGCGCCTGGCCGAGGCGGTCGAGGAACAGGCTGCGGTTCGGCAGGTCGGTCAGGCTGTCGTGCGTCGCGGCGTGCGTCAGCCGGTCGAACTCGCGCGCGCGCTCGGTGGCGTCGCGCCCGAACGAGACGAAGTGCGTGGCGCGGCCGTCGGCGTCGAACAGCGGGCGGATGATCTTGTCCTCGTAGTACGGCTCGCCGCTCTTCTTGCGGTTGGCGAACAGCGCGCGGAACTCCCGCCCGGCGAGGAGCGCGGACCAGAGCCCGCGGTAGAAATCGGCCTCGTGCCTGCCGGACTTGAGCAGCGCCGGCGTGCGCCCCGCGAGCTCGCTCGAGGCATAGCCGGTCATGCGCTCGAACGCGGGGTTCGCGTAGACGATGCGGCCGGCGGTGTCGGTGACCAGCACCGCGTCGGGGCATTGCTCGATGTAGCGGCGGAATGCCGGCTCCATCGACGCACGTTATTCGGCCCGGCCGCGACGCCCTTGATCCTCGTCAACCCGCACCCCGGGCGGCCGGGTACCTTGCGCGCATGAGAGTTCTGCTCTCCCTGCTCGTGCTGCTCGCGGCGCCGGCGGCGGCGCAGGGACCGGATTTCACCGCGATCGTGAGGGATGCGACCGCGAGCGTGGTGAGCCTGACCGGCAGCCCGCAGCCGGTTCTGCCCGACCTGCCGCTCGCCGAGGACGAGGAGGATCCGGGCGTCCTGCGCGAGTTCCTGCGGCGCTACTACGGCCCTGGGCCGGAGCAGCGCTCGCTCGGCTCGGGGTTCGTGATCGAAGAGTCGGGCTACCTCATCACCAACGCGCACCTGGTCGCCGACGGCCAGGAGATCGCGGTGCGGCTCGCCGACCGGCGGGAGTTCGAGGCAAAGGTCGTCGGCTTCGACCTCGCGAGCGACATCGCGCTGCTCAAGATCGAGGCGGGCGGCCTGCAGGCGGCACGCATCGGCGACCCGGCGAAGCTGCGCCCCGGCGAGTGGGTCGCGGCGATCGGCTCGCCGTTCGGCCTGGAGCGCAGCGTCACCGCGGGTATCGTGAGCGCGCTCGGCCGCACGCTACCGGAGGAGAGCTTCGTGCCCTTCATCCAGACCGACGTCGCGGTGAACCCGGGCAACTCGGGCGGGCCGCTCCTCAACCTGCGGGGCGAGGTCGTGGGCGTGAACTCGGGCTTCTACAGCGACACCGGCGGTTACATCGGGCTTTCGTTCGCCATCCCGATCGACCTCGCGATGGAGGTCGCGGCGCAGCTGCGCGCGCACGGCAAGGTGACGCGCGGTCGCATCGGCGTGCGCCTGCAGGAAGTGACCAGGGAGCTCGCCCGGGCGCTCAAGCTGCCGCGTGCGGCCGGCGCCCTCGTGGTCGAAGTATTCCCGCGCAACGCCGCGGCGCGGGCCGGCGTGCGGCCCGGCGATGTCATCGTGCGCTTCGACGGCCAGTCGGTCGAGACCGAAGCCGAGCTCGTGCGGCTCACCGCGCGCGCGACCCCGGGCGCAACGGTGGATGTCGAATTGCTGCGCTTCGGCGCCCCTCTCTTCCTGCGGCTCAAGGTGGACCCCGCGCGCGTTGCCATGCCAGCGGCGGTACGCCCCGACGGCGAGCCGCTCGGCCTGCAGCTCGCGCCGCTCGACCGCAAGCAGCGCGAGCGCATGCGCCTCGAGAGCGGCCTCCTCGTCGAGCGCGCGCGCGCCGCGGCTCAGCGCGCCGGCCTGATGCGCGGCGACGTGATCGTGTCGGTCGACGGCAAGGCGGTGTCGAGCGCAGAGGCGTTCGCCGCCGTGCTGCAGGCCGCGGGCAAGGGCGCCACCGTAGCGCTCCTGGTGCAGCGAGACGGCGTACGGCAGTTCGTGCCGCTGCGGCTGCCGCGGTAGCGGCCGTCGTAGTCGCATTAGCTTCCCTGCACGCCCAGCACGCTGAGCCGGGTCAGCCAATCCTCGCGCGCTTCCTTGCGACCCTCGACCATGCCGATCACGGTGGTGCGTACCGGCGAGACGCCGCAGAACTCGAGGATGTTGCGCTTCAGGCTCTTCAGGCTGTGGGCGCGGTAGTAGACGCGATAGAACAGCGCCGGCATGCCCATGGTGACGACGACGCGCGCCGACTTTCCGGCGAGCAGCTTCTTCGGCATGCGGCCGGCCCCCGCCTTGCCGATCGCGAAGCCGGGCCGCAGCACCTGCTCGAAGAAGCCTTTGAGAACCGCCGGCATGTCGCCGAGCCAGAGCGGGAACACGATGACGAGATGCTCGGCCCAGGCGATGGTGCGCTGGGCCTGCTCGATCGACCCCGAAGCCGGCTTCCATTCCCATTCGCGAGCGTTGCGCAGCAGCGGCAGCTCGAGCCGCGCGACGTCGATGACCCTGACCTCGTGCCCGGCCCCGGTCGCGGCGCGCTCGTAGGCGTCGGCGAGCGCATGGCCGAAGTGGCCGCCGGCCGGGTCGGGGTGTCCCTGGATCAGGGCGATGCGCCCGCCCATCTTGCGACCCCGCGGCGGTAGATGACGAAATAGACCAGCGCGACGAGCACGCTGCCGCCGACCAGGTTGCCGGCGATCACCGGCACGAGGTTGGTCCAGAGCCAGGCGACGGCGACCGGCTCGCCCGCCGCGGCCTGCAACATCGCGGCGAGCGGGAAGAGATACATGTTGGCGATCGAGTGCTCGAAGCCGGCGGCGACGAACGCCGAGATCGGGAACACGATGGCGACGGCCTTGTCGGCGACGCTGCGCCCCGCGAGCGTCATCCACACCGCCATGCACACGAGTACGTTGCACAGCACGCCGCGAAAGAACGCGCTCCAGAAAGGCAGTGCCGACTTTGCCGCCGCGATCTCCAGGTACGTCCGGGAATACACGTCGGCGTGGCCCGAGAGAAAGACGAGCAGCGCGAGGCCGGCGGCGCCGGCGAAGTTGGCGGCGCACACCAGGCCCCAGTTGCAGAGCAAGTCCTTCGTCGTGACGACGCCCTGCGCCCAGGCCATGGCGAGCAGGTTGTTGCCGGTGAAAAGCTCGGCGCCGGCCACCACGACCAGCACCAGGCCGAGCGAGAACACCACCCCGCCCAGGGCGCGCTGGACGGCGTGACCCAGGCCTGCGTCGCTGAACACGATCACGGAAAAGAGCGCCCCCAGGCCGATGAAAGCGCCGGCGAGCACCCCGAGCATCACGAGCGACAGGAGCGGCGTCGTCGCCTTCGCCACACCCAGGGCCTCGACGCGCGCGGCGATTTCGCGCGGCGCATATGCGTCGAAGGGGGCGTTTTCCATCGGCGCAGTATCGCCGTGCCCGCGGAGCGGCCCTTGACCTGCGTCAACCCTCCCGGTCGGCGGCGCGCGAGACTGCCGCATGGCCGAATATCCCGCCCAGCCTTGCGCGTGAAGAGCGACTCGACGACGGCCGCAGGGCTCGTCTATTCAGGCCCGAGGATGAAGGCGTCGATCTCGGCCTCCAGCCCGGGCCTCATGACCACTGCCTCCACAGGTCGAAAAGGCTGAGCCCGATCTCGAACGCGATCAGGCCGACGATGTACCACTCGACGCGCAGCGCGTGGCGCGTGCTCATCAGGTCGACCAGCGTGCGCTCGGTGCGCGCGGCGAGCTCGAGCTTGCGGTCGAGCGCGGCGAGGCGCTCGTGGATCTCGAACTCGTCCTCGAGCAGCGCATTCAAGCCCTCGAGGCGCGGATGGTCCCAGAGCAGCTCGGGCTTGTCGCCGATCTGCGCGCGCCCGACCATGCGGTCCTCCACCAGCAGCAGCCCACCGATGCGCTTGAGGTGCTCGCGCGTGCCGCCGCGGATGCGGCCGTGGCGCTCGAGCTCGAGCGCGAGCGGCTCGATGCGCTCGAAGTCGGCGGCGATGCGCGCCTCGTAGTGGCCGAGCACCACGCTCTTGGAAAGGGCCTCCGCGACGAGCTGCAGCCGCTCGAGGCCCGCCGACTGCAGAACGAGCGCGCCGTCCTGGAGGCCTTCGGGCCGCGCTTCCTCGATGCGGATCTCGAGCTCCTCGGCTTCGTGGCCTCGATAGCGGTGCGCGGTGAGCGGCGCCAGGCGCTCGCGCAACGCGGGCTCGGCCTGCGCCGGGGCGTCGAGCAGCACGGCCACGCCGTGGCGGAACAGCACCGCGATGCCGCCGCCGGCGAGTTTCGTGGTGAGGGGCGCGCGCGCCAGCGTCTCGGCCTCGGGCCAGTTGCGCAGATCGAGGCGCGCGCCGAGCAGCAGGGCGCGCGCGCGGAACGCGGAGGAGCGGATCGGCCTATCGACAGACAAGCACCGGGACCGGGCTGTGCGCGACCGTCTTCAGGGTCTGGCTGCCGAGCGCGGCAAGGCCGCTGCGGCCATGCGTCGCCATGACAATCAGGTCGCAGTTCTCGCTGCGCGCCGCGCGCACGATCGCCTGCCACGGCGCGTGCGCCCTGGTCCGCAGGCTCGCATGGCGCACGCCAGCCTTGTCCGCCTTGCGCGCCACGGCGTCGAGGGCCTCGGAGGCGGCTTTCCGAATCGCGCTGCGGATCTGCGCCGAGATCACGCCGCTGCCGTAGAGCTTGCCGCCGCTGAACAGCGTCGGCACGCCTTCGGGCACGACGTAGATCGAGGTCACGCGCGCGTGGAAGCGGGCGGCGAGGCCGACGGCGAGGCCGATCGCGCGTTGCGAGCGCGGCGAGCCGTCGGTGGGAACGAGGATGTTTCGGTAGATCATGCCGCGATTAGGCCAGCGTCGCGGCCGCCCGGCTTGACCGAGATCAAGCCGCGGCGCCGGGATTCGTATGTACTGCCCGCATGAAGCACAAGATCCTGTGGCGCATCATCGGACCGGCGCTGATCGTGGGCGGCGGGCTGCTGATGTGGCTGTCGCCCGAAACGCTGAGCGGCGTGCTGGTGATGGGCGCGGGCATCGCGCTCGAGCTTTTCGGCCTCGCGTTCAGGCACGGCTAGAGCCGGCGCATTTTAGGGGGCGTCTCATGAGACCCCTGTTCGATTCCCGGCTCGACGCCGGACAGCGCCTCGCCAGGGCGCTCGCCCGGTACCGCGGCCGCAATCCCCTGGTGCTCGCGGTCCCGCGCGGCGCAGTAGCGATGGGGGCGGTGATCGCGCGCGAGCTCGACGGCGAGCTCGACGTGGCGCTGGTGAAGAAGCTGCGCGCGCCTGACAGCCCGGAGCTCGCAGTGGGCGCGGTCGACGAGACCGGCTGGACCTATGTTGCCCCGCACGCCGCCATGGCTGGCGCCGACGCGGCCTATCTCGCCAGAGAGAAAACGGTCGAGCTGGAGCTCCTGCGCAAGCGCCGCGCCCAGTACACACCGGCTCGCGCCCCCGCCGACCCGGCGGGGCGCATCGCCATCGTGGTCGACGACGGCATCGCCACCGGCGCGAGCATGATCGCGGCGCTGCATTCGGTGCGCGCAAGGAAGCCGGCGCGGCTCATTTGCGCGGTGCCGGTCGCATCTCCCGAGAGCCGCGCGCAAGTGCTCCCGTACGCCGACGAAGTCGTGTGCCTGGAAGCGCCCGAGGATTTCGGCGCGGTCAGCGAGTTCTACCGCGAGTTCCGCCAGGTCGAGGACGACGAGGTCGTGGCGCTCCTCGCGCGCCAAGGCAGGCGAAAAGCACCCGCCTAGACCGCGGCCTGCTGCGGGTCGAAGCCGTACTCGAGCGGCCAGCGCTTGGCGAGGTGGCGCAGCACCGAGCGCTCGCAATGCGGCGAGTAGTAGGTCCAGTTCGGTTGCAGGGTGGAGAGCTTCGCAAGACGCTCGAAGCGCAGGCCCGGCTCGCTTGCCGCCAGCTCCGCCTCGGCGTAGGCCGCAGCCTCGGTTGCGGCGCGCGTATCGTCGCGGTAGACGAGCCACTCGCGCGCGAACGCCTCCTGTATCCCGGCGAGCTCGTGGCGGCGCGCCTCGTCGAGCGACCAGCGCGAATGCAGCGCCGCGGTCTCGACGGCGTCGTAGAGCGTCGGGCGGTTGCTGTAGAAGCCCTCCATCAGGAAAAACTGGGCGGCGACGCTGCCGTCGTCGCGCGGTCCGGTGAACCAGCCGTAGACGTCGCGCTCGGAGCCGAGATAGGCGAGCGCGCAGCGCAGGCCCACCCCGCGCGGCGCATAGGCGATGAAAATGTTCGAGGTTTTCATCTCGCTATTGAACCGCCGCCGCGCGCTTGCGCGTTGATCTGCGTCAAGTGCGGCGCGGCGCCAAGCGTTAGTCTGGTTCGCATGGACATCCCTCTGCAGATCTCGCTGCACGGCATCGCGCATTCGGACTCGCTCTATGACGCCATCCGGGAAAGGGCGGCGAAGCTCGAGCGCTACTACGACCGCATCGTGAGCTGCCGCGTGGTGCTCGAGCTCGCCGCGCGCCACCAGCGCAAGGGCAAGCAGTACACCGCACGCATCGACCTCAAGGTACCGGGCAGCGAGATCGCGGTCACGCACGAGCACGACGAAGACCTGAACGTCGCGCTGCGCGACGCCTTCGACGCCGCGCGCCGACGGCTCGAGGACTACGCGCGCACCCAGCGCGGGGACTGAATAATTCTTCTTGAGCTCCCCGGTTGAGCAGCGCCGACGACGCGCGCGGCGAACGGCTCCGGCGCGAGTACCGCAAGGTCGAATCCGTCCTGCGCCGGCGCGGCGTGCGCCGCACCATCCTCGTGATGGGCAGCACGCGCGCTTCGCGCCGGCATCCCTGCTACGCGGTGGCGCGCGAGCTCGGCCGCCTGGTCGGCGCCGACGGCCGCGCTGCGCTCATGACCGGCGGCGGCCCGGGCATCATGGAGGCCGCCAACCGCGGCGCCCGCGAGGCAGGCGGAATCTCGATCGGGCTCAACATCCGGCTGCCGCGCGCGCAGGTCGCAAACCGCTACATCACGCCGGGCTTGTGCTTCAGCTTCCGCTACTTCGCGCTCAGGAAGCTGCATTTTCTCCTGCGCGCGCGCGCCATGGTGGCCTTTCCCGGCGGCTTCGGCACCTTCGACGAGCTGTTCGAGACCCTCACCCTCGTGCAGTGCCGCAAGATCGCGCCGATGCCGATCGTGCTGGTCGGCAAGGCTTACTGGCGGCGCGCGGTGGACATGGATTTCCTCGCCGCCGAGCGAATGATCGCGCAACGTGACCGGCGGCTGTTTCGCTACGCCGAGACCGCGGGCGAGATCTGGAAGGCCGTGGCGCCGAGCCTGGCAACGACCTAGGCGCGAAGCCGCAGCACCGGAGCGGGCCGGCAGCGCACGAAGGGCGGCTTCGCCTGCAGGTCGATCTTGGTCATCCATTCACAGCCGGCGCACAGATCGACCTCGACGTCGCGCCCGCGTCGCGGACAGTGGACGCAGCCGCGATCGACGTAGTGCTCGTAGCGGGGCAATTTCATGAAGGAAAACATGATCAGCCTCCTCGGATGTCAGGTTCGCACGAGAAGCACGGGCACGGACGCGGTGCGCACGACCTGCTCGGCATCGCTGCCGAGCACCAGGCGGCGCACGCCGCGGCGACCATGCGTGCCGAGCACGATCAGGTCGGCGCCCATCTTGCGCGCTTCGCGCACGATCGGGTAGGCGGCGGGACCGCTCAGCATTTCGCGCAGGATGGTTTTGGACTTCATGCCCTGCCTCGAAGCCAGGGCCTGGGCCTTCGTCAGGACGCGCTTGCCGCCGTCGCGCAGCGCGGACAGCAGGTCGGCGCCCGGCGCCCCTACCAGGCCGTCCATGGCGGCGAAGGCCTGGAACTCGTCGACCACGTGCATGATGAAGAGCTTCGCGCGCTCGGCCCGCGCGAGGCGGATCGCCTCGCGCAGGCCTTTGCTCGAAGCCGGGCTGCCGTCCACCGCAACCAGAATCTTGCGGTAGGCGCCCATCACGAAACCGCGACGCGCTTGGCCGAGCCGTTGCCCTTCTTCGGCAGCGTGAGGTTGAGCACGCCGTCCTTGTACTCGGCTTTCGCGGCTTTCGCGTCCACGTCGACCGGCAGCGTGAAGCTGCGGCTCACCATGCCGTAGCTGCGCTCGCTGTAGACGACTTTCTCGTCCTTCTTCCCTTCCTTCTCATGCTTCACTTCGGCGCGCAGCGAGATGTGGTCGTCGTCGATGTCGATCTGGATGTCTTCCTTCTTCACGCCGGGGATGTCGGCCTTCACCGTGAAGCTGTTGTCGTCTTCCTTGACGTCGATCTTCATCTTCAGCTCGGTCTCGGCGGGAAACGGCAGCGGCTTCAGCCAGAAGCCCTTGCCGAGATCCTGGAAAAAGTCCTCGAACGGGTTGTAACGCGTGATGTTGGCCATAAGGCCCTCCTTTGATTGAGTGAGTCGGTCAAACCATTTCTTCCTCGCGCGCGCGGGCCGGCTTGTCCGGGACCTGCGCGATCATGCAGTCGGTGGTGAGGATGAGGCTCGCGATCGAGGCCGCGTTCTGCAGCGCGGTGCGCGTCACCTTGCGCGGGTCGAGCACGCCCATCGCCACCATGTCGCCGTACACGCCGGTCGCGGCGTTATAGCCGAAGTTGCCTTCACCTTCGAGCACGCGCTGCACCACGACCGCCGGTTCCGCGCCGGCATTGCTCACGATCTGGCGCAGCGGCTCTTCGACCGCGCGCTCGACGATGCGCATGCCGGCGTCCTGATCGGGGTTTTGTCCATGGAGCGCCTTGAGGCAGGCGCGGGCGCGAAGCAGCGCCACGCCGCCGCCGGGCAGGATGCCCTCCTCCACCGCGGCGCGCGTGGCGTGCAGCGCGTCCTCGGTGCGGCTCTTCCTTTCCTTCATCTCGGTCTCGGTCGCGGCGCCGACGCGGATCAGCGCCACGCCGCCGGCGAGCTTCGCCGCGCGCTCCTGGAGCTTCTCCTTGTCGTAGTCGCTGGTCGATTCCTCGATCTCGGCCTTGATCTGCGCGACGCGCGCGTCGATCGCGGTGCGCTCGCCGGCGCCGCCGATGATGAGGGTATCGTCCTTGTCGATCTCGACGCGCCGGGCGCGGCCCAGCACCGCGGGATCGGCCTTCTCGAGCGTGAGGCCGGCCTCTTCGGCGACGACCGTGCCGCCGGTGAGCACCGCGAGGTCCTCGAGCATGCTCTTTCGACGGTCGCCGAAGCCCGGCGCCTTCACCGCGCAGGAGACCAGCACGCCGCGCAGCTTGTTGACCACCAGGGTGGCGAGCGCCTCGCCCTCGACCTCCTCGGCGATGACCAGCAGCGGCTTGCCCAGCTTGGCGACGTGCTCGAGCACCGGCAGCAGCTCGCGGATGGCGGCGATCTTCTTGTCGTGCAGCAGGATGTACGCGTCCTCGAGCACCACGCTCTGCTTCTCCGCGTTGGTGATGAAGTACGGCGAGAGGAAGCCGCGGTCGAACTGCGTGCCCTCGACCACCTCGAGCTCGTTGGCGAGGCCCTTGCCGTCCTCGACCGTGATCACGCCCTCGCGCCCGACCTTTTCCATCGCCTCGGCGATCATGTCGCCGATCGAGGCGTCGCTATTCGCGGAGATCGCACCGACCTGCGCGATCTCGTTGCGCGTCGAGCACGGCTTCGCCATGCGCGCGAGCTCGGCGATCACCGCCTCGACCGCGCTGTCGATGCCGCGCTTCAGGTCCATCGGGTTCATCCCGGCGGCGACGTACTTCATGCCTTCGTTGACGATCGCCGCGGCGAGCAGGGTGGCGGTCGTGGTGCCGTCGCCGGCCACCTCGGAAGTCTTCGCCGCGACCTCGCGCACCATCTGCGCGCCCATGTTCTCGAAGCGGTCCTCGAGCTCGATTTCCTTCGCCACCGCCACGCCGGAGTTGATCACCGTGGGCGCGCCCCAGGATTTCTCCAGCACCACCGTGCGCGCCTTGGGGCCGAGGGTCACGCGCACCGCGTCGGCGAGCGTGTTCATTCCCTTCAGCAGGCGCGCGTGCGCGTCCTCGCCGAACAGGATCTGCTTGGCCGTCATTTGCCTGCTCTCTCGACGGGCTTGTAGACCTGCCACACGGAATCGAACCACTGTTTGTAGAGCGCATCGAGAGCGTCCGCCTTGACCATCCCGGCGAGCGCGACCGGCGCCTGGCTGTACATGCACTTCGCGAGCTCGGCATCGGTTTCCATGACCGCCTGGGCCATCGAGCGCCAGTATGCGAACGACTTCTGCGCATTGGCACGCGCCCACTCGGTCTGCAACCGGAAGACCTGCGCAGGATCGGTTGCCGCGGCAAGGGCCTTTCGCGTCGCTTCGGCGTCCGCGTGCGCCTCCGCGGCGGCTTGCAGCTGAGTCTCGTGAATCTTCGTGGCGCCTTCGATGATCGCTTCGATCGCGCGCAGCCCCGCGTCGCACTGCCTCTTCCAGGCCGGGACCAGAAAATCTGCCGGTTTGCTCGTCATGGCAATTCCTTTGTATTCGCTAAAAACATATTGGCCGGGCGCCCTTCATGCCCGGCGCTCCACGGCGGCCAGCTGCTTGCGATGCCGCTCCTCGCAGCGCGGATGCTGCAGCACGAAATTGCGCAGCATCAGCTTGAGCGCGAGCTCGCGCGCGCGATCGCCGCAGGTGCCGGCCTCGGCGATGTCGTCCAGGATGATGGTCTTGATGCGCATCTCGCCGTCGGGCGTATGCACCAGGTAGTTGCCGAGCTGCACCGCGGCCACCTCGGGGAGGTGCTCGTGGTGCGCGATCGCGAGCACCTCCTCTTCGCTGAGATCGCACAGCGCGAGGCAGTCTTCCAGGCTAAGCATGGCTTTGTCCCAGCGTGCGTGCCGCCTTGTCGAAGCCGGCGGCCACCGCCTGCCCGGCGCTGGCGCATGCCGGGCCCGCGATCAGGCTCTGGTGCTGCGGCCAGCGGATGTCCAACCCTAGGGAATAGCGCGGTTCGGCGCCCTCATGCCAGTCCTCTAAAGTCGCATGGCAGGCGCTGATACGCGGATAGGCCGCGCGCAGATCGGCGATGCGGTGCTCGATGCCCGCCTGCAGGCTGTCGCTG
>Ga0208185_1000223_pt1 | contig 33962 bp, 31 predicted proteins | sample EasRivMeERMLT700_FD_187532 | JGI IMG/M metagenome (GOLD analysis project Ga0208185, IMG submission 187532) | Soil microbial communities from meander-bound floodplain in the East River, Colorado, USA - East River MetaG ERMLT700 (SPAdes) (version 2) | ecosystem: Environmental > Terrestrial > Soil... | reverse complement strand
TGGGACTACAATGAGCATCATCCTCACCGAGCTCTCAAGGGCCTCAGCCCTCGGGAATTCGCTCAAAGGGTGCTCGCAACGGCCGCAGACTCACCCTCGTAGTGGTCCGAGAAAGCCGGTCCCCTCACGCGATTGTTGTCTCAGGCTTCAGCTGGTCCGAAAATCACCCGGCAGGTCATTCGTGCTAGCGGTGGAGCGGACCTAAAAGGTCCGCGCGTGCTAGCGGTGGAGCGGACCTAAAAAGGTCCGCGCGTGCTAGCGGTGGAGCGGACCTAAAAAGGTCCGCGCGTGCTACCGGTGGAGCGGACCTAAAAGGTCCGCGCCGCGGGGCGCAGGGCGAATTGCCGTGTCAGTCGGCGGTATACGCGGCGAGCGTCCAGCCCGAACGCCGCAGTTCGGATGCAATCATCGCGTGTCGGCGGAAAGCGCTCCACGCAGTGTTGAATGTTTCAGCAATCCCCGCGGCCGCGTCCGACTGCGGCATGAGCGAGAGCGTATAGTTGCCGGCCCCCGGCTGCTGATCGACTTGGCACGTCAGTGTGTGGTTGTCGCGTTGAAAGATCCAACGAAGGAGTCGCATCGGCTGACGGCGTGAGCGCGTTCGTCTCATGAGCCGAGACATTTCAATAACCTTGCCAGTGGAAATATCTAGCGTTTTTGCTTATGACGCCAAATACCTGTGCGAAATTGGCACGACGGTGCCCACCTGTGGGAATCAGCGGGACAGTAGCGGGGGAAGCGGTGGCGTTGCACCAGGCGGAACGCCTTGTCCCACGGTGTTCATCATCATCGCCAGCGTCGCATAGGTGCCGCTGAGGGTAATCAGATCGACGACCTGCTGCTCCGTGAACATCTGTGCCGCCCGCCGGTACGTGGCGTCACTGACGCTGTGGGTCGTCGAAATCTCCATGCACAAGTCGTAGACGGCCGCTTCATCGGGCTTCATCGACGTCGGGCGTCGGCCAGCTTTGAGGTCGGCGGCGGTCGCTTCGGACAATCCTTCCTTGATGGCGAGCGGATAGTGCGCGAGCCATTCCACCTGTGATGTCCAGAGACGCGCCTGGATCAGGATCGCGAATTCGTTCAAGCGGCGGGGCACCGACGTGTTGAACCGAAGATAGTCCAGCATCCTGAACATGCGCTGGCCCATGTCGGGACTCCGCAGCATCGAGTTGTACGGGCCGCCGAGGCCCACGCTCGAAACTTTCAGAATCTCGTCCGCGAGCGCGCGCTGCTGCGGGTTCAGCTGCTCGACGGTGAGCTGCGGCAGCCGTGACGCCGCGCCCGCTGGAGGCGTTGCCGCGGCCGCCGGGGGCGTTGCCGCGACCGCAGTACCGTCCTCGAGGCGGCTCACGCGGAGGATGCGTGTCGAGCCGCGTTCGACGTATTCGCGCGTGACGATGGTGCCGGTGAGCTTCACCATGGCGCCACTGCGGGCGCGCGCGGCCAGGGCGCCAGGCAGCTCCACTTCAATCGAATGCGGTCCCGTGCTGTCTCGGTACTCGAGGGCCCATCCGGTCGTTTCGCCGCCGATGGCGATGCGGCCGCCCTGCAGCGTGCCGGTCAGCGTGACCTCCTGAGCCTGGCTCGCCTGCGCGAGGACGATCGGGACGAACGCCGAGGTGAAGAGAAGCACCAGCAGAAAAGTTTTCATAGCTTTACGCCTAATACTGCTCGCGGTTTCCGAGAATGTCGAGCCCATTCAAAGTCGCTGTCGTGCAGAGCTCGTCCGTGGTGTTTCGAACCAAAAGCAACGCTGGCCAAGGTTCGTGAGCTGACAACCAACGCCGCGAAAGGTGGTGGGGCACTACGCGCGGCCGGATGTCAGTCCTAAAGTACGCCAAGCCACGGAGACACGGAGTCACGGAGAAAACACGTTAAGAACTCCGTGTCTCAGTGCCTCCGTGGCCCGTCTCTCAAAATAGGAGCGTGAACGAAAAGCCTGCACCTCCCGTAATTGATTAGCAGCCGCAGTGTTGTCTGAAGCCAAGTTCAGGAAGTCTTCAGGTTCGCTGTTTCTGTGCTGTGGTTAAGATAAGCTGGGCTCCTATTTCTATTCGCGCGTCTTCTTGGAGGTCACATGATGCGGACATTCCACTGGCTTTTTATCACAGCTCTTGCGCTCGTCCTGGGCGGCGTCGCGGCTGCGCAGCAGCCGGCGCCGGCGGCGACCCCGCCCCCGGCTCCCTGTGCGTTGGCGGGGCCGCCCATCGCGAACCCGGGAAAGGTTCCGCTCGTCGGAATGTCCCCGAAGGCAAGAATGAAGGACATCATGAATTCGCTGGTCGTGCCGTCCTCGACGGCCGTGTTCGGTTCAGTAGCAACGGTGACCGACGCGACGGGCGTGCACGAGTACAAGCCGCAGACTGACGATGAGTGGAATGCCGTATATGCCAATGCGGTCATGCTGACCGAGGCGGCAAATCTGCTGTTGTTGCCCGGACGCGAGCGCTGCCTGGGTGGCAGAATTCCTATGCAGTACCAGAAGGATTTCTCTGAGAAGGTCCGCGAGATGGTCGAGGCGGGCAACGTCGCGATGGTCGCCGCGCGGAAACACGATGTCGATGGCATGAGCAGCGCCGGCGAGCGGATAGACGTGGCGTGCGACGAGTGTCATGAGAAATACCAGCTCGTCGAAGACGATCCGGAAGGGAATGTGGGGAAGGTTCTCGGCACGTTCAAACCCAAGCCGGCGCCGAAGCCGTAGGGCAAGGGAGGTTCCCATGAATCGCCGCATGCTGTTTTCATTCACGGCGGCCGGGGCCGCCGTGCTGATCGCGCTTGGCGTGAGCACGATGCCGGTCGCAGGACAGGCAGGGACGGGAGGAACGATTGTCGGCCACGTGCGGTACAAGGGGCCGACTCCGGTCAATCCAGTCATGCGGATGGGCGCCGATCCAAGGTGCAACAAGCTGTACGTCGGTAAGCGTCCCACCGCGCAGACGTTCGTCGTTGCCGCTGACGGCGGGATGGCAAACGTCTTCGTCAACGTTGACGGTTCATTTCCGAATGCGCCGCCCTCCACGACGCCCGTCGTGATCGATCAGAAGGACTGCATATATGTGCCGCGTGTCGTCGGCGCGCGTACCGGCCAGATGCTTCAGGTCAAGAACGGCGATATCACCGGGCACAACGTGCATTCGCTGTCGATGGCGAGGAACGATTTCAACACGAGCCAGCCAACTCCCGGGATGGTGTTCGAGTACAAGCTGAAAGGCGTTGAGATGCTTCACATCAAGTGCGACTTCCACGCCTGGATGAACAGCTACGTGGGCATCGTCGACAACCCCTATTTTGCGGTAACGGGAACCGACGGTTCGTTCACGATCGCGAATGTTCCAGCGGGGAAGCAGACCATCCGCGTGTGGCACGAGGCGATGGGACTGCAGACGCAGACGGTTGACGTGCAGGCGGGCAAGATGACGACGGTCGACTTCACCTACATGCCGGGGCAGAAGCCCGCCGCCGGCGCCGTGCGCGAGCTGATCGTTCCGGCTGATGTAGAGGCGGTCAGGATCATCACCTCTCGCTGAAGCGGACCCTTTGGGTCCGCGTGTTACGCTTACCTTCCGATGGAGGCTCAATGAGATCAGCGCGTGTGCATCTGTTTATTTCGTCAGCCCTTGCGCTGACCCTTGTCTCGACGCCGTTTGCCCAGGGCGAACAGGGCGGCGGCCGCCAGAACATGCCGGCTCGCGGCGGAAACATGCCGGCGCCGGCCGCCAGCACGTCGCTGGCCGGAGACATTCAGGCGGACTGGGCGGCCCAGAAGGATCTGATGATCAAAGCCGCCAACGCCATGCCGGCGGATCATTTCGACGCGAAGCCGACGCCTCCGCAGCAGACGTTCGGCGAGCGGGTGATGCACATCGTGCAGGTCAATACGGGCCTCTTCCGCGCGCTCGGTGGCAAGACGCCGGCGCCGATGATCAACATGCAGGCGCGCCAGAAGGCTGACGTGATGACGGCCTTGCAGCAGTCGTTCGACTACGGCGAGGCTCTGGTCAAGGAGTTCAACGACCAGCAACTGCTCGAACGCGTGATGGCGCCGCGATTCATGGGGCCGACGGCCAGCCGCGTGCGCATCATTTACTTTTCGCTGATCCACACCGAGGACATCTACGGCCAGATGGTCGTCTACCTCCGGCTGAACGGCGTGACGCCGCCCGCGAGTGCGGCCCCTTAGTAAGTTCGAAGGTCCCCGCGTGCCACCGAGGCATCGCTTTGGCCGCTGTGAGCCGCGGCATGTCCTCCGCAAAACCGGCTTGGTCCGAAGCAACCGAGCTCCGCCGCCGAGCGACGAAGCTAGTCGGCCTTCGGCCTAACTACGGTTTTGCTTTGGACATGTCGCATCTCACAGCGGCCAAGGCGGTCTCTCGGTGGTACGTGGCAGTAAGATTCACGCGCGCGCGATGACGACAGGCGACTGAACCGGCGTGTCCCGTGCGTCCCCTTCGTAATAGACGCGTTCAAGAAAAAGGCCTGATTCCGGAGCCGTGAGCCGCGCCGGCAGTTCGGACCGTTCGCTCAACATCGCAAGGGCATCCGTCTCAGACAATCCGCCGCGGCCAATCTCGACCAGTACGCCGACGAGCCGCCTCACCATCTTCCAGAGAAAATGCGATCCCTCGACGTGAATCAGCATCAGATCGCCGTCCTCGTGAATCTCCATGACTTCCACGAGTACCTGTGTTGATTTCTCGTCAGGGTCGTCATCCGTGAAGGATTGAAAGTCGTGAAGGCCTGTGAATCGGGCGGCCGCGGCGCGCATCCGCTCGACATCGAGATGGTCCTTTACCCACCAGACGAACTGTTTGGCGAACGCCGTCCGGCGACGGGCGACGTGGTAGATGTAGCTGCGCGCGATCGCGTCGTGGCGCGCATGGAATTTATGGCGCACCTTTTCGACCCGGAGGATATTGATATCTGAAGGGAGGATGTCATTGATTCGACGCCGTAGCAGCTCGCCCTGTACCGTCGCGTCGATGTCGAGGTGAGCGACCTGCCCAAGCGCATGCACGCCCGCATCGGTCCGGCCGGATGCATACAGCTCGAAGTCCCGGATACCTGTCGACTCATGTATTGCGCGCTCGAGCTCGCCCTGCACCGTCCGGGCGTTTGTCTGTATCTGCCAGCCGCTGTAACGGGTCCCGGCGTACTCAATGGTGAGCTTGAACCGCATGGTTCGGCATTATCCCTGCACGGCCATGGGCACCGGCAGTCGCCGGCCAAATAGATGAGCGACATCTGTAGACGATTGCCTGTGGGCGCCGAGGCGCAGCCGGACGGTTCGACACATTTCCGCGTCTGGGCTCCCGACCCTCGCAACGTTTCTTTGAAGCTCGAACGCGGCGCGCAACGCCGCACCATCGCGCTCGAGCGTGAAGAGCACGGGTACTACTCTGCGCTCGTTGACGATGCGAGTGCGGGCACCCGTTACCGCTACCTGCTCGACGATGAGCCGCTGGCCGATCCGGCGTCGCGGTACCAACCCGACGGGCCGTTCGGGCCGTCTGAAGTCGTCGATCCGGCAACGTTCGGCTGGTGGAACACCGCGTGGCGTGGTGTGGAGCTACCCGGGCAGGTGATGTACGAGCTGCACCCGGGCACGTTTACGCCGGACGGCACGTGGGCCGCAGCGGCTGAGAAATTCCCGCTGCTTGTCGAGTCTGGTATCACGACAATCGAGCTCATGCCGGTCTCGGAATTCCCGGGACGGTTCGGTTGGGGGTACGACGGCGTACTTCCCTACGCTCCGACACATCTGTACGGCACGCCCGATGACTTTCGAAGCTTCATCGATCGTGCGCATGCGGCCGGTCTGGGCGTCATCCTCGATGTCGTTTACAACCACCTCGGGCCGGATGGCTGTGTCTTCGGCCGATATGCGTCCGCTTACTTCGCCAAACACTATGCGAACGAGTGGGGGGATGGCCTGAACTACGACGGACCCCGGTCCGAGCACGTACGCGAGTACTTCGTGTCCAACGCCGCGTACTGGATCGACGAGTTCCGCCTTGACGGCCTTCGGCTCGACGCGACACAGAACATCCACGATCGTTCCGAGCCACACATCATCGCGGAAATCGGGTGCAAGGCCCGCTCGGCTGCGCGCGGACGCTCGATCATCCTGGTGGCCGAAAACGAACGACAGCTTGCCAGCCTGGTTCATCCGACCGCCGATGGCGGTTTCGGAATGGACGCACTGTGGAACGACGACTTTCACCACAGTGCCGTGGTTGCCCTCACAGGACGGCGCGAGGCCTACTATTCGGACCATCGAGGCGCGCCTCAGGAGCTCATTTCCGCCGCGAAGTATGGATACCTCTTCCAGGGACAGCGGTACGCGTGGCAGAAGCAACGGCGGGGTAGCCGCACCGATTCCTTACCGGCCTGTTCCTTTGTGACGTTCATCGAGAACCACGATCAGATCGCCAACTCCGGCGACGGCAGCCGGGTGCGGTTTCGCACCTCCCCGGGCCGCTATCGGGCCATTACGGCGTTGATGCTGTTGATGCCGGCCACGCCGATGCTGTTCCAGGGGCAGGAATTCGGTGCGACGAGCCCGTTCCTGTATTTCGCCGATCACAAGCCCGAGCTCGCGGAGGCCGTCAGGAAGGGACGTGCAGAGTTCGTCAAGCAGTTTCCAAGCCTGGCGTCGCCGAAAATGCAGCAGCGCCTGCCGCTGCCGCACGATCCGACGACCTTCGAGCGGTGCAAGTTGAACTGGAACGAGCGCCAGACGAACCAGTCATTCGTGCGCCTGCACCGCGATCTCCTCGCGATGCGGCGGGCCGACGCGGCGTTTCGCGCGCAGGACGGTACTGCGATCGACGGCGCGGTGCTCGGCTCAGAGTTGTTCGCGATCCGATATTTCACGTCCCGCGCGGAAGACGAGCGCCTGCTGATCGTGAACCTGGGTGTCGATGTCGATGCGCCGGCGTTCCCCGAGCCCCTTGTGGCGCCGCCGGACGGGCACAAGTGGAAGCTGCGCTGGTCGAGCGAGCATCCCGACTATGAGGGATCCGGCACGCCGGAGATCGAGTCCGACAACGGCTGGCGCATTCCCGGTCACTCGGCTGTGGTGCTGCGTGCCGAGGCGAGAGATTAGAAGTGGTTTTGTAATAGTTTGATAACAGGAGATCAGGCGCGCGGCTACGGGAGCCACTCAGGCCACGAAGACGGATTAGCCACAAAGGTCACTAAGAACACTGTGGTTTTTCTTTGTGATTCTCCGTGCTCTAACCTTGTGTTCTTGGTGTGCTTTGTGGCAAATCCGTCTTTGTGGCCTGCGTGGCTGTGCCGCCGCAGGGGGCGCTTGAACTCGATGGAGACCGGATCATGTCTGCAGACAGCGTGACGCTCGACGCGTCGAGGGTGTCGGGAACGGGTATCGGACTCGTGCGAGTGGTCCGATGGGAGCCGACCGACGAAGGCCGCCACTCGCTCGTGGGGAAGGAATGGCTGGTCACGAACGGACTTGGCGGCTACGCCTCCGGCACGCTCTCGGGGGCGTTGACACGCCGCTACCATGCGTATCTCGTCGCCGCGCTCCCGACACCGTTCGGCCGCACGGTCATGCTGAATTACCTCTGGGAGCGAATCCGCTATCCGGACGGCCGCCTGGTCTCACTGCACAACCTCATCGACACCTCCGGCGGCAAGGAATTCGATGCGGTCCGATGGCTCACCTCGTTCCGGCTCGAGGCAGGCCTGCCGGTCTGGACGTTCGACGTCGAGGGGATCCAGATCGAGAAGCGCGTGTTGATGGCCCACATGCAGAACACGACGCACATCACGTATCGCCTGCTGTCGAAGCAGCCCGTGCGCCTGGAGCTGCGGCCACTCGTCGCGTTCCGCCTGCATGAGGCGCCGGTGAATCATCCCGTCGCGGCGCCGTACGGCCTGTACGCGCTGGGGGATCGCTTCGAGCTTGCGCCTGGCGGAGATCTGCCGCCGCTGCGCATGTTTGTGTACGGCGCGGGCAAAGCGTTTACCGTGATGCCAGAGAAGTTCGACCACGCCGTCTATGCGCTGGAAGAGAACCGTGGATATGAATGCTGCGGCGACCTGTGGACACCCGGTTACTTCCGGTTCGAGCTGGCGCCGGATGCGCCGGGAACGCTCGTGGCGTCGACGGAGTCATGGGAGACGATCGGCGCGCTCGACCCCGCGGGGCTGCCTCACGCCGAGGAGCAGCGGCGGACGCGCCTCATCACCTCGGCGCAGCGCGCCCCCTCGGTTGGAATAGCCGCGGAGCTGGTGCTTGCCGCCGATCAGTTCGTCATCACGCCTTCGGGTCGCATCGAGGAGTCGGCGCGCGCCCGCGCCGCGGGCGACGAGGTCCGCACGGTCATCGCCGGCTACCACTGGTTTACCGACTGGGGACGCGACACGATGATCGGCCTCGAAGGGTTGACGCTCTGCACCGGCCGCCATCGCGAGGCGGGCTACATCCTGCGGACGTTTGGCCACTACGTGCGCGACGGGTTGATCCCGAACATGTTTCCGGAAGGCACCAACGAGGGGCTCTACCACACGGCCGATGCCACTCTCTGGTTCTTCCACGCCATCCACCGCTATCTCACGGTGACCAACGATCGGGGAACGTTGCGGCAGTTGCTGCCAAAGCTCAAGTCCATTTTCGAGTGCCATATGAAAGGCACCCGATTCGGCATCGGCGTCGATCCGGCCGACGGCCTTTTGAGGCAGGGACAAGAGCACGTGCAGTTGACGTGGATGGATGCGAAGGTCGATGGATGGGTGGTGACCCCGCGGCGCGGCAAGGCGGTGGAGATCAACGCGCTCTGGTACAACGCGCTCGCGCTCTTTGCCGACTGGCTGCGCGAGGAGGGCGATCCACTTGCACCGCAGGTGGACGAAGCGGCAGCCCACGCACGCGAATCGTTCAACGCCAGGTTCTGGTACGAAGAGGGCGGCTATCTCTACGACGTCGTCGACGGCGAGCATGGCGACGACCCCGCCTGCCGCCCGAACCAGATCTTTTCGATATCGCTCGACCACGCGGTGCTGGACCAGGCGAGATGGAATCCCGTCTTCAACGTGGTGCGCGAGCGGCTCGTGACGCCGGTCGGCCTGCGTTCGCTCGCGCCAGGGCACCGCGACTACAAAGTGCAGTACTACGGCGATCTGCGATCGCGCGACGCGGCCTATCACCAGGGAACCGTCTGGGCGTGGCTCGTAGGCCCCTACGTCGATGCATATCTCAAGGTGCACCCAGGGGATCTCGCGGGCGCGCGCGAATGCCTGGCAGGCTTCGAGTCCCACCTGAACGAGGCAGGGATTGGCACCATCAGCGAGATTTTCGACGCCGAACCGCCGTACACGCCGCGCGGCTGCATTGCGCAGGCATGGAGTGTTGCCGAGGTGTTGCGGGCGTGGTTAAAGACTGAGGCCCGTTGATCAAATCCCAAATCCCAAATCCCAAGGTCCAAATCCCAACTAAATCCCAAATTCGAAGTAGCGCTTGGGGTTTGGATCTTGGGATTTGGGATTTGGGATTTTCTAACGAGCCCTCATCTTGTCGAGGGCAGCACCAAGCGCCTTGATCTCATCGCCGTACCTCGCCCAGTCACCGGCGCGCTGTGCGTCGATCGCGCGCTGGTAGTGCGTCTGGGCCTCGGTCGCCAGCGCTGAGAGCTGCGGCACGATCGCGGGTGCTGCTGGCGTGGCCCCCGGCCCCTCCGATGGTGCGGCCGGTTGATTCGCAGCGGTGGCAGTTGCCGTCGGCTGGGCGCGCGGCCCGCCGGCGTCGCCGCCGAACAGCCTCGCGAGCCCCTGCTCGAACGTCTGTTCCATCACGATCTGATCCTGGTAGACGACGACGACGCGCGTCAGCTCGGGGATGCGGCCGCCGGCGCCGCGCAGGTAGAGGGGGCGGACGTAGATCAGAGACTCCTCGATTGGAATCACCATCAGCGTGCCCCACGTAACCTGCGATCCCTGCTGGTTCCATAGTGTGATCTGCGGCGAGATCGTCTGGTCCTGGTTGATGCGTGCGACAACTTGTCGCGGTCCGAACACCACCTTCTGTTTCGGGAACTGGAAGACGCGGACGTCGCCGTAATGCTCGGGGTCGCTGCGCGCGACGAGCCACGCCGCCAGGTTGTCCTTGGCGCGCGGAGTGAATGGCAGCATCTGGATGAATTCCGCCGCCGACTCTCCCGGCAGCCGCATGACCGTGTAGTACGGCTGCATCGCCTGAGCGTTGGCGGTCGCATCGTCGATCGACGGAATCTCCCACTGGTCCTCGCGGTTGTAGAACACCGCGGGCTCGGTCATGTGGTAGGTGGCGAAGACTGCCGCCTGTAACGCAAAAATGTCTTCGGGATATCTGATGTGCGCGCGGAGCGCGCCCGGCATCTCCTCGAGTGGCTTGAACATGCCGGGGAACACTTTGGTGTACGTCGCGACGATTGGATCGGCGGGATCCGCCGCGTAGAAGGTCGTTGTGCCGTTGTACGCGTCGATGACGACTTTCACTGAATTGCGGATGTAGTTCACCCTGCCCGCCGGCGTCGAGTATGGATACCGGTCGCTCGTGGTGTACGCATCGTACATCCAGTACAGACGTCCGTCGGCAAGCACCAGGTACGGGTCGCGATCGAAGGTCAGAAACGGTGCAATCTCGTCGACGCGTTCGGCGATGTTGCGATGGAACAGAATGCGGCTTTCGCCGGTGATGCCGTCGTTGAAGGCGATCTGATAGGCGCCGAAACGGAGGGCGAACATCAGCCGTCGGGCAAGCGACTCGAGCGCCAGCCCGCCCGTGCCCGCGTACTGCGTGAACACGTTCTCGTCGCCTCGCGGATAGTGGAACTCCTGCGTGTTCGTTCGAACAATCACGTAGTCGTTCGACAGCTCGCCGAAATACAGGCTTGGCTCCTGGAGCGGCAGGTCGGGGATCGTTTCCGTCGGCAGATTCCGGACGTACAGAACGGGCAGGCCTTCACTCGTTACCTGGTTGACCGGTCCCAGCGTCAGCCCGTACCCGTGGGTGAACGTCAGGCGCTCGTTGACCCACGTGCGGTTCGGCAGGCTGTTCGAGTTGAGCTCGCGTGCAGACAGCATGACCTGCTGCGGGCGGCCGTTGATCGTGTAGCGATCGTTGTCGACCGACGCGAAATCGTAGTACGTGCGGATCTCCTGCAGTTGCCCGAACGTATCGAGCAGCGGCTGATGATCCCACAGCCGTACATTCGCGAGCGTCTCCGCATTGCGGCCGATATCCTCGCGTGTGAGCATGGCGTCGCCAGAAAGCGCTCGCTCTTCGACACGATCGAGACCGAATGCGCGGCGGGTCGCGTCGATATTGTGCCGAATGAACGGCGATTCGCGTACCTGCTCGTTCGGCGTCACGACGAACCGCTGCAGCACCGTGCTGTACCCCTCGCCGCCGATGCTGACGATCAGATAGAGGACGATGGCCACGGGGATGGGCCAGTTGCGGCGCGTGAAGGCGTGCATGACCGCGAGCACCACGCCGAGAATCGAGATGCCGGTCAGCACGAGCGCCGTCGGCAGCCGTCCGTACACATCCGCATACGCCGCGCCGTAGATCACGCCCGCAGGATGTGCGGTAATAAGCAGCTCGTAGCGGCCGAGCCAGGCGCCTGTCGCGAGCAGGACGAAGAACACCGCGCCAAGCAGTGCCAAATGGCGGCGGACCGCGGGCGTCATCGACAGAAGCGACGGAAGCCCTGACGTCAGGCTGCCTGACACCAAGTACAGCGCCCCCGCGCCAAGCGCCGCCAGCACGACAAGCGTCTGCGCGAGGCCACGCACGAACTGTATGAATGGAATGGTGAAGACGTAAAACGACACGTCACGCCCGAGGATCGGATCGACCTGCCCGAACGGGACAGCATTGCGCCAGGTCACCCACGTTTCCCATTGCGATGATGCGAAGAGGCCGATCAGCGCGCTGAGGAACATCGCGATCGCCGATGCGATCGTCCGAAGCTGCTGGCGGCCGGGGAGCGCGACCTCCATCCCTTGCTGTGTCGTGAAGATCGGCCGGCCCTCGCCGACCGATCCCAGTGCGAGCCGCAGGTTGAAGATCAGCCAGATCACCGACACGACGAATGCGATCGTGAAGAGAGACGCCTCGCTCTGGATGATCGTGGTGAACACCTGCCGATAGCCGACTTCACCGAACCACAGCCAGTCCGTGTAGAAACGGAGGAGCGACGGTCCGGCCAGAAACAGCAGCGCGGCCACCACGAGGAGCGCTAGGCGAAGCGGTCGTCTTGGCACGTCAGCCTTGGTATTGAGCGGTTGCGTTGGTGAGATCGGCACGGATCTCGGCGGCGAGCGATGGGGGCGACAGCACACGGGCGGAGGCGCCCCAACTCAGAATCCAGCTTCGCAGTGCAGCGTCGTGGCAGACGTCGAGCGTGAGGACGAGCCCTCCTTCGTCTGATTCGCGCAGCGTCTGGGACGGATGCCAGACCCGTGCGCGGACGTACGGCGCGACACGCTTGTCGAAGGCAATGTCGACCCTCGACGCGGGCCCGGTGTTGACGCCCAGCGAATTGCCGAACACATCGTCCGGGATCGCGCGGTTCGGTGTGAAGGTCTGCTTGTCCAGCGAGACAGTGGCAATGCGATCGATTGCAAACGTCCGCACGTCCTTATATTCCGGCACGTAGGCCAGAAGATACAGCCCTCCCTGCGCAAATGCCAGTCGATACGGATGGATGACGTAGTCCTTCATCCGCCCGCTGGAGACCGAGTTGTATTTCATGGTCGCGACGCGGTAATGAAGAGTCGCCTCGAGCAGGCGCGCGACGATGTCAGGGGACGCATCGGCTCCGCGGGCGCGTGGCCCAGCCTTGGCGACCAGCACCTGAGGCAAACGGTCGAGAAACTGCCGCATTCTCGGCGACAGCATCTTCTCGAGGCGCGTGAACGCCAATGTCAGATCGCGCTGAAAGGGCGTGCCGGCAACTGCCTCGAGCATGTTCCGGCTGAGGTAGAGCGCGCAGATCTCGGCCAACGTGAAGCCCGTCTCGAGCCCCTTCAACGCTTGCCCCTCGAGACGCCAGTGCGCGCGCCCGTCCTCGTCGCGCTCGTCGAAAAGGGGAAACCCCGCTTCCTGGAGCGCCGCCAGGTCACGGCGGATCGTGCGCGTCGTTACCTGAAGGTCGTCGGCGAGCGCATCGATCGTCGCTCCGTGGCGCGATGACTCGAGCGCGTGCAGCACCTTCCACTGCCGTATGACTTCCTGATTCCGCGGCATCCCGAGCTCATCGTAAATCGGATCGGAATAACCACGAAGACCTTCGCGCCTTTCGTGACCTTCGTGGTTTAGGTTTTTCCCTTCGCCCGTCTGATTTCGCGCCGCCTGCGCCGGTCAGGTGTTCCGGCGGCCTGTGACGCGGCGCGGTAGACGCGCTCCATCCGCCGCATCTCGATTTCCTCCGGCGTTGGCCTCGGCGTCACGTCGTCGTACAGAACCTTGGCCTCGGCCTTCTTGACGTGCTGGTCCATCGCGATACGGACGATGATGTCCTGGTGGCGGCCGAAAGGACGGCCGATGCGAAGGCGGTCGCCTTCGCGGACGACCCGGTGCGGTTTCGCGTGTTCGCCGTTGATCTCGACTTTGCCGCCTTCACAGGCGCGCTTCGCTTCAGAGCGGGTCTTGAAGAGGCAGGCGACGTCCAGCCAGATGTCCAGACGGACACTGTCGTTCACGCTTCTATGTTCTCACTTCTGGGTTCGTGTTCAGGTTCGTTGCGGTGTTCAGGTTCGCGCGTTCAGGTTCGCGCGTTCAGGTTCGCCGCGCGTCCAGGTTCACGACGCGTCCAGGTTCACCGCGAACATGAACTTGAACACGAACCGAGAACAACGAACTAAGAAGCGTGAACACCGGGTTCCTGAAAAGCGTGAACACCGGGTTCAGATAAGGATTTCGATTTTTGCCTTTGCCTTCAGCGTGCTCACGAACGCCTGGGTTTGCGTCTGGCGATTCTGGCTGCTCAGGAACTCATCGATCTTCGGCTTGGCTTCCTCGAGCGGCACCACGCGCGCGTCCTGCTTTTCGGCAACCTTGATGATGTGGAAGCCGAACGGCGACTCGACGAGCTCACTCATGGCGCCCGGCTTGAGGGCGAACGCGGCCTGCTCGAATGGCGGCACCATCTGCCCCTGCTCGAAGAAGCCGAGGTCGCCGCCGCTGGGTGCGCTGCCGGGGTCCTGCGAGCTCTCTTTCGCAGCGGCCGCGAAGTCTTTTCCACCCTTGAGATCCTTCAGAACCGCCTCGGCTTTCGTCTTTGCCTGCTGCTTGGCGGCGGCGTCGGCGGTCTCCGGAACCGCGATGAGGATATGGCTCGCCCGCACACGCGCACCCTGCTGAAACTTGTCCTGATTCTTCTGGTAGAAGTCGGTGACCGCCTCGGGCGTCACGGCGATCTTGCCGGCGATTTCGGTTTCGACCAGCTTACCGACACCAAGCTCGGACCGCGCATCGTCGCGCACTGCCGCGAGCGTCATCTTCTGCATCGTCAGGGCCTGCTGGAACTGCGCGTCGGTCTGGAACTGGCTGCGGATCTGCGCGATCTGGGCATCGATATCGGACTCAGGCACGATGATCTTGCGCGCCTTCACTTCCTGCACAAGAAGTCGATACGCAATCATGTCGTCGAGCACGCCGCGGTAGACGCGGTCGCGCTGGTCGGCGGGCACCGGCCCTCCGGCGCGCCCTTCGAGTCCCTTGACCGCATTCTCGAGATCCGCCTTGTTGATCGCCTCGCCGTTGACCCGGGCGACGACATCGGGGAGCTGTGCCGGAACCGGTTTCGCCGGTGGTAGAGGCGCGGGGGCTGCGGCAGGCGCGGTTTCAGACGCCGCGGCTCCAGTGGCGGGCGCGGCCTGAGACTTGACGTCGGCGGCGGTGCTCCTCGAGCAGCCGGCCAACGTCATCACGACGATTACTGAAATCACTCGGCGCACAGCAACTCCTCGCGTGGAACACTTCTCGGGTCGAATGTTGTTCCAACCAGATTACGTGCATCACACGCTTGGGTCAAACGGCGACGAATTCAGTAGTCAGGGCGGTTGAATTCTCTTTCGTGACTCTGGAGCCACTGCTCGCTCATGCGCGGCAGCGACGGCTTCAAGAAGATTTCACGAAGCGCGACAAGGGCCGCGCCCAGAGCGGTCAAACCGGGGCCAGGACCAAAGATCCACCGGAGCGGGTGATACGGAAACGACAGCCCTTCCACGCGTGCAGCCATACCGGTGACGATCATTTCAACGAGCGTGCCTGCTCGAAACCGCGTGTTATACTCAGGATTCTGCGAATCACAGGCGCGCGCTCACGGAGCGCGGGTACTTATTGGTAGAGCAGTTCCTGAAACTTCCGCGCCGCGCAGCAGTGCTGTGCGATGTGCGAGGGTGCGCTGCATTCCGGTCCGGCCAGGTAGCTCAGTTGGTAGAGCACATGACTGAAAATCATGGTGTCGGCGGTTCAATTCCGTCCCTGGCCACCAACCTCCAATCCAGAGCTATTTGAGAAGTCCTTCTGCTCTGAACCGTTTCTCGAGCTCGATCTTGATCTCGGGTGCCAGCTCGTTTGCCCAGGCCTGGCCAATTTGCGCTCCCTCTTGCAACGCCATTGGCATCACCTTGACTGTCTTCTTGCCGATGTCGGACCCGTAGAACGTGAGGAGCGCGCGGACCTCATCGTGGGTGAAATACTTCGCATACACCGGCACCAGGCGCGCCACGAGTCCATTTGGGCCATTGGTGTGGCTGGCCACCGTTGCTTGCACGACCTCCGACACAATGGCACCGGCCGTCGCTTGCGGCATCTTCGACTGTTGAATGATGGCCCGGGTCATCAGCGTAGCCAGTTGCGAACTCAAGGCCGCGGCGCCGGTGTAATCCAACAGCTTCAGGATGTCACTGTTCAGCGTGGGGTCCGGAGTCTGGGCGATCGCCGTTGCCCCCGGGCTGAGTAGCGCCACGAGGCAGACGTTCAGCAACACAAGGCGTAACCGCATAGTCCCTCCCTTCCAATATGCCGGGCTGTCGTTGTTGACTTCAGCACAACAGCATCATTATTCACTCTTGAGCAGCGTTTCCCGCTGGGGGCTTCGATTGACAGGCCTTCACGAGCTGAAAGAACGCTTCACGGGTGGCCGCCAACTCACACTCGCAGTCTTCCATCACGGCATCGAAGAGCTCGCGCTCGATGCCGGGCAGTGCGCCCCGAATTGCGGCGATCGCTCCCGGACGCCCGCCTCGGTCGAACAGGAATCGCGGGTCTATCGCCTTCAATGCGTCGAGGAGTTGACCCATCTCGCTCTTGAAAAGCGGGAAAGTCTCGTCAAACGAGCGGGAAGCTGGATCGATGCGGGAAGCACACATCTCAGCAAGTCGAGCAACGTGGGTCGATTCCATGCGCGTTGTTGTCCTTCGCGTTGAACCGGACGTCAAGAGACAACTATGTCGGCTCCCTGTATTGTGTAAAGGATGCCAACTCGTCCGTCCGGTCTTCCAACACAGCCGTAGCGGCGAATTTGAATTCTAGGCCTGAATTGCCCACATGGCGATGTGGCCGAGCTCTTGCCTCTGCCGTGGGGTGCCAGGTCAATCGACCGGGCCAACGACCTGGAGAGAATGATGAAATTGGCGCCCAAACGATCGGAAGAGCGGGTAAGAGGTTTCGAGCCGTCGGGCCCGTCGGAAAAGCGCTTTCGATACCCGGCCCCAGAGCAGATTTCCGAGGTCTCCTGCCCCACGGACCCGCAGCGATGGACAGAAAACGACCAGCCCTGCGACGTCGACGGGCCAGACGCTCGGATTTCGTAGGCAGTCTTTTCTAGACCTTTTCTAGACAGTTTCTCTTTAGTCTCTCTTTTCTAGACAGTCCCTCCTAAAGAGGCTCTCCTACACAGCCGCGACTTCGGCTTCGCGCACCATTCCCAGCTCTTTCCGCAGGCGATCTTCCACGGTCTGCCGCACCACGGGGTTGTCTTTCAGGAACTGCTTGGCGTTCTCGCGGCCCTGGCCGAGCCGCTCGCCGCCGAAGGCGAACCAGGCCCCGCTCTTTTCGACGATCCGCTTTTCGACGGCCAGGTCGAGCAGGTCGCCTTCCTTCGAGATTCCTTCTCCGTACATCACGTCGAATTCGGCCTCGCGGAACGGCGGGGCCACCTTGTTCTTGACGATCTTGACCCGCGTGCGACCACCGATTACCTGGTCGCCATCCTTGATGCTGGCAATGCGGCGGATGTCGATCCGGACCGAGGCATAGAACTTCAGCGCGCGTCCGCCGGTCGTCGTTTCAGGATTGCCGAACATGACGCCAATCTTCTCGCGCAACTGGTTGATGAAGATAAGGGTCGTGTTCGACTTCGAGACGGCGCCGGTCAGTTTGCGCAAGGCCTGCGACATGAGGCGCGCCTGAAGACCCATCTGCGCCTCGCCCATTTCACCCTCGATTTCCGCCTTCGGCACCAGGGCGGCCACCGAGTCAACGACGACGACGTCGACGCTATTTGAACGGATGAGGACCTCGACGATTTCGAGCGCCTGCTCGCCGTTATCGGGCTGCGACACCAGGAGATTGTCGAGCTCGACCCCCAGTTTCTGGGCGTACGCCGCATCAAGGGCGTGCTCGGCGTCGACGAATGCGGCCATCCCGCCCGCTTTCTGGGCTTCGGCAATGACCTGCAGCGCGAGCGTCGTCTTGCCCGATGACTCGGGGCCGAAAATCTCGACCACGCGGCCCCGGGGAACGCCGCCGATGCCGAGTGCGTAGTCGATACTGATTGAGCCGGTGGAGATGAAATCCATCGGCGCGATCGCTCCGCGCTGGCCGAGGCGCATGATTGAACCCTTGCCGAACTGCTTTTCGATTTGAACGACGGCGTTCTCGATGGCGCGGTTGCGTTCCTTCTGGTCGTCGAGCGGCATGCGAAACTCCTTAGGCGGGTCTAAAGACCCGCCTCTACACCGCGGGTCTAAAGACCCGCCTCTACACTGCGGGTCTGAAGACCCGCCCTCTACACCGCGGGTCTAAAGACCCGCCTCTACACAGGCGGGTCTAAAGACCCGCCTCTACACCGCGGGTCTAAAGACCCGCGCTCTACACAGGCGGGTCTAAAGACCCGCGCTCTAACACAGGCGGGTCTAAAGACCCGCCTCTACACTGCGGAGAGACCGCGGTTGTACTGCGGAATAAATCCGCCTCTACGTTGCGGCATCCGGCACACGCCGGGCCGAGATCATGATGGGTGCGATGGGTGACAGGAGAGGTCACAGCCGGGACTGATCCTAGGAATGTGCCGCACGAAAGTCAAGCGAAAATCCGTGAAGGCACTATCGCTCGAGCCTCATAAATCAATAACTTAGAGGCGTCTGGACTTTCGCCCCAGCCCCGCGCGTCGCGGCTTCTGCAGTCGGGTTCGGACATGACGGGCGCAGTTCGTGCTACTCCCGAAGCGCGCAGCCGGCAGTCGCCGGCCGGCCGACAGTGCCTGCTCTTCGAGGAGGCTTCGATGATGAGCGCCACCAAATCGCTCTGGCATGCGTCACAGCAGGTTCGTCATTTTCCGTCGCTCAACCACAACCTGTCGGTCGACGTCGCCATTGTCGGCGGTGGCGTGTCGGGATTGACGGCAGCCGTGCTCCTGGCCGCCGCTGGCAGAAGGGTCGCCGTTATCGAGCGGGATCGCATCGGGAGCGGAGAGACCGGGTACACGACGAGCCACCTTACCGAAGCGGTCGACGGACGCTACCAGACGATCGTCAAGGCCTTCGGCGAGGAGGCGGCCCGACTGGTCGCGCAATCGAGCAGGGAAGCGATCGATACGATCGAGCGGTTCGCGAACGAGTTGCCCGTCGACTGCGGATTCGAGCGCATGACCGGCTATCTCTATACGGAGCGCGAGGCCGATCTCGAGTGGGTGGCGAAGGAGCTCGATACGGCGCGCCTTGCCGGATGTGACGTGCAGTGGACCGACATGGTGCCGCTGCCGTTCCCGACTCACGGCGGCATCGTTTGGCCGCGGCAGGCGCGCGTGCATCCGCTCGCATACCTGTATGGCCTCGCGCACGCAGCGTCGGATCGAGGCGCGCTGATTTACGAGGGCACCAAAGCCGTCGACGTTCAGGATGGGGAGCCGTGCACGGTGAAGACCGAACGGCACGAGGTGCGCGCGACAGACGTTTTCGTGGCCACGAACGTGCCGGTGAACAACCGCTTTCTGCTGCACACCAAGATCGCTGCGTATCGCTCGTACGTCCTCGCGGCAGAGACCGAGGGAGTCGATCTTCCCGGGTTGTTCTGGGACACCGATGATCCTTATCACTACACGCGGACGCAAGGCTTCGCGGGCCGAACGTATCTGCTTGTCGGCGGCGAAGATCATCGCACGGGCCAGGAAAGCAATACCGACGAGCGCTACGAACGATTGACCAGGTACACGCATCAGCGCTTTGGCGATGTGCCGGTGCGCTATCGCTGGTCGGGTCAGATCATCGAACCGGTTGACGGCCTTCCGTATATCGGGCGCAACGCTGCCTCCACGCACGTCTACGTGGCGACGGGCTATTCCGGCAACGGCATGACGTTCGGCACGCTCGGCGGTCAGATGGTGACCGATCTGATTTGCGGTGTCGCGTCGCCGTACGAACACATCTACGACGCCACGCGCGTGACGCCGATCGCGTCGGCGGTCCACTACGTGACCGAGAATGTCGTCTTTCCGGTGCACCTGCTGAAAGACCGGTTGACGAAGCTGGATACCGAGGACCGCGCACTGGACGAGCTGCGACCGGGCGAAGGCGCCGTGTTTGCGTCAGATGCAGGCAAGGTCGCCGTGTGCCGGGATCACTCCGGCAGATTTCATACGATGTCGGCCGTCTGCACGCATCTGGCGTGCGACGTGAAATGGAACACAGCGGAGCAGACGTGGGATTGCCCGTGTCACGGCTCGCGCTTCTCGGCTACGGGAAAGGTGGTCAACGGTCCGGCGGTCACGGATCTGAAGCCCGTGCCTATCTATGAGATTCAAGCCACGAAACGATAACGCCCAATTCCCAACGCCCAATTCCCAAGGCGAGGGCCGACCTGAAGGTCGGCCTCTACGGCGTTCGAATCGAAGAACACGAAGAACTAAGAGGGTCGGCAGGTCGAGGGTCACGGAGTTTTCGTCACCGGCACACGTCGCTTCAGTTCCTCGGACCAGTTCAGCACGACATTGATCTCGGCCGACGAGGTGCCTTGTCCCCCGGTCCCTTCGATCATCAGAAAGCGCTGTCCATCCGGAGACACGTCATACGCGAATCCGGTCAGCGGGAACTGGCTGCTCGCGTACTGGCCTTCGAATAGCGTTCGCGGTTTGCCCACCGAGAATGTCGGCTGTGTCGCGACGTCGACCGCCATCATCCGCGTTCCGCTTCGATAAAACAGCTCGCGCCCGTTGCGGTTCCACGCCGGCTCGGTGCCGCCATCCGTAGAGACCTGCCACTTGCCACCCATTGGTGGGAACGGCTGGACGAACACCTCCGGCCGGCCCGATTCGTCAGACACATACGCCAGCCAACGGCCATCGGGAGAAAACTTGACCGCCCCCTCCGTTGCTGGTGTCGTCAGAAACGGCTGTGCCTTCCGATCCGTCATTCGCAACGTCCAGATGTTCCTTCGCGTGTCAGCATTCACTTCCTGGAAGGCGAGAATCTGTCCGTCCGGAGAAAACGATCGCGGCAGCTGACCGATCCCGGCGATGGTCAGCGGCTCGGCCCCGCCGCCCCCATCGGCGAGCTGCCAGAAAATGTTTGCCTTTCCGGTCCGATCGGATCGAACGGCGATCCGCTTTCCGTCGGGCGACCACACTGGCGAGTCGTTGGTATCGCCCTCGAACGCGAGCCGCGTCAATGCACCCCGGCCAAAATCGTAGATCCAGGTTTGGGAGCCAACCTCCACCGCCACTTTTCGGCCGTCGGGAGAGATCTGGGGTGCATCGTACGAGCGGATGGGCGCGTCCAGCGGCTGCCGGGCGCCGTTGCGTGTTACCCAGACCATGCGTCGTTGATTGCTGGCCGTCATTCCGGTGACGTACGCGAGGGATCCAGTACGCGCAATGCTGAATTGTCCGAGCAACACATCCTCGACGACTGGAATCTCTCCCCCCGTCAACCGCAGGCCCACGGCATCGAACGGCGCCACGAACAGGTTTTGTGCCCGCCAGAAGATCAGATGTCCCGACGACACATATCGGGGGAACGCCGCGTTAGCCACCAGTACCCGTTCGGCTCCCGTATCAAGCGAGCGTGCGACGACGCTTCCATTGCCGTACGGGCCGGTTGCGATTGCGAAAAGAATGCCGCGGCCACCCGGAAGGAATTCCGGCGAAGAGAATCCCTGATTGTTTTCGCGGGTGAGCATGTGTGGGACGCCTCCGTCGCTCGCTACCTGGAGAAGAGGCCCGCCCGGCGTGTCTACGAAGAGAATCGTACCGGCGACATCCCAGGTGCCTCCCGTGAACCCCGTGGCATTGGCGATGGTCGCAACCGCTCCGCCGGCGGTAGGAACCTTTTTCAATTTCCCGTCGGCGAAGAACGCGATCCACTGACCGTCGGGAGAAAAGAACGGAAGGAGCGCGCCATCGGTCCCCGGAAACGCTCTCGGCTCGAGGTTGTCCATCGCGCGTACGAACAGCTGTTGCTTCCCGTCGCGAAGAGCGACGTAGGACAGCTGATCGCCGGCCGGTGACAGCGCAATGATTGGCTGGTTTTGCGAGATGGAAAGCGTGTCCCCTGGTGGCAGCGCAATGGCGAGCCGCGTCACCGCCGCCGGGGTCGACGCGGACACAGCGGGCGCGGCCGGCGTCCGATTCCACATCGCGGCCCCGGCGAGCGCTGCACCCATCAGCAACACAACAACTGTGATGAAGATAGGTCGCCGACCGGATGTCGCCTTGGAGCTGACATTCGCGGTTTGTGATGGAACAACCGCGGCATCGTTGTCGGCAATCCATTTCAATTCCGCCGCAACGTCGCGCGCGGCCTGCCATCGGTCGTCGGGATCCTTTGCGAGGCATCGTCTGATGATGCGGTCCAGGGCTGGCGGGGTCATCGGCTGCAGCGAGGACGGCGGCGGCGGCTCGCGGTCGAGGATCGCGGCAATGACACTCGCTTGGCTCTGGCCGTCGAAGGCCTTTTTTCCGGTGACCATTTCGTACACGACGGCGCCGAACGCAAAGATGTCGGCACGGGCATCAACGTCCTTACCCTCTAGCTGCTCCGGAGCCATGTAGTGGAGCGTTCCGAGGATGACTCCCTGCGCCGTGCTCGCGCCCACCCTCGTTTGAAGCGCGGACAACGCCGTATCCGGCGTCGCGTGCTTCAGCTTTGCGAGGCCGAAGTCGAGGAGTTTTGCGTCAGGGATGCTCGAAGGTCCGCCCGTGCGTACGAGCATGATGTTCGCCGGCTTCAGATCCCTATGTGTGACGCCCTGCCGATGCGCCCTGTCCAGTGCGTCAGCGACTTGAACTCCCAATTGCAGCGCTTGCCGCAGGGGCAGTGGACCTCTGGCGAGCCGCCCGGCGAGCGTTTCACCTTCGAGGTACTCCATCACGAGATAGTTGGTGTTGCCTTCTCGGCCGACGTCGTGGAGAACGCAGATGTGCGGATGATTCAGATTCGCGACGGTATGCGCTTCCCGCTCGAACCGTTCGCGCACGTCGGGTTGATCGGCGAGATGAGCGGGCAGCACTTTAATTGCGACAATACGGTTCAGCCGCGTGTCGCGGGCCCGATAGACTTCGCCCATTCCACCCGCCCCGATGGCGGACAGCACTTCGTACGGACCGAGGCGTTGGCCGGGAAGGATGGGCATTGGATGGGTGACTGGTTGAAAGCGCGCCGAGTATAACAGTGAAGATCGGAAGCCGCGTGATCAGGTTGCGGCTACTCGCCCCCGCCCGGACACGCTCTAAGTTGAGAATTACAGACGCTCGACGGCGAGCGCGACTCCGTTGCCGCCGCCCAGGCACAGTGTCGCGATGCCGCGTTTGAGATTCCGCTGCTCGAGGGCGTAGAGAAGTGTCGTGAGCACCCGCGCGCCGCTCGCGCCGATCGGATGGCCCAGCGCGACGGCGCCACCGTTCACGTTCACCTTGCTCGAATCGACGCCCAGCTCGCGCAGCACAGCGACGGCCTGGACGGCGAACGCCTCGTTCAGTTCGATCAGATCGACATCCTCGAGGGCCCACCCGACCTTCTTCACCAGCCGCCGCACCGCCTCGACCGGCGTCATCAACACGTACTTCGGTGCCAGCCCGCTCGTCGCCTGGCCAACGATACGGGCCATCGGTTTCACATTCAGGTGCGTTGCGCGCTCCGCCGACATCACGACAAGCGCTGCTGCGCCATCGTTGACAGGCGGGGCATTGCCAGCGGTTACGCTGCCGTCCTTCTTGAACGCCGGCTTCAACGCGCCAAGCGTCTCCATGCTCGTATCTGCGCGCACGGACTCATCGCGATCAATCACGATCGGCGCGCCCCTCTTCTGCGGGACGGTCACGGGCAGCATCTCCGCCTTGAAGCGTCCCTCGGCGGTGGCTGCCGCCGCACGTCGATGACTCTCCACCGCGTAGCGGTCCTGGCACTCGCGGTCGATGTGATACTCACTCGCGACGACCTCGCCCGCGTTGCCCATGTGGCTATCCTCGAACGAGCACCAGAGTCCGTCGCTGATCATCGAGTCGATCACCTGGCCGTGTCCCATGCGCAGCCCTTCACGTGCGCGATCGAGCAGGTACGGGCAGTTGCTCATCGACTCCATTCCGCCCGCGATCACGATCTCCGTGTCCCCGACCGCGATTGACTGGGCGGCGAGCATCACCGCCTTGAGTCCGGACCCGCATACCTTGTTGATCGTCAGCGCGGCGACGTCATTCGACAGTCCGGCGCGGAGCGCGGCCTGGCGCGCCGGCGCCTGGCCCAGCCCGGCGGAGACGACGTTGCCCATGATGCATTCCTCGACCGTCGCCGGGTCGATGCCGGCGCGCCGAACGGCCTCCGCGACGACCATGGCCCCAAGTGCCGTCGCTTTGAAGTCTTTCAACCCGCCAAGGAACCTGCCGGTGGGGGTTCGGACCGCCGAGACAATGACCGATTCCTGCATGGATCGATTGTAGATCCGCGGCTGTTAACCTCTTGGCTTCTGGCACGTTGTATCGTCAGCGGGCCGCCGGCTCGACCTTGGAGGTATCGATGGAGAGGTTTGATTGGGGACTACTGATACCGCTTGGCGGGATGGTCATGACCGGGTGGGTGTTCTACGCGTTCGTCGACGCCTTTCGACAGTGGTACAAGCACCGCGTGATGGGGCAGTTTCAGGCGAAACTCCTCGATCGGATTACCAGCGTCAACGAGCTCGGCGCGTTCTTGAGTACGGAAGCGGGCTCTCGTTTCATGGAATCGATGACGAGTGAGGCGGCCGGGCCGCACCTCCGGATTCTTCGCGCCACGCAATCCGGGGTTGTGCTGAGCGTGCTCGGACTAGCCCTCTTCATCTGGAACTGGTTGTCCCCGACGATTTCGGGCGATGCCGCCAACGCATTTTACGCAGTGGCGACAATCGTTCTCGCGCTCGGTATCGGGTTCATCCTTTCCGCCACGTTGTCGTATCGCCTTTCGAAGCAGATGGGATTGCTCGACACGGATCGCCGGCAGGTAAGCGATCGGCCACTGCCGACCGTGTAATCGTGACCCGGCTCGATGAAGCGGCGTTCACGTCGTTTCACAGCAATACGTCACGCGCCCTGTGGGCCTTCGTGTACCGCGTGATCCGCAGCGCGAGCGATGCCGATGACATCGCGCAGGAAGCCTTTCTGCGGCTCTTGAGAGCCGAACTCGACACATCGGACGAAGAAGCGTCGCGGCGCTACCTGTATCGCGTGGCCAGCAATCTCATCGTCGACCGCTGGAGACGGCAAAAGCGTGAAAGCGGAGAAGAACTGACAATGGAGCCCAGCACCTCCGATCAGCAATTTCAAGACGAGGCTGATGTCGCTCGGATCTTTTCGGAGCTGACTGAACGCGACCGCGCACTCCTGTGGCTTGCCTACGTGGAAGGGGAGTCGCACGAGGAGATGGCGTCATCGCTCGGGGTCGGACGTCGCAGCATCAAGGTGATGCTGTTTCGCGCGCGGCACAGGCTGCGCGAGCTGCTCATCGCCCGCGGAATGCTGGTGAAATCATGACGGACTGGTTTACCTCACAGGGCTTGCGGCCCAGGGATCTCGGCGACGACGAAGAGCGTGCGATCGCGGCATTCATGTTCCGCGTCGCCTCGCTGCCTATTCCGGGAGTCGGGACTCGGGATTCGGGATTCGCCGAAAACCGAATCCCGAATCCCGAAGCCCGAATCCCGAGCGCGCAGGATCCCGCGCGGCTCTGGTGGAAGGCCCAGTTACTGAAAAAGTGGGAGGCAGAACGCCGCGCGCAGCTGCCGCTCGACGTGATGCATCCGATCGAAATCGCGGGTGGGCTCGTCGCCGCCGGCCTGATGCTGTACTGGTCCCTGCCGTATCTGTTCTAGCGAATTCCTATTCAAGGACGCTATCGAACCGTGTCACGTGACGCTGGTCAGGCGGTAGAGGAGGTTGAGATTATTCTGCTGTCTGGTCGACCGCGACATCGACGGCGCGCACGGTTCCGCGCCCCAGAAGCGCGTTGAGCCGGGAACGGATCAGAGTCTCTGACCGCTCCACCTCGCGCCGCCACGCCGGATCCTTCACGCGCACACACAGCACACTCCTATTCAGCGAGACCGTCGTCCCGCGGTCCATCGCGGCGCCGACGGCCGCACGCCACGCGAACGCGATCTTCTCGTCGTTGAGGGGCGCCTTGCGAAGGATCTCGGCCAGGGCTTCCGGCATGAATCGATGAACCTGAATCACGACGTGCAAATACTACAAGTAAACTGTCTTAACCACGAAGGTCACGAAAATGCCGCGGACCTAAAAGGTCCGCGCCGCTCAATCTCAAAGCTCACGAAAACCTGCAAAGGGAATTCATGCTCATGGAGCGGATCATTCTGGCGTCGGCATCGCCGCGGCGTGCGGAGTTGCTCCGTGCAGCCGGCATCGAATTCGACGTCATGCCGGCGAGCACGGACGAGACAGTTCATCCAGGCGAAACGCCCGAGGCCTACGTGCAGCGAGTCGCGGAGGCCAAAGCGACCGCGGTGCGGCAACGCGCGAACGGCCGGCCGGTGCTGGCGGCGGACACCGTCGTTGTCGTCAACAAGGCGATTCTCGGCAAGCCGGTCGATCGGGACGACGCCAAACGGATGCTGCGGATGCTTTCGGGTCGCGGGCATCAAGTGCTCACCAGTGTCACTCTACTGAGCGGCGCGGACCCTCTTGGCTCGCCGAAGCCGCCCTGCGGCGAAGGCGGCTTGGGTCCGCGAGGCGGGTCTGGCAAGGCCCGCCCCGCACTGACGAGAGTCGAAACGACGACCGTCGAATTCGTGCCTCTAACCGCGGACGAAATCGATTGGTACGTCGCCACGGGGGAGCCGGATGACAAGGCGGGTGCGTACGCCATCCAAGGATACGCCTCCCGCTTCATCACCCGGATCGACGGGTCCTACTCGAACGTTGTCGGCCTTCCCGTCGCACTCGTCTACGAGATGCTGAACAGCCTCGAGCGTTAGGACGCCCGGAATTTGTCCGGGAACTGCTTCACGATCCCATCGCTCAGCGCATCCGACATCATCAGGATGTGATCGTATACGGCGTCAAACGCCCGCACGTCACCTTCCCAATCATGTTTCAGCCGCGCGACGACTTCGCTGGTCGTCGTGGACAGGTGCATCTTCATCATGTCAACCAGCGTGTTCTTCGGCCAGTTTGGGTTCGCCTTGCTCAGGAACGTGGCGATGTCCATCGCGTTCTGCTGCCACCGGGTGTCGGCCTGCTGCTGGGCGGTCTTGTCGCCCGCTTTCGCTGCCTTGATCAGATCGACCGCGATCGAGATGTGGTCCTTGAGCAGTGACGTCAACTGCTGACCCGCAGCGCTGCCGTAGTACTGAGCCACGGCTCTTCCGATGTCTTCCTGGTTCCTTATGAGGCGATTGGCGGCCGCCATCGCATCAGGTTTGTCGTCAACGGCCGCGACGATATAGTCGCGCGTCCATACGACGTGGTCGGTCCACAGTTTGCGCATTGCCGTCCGCAACTCTGCAGCCGGCGAGTGCGCGGCGTTTGTGACAGCCGGTTTCGGGTGATCAGCTCGCTGACCAGCAGATGCCGCGGCGATAGGCCACGTGGCGCACAACGCGACGAATGCCATCAGTCTTAGGGCTTTCATAACACTGCCTCCATTTCCACGAAGAATGTGCAACCCGGATGCCTTCGCTTGAATGGAGTCGCGAACGCGCCAGAGGTGACGGACGTCGGACGTGTCACCTTTTCTCGGCTCGCGAGTCTAATGGGGAGGAACCTGAATGCACGTAGTGAGCGGGGCGGTCCTCGATCGATGGACGGCCCTGACGGATGAGCAGATCGTGGCGCGAGTCGTCGGCGGCCAGACGGCGCTCTTCGAGGTGCTGATGCGGCGTCACAACGAACGCATCTACCGCGCCGCGCGCTCGATCATCCGCGACGAGGTCGAAGCCGAAGACGTCATGCAGCAGGCGTACGTCAACGCGTACGCGCACTTGCGGCAATTCGACGGACGCGCCAAATTCTCGACGTGGCTCACGAGGATTGCCATTCACGAGGCGCTCGGTCGCGCCCGCAAGCGTGGCCGGTACGAATCAGTCGATTTCAACCAGGAGGACAGTCCTGTCGTGCGCCCTCAGAACACCTCGCCCGACCCGGAACACGAGGCCTTCGCGGGTGAATTGCGTGCCTTGCTCGAGTCCGCCATCGACACTCTCCCAGATGGCCTCCGCGAAGTCTTCATGCTGCGAGAAGTCGACGGCCAGAGCACGGCCGACACGGCGGCATGTCTCTCGGTTAGCGAGGACGTGGTGAAGACACGGCTGTCGCGGGCGCGCGCCTCTCTTCGCCGCGAGCTTGCCGCGCGAACCGGCATGCTCGCTGCTGAGGCGTTCCGCTTCCCGCAGCCGCGCTGCGACCGGGTCGTCGCCGCCGTTTTCGCCAGGATCGGCTGAGATTCCCGCGGATCTCGCGGACCCAAGCCGCCTTCGCCGCAGGCGGCTTCGGCGAGCCAAGAGGGTCCGCGCCGCAACCGTCTTTGCAGGTTGACCCACCTTGACGGGCGGGCTATTCTGGACGCGTCTCCATTTCTGGGAAGTCCTTACCTATGAGTCAGAAAGCCGCAAAGATTGGCCTGACGTGCGTCGTCCTCGTGCTGGCGTTCGGTGGACTGTTGTACTCCACGCTCAGCGAGGGCACCGAATACTACAAACACGTGGACGAGGTGATGGCGAACCCGGACGCCTGGTATGGCAAGAACCTCCAGCTTCACGGCTTCGTCCAGGGAGAGCCCGCGCGCAAGCGTGACTCCCTCGAGTATCGCTTCGATGTGCAGAACAAAGGCACCGTTGTTCGCGCGTACTACACGGGCATCGTTCCAGACACGTTCAAGGCGGACTCGGAAGTCGTGCTGAAGGGCCGGCTGTCGGCCGACGGCACCTTCCAGGTTGAGAAAGACGGCGTGATGGCAAAGTGCCCCTCGAAGTACGACCCGGCCAAGCTCCCACCGACAGGCGCGTCGGGCACGACCCCGGCGGCAACGTCGGGTACCAGGTAATGGCCTCACTGGGTTCGTACCTCCTTCTCACGGCATTTGTCATCTGCGCGTACGCCGCGGCGATTTCGATCGCCGGCGCGCGGCGCCGCTCGCGGCGCCTGATCGAAAGCGGCATCGGCGCGTTCTACCTGTTATCCGCCGTCATGATCTGCGCGTCCGCGGTGATGATCTACTCGTTCGTCACCAACGACTATTCAATCAAGTACGTCCAGCACTATTCGGATTCGGTCCAGCCCCTCTTCTACAAGATCACGTCGTACTGGGGCGGGCTCGACGGCTCGATCATGTTCTGGGTCTTCATGCTGTCGATGTTTGGCAGCACAGCCGTCTATGTGAATCGGGAGCGGCACAGGGAATTGATTCCCTACGTCGTCGCCATCATCTCGATGGTCGAGATGTTCTTCCTGTTCCTGATGGTGATCCACAACAACCCGTTCGATACCTTCATCACGTCGGCGCCGGCCGACGGCCGCGGCCTCAACCCGTTGCTGCAGAACTTCTACATGGCGATCCATCCGCCGACGATGTATCTCGGCTTCGTCGGGCTGACGATCCCATATGCCTTCGGCATGGCGGCGTTGATTACCGGTCACCTCGATGATTCGTGGCTCCGCGCGGTCCGCCGCTGGACGATGATCTCGTGGTTCTGCCTGTCATTCGGCCTCTGCCTCGGGATGATCTGGGCGTACGAAGAGCTTGGATGGGGCGGGTACTGGGGCTGGGATCCGGTCGAGAACGCGGGTCTGCTGCCGTGGTTCACGGCGACCGCTTTTCTTCACTCGGTGATGGTCCAGGAAAAGCGCGGCATGCTGCGCGTCTGGAATGTCTCGCTGGTGATCATCACGTTCTTCCTGACCATTTTCGGCACGTTCATGACGCGGTCTGGCATCGTGCAGTCAGTGCACGCATTCGGTGAAGACATCGCGCTGGCCCGGATGTTCACCGCCTTCATGGTCACGATCGTCGTGGTGAGCTTCGGATTCGTGTTGTATCGGCTGCCTCTGCTGCGCTCCCGGAACGAGCTCGATTCGTGGGTCTCGCGCGAAGCCGCCTTCCTCATCAACAACTGGATCCTCCTCTTCGCGGCCGTGTTTGTCCTCTTCGCGACGATGTTCCCGACGCTGAGCGAAGCGATTACGGGTCAGCGGCTGACGGTAGGACCGCCGTTCTTCAATAAGTGGATGCTGCCGATTGGCCTCATGCTCCTGTTCCTGACTGGCTACGGCCCGCTGACAGCGTGGCGGAAGTCGACGCTGATCAATCTCAGGGATTCCTTCCTGATTCCCGGTGGGTGTGCGCTCGTCGTCGGCGTCACGGTTGTTGCGCTCGGCGTGCGCGTGTGGGCCTCAGGGCTGTGCTTTGCATTCAGCGCGTTCGTCGTCGGCACGATCGCGCAGGAGTTCTGGCGCGGCGCCCGTGTGCGGCAGGGCGCCACGGGGACGGACATCCTGACGGCTGCCATCGGACTCGTCGCACGGAACAAGCGGCGATACGGTGGCTACATCATCCATGTCGGCGTTGTGCTGATCTTCCTGGGCTTTGCAGGCAGTGGCTTCCAGAAGGAAGAGCAGGTGTCGCTCAAGCCGGGACAGCAGGTCCAGGTGGGCGACTTTACGGTGCTCCTCAACGGCGTGAAGGTCACCGACGACGGCCAGAAGCAGATGATCACGGCGGACACCACCGTGTTTCGCGACGGCAAGGAACTGACCCGGATGTACCCCGCGCGGTGGTTCTACCGGAAGCATGAAGAGGAGCCGACGACCGAGGTGGCCATTCGTCGCGGCTTTGCCGAAGATCTGTATCTCGTGATGCCTGCGTTCAGCGTCGAAGATCAGAGCGCGAGCATGGGCATCATCGTCAACCCGCTGGTCAACTGGGTCTGGGCGGGCTTCGGCGTGCTGGCTATCGGCACGGGCATCGCGCTATTGCCCGAAACCGTCTTCTCATTCGCGCTCGCTTCGATGCCCGCCGGCGCGGCGACCACAACGATGCTGCTGCTCTCGCTGCTCCTGTGGCCCTCGACGCTGCTCGCCCAGGGGAAGAATGTCCAGGTGACGGAGCGAAGCGCCCTGCATCGCCAGCTCGAAAACGAGATCATCTGCACCTGCGGTTGCCGGCATCCGGTCGGCTCCTGCGGCATGCTGAACTGCCCGGGGCACGCCAGCCAGACAGCCAAGCTTCAACAGTTCCTCGCCGAGGGAAAGGATCACGACGCCGTGTTAGCCGCCTTTGTGCAGGACTTTGGTGGCCAGGACGTGCTCACCGCGCCAATCGACAAGGGATTCAACCGCCTCGCGTGGCTGTTTCCATACCTCGTGGCGTTGGCGGGGCTGATTGGCGTCGTCGTGACGGCTCGCCGCTGGTCATCGCGGCCTTCGCTTGCCGCAGCGGGCGATGCGGCGCTCGATCCCACTCTCAATGCACGCCTGGACGATGAGCTCCGCAACCTCGACTGAACCCCAGCCGCTTCAGCCCTGGCAGTTCTTCACGCTCGCCGGTCTCATGGGCGCCACGATTGTCGTCTTCCTCTCGGAAGGCCAGAGCCCCGCGGCCATCATTGTTCTCAGCTGCGTGATTTTCGGTGCGGCAGCTGTCGGCGTCGCCGCATGGCGGACGTGCTCGCCGCTGGCGGGGGAGGACGCCCCTGCGGGCCCCCAAATCTTCGGTGGGCGCACCCGTGCCGCGCTCGAACGCGAGAAGTCGCTGGTGCTGCGTTCGATCAAAGATCTCGAGTTCGACCACGCGATGGGGAAGGTGTCGGACAAGGATTTCGTGGAGATGGACGCGAGGCTGCGCGGGCGCGCCGCGGGCCTGCTGCGGCAGCTCGATGCGGGCAGCGGATACCGCGAGGCGATCCAGATGGAGCTCGACAAGCGGCTCCGGAAACGATCGCCTGCGGCACGGACCTCCTCAGCGCCCGCGGCGGGGGCCTTATTAGGTCCGCGAGAGGATCCGGCAACACCGCGGATCTCCCCAGGTCCGCTAAAGGAACCCAAACCGGATCCTGCGGTGCGGACCTTCTCAGGTCCGCCAGAGACGGCCCAATCGGAACAATCCCGCGGACCCGAGCCGCCTTCGCCAGGGGGCGGCTTCGGCGAGCCAAGAGGGTCCGCGCCGCCTGAACAGAAACTGACGACGAAGATCTGCTTGTCGTGCTGCACCGTCAACGATGCCGACGCGCGGTTCTGCAAGGGTTGCGGATATCAGATGGGGGATTGGTGAGAGGAGCTTTGACGAGGTTTGGCGGACTGGCTTTGGTGCTCGGGGTCGCGAGCACCGTAGGCGCACAAGTTCAGATGCCGGACCCCTCGCTGATCAACGGCAAGGCGATACCTGCCGGGGACCTGCAGACCGGGACGATCACAGTTCGCGTGGTCCGTGAATCCATCGGCAACAACATCATCGGCCAGAAGGTCTCGATGACGGTTGGCGATACGACGAGGACTGCGGTCACTGACGAGCAGGGACGTGCCGAGTTCAAAGGTCTGCCCGCAGGCGCAAACGGGCGCGCTGAGGCTGTCGTCAACGGGGAGAAGCTGGCTTCCGATCCGTTTGTCGTCCCGACCTCCGGAGGCCTTCGCCTGATCCTGGTGGCGGACCTTGCGAAAGCAGCCGAGCGGCGCACAAAGGAAGAGACGCAAGCCGCCGCCGCCCCGCCGGTGCGTGGAGCGGTGATCCTCGGCGGCAATAGCCGCATCGTCATCGAATATCCCGACGACCTGATGCGGGTCTACTACATGCTGGAGATCGTCAACAACGCCCGGGCGCGAGTTGATATCGGTGGGCCGCTCATCATCGATCTTCCGGCGGAGGCGGCCGGCGCGTTCACACTCGAGGGATCGTCACCTCAGGCCATCGTCGGCGGGGCACGGATCACGGTGACCGGTCCTTTTGCATCCGGCATAACGCCCGTCCAGGTCGGATTTCAAATGCCTTTCAGCAGCGCCACGCTGACCATGACGCAGAAGTGGCCCGTGCCGATCGAGCAGGTGACCGTCGCTTCACAAAAGCTCGGGACCCTGGCGATGTCGTCGCCGCAGTTCACGACCGTTGGCGACGTCAAGTCCGAGGACGGCACCAGTTTCATCCTGGCAAACGGCGCTGCCATGCCAGCGGGCGGCACGCTGACGATGCAGATCTCCGGGCTGCCGGTCCACAGCTCGACGCCCAGGAACGTCGCGCTCGGCCTCGCGGCGACCATCGGCCTGCTTGGGCTCTGGCTTGCGCGGCCCGGCGGGTCGGGATCGCGCGAGTCGCGGTCGAAGCTGATGTCGCGCCGTGACACGCTGCTCGGCGAGTTGGCGCGCATCGAGGAGCGCATTCGCAGCGGTGACGAATCGGCGAAGGACGTGGCGCGCAGGCAACGGCTCGTCGCGGAGCTGGAACAGATCTACGGAGAGCTTGACGAGGCGAGTCCGCGGGGAGGCGGTGAGGGCCTTGCCGCCTAGGTGATCATCGACTTCGACCAGGTAACGGCCGCCGACGTCTCGCGTCATTTCGGCCGGCGACGCGCCCTTTCACGCATCTCCTTCCGCGCGGGCAGCGGCACGATCCTCGGGCTGCTCGGCCCAAACGGGGCAGGCAAGTCGACAATGATCGCGCTTCTCGCGACGCTGATGCGTCCGAGCGAGGGTGACATCAGGTATGGCCCCCACACATCGAAGCCCACCGGGGCGTCGCTTCGCCGGACGATCGGCATCCTTGGCCACGATCTGTTCCTCTATCCCGAACTGACGGCACACGAAAATCTCACCTTTTTTGCCGGTCTGTATGGTGCGGCGAACGCGCGGGCGGCTGCTTCGGCTGCACTCGAGCAGGCAGGTCTCTCGGACCGTGCGGACGACCCGATCGCGAGTTTCTCGAGGGGGATGCGGCAACGCGTAGCGCTGGAGCGTGCGCTGATTCATCGACCCCGGCTCGTGCTGCTCGATGAACCGTTCACCGGGCTCGACGACGCGTCGGCTGCGGCGCTGGTGGGCAGGCTCCGCGGATTGCGCGCCGAGGGCGCCATTGTCGTCCTCGCAACCCACGACCTCGACCTGGCAGACGGCCTTCTCGACAGCGCCTTATTCCTGCGCGACGGACGGATGGTCGACACGGTCGCTCGTCCGGATGCGCTTCGATCGACCTATCGCACCGTCATGGGCCGCACCGGAGTCTCGTGACATTTGGCCGGACCGCGTGGCTCGTGCTGCGGA
>Ga0208185_1000221_pt1 | contig 34139 bp, 22 predicted proteins | sample EasRivMeERMLT700_FD_187532 | JGI IMG/M metagenome (GOLD analysis project Ga0208185, IMG submission 187532) | Soil microbial communities from meander-bound floodplain in the East River, Colorado, USA - East River MetaG ERMLT700 (SPAdes) (version 2) | ecosystem: Environmental > Terrestrial > Soil... | reverse complement strand
ACACACGGGAAGCATCGACCGAGAGGACACCTTCAAGGGCCCGTACTAGGCTAGGTATTGTGCTAGCCCTATTTGCGACCTACCTGCTGGCGCACTTCATTGTCTATATCCCTCTGCGACGCGCGTTGCGGTCGGAGAAGAGAATCTTTTTGTATCACTTCATTCCCGCGACGGTCATCGCGATCGTGGGGTTGGCCCTATTGCTCAGGCAGCCGGGGGGTGCAGGCAGCGCGCTGGCGCCGCTGATCCTCGGCCTGAGCATTCACGGCATTTACAGCCTGTCGTTTCTCGAGCTCTGGTCCCTCGCCCAGGGCGGCTATTCGCTCTCCGTGATTCGAAGCGTCGCAGACGCCGATGCACGCGGAACCGAACCCGATTTTTCATACCTGTACCAGATTGGTGAGACCAAGCTGCGTGAGCGGATTGCCGCCTTGCAACGACTCGGCTTGGTGAGGCGGGAACACGGTCGCGTTTCCCTTACAAACTGGGGACGCGCAGTTGCAGACATCCTTTTCGGCCTGCGGCTGTGGATCGGTTCCGCCAGCGATGGCAGCAAATTGGCGTGACTCACTGGCTGCTTCAGTCGATGGGTGCGTTTGTCGCAACGCTCGTCCTGCATGCAGCGGCGGTGAGGCTGCCTGGGCGGGTCGATTCTGTTCGCCGCTTTCTCCTGGTCGGCGTGCCGGCGGGGGTTCTGCTGAGCGCGGCGGTCTTTTCGACCCATGGCCATAGCGTGGAAGCCTATGCGGCAATAGGCCTCTACGCATTTCTCTGCGAGCTCTACATCTTTTGCTTCACGCTCGCCATCAGCAGCGTTTCAGTGATGATGTTGATCACGCTGCGGGAGGGGCGGCTCGATGAAGGAAGATTCAGCGCGGTGCACGAACCCGGGCAGATGGTCGATCTCAGAATCTCCCGGCTCATCCGCACGGCCTTCCTTGAGCACGAACAAGGGCGCCTGAGGTTGACCGAGAAAGGCGTCAGGCTGGACCGGGCTTTTGCTGCCCTGAGACGTTTTTTCGGCCACGAAACTGGATAGCCGCGAGCAGAAGAGCGATCAGCATTGCCGATATCGACGCGGCGAAGAAAGCCGCGAGATACCTTGGCCGATACTCGAAGACGACCGTATTCGGACCCCGGTCGACGACGACGCCCCTCGCGAAACCATCCACGCGAAGTACGCTGGCCTCGCGCCCATTAACCATTGCCCGCCAGCCGCTATAGAAGGCGTCGGACAGCACGAGGACGCCGCTTTCCGGGGAAACCACCTCGACCAGCAGCCGGCTGGCGGAAGCGGCACGCACGCTGGCGGCCGCGAATTGGCCTTGGCGCCGGTCGCTGATTTCCTCCGGCAAGACATTTCTCGGGTCCTCGACGATGACGACTTTGCGGGCGTCAAAACTCGTCTCGAACACTTTGTCGAACGCATCCTTGCTTGACGAAACCTTGCGCGCGGCAGTGACAACAAAGGCGCGCGGCAGGACAGCCGCGTCCTCGAAAATCCTCACCTTGCTGTCGCGGTAGATTTCTCGAATTCCGGGAATTTGTTCCGGTGGGAACTCCTTGTTGGCGAATTCGACGAGAAACCGGACGTTGGCCAGGTTGTAATACTTTCGGCGTTCGGCAAAGTCGCTCCAGGTCGGGTACATGCCCTCGCGCTCGGCAACGCCCGGCCATGCATTTGGCGTCGTGTAGTTCAGTTGCTTCGACGAAAGCAGCTTGAATATGTACTGCGCGGTCGTCGCAACCTGTACCGGGTTCAGGCTGCAGACCAGCGCGATGCCGAAGGCGTTGGCTACGTTCGGAATCATCGTTCCTTGTGATGCGAGCACCCGGCCGTGGACCGAAAAATCTCCAACCGCCGACTGAAGAAACCGGAGGTAAGCCGGCGGCTCGGTGTAAGGATCAATGCTTTTCAATAGCTTCTGATCTGCCAGCCACAGGATGGCGACCAGCACCAATCCGGAGCCGCAGAGCGCAGCTATGCCGGCTCGACATCGCCTCTCCGCGATCAACCAAGCGCCGCTCAGCACGAGCGCAAGGACAACAAGACGGCGTCCCTCATCGGAAAGGTCCAGACCGTAGCGCACAAGGAACAGGAATTCCCCCGAAGCCGCAATCAGTATTCCCCATTGCGCTGGTTCGGTTCGCCCCTGTCTCCTGCCCGTCCAAGCGATGGCACAAACGAACAGAAGGGTAATGAGAGGCGGCGCAAGTCCCAGCAACAGAGACCAATTGAGATAGGTCCGATCGGCTGATGCTTCAAAAGCCGGTGCAAGCAACGCCAGCGAACCGAGCACAATGGCTGCGACAAGAGAAAGCGCGACGAGGAAGTCGCGTACGGAACTGCGCGACGCCGACGCGAATCCAGCCGCACAAACCATCGCAATGCCCAACGAAAGCGTGGGCGCGATATAGCGAGGAAAATTGATGCGATTGAAAATCGGCCCGTGCCAGATGCCGATGTCCAAGGTGCCAAGCACTACGATCAATACGCTGGCCAGAACGACAAGCATGAATGCATCAAATGCCGGAGCGAGTACCGGTGCGGCACGCGGATCGTCGCGCTTCGAAGTCACGCGAAGCACCAGGCTAAGCGCGAAAAGAAATGCGCCGGCTCCCCCCAGCAAGACGGGGAAAGCTTCCCAGTTCAGTTTGTCGGGGAAAAGTCCGGCATTCCAGGGAGACATGAGCTGGCCAGGCAAGAACGGGAACATCGGCAAGGCGAGATTCATCGCGGCCGTCCCTCCTCCGCCGTAGGCACCTTCACTATGCAGCGTATACCCGTGCCGGATGGCTTGGCTGAACAACGCTAGCTGGGGAGCCGCAATGACAAGCCCCAGAACGACGGCGGCGATCATTGCTGCGCCGGCTTCCGCATTGCGCCTATACAGTCGCCATGACCTCATCGCAATGACGACCGCGGTTACCGCCACCGCGCAATGCGTGAGCGCGGCAATTTGCGGTTGCCCGGTAAGCCATTGCAAGCCGGAGCAAATGGACAAAACCGCGACTTTGTGGCCGAGCCGGATGTCGGCTCGGAACGCTCGATGTGCTGCCCAAAAGACCCAAGGGACCAGCACCGCGCCGTTCACGAAAGCTGGCACCGTATGGAGCCAGATCAGGAAGGGAGAAAATGCGTAAGCGACTCCGGCATACGTTCTCGCGATGCGGTCATCGACGATGTTCGCCGCAAGTAGGTACGCGCCAAGCCCTCCGAGGCTGATCTTTACGATGAGAAGCACATCCCAAGACGTTCGACCGAGGGCTATTTCGAGCCATTCGAATGGAAAAAAGAGCTGCGGCTGGTATTGGGCGGCAAGCGGTAGTCCCAGGGAGGCGAACGGGTTCCAGAGCGGCAAATCTCCGCTCAGCACGATCGATCGTGCAACCAATCTCCATGGCCAATCCACGTGGGGGAACGAGAAGTTGTCCAACGCGCTGGTAAAGCTCGGCCATCGGGGCGTGGAATCGAAGTAGATCCCGTACGGCAAAGCTTGCCAGCTCAGTCCCAGGGTAAGAGGCGCGCCGAATGCGAATGAGATAAGTCCTACTACAAAGACTATGCCGGCGTGCCGAGAAGTAAATCGGAGCACTTAAGAGGGCTATTGGGCTTTATGAAATTCAGCTTCTATTCGCCACTACAGCCATAACATCCTGCAATCAGAAGCACAACCTCCGCTAGCGTAATGGTCGCCTTCTTTCTTGCATACCTTTTTGTGCACTTTCTCGTTTACGCCGTGGCGCTTCGTCATTCCTTGAGGTTTCAATCCGAGAGGGCAGCTGAGAGTCCTTCGGCTTCTCGAAACCGGAATGGTTGACCTATCGTCCGGCCGACTGAGCTTAACCAAACGCGGTCGCAGGTTGCATGCTGTGCGCCCGCCTTAGCCATTTCTGCGGCCACGTTGTTCGATGAGGCGGATCAGCGGTGAGACAGCAGACGTATTACGAGGGAAGGGGAGCAGTACACCAAAGTCCCTAACGTGCAGGCGACATCGGGGATTGTCCACGGTGCCGGATATCCGATGATGACCGTTGCCAGGCTGCCAGTGGCAATGACGGAGCTGGCGTATGCAACATCCGAGTGTTCTTGCGCGGGCCGCGACGCGGCGAATAGCAAAAAAGTCAACAAGAACGCGAGCGCGCCAGGATGCCAAAGTACTGCATATTGCTCGCCGTCACGCAAACGTCGGTCTAGATCGACCATCTGTCTCTTCGCTATGTCGCCGAAGTCTTCGGAAATGTAGAGGTCCATTTCGGGGGGCAGGGCATGCAAACCGTACAGCCAAGCCACAAACCTGCCGGTAGCAAGCGGGCGATCAAGGAAAGTGGCAGCAAGGCAGTTCCCAAAGTGCTGATAGCAACGTTCGAACATCATCTCGCGGACGACGGCTTCGTATGCCGTGTAGCGAAGCTTGCTGTATCCGTCTGACGTTCCGCCCATAGCCGCCCATTCAGAAGTCCGCCCATGCTCGGTGAGATATTCGCCAGTCGCGCGAATGACGCTGACGTCGTCGATGCGGAGGCGATACCGTTCGGCGAATTCTCGGTTGAAGGCAAGGCCGGAATAGATGTTGTGCCAAAACGGGCGCGTCGCAATGTGCTGAGGCTGACGATATATTTTCGAATAACCGAGATAGTGGTAGGCACTCAAAACCGCCGGGCTCGCAAACGCTGCGAGCATTAGAAATCCCATCACCACGGCGGTTCGCGTTTGGCGGTGTCTATAACTAGAGAATGCCGCTAGCGCACAAACTATGCCAATTACGGCGATTTCCCAGATTGCTGTAATGCGAACATGCGTGGCGAACACGACAACGAGAAGCTGCAAAAACCAGAACAATCGATCAGGCCAACTAAGCGTTTGCCGCCGGCCGCCGATTGCCGCGATTACGCAATGCAAACAAGCTGGTAAAGAAACCAGCGCGAAGCAGCGAAGTGCTAGCAGAGAGGTCAATTGGTCGTTGTATCTGATCATTGGCTGAATCAGCCAAAGCACGACCAAAAACGCGGCAAGACAATACAGATACGCATGTCGCTTGAAGAACGCTAGACAAAACACGCTGCAGGAAGCCAGCAATATCAAGTAATAGGTGTCTATGAAATGGCCAGCGGACGGCCCAAAAATCGTGAAGGAGAGCCAAACAAAGTCCACAACGCCCTTATCATCGATGCCAAGCGATCGGTTATCTGACCGCTGCAATTGGTCCTCCGTGAAAGACATGATGCGTTGTGTCGCTGCATCAACGTCCGTGCGCTTTTTACGGGGATCAGGCTTGCCAAGCGGGCCATCGTAGAAGTAGGTGATGAACGTCCCAATAGCGGTGTAGCGCTCTTTGCTACCGAAGTACTTCGACGATACGACCGCTGGAATGGCGGCAGCGGTCCACCAGGGGATTAGCTCGTCCATTTGAAGTTGACGAGAACGCTCGACATTGGCGATGAACGCCAGCCCTACGAGGCAAAGACAACAAATGGTTTTGAATGCCTGTGTCGGCGTTCCCCACTTTCGTGGAGACTTTTCAATGTTGGGATTAAAGGAAGTTGAGGTTGGTTTGAGTATCAAAGGCAGAATCCCCTCCCCGGCGCCTTTTAATGCGACCGCTGTACCCCACGAAGATCAAAAACAATGAAACCATCCTCGCGCGACATGCTGTTCCGAATTGCCGCAATGGGTAGATCGGGATAGCGCCGACGAATTTCGCCGACACCAGGTTGGGGCATCGAGACCGCCAACATATCGATAAACCCAGGCTGTTCTGCGTTGGGGGCGCCCGTAGTCTGGGGCTCGGATACCGCTACATCGGCGGTGCCCGCGTTGACAACTCCGCCATGCTTCAACCGCGCAACGATTGAAATGACGTGTGGACCGGGTGCAATGGTTTGAGAAAGAGGAATTCTGGCGACAAACGTTCCAAATACGCAATTGTAAAGCGACTCTCCGACTGCTTCGCCGTCCAGGAGCAGCTCGAATTCTTCTATTTCCCGACGATTGTCGACGACGCGTCCTGACAACGCCACCACCGTCCCGCGTTGGGCGGAAATCAACTGATTTTGAGGGACGAGAGAAAGCTTTACGGGCTGCCAAAGCGGGAGCACATTGCGAGTCAGCCAATCGAATCGACACACGGGTCGCCGAGCCCAGGAATCAGTTCGTCGATCGGAGGGAAAATATAGCCAAAAGTCCGGATGCAAATATGGTTTTGGATCTCGGCGGGCGTCACGTTCGCTGAACAGCGCGACCATATCGGCGGTAAATGGAGCTTGTTGGCGCGCGAGGCGCGGCAGACTGGCATTGACGAACGCCGGCATTATTTCGAGGACCGATCCATGAGTAGCAAATGCGGCAGCTGCGCCGAGATAAGAAATTGCGAAGGATGTGCTTGCGCGTTGCCGCAATTCTCCGATCCAGGAAACTTCGATGCTGTAGCTGTTCCGTTGATTTTCAAGTTGTAACACCGCGTGTGATAAAAGTACGACACATGCCATCGTGATCACCATCGCGGAAACGCCAATCTTTCGCCCCGTTTTTGCGGTTACCGCGAGGTGCAGAAGAAGGGCCACAACATACCCTGTCACTAAAATGCACGGGAAAATCAGCAGGGGATGGAAGTGAGCAACATACTGATCGATCCACATCTGGAGAAATGCCAGTCCGCCTAAAACGCTTCCTGCAACCAACCCAGTTACCGCAACGGCGTACCGCGAGAAAACCGAAGGCGAACTGCCGGCCACAGCAGTCGACTTCGCGCGATGGATAAGCGTCTTTGCGCTTTTGAGCGCCGCAAGAATAAAGAATCCGGCTACCAGCAGGAGAGTCATCAAACCCAGCTTGGGCAGAACACTGAATTCGAAATGTGTGCCTAGCAAATCGAACATATGCGGCAGATTAGCCGCCGTTACCGCGCTCGCTGGCGGACGCAAGATGTGAAAGGATGAATAGAAGCTTTCTATTTCTGCCTGAGGTGGCAATTGCAGTAGATATGACATCCCTGGAATCTTGATCACGAAGCTGTAAAAGAAATCGGTGCGCCAGAATTCGATGCCCAGTGTCGCAAGCACGTGAAGCTGGCGGACTCCAAATACGGCAGCGTTGATGGCCAATATCAGTAACCCTATGGTCCACAGCCGTGCACCCTGGCTCGCGCGCTCGTGCGAAGCGAAAACCGCCCATGTAAGCAACCATGAAGCGCCAATCATCAGTAAATGCATCACCCAGAATTCATAGCCGATCCCGAAAGCGACAACGGCCACAGCAGTGACCGCTGCAACGATCCGCCAGGTCAAAACGGGACCAGCCTCAAAGAACAGCGCCACTATCCATACGGATCCGAAAACTCCGGTGATATGCCAGGCGCGGAGACCGTGCAATGCATAGTTGAATACGCCAGTGGTGCTCCCTAGCAAGATGAGACAGCAAAGCGCCGTCAGTCTGGATTGGGTAAGCCGCCTTACCGCTGAATAGGCGACCCAGAGTCCCAATGCGAAGACTCCGAGCACCGCCATCTGTCGACCTTCGAAGGTGCTTACACCAAGCCCGCGCAGCAAAAGCGCGACAAGCGATCCTAGATTCACGTTGTGCGTGTATAGAAAAGGGTGGTCTCTAAGGCTCGGAGAAGAAGCGTGGTTCTCCAAAAGACCGAACCGGATCCCAAACAGGTCGAAATTACGGACCTGGAGTTCTGAAATGAAGACCTCGCCGCAGTCGACATAGCACAACGTGAAATAACTGCTCGCGCGTAACGCTTGCCATAGAGTGATTACGAGAACAAAGGTGAGCGCCGCTAGATCCGCAGGAGAACGAAGAAATCGGCGAGTGCCAAAGATCATATGAATCTTATCGTTCGGGCCGATTTCCAAGCCTTGGTCAGGAAGCCGATTCAACGTAGGACACTGGACACGGCTCTCTAACAAAGTAAAGCCTGCACAACCCGTTGCCGTAGAGACGACCGAACCGACCGTACGATGGTCCGTACCACGGCATATCATTCCTAAAGTCGTCGGCCCGACGATAAAAAGTCGTGCGGTTCCAGTCGTCGTCGAACAGCTGCCGCATTTGTTGTTCCTGCCGAGCAAGCATGTCATCAAAGCGCTCGGAATCATTCACGACTATGACCTTGCTGTTGAGCGGTTGTGCCTGCCTGCCACGCGCTGCGATGAAAAATGCCGCAGAGTCGGTCGAACCTAAATGCATGGTACGAACTACATCGTTGAGCACTAAAAAATGAGCGACATTATTTGAAATTAGCGCGCTGACTAGGATGATGGAAGCGATTCCAACGGTATAGGCAGTTCGGTGTCCCTTCGCCCAGATATGGACGAGTCTTAGGCCGCTACCGATTGCGAGTACACAAAAAAGGGACACCGGCGAGTGATAGTAATAAGTCATGGCGCCGAAATCCTCGTTGGAGTGAGGACCGTTGTACCAATCAAGCCATGTGGCAAAGATACTTAACGAAACCAATCCCACGAAAACTATGGTGGTGAACTGCCAGATCGCTCTACTGCGGAATCGAACCGTTGCAACTAGCCCAATAGCGGCGAATACGAGAAGCATCGACGCGACCGTAAAGGCGAGCGAACCAGGATGGAACATTCCCACGTTTGCAAGAACGGAACGTACCAGCGTCGTGAACGACGACAAATGAAAATCTTCTGTCCATAAATATCCCAGCATTCGAAATAGCGGCTCATCCCCGGTCTGGCTATGAATGACCGCGATCGTTCGCGGTCCAGCGTTACCGAAGCGCTCGTATAACATCGGTAAGAGTGTCTTGACAGAGACCGCGTAGATCGCAAACACCGCCGCAATCATGAGAAAAATGTGCGATACCGGCCGAAATTGCCGAGTCAGAATAAGGGCGGCGGCGACAACGAAGGGCATCCACAACAATAGTTCGTCGGTGAACAACCCCATCAGCAGCAAAAGTGATAACCCCGGCAACGTCGCACGGCCACCGTTAAACACGTATTTGGTGGCAATAAATAGGCTTAAGGACAAACACACAAGCGAGAGAGCCTTAGCAGGGCGGATATAGGCGAAACAAAGCGAAAGGAACCCGGGGGTGGAAAGCAGCAACGCGACGAGCAACAAGGCCTCTAGGACGCTAAAGGACCACAGTCGCAATGTGAAAAATACGGTCGTGGGCACAAGAAGTACGAATAGAAGAAGAGTTACGCTTAATGTGGGATGGAACATTGCCAGCCTGGCGATAGAGGGCCGGGACCATGCATCAATGATTTCAAAAAGATCACTCACCATTCGCAATCGGTGGGGGTTTAAATCGAAAAGCTGCCAATCAAATATCAACCGCAGTGGAAACCTGTGATCGACAACTTTGTCGCCAATGGCCAGGAGTTCGGGATGAAGCCATGACCTCGAAACGTCCGACCAAAAGTACGAGATGACCGCGATCGTTGTGACTAGAACGAATGCGCCTATGTAGTTCAGAACATTCGTCATCATCTCGGGTGAAAATTGGTACCTGTCACTCAACATGGTAAGAGACAACTGCGATTAAAGCTGCGCGGGTCGTGATCGGGTCGGGGCTGCTGATGTTTTTGAGGTCAAGCGACTTTTTTAGTGCCACATCCTAGGGCGTCCCTTCGCCGAGACAATTGCCAACACTCGTCGATTCAACGTCGCGAAAAGCATTGCCGCGCCGATAAGCACGTCTACCAAGAGAACATAAAACAATTCGACCACACGTAGCTCGACGGCCGCGGCGGACATTACTGGCAAAGCTGCACTGAATGTAGCAGCAGCAAGTATCGGAACATCCCGACCTGGGTGGAACGGAATTTTCATAACGACGACTATCAGACTCAGAATCAACGCACCAATTGATATCGCAAGAGGCAGCCCATGTGCGCGAAAAAAGTTCGGGCCAAAAATCACGCTTAAAGCCGAAAGCGGTTGCTGTATGCCGAAAGAATAAGCAGCGTACGCTGGGTCGGCGGCGATCGTACGAAAGAAGATATCGCGCAGGACGCTGTCGTACGCCGCCCAGCGGAGGTCTCGATTTGGATCGTCAGTCCTATAGACCCAGTCGGGGTCGCGTATGAGAAAACTGCGCTCATCCTCGCCTCGCCTATTGATTTCGCGGTCGAAAACCAAAAAAGCGACCTGATCGTCGTATATAGGGTACGCGGAAGGTATTCCATAGCGTTCGGTACGTAGAGGATTGTTATGCAGCGCAGTGACAAGGTTGTGCCAGAACACATGCGCACCGTACGCGCGCCCATCGCGGAACGCGGGGTCTTGCCCCATTTTTTGGTGCAAGAGAAGAGCGGCTACCCCGACGATGGCCATGCCGACCGGCCAAGACCCTGGGGGCACCCGTAAAGTGACGTGCGCGGCTTTGATTTTCTGCACAAAATAAACCCCCGCCCATAGCATAGTCAGCGAAATTGGTAACCACGCCGCGGAGGTGCGAGCATTCACGATGCAGCAAATAATCGCGGTCTGGAAAAGCGCCAAAACGAGTTGCCCGACAGTCGGTCGCTTTCTCTGGAGAACCAAGAACATCAAATGGAAAACAGCCACCGAACCCATAATGCCTAGAAAACGATTGCCGTGAATAACGTTGATGTCTTGTCGAGGGATGGTTGGCAGCAAATGCGACGTGATGGCTTGCGCGCAAACGACGATAAGGAAGAAAAAAAGCACTTCTCTGTGTTGACGGAATGCAAGGCATGCGGCGAGCACAGACAGCGAGTAAAGCAGCATGTAGAACCAATACCAGCTTGCGGTCGAGATTCCGAAAAGAGCAAACGCGATCGTGTAGAAAATCGCCATTCCCTTCTCGTCCTGCGAGTAGTACATGCCTTCCGACGCCGGCATATCCACGCTTGCAGCCGCTTTCAATGCGGCATCCAATCGCGCCGGGTCCGTCATTACGTCGAAATAGTGCTCTGCGCCGACCCGGACAAGATCCTCTTTTTGAACCGATAGTCCGCCCTCCCGCAGGGTGCGATTTACTGCGCGATAGCTCGCGTAGCCTTGCCACTTACCGTCAGCGATCGCTGTAATTCCAACCGCTACCGCGTCGCGGTGTCGGCTCATGCTGCCAGGCAACCACTCGTACCAGCCTCCTCGAACGCCATCGACTACCGTATAGAGCAGAACAATTGAAATGACAGCGCACAAGATAATCGGCGTGCCATGTCGCCGCCCGTTGGGATCAGGACTACTCATACCGATTCCGACATTGCGCGGACATTGCAAATCCAATTAATGCGGATGCTCGAGCAAAAAACGTGAGAAACCGATAGACGACTTGCGCAATCGTCATTGCCAAATCGCAACGTAGCGGAGGCGCACGTGCGTTGATCCTGCGGGAATCTTTAGTCCCATTTGAACGTGATTAACGCGGATCAAGGATGTCGCCTTTCCGTCGATCTCGGCACGCCAATGCGGATTCCAGGTAATTCCAACTACAAGGAATGCATCGGCTGAGCAATTCACGGCGAGCGTAATCTTGTCAGAATGAACTTGCTTCGAATTTATTTGCCCCACTACGAAACGTAAATTATCTCCATCGCCAACGTCGGCTTGTTCTGCAAGCGCACTACGCGCAAGCTCTTCTGCAGAGAGCGTGACAAGGCTCGCGAGCAGGCTCGGGCCTGACGGTGCAGGACGCAATTCCTCAACGAACCGAAATCGCGGGAGGTAAGTTGAGAGGCGATAAATGAACAAGTCCTTGCCCAGCGCTTTGCGGCGATTTGCTTCGACGAGGTTGGACAAGGCGTTGCTAGACTTTCGCCATAGGTTGCTCCCGTGCGCCCTTGAAGGGGGGCTCTTCAGCCCCGTCGCCCAGTCGCGAGATTGAGCGACACGGGGAGGATCCGCAGGCGCATGTACAAGATTGAGACTGCGGCTTTTTAGGGGGAGCTCGCTAAGCAGGTATTTCACATTGTGCAGCCCCAGCAGCTTGAGGTCGAAGCGTTGGTCGACGTCAAAACCTTCGACAACGGCACGCGCCGGATCCTCGCCGGGCAGCAATCCATACCCGGGATGAGCTAGATCGGCGCCCAAGAAAATATAGTGATCCTGAGGACGACCTGATTCGGGATCGAAGATTTCCTTGGTTCTGGGAACGTTGCGAAGCAGCGGCGCAAGAACATGGAGCCAGTATTGCCGGTATGCCTTGGGATAAAGGTTCGCCCATCCATCCGCTGCCTCCAGCCCTTGGGCGTAAGCGTAAGCAGGTTGCAGCGGCAATACGCTTGCCACACGGAAAGGTTCGGTCTCGGCGCGCATTAGCCGATCGAGCGATTGCACCTGGTAGTTCATCTGCCCCCAACCATCGACGCCGATCGGATAGAAAAGGTAGATTTTGGGCCGAAGCAGCATGAACAGGACAAGAACTGCAACCGCGACAGTGATTAGGCGCTGCGGCCACCTTGCGGTCTCCAGCTTTGTGCGAGCCAATGAAACCAGCAGGGCTAGCTGGCATGCGATGAGAAGCGAGGCCGGCACGTCAAAGAAACGTCCCATGTATATTCCCCTGACCCAGGGAAGCCATTCGCCGATGACGTTCTGCGCACCGACGAAAAGCCAGCGCTGCGAGAGAAGCAGGTAAACCGCGTAGACCCGCAGATACGCCAAGCCGAGCCGTGGCCGCCCAGCCGGGGTGCGCGCAAGCGCCGCGAGAATCGCCCCCACGGTTAGCAGCGGCAACGGCAGGTCCCAGGCGACGAACTTGGCGAGGGGATCCTGGTTGAAGTAGTCGAAGCGGAGCTGCCGGTACAGCAGTCCGTCGAGCGACCAGTCCACCCTTTCGGGTGGGAACCCCTCGCGGTGTGAAAGCGACGCGGTCGCGAGCGCGGCGAGCAGTTGCGGGAAATCGCCCAAGGTGAGGCCGACAACCAGCAACGCAAGGTTGGCCGCCGCGCGCCATGAGACGTCGCGCAGCACGATTGCGCTCCAGAGCGCTGCAAAGAGCGCAAAGTAGGGCACCGAATGCGTGAAGGTTGTCAGCGTCGAGAACCCGAGGCCGGCGACGAGCGGCAGCCACCACCCGCGCTTCGTGGCCCGGATACGCTGCATGAGCCACAGGAACAGCGGCAACGCCGGCAGCGCCAACATTTCACCGAAGGTGAAATAGCTGAAGCACGCGTAGAGCACGCCGGCCAGCACCGCCGGCCGGCGCTCGAGCGCCAGCTGCTCTTCGCACAGCTTCGCAGTGAAGAAGATCGCGATGAAGTACTGGACAAAGCGGTGCAGGCCGTTCGCGAGCCATGGCGGTAGCAGGGCGACAAAGACGGTCTCGAGATTGAGCGGATCGGCATTTCCCCAGAAAGCAAAGCGATCGACCCCGCTCCCTACGAACGGTGCCCATGGCGAGAAAAGGCGACCGTCGTGAAGCAGTGCTAGGTGCGTCGGGAGGGTCTCGAGGCCTGCGCCGTAGCCATACATCCAGGAATACGGCCCCAGCGCCCACGACTCCACGGTGAAAAGCGCCGCGGCGCCGAGCGCGATCAGCAGCAGCCGCGAATTCGTGCCGGTAGGGGTCATCTCCTTGCAGCGCGTCGTAGCGCGAACCAGGCTGCCAGCAGCCCGAGAATCGCCGCGCTCCGGAGCAGCCAGGCCCAGGACGATTCCGACTTGCTCGTGTAGCGAAGTGTCACGAGCGCGGCTCCAGGCGGCACCGCCATGCCGCGCATCACGGCGTTGGCCGCCAGGACCGGCAACTCGCGTCCATCGCTGTAGGCGCGCCAACCCGGGTAGTACAGCTCATTCACTACGAGAAAGCGTTCGCTCGATGCCGGCGCAAACCGCAGCTCCAGCAGGTCAGGCCCGCTCGCAAGGGTGATGTCACCCCCGGCTTCGAACTGCCGCCGCCCCGTCCACCCCTCCACGAAGGAGGTCTTCTGAGGATCGGCAATCGCGCCGGACGCGAACAGGCCCTTTACCGCATCCCCGGCAGATGCGACGGGCTCGACGGCCGCGGTGAAGAAGGCGCGCGGCGTGACCCGTGCGGGAGACGACACCACTTCAAAGGTCGCCGGATCAGCCCGGGAGACGATGCTTTCGCCGTCGCGCACGATGTTGCGGAACACTCCGTCCCCCGCGACCAGCACCCAGCGCACATTGAGCAGCCCGAGCAGATCCCATGGAATCTCCTTGACATCGCCGAAGCTGATGGTCCGCAGGCTTGGCCCGGTGGGCCAGGGCAAGAGACGCAGGCGCGCGGGAACCCCCAGGCCATAGTAGCCATCGATCGCGCGCAACCGCCAGAATTCCGGCACGTGGCCGGCACAAAAGCCGTCGGCGATATCGCGATCGCAGACCAGCGCCACGCGATAGCGCTCCGGCTCAATGCGCGCGTGCAGCGTGCGCAACTGCTCCTTCGTGGGCGGATTGAATTCGTCGCGCCGCGCGTGGTAGTAGTCGCCTTGCTTGAATGGACGAAGAAAATCGAACGCCAGCGCCCCATTGACCTGCTCGTTCGCAGCGAGCAGGCATTGCCCGGCCACCACGCCGGCGATTGCCATCTGAGCCATGCGACCCAGCGCCGGCCTGCCGACGGACTTTAACACCGCCAATAGAAGAATCAGGTACAGCGCCGCCGACAGGCCTATGCAAACCAGCGATGCGCGACGCATGGCGGGAAGATCAAATCGCGTGCTGGAGCCCGGAAACTGCTCCGCTGCGACGGCGATTGCCCATGCGGCGCAAAGCCCGGCGAGGCAGCCGACTATGCCATGCAGCCAGACGGCCGACCGCTCGCCGCGCGGTGAAAGGTCCGACAAGGCAAATGCCAGAAGGACTGAAAAGGGAAGCAGCGCAGCGATAAGAACCCGCGCGTGAGTGAAGTCCACCCTCAGGAAGAGCAAGTACAGGGCATGCGCCGCCGGCTTCCACACGACCACTGCGATGCAGGCGATCAGCATCCAGAAAAAGAAAGCAGCATCCTGCCGGGATGCCTGCATCTTCAGCCACTGCAGGCGCTGGCGCGCAAGCCCCGTCAGCAGCAGCAGGGGAGCAATGGCCGAGGTGTGGAGAAGGAAGCCTTCAGTGAGATTGATGTTGTTGCCGAGCAAGCGGGATTCAGAAGGGCTGCGCCCGAAAATCCCGTAGTCCAGCCAGCGGAAGATCTCGAACGGCCGGATGTTCTGGAACTCATAGAGCATCTCGAAATCGCGAAAGTCCAGTCCCTCGATCGTACGGAGATTCTGCCCCATCGCGCTCGCGATGCCGAGAAGACGGGGCGAGGAGAATGCCGCCGCCAGCAGCGACGCCGCACCAAAGATCAATGCTGGCCGCCACGATCTCTGCGCCAGCGCCTGCCAGAGCGCGTAAGCGCCGCACAGCATCAGGGCGTAGGCGACCTTCTGCAGGAACATCAGGCTCAGCATGCCGGCCAGCAATATCGACAGGACGAGGAGGCAGCTCGGCGCGCTGTCGCGCCGGACATGCCGGGTCACCAGCGCGATGAGAGGAATCATGATGAACACCGCAAAGCTCATGCTGTTCTGGCTGACCTTGAGGATCGTCAGCGAAGAGAACTGGTAGCAGACGGCGCCCAGCATCGCAGGCGCGTCGGCCGGGAGAACCGCCCGCAGGAAGGCATAGCAGCAGATGCCGGCAGCCGCCAGCATGGCGATGGCGACGTAGCCGGTGGTCACATAAAGATGCTGGGCGCCGATCAGGCCCGTCAAGTAGACAATCGGGTTGGGGAAGGTATACGGCAGCACGAAGCTGTCGTAGCCCATCATCTCGTGCTCGTTCCAGGCGGCAATGTCTCCGCCCGGCAACCCTTCCAGATAGTGCTTCAGGACCTTCAAATCGCTGTTGAGACGATCCGGGTTGCCGATCCACAGGCTGTCGCCCGCGAGATGCCCCCTGAACAGCCACGCCGCGAGCGCTGCCAGCCCTAGAATTGCCAGGGCGTCCAGAAGTGGCGATGTGTTTTTCGTTTGCGCTCCCACGGGGTCGTCTTCTTGTTGACCGCCAGAATCCGGCCTTATCTCATAATCTTGCCGGCGGCGGAATATCTTCGCCTAACGGAGGTGCCGTGATTTTGCTGTCTCTGTCGGCATGATCGCTCGATACAAGAGCGATCTGCTAGCGCTCGGCGCGCTGGCCGGCATCGTGGTCGTACTGCTGGGCACTCCCGTCGCGCTTGGGCGGACGTGGCTCGCTCTGCCTCATGGGGGGGCGTTTGCCGATTCACCGATCGGGCGGACCGCCCACCTGGGCCGCCGCCCTGCTCGTTCGCAGGACCGATGGCGTGTGGCGGACCGGATCCCTCCTTGGCCTCGTATGCGGACTGATGCTTCTCAGCTCGAGAGCCTCGCGCCGCTGCAGATCAAGGCGAGTGCCGAGCTCATATTTAACGCGCTTGCGGTCAACCGGGTCAGCTATACCACGCCGAATGCCTGGCCGGGCATCTCGGAATCGGATCAGTATCCTTCCTGGAGTGATTACGCGGCAAGACGCGTCTTTTACAATCTGCTGGCGGTGAACGTGTTGCTGGACAACAGGAACGGATGGCTTTCCAAGAGCTCGTTGCCTGATTTGACCCCGGTATGGAGCAACGACGCGTACATTCTGTATCGCGACAAGCGCGCGCGGGCGCGCGCGTATCTCATCGATGTTTCGGAACCTCGTACGCCCGTGCGGTCGGACCGCGCGCGCGTTTCCCGGATCGAAGTGATCGGCGATCTTGTTGAGCTCGCTCGCCAGGCGCCGGCCGGCGGCGAGGTCGATGTGCGCAAAATTACACCGGGATCAATGCGAATAGACGTCCGGGCCGTGAAGCCGGCGCTCCTTGTCGTTGCCGACGCCTACTATCCCGGCTGGGACGTCATGGTCGATGGACAAGCTAGGCCGATCGCTCGCGTGGGCGGAGCGTTGCGGGGTGTATTTGTGAACCCGGGGGATCAGCATGTCGAGTTCATCTATCGCCCCAACCACCTGCGATCCTTGATCGCCATGTCCCTGTTTACAGGCGTCGCGGCCTTGCTTCTGGTCTTGGGCGCCTCGCGCTTTGTCGCTGCATGGGGTGCTCGCCGGAGAGTTGCCGCATGATTCTTTCCCTGCGGCGACTGGGATGGTCTTCCGGTCAACGATGGCTGCTGGCCGTGGCGCTGATCTATGCATTTCTGTACGGCAGCCTGCTCATCAAGACCGACGCGCTTCCGTACGTAATGGACAACAATGAGTCCTTCTCATCGCTGTGGCACGCGGCGAATCTCTACCACTTCGGCGTTGCCCAAAGCTATGGCTTGGCCGACGAAGCCTTTGCGACGCACCAAGCGGCGCATCCTTACGTTCACACGCACCAGGGAAACTTCCCGCGCGTCTTCGCGTTCCTGATCTACACGCTCGGAGCGAGAACGATCGAGGCGCAGATCGCGGTCACCACTCTGGTCGTGGGGCTCCCGGCGATTCTCTTGCTGTACCTGTTCTTCGCGCGCATCGCCAGTCCCGCGTTTGGCGCGCTCGCTAGCGTGGTTTTCATGACGGACTACGTTCTGTTTGCCCAATGGCAGGTCGTCACCTATCGCGTCTGGCACTGCTTCCTTCTTTTCCTCTGTCTGTATGCGGTGCAACGTGCTACGGAGGGAGGTGCGAGACGGTGGCTCGCCGTTACCGTCGGCGCGTTTGCCTGCCTCTTCTACTTTGAGTTGATCTTTGCAGCGTTTGTCGCCGCCTTGTGCGGTTCTTATGCACTGGTGCTTTGCGCGAAGCGCCCGCGGCGTCTCGTGGTCATTGGCGTCGCTGCAGCGGGCGGAATGCTATTGGCCCTCGCCGCGGTGATCGCGCAGGCAGTCGGATACCTTGGATTCGACGATTTTCGCCGCGATATCTACCTGACTTTCGTGGCGAGGAACGATTTTTCGAGCGTTTCATCGCTCCTCGAGGAGGCCGCCCGGTTCTATGAAAGCAGGCGAGTCGTCTTCTGGCACAACCTGCAGGATCGCGAAGCGTTCTCGGGCCTAGCAGCTTTCTTCCGCTCTTTCACCGCCTTCGATTGGCGCATCCATACCCCGCTCTTTGCGGCGGCGATCTGGATTCTGTCTGCTGGCTGGCTGCTCGCCATGAGGCCGCCGCGTTCCGGCGCGATACGCCACCGGGTCTTCTTGGGCATCGTGGGTCTCGGTCTTTTTCTCGGCGCCCTGGTTCTCGTGCTGTACATCGATGGTGCGGTCTTCGGTGGAATGTACGCTCCGGTATGGAAGGAGCTGCACGCGCTCGCCGGCCCGCGGGCGGTCCTGGTCCTGGTTCCGCTGGCCGCTACCCTCGTGGCGCTTTACATGGCAATGGGCGGTGGTCAGACCGTGCCTGGAGACTTCCGCTCCCGCCTCATGGGCGTCCTCGTATTTCTGCTCTGCGGGGCGTTCGCTTACACGCTGGTCTACGCGATCAGCCCTGGGTACGTCTATTCCGGCTATCTCCACCGCAATGCGCCGTTCACCGTGTTCCTGACCGACGTCGTTGTGGCGCTGGGTGTGTACGTGGCGATCCTGGCGGCGATCCAGTTGACTCGCCGCGCGGTCGCGCTCGAGGCCGCGAGTCCGGCGGCGCTGTACCTTCGGTCCTCGTTCGCCGGAATCACCGTACTGCTGGTCGCATTTCTTTGCGGGTATTGGCTCCTGATGCAGGTCAGCTACATGGCGTGGATGCCGCCGGGTCACTACGCATTTCTCAAGAAGCTGGCGGAACCGCCCTACCGCGGCGCCTCGTTCGTGGTCAACAACTATGCGGCCCCGGTCGCGGCCTATACGGGACAGTGGGCCTATTTCGATCCCGCGATCTCCCGCGCAACGTTGGTTCGCGACGGCCACGGTGTGCACTTGGCGGGCGACGACAAGTACCTCTGGTTCGCCGATCGCGACGCAAACGAAAGCTATCGAAGACCCGACTACTTCGTCTGCATGATCGCGCAAGACCCTTACTCGATCGTGAGCCGCATTCTGCGCGATACAGGCCAAGGACCCGGGCAACCAGGATGCTCGCAGCTTTCGCTGGTACGCCAGGCGAGAGACCTGGAGATGAAGGGGGTCAGCCTCGTCGAGCACGACGAGGCCGGTTTCGACCGCATCGGCTTCGATTCATGGGCGATCGTGAAGCTCGACTGGAACCGGTCACCGGCGGCGGGAATCGATTGGAGCGTGAGGCCGATGAGGCAGGTCGGTGCTAGCGAAAGCGTCCCCGAGAAGCCGAGCTGGCGCCCCAGCGCCGAGGAGCGGCTCCAGAATGCGATCGTTTTTCACGTGCCAGTGTTGCCGGAAGCCGTGCGGCACAGGGAAATCCTCACCGTGCCGGGTTACGCGGCTTTGGTCATGGAGAACAATGGTCTCCATCTCAGCCTGTCGAACAAGATGACCGTTGTAGACCGGGAGACCGTGCAAATCAAGGCGGGTCACCTGCGCTACGCGGGGCAAAAGGATGACGTCTACACGTACCAGGCTAGCATTCGCCTCGACGCCGGGGTCGGCATGTCCGGGATCAACTTCCCGGTGGAAGTGGATCTCTCCCGGATGGCTTCCGGCGTGGCGGTGATCCGGGTCTATCCGCCCTTGGCAAGGTTCCTTCCGGACAAGCTGCTGGAGGCCATGGAGTCCAAGCTGCAGACGCTCATGGGGCTCGAGTCTCAGCAGAAGATGCTCGGCTACCTTGACCGCCTCACCGAGGAGCATCGGGTCAGCGGAAAGGGATTCGACGGCGTGCTGGAAGCGATCGCATTCGAAGCGTATAACAGCCCCGGTCGCGCGCCAGCGGCCGCACGCTTCGCTCCCGAGAGGCTGTCCGACAAGATCGTTCTTCTGGCAACTTTGGCCATCTGGCTCATCGGCTTCCCGATCTTCCTGCTCGTCGTCCGATCCCGTCGCATGAAAAACGCAGCTTCCCGAGATGTAATGCGATGACAGTAGGGGTGGCGGGCGCCGGGCGGATCGCTGTTCTATCCGTCCTTTTCGCCGCGGGGGCCGGCTTGCTCGTTGCCTTCAATCTGGTTTTGACCTCGGATCTGTCGATCGTTGCGCGATACTCGCCGCACGACGACTCGCTCTATACGGCGCGGGCCGTGCACCTGTTCGCAGGGGAGGCATTCGGGCCGTACGACTCGCGCCTTCTGGTCAAGTATCCAGGCCTGTCGCTTTGGATGGCGGGGACGCGCTCGCTGGGTGTCCCGTTCCTGATTTCGATCCACACCCTTTACATCGCGTCTGGTCTCTATTTGGCTTTCGCGCTCCTGAAATCCGGCGCATCGCTTTGGCTGCTGCTCATCGCGCTCGCGCTCTATCTGTTGAATCCCATCACCTACAGCGAAGACTGGCTGCGGGTGCTGCGGGAGCCCCTTGATACTTCGCTGTTTGTGTTCATGGTGGGCGCAATGGCTTTCGTCCTGCTCCGAGTGAGAGATGGTCCGGCGTGGGGCCACTTGGCGGTCTTTTGCGCGGCGTTTGCGTTTTCCATGTCCGTACGCGAGGAGAACCGGCTGCTCTGGGCATTGCTGGCCTGTTTCTTCGTTGCGCTCTTGTGGCGCACGAAAAGCGTGGCCGCCCTCGACAGACGCAAGGTCGTGTTTCTTGTGGCGGCGGTCGCGGTCCCTGCACTCCTGGCGAAGGCGTGCGAGCATGTGCTGCGCGAATTCGTGGACAAACACTACGGCCGGCCGATCATTCACGATTTTGGCGAAGGCGAATTTCCCCGCCTCCTTGCCGCGATCCGGTCGATCGAGTCCGCGAAAGACAATCGGCTGGTCATGGTGACGCAGGAGCGTCTTGCCAAGATCGAGCGGGAGGTGCCGGCCTTCGCGCCGGTGGCGGAGCGCCTGCCGAAGCCCGGGCCGGGGACCTTCTCCTGCCGCCTGCACGGCGTGTGCTCGGAGTGGTCGAATGGCTGGATGGCCTACTGGCTCAAGGACAGCGCCTTCGACGCGGGATTGACGCCGAGCCTTCCGGGCGCGCAGGACTATTTTCGTCGCGTGCGCACGGACATCGAGAACGCGTGCGCCGCGGGACGTCTTCGGTGCACCGTCAACGGGATCGAGTTTCTGCCGCCCATGGAGTTGCGTTGGACCAGGGCGTACGTCGCAGAAGGGTACCGTCTCGCGCGAATGTTTCTCGCACCCGAGCTTTATCCCAAGGTTGCGGTACCTGCGATTGACCCACCGAAGGAAGTGCAGCAGATGTTCCAAGTAATGGGGATACCGGCAACCGCGCCGCCATCGAGCGCAACGCTGGCCGGGATACGTGCGGGGCTCGTCACGCCCCACCAAATTTTCGTCGGAACTCTCTTGCTTGCTGCTTTGCTGGCCTTGGCGCTCCGCCTCTGGGTCGCCGATCGCGTTCCCCTGGGGCCAATCGCGCTCATCGGCGTCATCGTCGGGCTGTACGGATTGCTGCGCCTTGCGACCCTTGCGTACGTCGCGGTATATCTCGGCCCCTTTACCAGCCGGATTGTGTTTTCCACCTATGCGGTGGCCGTTCTTATAGCGCTCCCATTCATTGCCGAAACGATATCGGCCTGGCGCAGGGCGAAAGGCGCGGCCGCAGCATGACCCGTTTGCGATACCTGCTATGTCTGGGCGCCATGCTGCCGCTGGCGTCGCACGCCGACGGGCCCGCCAACGAGCTCCGGTTCGAGATTCCGACGTTGCCGGGATTCCAGAAGCACGTCCAGCTCCTCGAGTATCCGGGGTACATTGCGGTCGTCCTCGAGAATAACGACATGCATCCGTCCCTTTCGAGCAAGCCGCTCGTCAGGGAGCGCGGCAGGGAAGTCGAGGTGAAGAGCGCGGTCATCCGGTTCACCGGCCGGAACGGGAGCACCTATTCCTATGAGGCCGGGGTATCGCTGGGGATCGGCAAGGCCAGCATCACGTTTCCCGCGACGGTCGATCTGTCCGCGCTTTCGTCCGGCAAGACGATCGTATCGGCCAAGCTGCCACTTGCCACGCTCATTCCCGAGGACAAACGGGAGCGCATCAATACCAAGGCGCGCATGCTTGCGAGCATGGCGGCGCAGCACAAGCTCCTGGACTACCTGGACAAGCTGCCGGCGTCGGCCGGCTCGGCGGCGGTGATCGAGGCGATTCTGCTCGACGCCTACAACCGGAGCGCCGGGCCGGCCATGCGGGGCGATGTCGGCGACGCGGTGCCGCTGTCGGAGCAGTGGATGCTGATCCTGACACTCGTTATCTGGTTCATCCTTTTCCCGATCGTCCTTCTTATCTATCGGCTGCGCCGCCGGCGCGCAAGGCCGGCCTGAGGTATGGCCGGCGCCCGCGACGCGGCGAAACCCAGCGTCGCTGTCATCGTCGTCAATTACAACAGCGGCGGTATGCTCGCCCGCTGCCTCGACGCGCTCGCGCGCCAGACCGTACCGGCATGGCGTGTAATCGTCGTGGACAACGCCAGCAGCGACGGCTCCGCGGAGGGCGTGGAGGGCCGGTACTCGAATGTGGTGCTGGTTCGCGCGCCGGGCAATCTGGGGTTCGCCGCGGGAAATAACCTCGCCCTGAGGCATGCGCAGGGCGCCGACTGGATCGCGCTCCTCAACCCGGACGCCTTCCCGGAGCCTGACTGGCTTGAGCAGTTCGTCGTCGCTGCCGAAGCTGCACCCGGCTTCAGTTTCTTCGGCTGCCGGATGCTGCTAGCTGACAGCCCGCAATTTCTCGACGGCACCGGCGACGCTTACCATGTGAGCGGCGCGGCCTGGCGGCGGGACCACGGGGTCCCCGCAGAGCGCGGCATTAAAGAGCCGGGCGAGATCTTCGCCCCGTGCGCGGCGGCCGCCCTGTACTTACGCGCAGCGCTGGAAGAGGTGGGAGGGTTCGACGAGCGCTATTTCTGCTATCACGAAGACGTGGACCTCGGGTTCCGGCTGCGCCTGCGCGGCCACCGCTGCCGGTACGTGCCGCAGGCGGTCGTGCACCACGTGAGCTCCGGCATCACCGGCCGGCGCAGCGACTTCGCGACGTACCACGGCCACCGCAATCTGGTCTGGACCTACGTGAAAGACATGCCCGGCATCCTCTTTTGGCTGCTGCTGCCCACGCACCTCGCCATGAACCTCGTCTCGATCGCCATTTGCGCATTGCGCGGGCAACTCGGTGTCGTCCTGCGGGCCAAGCGGGACGCACTGGCCGGTCTGCCTGCGGTTCTAAAGCAGCGACGTGAGATCCAGGCCCGGCGCAAGGCCGGCGTTGGAAGCCTCCTGGCCGCAATGGATTGGGGACTGTGGCGGCGATGAGCTGCTCGCTGTCGGTCTTCGTGGCTGGAGGTGAGGGTAATGCTGGCGCGTAACGCCCTGCTAAACCTCGCCGGGCATGGGGCGCCGCTCCTCGCGGCGCTCGTCCTGCTGCCGCCTCTGATATCGCGTTTGGACGCCGAGCGCTTCGGCTTCCTTGCGCTCGCCTGGGCGCTGGTCGGCTACTTCAGCCTGTTCGATCTGGGGCTCGGGCGGGCGCTCTCCCGCCTCGTCGCGGAGCGGGGCGGCACGCCACGCGAATGCGAGTTGCCCGACCTGTCCAAGACTGCCCTATCGCTCACGCTCGCGCTCGGAGCGGCGGCTGGGCTGGTCCTTTTCGTCGCAGCGGGACCGATATGCCAGCGCGTGCTCAACCTTTCGCCGGCGCTGCGCCCCGAGGCGGAAACTGCCCTGCGGGTGCTTGCGCTGTCGCTTCCCCTGGTGACGCTGACGGCGGCGCTGCGCGGGCTGCTCGAGGCGGGGCAGCGCTTCGGCTGGGTGAATGCGATCCGCGTGCCGCTCGGCATCCTCACCTTCGCGGCACCGCTGGCGGCGACCTGGTGGAGCGTCAGTCTCGTGGCGCTGGCCAGCGCGCTCGCCCTGATGCGGCTTGCGGCGTTCGTTGCGCACTGGGCTGCTTGCGCGCGGCTCTGGCCGGCGCGCGTGGGCCTGGGTGCGCCCCGGGGCGCGGCGGCCCGCGAGATGCTCGGCTACGGTGCCTGGCTCACCGTCTCCAACGTCATCGGCCCCCTGATGGTCTATATCGACCGCTTCGTCATCGCCGGTCTTCTCGCCGTCTCCTGGGTGGCTTACTACAGCGCGCCGTACGAGCTGGTGACGCGTCTCTGGCTGATTCCCGCCGCGCTCACCGGCGTGCTGTTCCCCGCCATGGCGGCGGCCTCGCCGGAGCGGCTCGCCGCGCTTTACCGCACCGGGACGAAGGCGGTGCTCATCACCGTCTTCCCGCTGGCGCTGGTTGCCACGGTATTTGCCCATGACTGGCTGCACGCGTGGCTGGGCGCCGAGTTCGCTGCGCGCGGCATGCGCGTGGCGCAGTTCCTTTGCTTCGGCGCTGCAGTGAACTGCCTTGCCTACCTGCCGTTCACCTTGCTCCAGGCGCGCGGCCGTGCCGACCTCCCCGCCAAGGTGCATCTCGTCGAATTGCCGCTGTATCTGGCGGTGCTGTGGGTCCTGGTCGCGCGCTGGGGAATCGAAGGCGCGGCGCTCGCATGGGCACTGCGCTGTGTAGCTGACGCGATAGTGCTTTTTATTCTGGCACGAGGAAGTGTCCACCCCGGCTGGAGCGGTCCTCAGATGGTGACCGTGCTCCTCGCGCTTGCCGCGCTCGCCGGAGCGCTGATGCCGGTCGCCACCGCGGGGAAGCTTATCTACGCGCTGGCAGCACTGGCGCTGTTCTGCGCGCTTGGCTGGCTTGTGCTTCTCGATGAGTCGGAGCGCTCGCGCGCGCGGCATCCACTCGCGCTCCTGTCCGGCGATCCTCCGAGATGAGCGGGGAGATTCGCACGGTTCCCGTGCCGCGCTGCCTTCTGTGCGGGCAGCCCGGGCGGGTTCTCTACTCCGCCTTGCGCGACCGGCTGTTTTCCGCCGAGGGCATCTGGTCGATCGCGCAGTGCCCCATGGCGAAGTGCGGACTGCTCTGGCTCGACCCGATGCCCGCGCCCGAAGACGTCCATCGCGTCTACGCCTCTTATTACACCCACGTGGAGGAGCGGCCGCGCCGCGGGCTGCTCGACCGGCTGTTTACGGCGGCGAAGCGTGGCTATGTCGCCAACCACTTCGGGTACGAGGCGGGCGCAATCGAGCGCCTGCTCGGCCTCCTGCCATGGATTTACCCGGGTCGCAGGGCCGAGCTCGATTTCTCCGTCATGTGGTTGAGCGGAGACAAGCGTGGCAGGCTGCTCGACGTCGGCGCTGGCAGCGGATGGCTGGTGGAACATTTGTGCTCTCTGGGCTGGGCAGCTGAAGGGCTGGATTTCGACGCGCGGGCGGTTGAGCGCGCCCGGGCGCGAGGCTTGCAGATACATCACGGCGGGCTGCCAGAGCAGAAGTTTCCCGAAGCGAGCTTCGCTGCGGTAACGATGAGCCACAGCATCGAGCATGTGCATGACCCTGTGGGCTGGCTGGCCGAAGCGCGGCGTGTGCTGAAACCCGGCGGACGGCTCGCGATCGCCACGCCCAATACACGCAGCTTCCTACACCGGCGCTTCCGGGAGCACTGGTTCCCGCTCGATCCGCCGCGCCATTTGTACCTTTTCAACCGCGAAGCGCTGGGGACGGCCCTGCACAAGGCCGGTTTCAAGCGACTGCGCCTCTTCACGTCCGTGCGCGACGCGAATGGCGCATTCCTCGGTAGCCGCTCAATCCGCGCGACCGGGCGTCATGACATGACGGCTGCGCGGGGAGGGTTGCTGCGCCTCTGGGCGCGCGCGATACAGGTCGGTGAAGCCGAACGGCTTTTCATCGACCGCGATGCGGGTGAGGACCTCGTCGCCCTGGCCGAGAAATAGCATCAGCGTAATTGGCATCCTGATCTACGTACGCCGAAGCGCGCCGTCCCGTGTAATAACATCGATCCCATGGGCGAAGTTGACGTGTCGATTTGCATGGTGTCCCTGAATTGCTGGCCGGTGCTGGAACCTTGCCTCGAAAGCCTGCGCGCGGCGGATCCGGCGATCCGCCACGAGATCATCATGGTCGACAACGCATCGACGGACGGCACGGTTGAGCACCTCGTGCGCCGCTATCCCGAGGTGCTTGTCATTCGGAATTCTCGCAACGTCGGTTTTACCAAAGCTACCAATCAGGCCTTGGCGGTCAGTCGGGGTCGATTTCTCTTGTGGCTCAATACCGATACTCTCGTGGATCGGAATTTTCTGAAGGACCTGCTGCGCTTCCTCGCGGCGCATCCCAGGGCCGGCATTGTCGGGCCAAAGGTGCTCAATCCAGACGGAACATTCCAAGTGCAGTGTCGGCGCGGCATGCCGACGCCGATGGTAGCGGTGGCGTACTTCTTGAGATTGCACAAATTGTTCCCCCGAAGCCCTTGGGCCGGGGGATACCTGTTGGGCTACCTGCCGGTGGATCAGCCAACTGAAGTGACTGCGGTCTCTGGTTGCTGTTTGCTCGCCCGGCGAGAAGTTTGGGCCGAAATTGGTCCGCTCGACGAAAAAATCTTCGGTTTCGGCGAGGACCTCGACTGGTGCGTTCGCGCGAGACAGGCCGGCTGGGGGGTATGGTATTACCCAGGCGCGGTCATTGTGCATCTGAAGGGGCAGGGCGGCGCACACTCCAAGCCCTATCACAAGGCCTGGGGAATTCACCAGGCGATGTGGGTGTTTTACCGCTCGCATCTTCAACGCCGCTATGCGTTCTTGGTAACGGCGCTCGTAGCGGTCGGAATCGGGGCGAGCTTAGGCGTTACGGTGGCGCGCATCTGGACGATGCGCCGGTTGAGGTCGTTAGCGACGGCTGCACAGCTGATCAAGGGTGACATCCGGAAATGAGCAGCGCCACGGCGCTTGTCACTGGTGCCGATGGTTTCATCGGCAGGCACGTCGTCGAGGCTCTTCAGGCGCACGGATGGCTCGTTCGCGCAGTCGTGCGCAAACCGCCAGTTGGGCCGATGGATTTCGAGCCGATCGTGGTTCGCGACATCGTCGACCGGGACGCGATTCGCCGCGGTGTCGAGGGTGCCGCGGCCGTGGTTCACTTGGCCGGAATGGCGCATGTTTCGGATCGCACTTCAGCGGCGCGGCAGGAATTCGAGCGCGTCAACGTCATCGGCGTGCAGGTCGTAGCCGAAGAAGCAGTGCGAGCGGGCGTATTGAGACTGGTCGGGATTAGCTCGATTGCCGCCGTGGCGCATGCCTCGGCCACGCCGCTTACGGAGAACGCAATCCCGGCGCCGCGTTCGGCGTACGGCAGAAGCAAGCTCGCAGGCGAGGCGGCGCTAGGCGCCGCAACGGCCGGTACGCGGACCGCCTTTACCGTGCTGCGTCCGCCGCTGGTCTATGGACCCGGCATGCGCGGCAACCCACTGCGCCTATTCGAGCTGGTTCGCAGGGGTGTTCCATTGCCAGTTGGCGGGCAGACCAACCGCAGGAGCGTGCTCTACGTCGGCAATCTTGCAGCCGCAATTCTCCGTGTCCTCGAGCACGACCAAGCCGCGAACCAAATATTCCACGTCGCGGACGACGCCGTCGTGTCTACGGCAGAGTTTGCGAATCAGGTCGGCGAGGCACTTGGTCGGCCAGCGCGCTTGTGGCGCTTACCCGGGCCCTTGCTGCGTGGTCTGGGTTGGATCGGCGATGCTACCGGACGCGTACTACCTGAATTGCTGCCGATCTCGTCCACGCAGATCGATGGCTTGCTGGAGTCGCTCGAGCTGGACACAAGCCGCCTGCGCCAGCGCTGCGGGTTTGTACCACCGTTTTCCCTTCGCACAGCTCTCCAGGCCACCGCCGCGTGGTTTGCCGCGTCACGCGATGCAGCTGGTGGCGGCCGTTGCTTAGGAGGTATTTGAGTTGGGCTATTAGAATCCGTTGATGCTGGCGGGGTTAGGCGCTCTCTCATTCGCCGTCGCGTTCGTCACTGTTCGGGTGCTGGTTTCGCGCTTCGGCCGGTTCGCGCTCGATCAGCCGAACGCGCGCTCGCTGCACCAGCGCCCTGTTTCGCGCACTGGAGGAATCGCGGTCCTGCTCGCCGCCACGATTGCCCTTGGCTTTGGCGCGGCGGAGCTTTGGCTGCCGCTGGCCCTGGCGTTGGCGCTTGCTGTCCTTTCGTTCGTTGATGATCTCTACGATATTCCCACGACGGTCAGGCTTGCTGCGCACCTCGCCGCGGCAGCGACCATCGTCTGGTACGTGCTGACCCCCATGCACCCGGTCGAGATGGTTGTGTTGGTTCTCTCCGTTGTCTGGATCACGGACTTGTACAACTTCATGGACGGCTCGGATGGGCTCGCTGGAGGGATGGCGACGATCGGCTTTGGAACGTACGCGATCGCCGCCTGGTTCAGCGATGACGTCGCTCTGGCATCGCTCTCGATTGGATTGTCCCTGGGTGCGGCGGCCTTTCTCATCCATAATCACCATCCAGCGCGCATCTTCCTCGGCGACGTAGGATCGATTCCGCTTGGATTCTTGGCCGGGGCGCTTGGCCTTGTCGGTTGGCGAAATGACGTCTGGCCCCTGTGGTTTCCGGTGCTGGTGTTCGCTCCGTTCATCGCCGACGCAACGATCACGCTGGTGAAGCGGCTGCTGCGCGCCCAGCGCGTGTGGCAGGCGCACCGCGAGCACTACTACCAACGCATGGTGCTCATGGGGCTGGGCCACCGCAGAACGGCTTGGATCGGCTACGCCGTTATGGTGTTTTGCGGGCTAGCCGCACTAATGGGCCGCAACCAAGCACCCGAGCTGCAGGCCGCCGTCTTTCTGGGCGCGAGCGCAGCGCTCGGCGCGATGGCCGTCTGGGTCGATGTGCGTTGGGCGCGCTTCGTCCGAGGGCCGGCATGAGCCGCGTAAAGGTCCGCAGCTTGATCGTCATCGCGCACGACGTGATCGCTGCGGCGCTGGCATGGGTGGCGGCATTCTGGCTGCGCTTCAATTTCGACCTGCCGGACGAGCACCAGGAACTCATGCTGGATTTGCTTCCATGGGTGATCCTCACCCATGCGGTGATTTTCTGGGCACTCGGGCTCTATCGCGGCTTGTGGCGCTATGCCGGGCTCCCGGATTTGCAGCGCATCGCTGTCGCCGTAGGCGTTGCGGCGCTCGCTGTGCCCGCGGTCTTTGCTTTGCTGCGAATCGGTGTGCGAGTACCGCGTACCGTGTATGTGCTCACCCCAGTCCTTCTCGCTCTCGCGATGGGCGGCAGCCGGCTGGCATACCGCGCATGGCGAGAAGGCCGGCTCGTGCCAATCCTCACCAACCCGCAGGCGACCCCCGTTCTTGTATTGGGCGCCGGCGGCGGCGCGGCCGCGCTGCTGCGCGACCTCGCCGCGAGTCCGCAGTGGCGCGTCGTCGGGCTCCTGGACGACGATGCGGGCAAGCATGGGGCGGAGGTCGCCGGGGTCAAGATCTACGGCGGGATTGACCGCGTCGGGGAGGTGGCGCAAAGCCTTGGGGTATCGCAAGCAGTGATCGCGATGCCAAGCGCCACGCACCAGCAAAGAAAACGCGCACTCGACCTGTGCGCGCAAGCCCATTTGCAGGTCATGACCGTGCCGGCACTGTCGGACATCGTGTCGGGCGCGGTCAGCGTGTCGGCGCTGCGCGCAGTCGAACTTGACGACCTGCTCGGCCGCGATCCGGTCGAGCTCGACGATGCCGCTCTGCATTCCTCCCTCGACGGCAAGGTCGTGCTCGTCACCGGCGCCGGCGGCTCGATCGGCTCCGAGCTGTGCCGCCAGATCGCGCGCTACGCGCCGGCGCGCATCGTGCTTTTCGACGCCTCAGAATTCGCGCTTTACAAGATCGAGCAGGAGTTTCGCGACCGGCTGGCGCGTGTGCCCATTGCCCCGGTCATCGGCGACGCCAAGGACGCGCGCCGCGTCGCCGAGGTCTGCGCGCGGCACCGGCCGGAAGTGGTGTTTCACGCCGCCGCTTACAAGCATGTGCCGCTGATGGAGGAGGAGAACGCTTTCGAGGCAGTCGCCAACAACGTTCTCTCCACCGTCACGGTCGCGCGCGTCGCCCGGGACGCGGGCGCGGGCAAGTTCATCCTGGTCTCCACCGACAAGGCGGTCAATCCGGCGAACGTGATGGGCGCGTCGAAGCGCCTTGCCGAGATGGCGTGCCAGGCGTTGCAACCCGACAGCCGGACCCAGTTCGTGATCGTGCGGTTCGGCAACGTGCTGGGATCCACCGGCAGCGTGGTGCCACGCTTCCGGGAGCAGATCGCGCGCGGCGGCCCAATCACGGTGACACACCCGGATATCCAGCGCTACTTCATGTCGATCCCGGAGGCGACGCAGCTCGTGCTGCAGGCGGGGATGATGGGCAAGGGCGGCGAGATCTACGTGCTCGACATGGGCGAGCCGGTCCGGATCGTCGAGCTCGCGCGCCAAATGATCCGGCTGTCGGGCCTAGCGGACGACGACATCCGCATCGAGTACACCGGCTTGCGGCCCGGCGAGAAGCTGTATGAGGAGCCGCTGGCCGACGCCGAGAAAACCCTGGCCACGCCGCATCCCAAGCTCAGGATCGCGCGGGCCCGCTCGTCGCAGAACGGCCGGCTGCTCGAAGAGATGCTGCGCTGGCTCGAGAATCCGGGCGAGGCCGATGCGGAAGCGGTGCGCGCCCGGCTGCGCGCCTGGGTGCCGGAATACGCCGCGCCCTCAGCCGAACTGCCGGCTACTCACCCCCAAACTCGCACAGCGCGAAGACCTTGAGTGCCTGCGGATGAGGGTCTCTATGCGGACCGCCCTTGTCTTGTCCGCTCGTGAGCAAGCCAGCCGCCGAGCAGCAGCATGCTGATGAGCGCGTGCTCGTGGTGAAGCGTCGTATTCACGAAGCCGACGATGACGGCGACCATCCACGCTGCGGCGGCTCCGCCCCAGTAGCTCCATCTGAGCGGGGAGGCCGCCGCATCGGGAATGTTGCGGGCAAGCGCGAGCCCCCATAGGAGAAGGACCGCCAGCAGCGCAGCGAGGCCGACCGCGCCCCGTTCCACCAGCGTGTTCACGTACAAGCTGTGTCCGTGCGAGGAAAAGACCAGCGCACTCGGATCGAGCTTCTCGCCGCGCCTGGCAGCCGAGGTTTCCAATTGTTCCCTGGTGATCCTGCCCCAGCTGTGGGTACCGACGCCAAACAGCGGGAAGTCGCGCCAGGCGAGCAAGCCCGCCTGCCAGATGCCTTCGCGGAAGGAGAGCAGGGTGCCGCTGCGCTCGATCTGCAGGTAATTCTTCTCCAGCACTTGCGGCTTCACCGCGAGGCCGACGCCGACCAGGACCGCGGCGCCGATCGCCAGATGCCGCATGCCGCGCCGATGGCGCACGCTGTAGACGAGAAGCAGCACCACGGCAACCGCGATCGCCGCACCGACTGCAGCGCGGCTCTGCATGACAAACAGCGACACGGCGAAGAGCAGCGTGCACACGAGGCTGCCGATGCGCCAGGGTGCCGCGGCGTGCGTCCACCAGGCGCGCGTCGCGATCAGCGTCGCGCCGAAGGCGATGGCGAGGTAGATCGCGCTGTGGTTCACGTGCCCCACCGACTTCAGCCCGAGATACGTATACCCCGTAGTCAGGAGAATGCGGTAATAGCCCCACGCGAGCGCGAGCAGCGTTCCCGCCGCGAGCGCGACCAATAGCGCGATGAGAACGCGGTCGGGGTAGCGCGATCGCTTCATCAGCCACAAGACGCTCGTGTAGCGCACCACGTCCGTGGCTGCGCGCCAGTCCGCTCCCAGGCCGGCGAACACCACCGCGGCATGGGCGGAGGCGATCCACAGCACGATCAGGGTGTCCCACCGGTCCCAGGGGCCGCCGAAGTCGCGCTCCCGCGCCCGGTTCACGAGCCACAGCGCGAGGTAGAGGATCCAGAGGAGGTTCTTGGGAGCCTCGAACACCGGCAAGACCGCGGCGAGCGCAATGAGCGCCGCGTGCTCGAGCCGGATCATGCGTCGGCGCCGAGCGCGCGCACGACATCCTCCACCTGGAGGGCCTCCATGCAGCGCGGACGCTCGCACTGCGCGAGCGTGCGCCGGCAGGTGCGCACCCAGGCGATCTCGCGCCCGAACAGCACCGGCTGGTCGCGGCAGGGGAAGTCGGCGACCGTGACTTCGGTGAACGGCGCGTCCTTCCAGAATTCGCCGCGGCCGGTGAGCCGCGCCGAGCTCGGGCCGAAAAGGCAGGCTGTGCGTGTGCCCGTGAGCTTGGCGATATGCGCGACGCCGGTGTCGAGCGTGACGAGCACTCGGGCGTTCGCCACGAGGTGCCAGACCTGCGCGAGATCGAGGTTGCCCGGATACGCGGGATGAGCACCCTGGGGAATCAGATCCGCTTCCTTCGGTCCGCAGCTCCAGACCGGCGTGTAGCGCGCGGAAAGATGCCTTGCCAGCGCCGCCCAGCGCTCACTGGGCCAATACTTGAGCGGTGTGCTGGCGCCCACGTGCAGCAGCGCGTACGGGGCCTGCGGCGAGGGGAAAGGCTCATGTGCGGGCGCCGGCCAATCGCCGGGGCGGTACCGCGGCGCGCCCGCCGCGCCCGGCGCGGCGAGCGACGCGAAGATGTCACCCAGGTTGGCCGCCTGGCCGGGGAACTCGACCAGCTCGTCCGCGCCCCAGTTCTTCCAGCCCGGGCGGCCGCGGGCGAGCGCCACGATCCAGCGCGCCCCGACGGCCCGGGCAGTGACCGTGTAGCGGTTCTCTCCGGGAACGATGGCGAGATCGCAGTCGCGCGCGATCTCGAGGCCGGCCAGCGCGCCCGGCGCGCGCTCGTCGAACGGGATCGGGATGGCGCCGTAGGGACGGCCCGAGAACAGGGGCAGGATGGCCGGCCGTGCGGTGACATAGATCGTGGCGTCGCGGTATCTCGCGCGCAGGCGGGCGAGGAGGGGCGCCAGCATCAGCGTGTCGCCGAGCAGCAGCTCGTGCAGCACAAGGATGCGGCGCGGCTCCTCCGGGCGCGCACGCGCGGCGGGGCGAATGCTGAGCGCGGCGCGACCGAGAGTCCGGATACGGTTGAGCGCGCGCGCCGACATTACTGGGTGCGGTAGTAGTCCCTGAACCACTCGGCAAAGCGCGCAAGGCCCGTCTCGAGCGTTGTCGAGGGTGCGAAACCGACGGCCGCGCGCAGTGCCGCGGTGTCGGCGTAGGTGGTCTTCACGTCGCCCGGCTGCATCGGCCTCATTTCCAGCTTTGCCTTGCGGCCGAAGGCGCGCTCGAGCGCGGCGATGTAGTCGAGCAGCTTCACCGGCTGGTGATTGCCGATGTTGTAGATCGCATAACGTGAAGGAGGCGGCGCCGGACAGTCGAGCACGCGCAGGGTGCCTTCGACGATGTCGTCGATGTAGGTGAAGTCGCGCTGCATGTCGCCGTGGTTGAAGACCTGGATCGGCTTCCCCTGCACGATCGCCTGCGCGAAGAGCATCGGCGACATGTCCGGACGCCCCCAGGGCCCGTACACGGTGAAGTAGCGCAGGCCGGTCGCCGGCAGGCCGTAGAGATGGCTGTAGGCGTGGGCGAGGAGCTCGTTCGACTTCTTGGTCGCGGCATACAGGCTGACCGGGTGATCGACGCTCTGCGACTCCGACCACGGCAGCTCGGTATTCGCGCCGTAGACGCTGGAGCTCGACGCGAACACCAGGTGCCGGGGCAACTGCCGGCGGCAGCATTCGAGCAGGTTGGCGAACCCGACCAGATTGGTATGGATATACGCGCCGGGGTTTTCCAGCGAGTAGCGAACGCCGGGCTGGGCGGCGAGATGCAGTACGGCCTGGGGTTTTTCCGCTGCAAAAACTTGCTGCAGGGCGGCGGCGTCGGCGATGTCGAGCTCGGTGAACCTGAGCTTCGGGTGCTTGAGCTGCGCCAGGCGATCCTTCTTGAGCTGGACCGCGTAGTACGGCGACAGATTGTCGACTCCCGCCACCTCGTCGCCTCGCTCGAGCAGGCGCCTTGCGCAATGCATGCCGATGAAGCCGGCGATTCCCGTGAGCAGGACCTTCATGACCAGGAAGATCAGCGGTGCCGGGCTTTGCGCAGCTCGATGAGCTTGGCGTACTTGAGATACGACCCCAGGGCTTTCGACAGCGAGATCGACAGGCCGTCGGAGCCGGCGAGGAAGCCGCGCTTGACGATGTAGTGCTTCAGAAACGCGACGCCGCCGTGGGCGATGGCCTTGGGGAGCGATGCGGTCTTGCCCTGCGCGAGCATCTCCTGCGCCTGCCACGTCGAGTATTTGTTGGCGCGG
>Ga0208185_1000220_pt1 | contig 34179 bp, 48 predicted proteins | sample EasRivMeERMLT700_FD_187532 | JGI IMG/M metagenome (GOLD analysis project Ga0208185, IMG submission 187532) | Soil microbial communities from meander-bound floodplain in the East River, Colorado, USA - East River MetaG ERMLT700 (SPAdes) (version 2) | ecosystem: Environmental > Terrestrial > Soil... | reverse complement strand
ATAAATCCTACCCGATACCACCCCCTACCCAACTGTCCACTTTTGAGGGCATTGACACGAACCTCAAGCCATGATATACTCCCCCTTGGGAGTTGGTAGACGGGGAGAGGCACCGGGCCGCATCGAGTCTAACTCGCACATTAACAGTAGCTTGCGAGTATCAGCCCTGTGAATCTAACTCGAACCCGGCTCGAACCGAACTCGAACCGGACTCGAACCCGACTCGAACCGGACCCGGAACACGTTTTTGAACGGAACCAAAATCCTATGTCATACTGTGCTTTATGCTTAAAAGAGGCTCTACGCAAAAAGCAGAAAATAGAATATTTTGAAAAGTTGGACTCTTACTGCACATGGCATTATAGGAAAGCAGCTAAACTACCAGAAAAAGAAGTTAAAGAACTAATCTCCAAAGGGAGAGAAAAACTCAAAGAGCAAGAACGTCCTAAAATACTGCTCAAAGAGAAAGAACAAGAATTAGAAAAGCAAGAAAAGCAAGACATTAAAGCATTAAAAAGGCTAGTAGCAAAAGCTATAACAAAACAGTATATAAAACCCGTAGAACCTATAGCGGTCACGGTAGAACCTAAAATATTTAATCCCAACGAGAAGTTTGATTTCGATACAGTAGACAACGAAGAATAAAAGTTTCCAGCATAAAAGCATAAAAGGCCAAGATTATGCAGTTCCAACAGCTACACAACAGAAAAGATATCACCGAACCGAAGTTTACCGAAGAGGGACTTTACCTGCCGGTAGATTTCTATCGCTGTTATATCTCCTACCATAACGCCATCATCACCGAGTTAGAACGGCTGCACTTTCCAGAGTTTATCCTACATAGTTTAGATGAAGGCGTCTCCCCAAGTGTCGGTTTTGCCGAATGGGTAAGAGAAGCCAGCATTGTCATGTGGGTTCTGAGCCTAAAGAATGGCCGCACTCGTAAAGAATTTTATCCAGCTAGTATCGCAAAGCAATTGTTTAACATATCGAGAGATATGCTTTTAGATGCTTTGCTAGATAGACTAGTCTCCGAAGACTTCAACGGCGCTTCGCGCATAAAACATTAGAAATTTACAAATAAAGAGGCCAAGACAATGCCAAGTGTATCTGGACCGTGTGATAGATGTAAGCAGATTAAACCCATAGCCGCTAAGGGGCTATGTTTATCTTGCCTTGCTAAACCTAAGCTACCTAACATTACCGATATTGAACCAGTAAAAGTAGAGAGCGCGGCCCCTTCGATTATCAACGCGGTAGCGCCACCTATGGTCAAGCCAGCTAGTCTAGCCATAGACCAGCTAATCAAACCGACCAATAACGGCGGCAAAGTCCCATGCGATATCTGTGAGGGTTTATTCCCTAGTCTTATCAAGCATGGGAAATTAAACCTCTGCAAAGATTGTCTTAAACTAGAGCGGGAAGTTGTTATCCCTGCATCATCAACAGTAATACCAGAATACGACCCGAAGAACTTTAAAACGTGGCCGCTATGCAAGTCCTGCCAGAATCATGTAGGAAAAGAGCAGTTTGAGAAGTATGACGGGATGTGCTCTACATGTTTAAAGAAAACTAACAAAATCGAGCCGCTAATTCTCAACGCACAGCCTACCGATTCTAATAAATATCAAGAGTTCTTTAATCAAGAGTCTCAGGCTATCACCGACTTGCTAAAAGAGCACGGTGAGGAAGCCGGTATTCTATTACTCCGTCAAATTATCATCGATGGGGCTGAAGACCTTCTAAGCAAAGAGGCCGCAGCGTTTAAATCAAAAACGCACCAGCAAGCTAGAACTATCCGATATAATGATATGCTCTCCCGTTTATCAGAGGATAAACAGAACGAGCTACGCATTAAAGACCAGCACTATGTTCCGAAGTCCGGCGAGCCGCGCAAGCATAAATCCCCAATGACTCAGATAGAGAAAGTAAAAAAACTCACCAAGTCAATGGATGAGAAGATTAATAGTTTATTCGGTGGGGGTTTATCCGCCGCTGAGATAGAAGAGAAAAAGAAAGCATTGGGATTATAGTTTAGGGCTGCGCGTAACAGATGCCTACAGAGACGGCAATAAAATATAGATGGTTAGGTCTTTGTGAGAAGTGCGGACAAGAGCGCGCTAAACATAGTAAATCTTATTGTTTATCTTGTCTTGCTAAAAAGAAAAAGCACAGTGACCATGCTCTAGAGAAATATTATCTTAAGCTACTAACAGCTAGGTCAAAACCATGTGTTGATTGTGGTATTACTTTACTACCAAATAAAATGGAATTTGACCATGTTAGAGGTGATAAACTTTTTGAGTTAGGTAATACACGCAACAAAAGTAGAACAGATGAAGAAATTCAGAATGAAATAGCCAAATGTGATATACGGTGCAAAAGTTGTCATAGAATGAGACATTATCGTATAAGACAAGGCTTAAAGTCTGGGAATGCTACGTAACTTCCTTGGCCGGTTGACGTAGCATCTAAAGCCGTGTTCTACCGAGCGGTCCCTGATTCGGTAGTTTAATAATTATGGCTGGAAAAGTTGATACAGTAGGAGACTTACTCGATAACATAAACTTTCTAGACGCTGACACTAAAGTTCGCTCTGCCAATGGTAAATCTATATGGGTAGGGGTTAAACGCTACAAGAACTTTAGGGGTGAGATGGTTACAGAGTTTGTTATAGAGGGTGAGTTGAAAGAAGTCGAAAGAGTAAAGTTCATTAAAGTATTCGAGCGAGACAATGAGTTTTAATAAACATATAAATTGCACCAAGTGCAATAAGATAGCCATAGAGGTTTCCCGCATGAAAGTCGGGAATCAGTTTATGGTTAAATTAAAGTGCGGCCACTCGATGTTTACTAAGCAATTAGAAACATTTGAAGCCGAAGACGATTTAGTTAGCTATCTAACAAAAGATAAACCATTTGAGTATCAATTACAGACCCTTTCATTTATAAAATTCGCTGGTGGTCGGGTAGGAATCTTCCATGAGCAGGGATTAGGTAAAACAATCTGCGCGGCCCTTGCACTCCGGACGCATAAGAAGCAAATGCTACCGGCCTTGGCCGTTTGCAAATCTAACATAGCCCATCAGTGGATGAAGCAGTTTATTAACTGGGTAGACCTACATGGTTTAGTCCAGATAATTGAGTCCAGCAAAGATTGGATTCTCCCCGGATGCCAGCTATACGTTATCTCGTATGATTTACTCCGGCGCATGTCGGATGAGCAGATAGCCAAGTTTGATGTCTGTCAGACGGTTATCATAGACGAATGCCAGCATATTAAAAATACCCAATCTCAGAGGGCACAGAACGTAAGACGTATATGCCGGGATAAGAAATATGTGATGGCTCTCTCAGGGACGCCTATTAAGAATCACGCGGGGGAATACTTTAGTATATTAAATATCCTAAAGCCCGAACGGTTTCCAAGCCAAACTAACTACGAGTTTAAGTATGTTGATACATACTATAACGGATTCAAACTAACCGTAGGGGGCTTAAAGAACGAAGCTCTCTTTAGGAAGAACACAGAAGATTTTATCATTAGGTATGAGCAGAAAGAGGTCATGCCTGACCTGCCTGACCTAATACGTGATTTCCAATATCACGATATTGATAAGGATTTACGGAAGGCATACGATAAAGCAGAGAATGAGCTAGTAGACTTCGTTAATACTAATGAAGATTATTCTGGATTCTCTGCACACCAGCATATTCTAGCATATCTAAGCAAGATGCGGCAGATTACCGCTGTCGCTAAGGTGGGCGCGGTCGTTGAGGATATCGAAGAGGTAATGACTAACACCAACGAAAAGATGATTATATTCTTACATCATCATATCGCTAGGGATATCCTACTGGCTCAACTGAACAAGCTCTGCGCGGCGAATAAGTGGGCCGCGCCGTTAGCTATCACTGAGGCGACTAGCCGCGATAAAGCAGAGAGTATCAAAGCAAAGTTTGCCGACCCTAATTCTTTAGACCGAATAATAGTTCTGGGAACGTTAGCCAGCGGTGAAGGTTTAGATGGACTCCAAGAATCTTGCAGCATGATGTATATGCTAGAGCGGCAATGGAATCCATCTAACGAAGAGCAACCTGAAAAGCGGCTGCATAGAATTGGTCAGAAGAATATCGTCCGGGCAAAGTATCCCATCGCTATCGGAACAGTAGATGAGATGTTTACTGAGCTAGTTGAGAAGAAAAGACAGAACGTTAAACAAACAATGGGCGATGCAGAAGTTATCCGGTGGGATGAAACATCTACCGTGCGCGATTTGATATCCGCGATAATGACAAAGCGAGGGGGTAAGCGATGGCAGATGGCAGTTTAAAATTGTTTCCAACGACATTAAAGTTTGAACTAACCGGCATGAGGAGAGCAGCTATTCTCCATGCTGCTAGAGAATTGAAGTGTCAAATAATTTATCGGCGTGGTGAAGCCGATAAAGCCTTCGAGATAGCAATAGAAACTGCTGAGAAGGCTTTTGAATTTGGTTGGTTCTGTGCTAGGGATAAAGAAACATGGCCCCTAGTTATAGATACAGGAGAAAGGAGTAACTATCGAGAATTAACAAGAAAGCCCAACGGCGGCGGAAGGAAGCGAAAGGTTCTAGTCAACTAAGGAGAGTGTGTATGAAGAAGATTTTTCTCGTAGCATTGATAGCAATAGCAACGCTATCAATAGGTAGACCAGCCAGCGCGGATTTGTTTCTGGCAGGTGATATCGACGGGCTACCGGGATTCTGCGCTACAGATAACAACACTATTTGCACGTATGGCGTGCAGTTGTTGGATGTTAACGCAGACCCGGACGTGCTTGAACTGGATACCACGACTGTTGGCGGTCTAACAGTTAACGGTTCGATTCACACGTCAATCTTCGGACCGCCTACGAATCTACTGGATAGTTCCTCACTGTCTATTATCAATGAATTAGGCGGTGTGGGTTCAGTTCTTGTAGAGGCTTCCATTAGTGCTACAGACTTCGTAGGACCGGCAGCAACAGCATCCACTACCGGAAGTGGAACGTGGGGGCTTAATTCACAGGGTTCTAGCACGACATACGAGTATTTCGTGGATGGCACGAATACGCAGGGTGGAGCAACCGGAACAGATAGACCGGGCATCCTGATTGATACGTTTACGGATTCTGCCGTAACTGCTATCGATTCGTATTCTCATAATGGTGGACCGTTCGCCATTAACATGATGAGCGCATTCTCCATGACGTTGGGATTTGACCTGACGTTGCTTGATGGAGACTCACTCATTAGCCGTGGTCAGTCATCTATTGCCGATGTAACGGCAGTTCCAGAGCCAATGACAATGCTGTTAGTGGGCGCTGGATTAATCGGTGGCGGTGCTAGACTTCGTCGGCGTAAGGCGTAGTTAGAGTCTAGCCTACTAGACGTAGTAGGAAAGGGGAACTGAGTATATGGGGGAGCTTAATAGCTATGAACCTGTATATAAAGGTTGGATAAACAATCCCTGTAGCCAGTAGCCGACACTGGCACTTTTAAAGAATTATAATTATGTCTCTACCGAGTGAACCATTTGAAGTTTCAGAGGCGCGCATTAAGCATGGCGACTCTAGTTGGAGTGGGATTAGCAAAGAGCCAGCTTTTATACTAACGCTAGAGCAGGCGCGCGCCTTATATCGGGAACTAGAGAAAAGCTATATTAATCAAGAGAATCCATTGGCCGTCGCCGTGGTCATGGACTTGGGAAAGTTTATAGATAGGTTCTCTAAATGAACATTGGATATGATGAGCTTTATCACGCTCTTGAAGAATCACTAAAGCTACAGGCCCATTATGCAGAGCTATTAAACATGCACGATGGCGGACAACGAATGATTTTCAAGACCATTAACGAGTGGATAGCTAGACTGAGAAAGACCGGCAAATGATTACACGTAACATCGTAATGGACAGTCAGCTAATCAATAGCTTACAGCTATGCGGATACAGGACCGATTTGTATTTCAACAAGAATTTCCGCCCAAACTTTAAAGCTGAAGCATTAGAGAAGGGTGATTTACTGCATCTGATATTTAAAGTTTTCTATACGCTTCAAACTAAGCGGCCTGATATCCCCTATTTCACGGCAGTAGACCTAGCCGTCAAGTGGGGTAGAGAACATGCCGTAATGAATTTGAACATCGACATTGATACTTCTGAAGAGACTATCTATCAATGCACCGAATACTTTAAACATTTCCAAGGGGAATACTGGACGCCGCGACATATCGAGCGCCCCTTTGCGAAAATACTTTATGAGTCTGAGGAAGAGAATCTACGCATTATCTACGAAGGTATCATAGATTTAATGGTCGATACTAAAGTAGGTGAAGCAGTAGTAGACCATAAGAGTGCCAGTCGTAACTCTGACTCGACGTATGTAGGTTTAAGTAATCAGTTTAAAGGCTATGCTTATTGCATGGAAACGACCAATGTTATCATCAATAAGGTAGGCTTTCAGAAGTCTCTCAAGCCAGCCGAGAGGTTTAAACGTATACCTATCTCGTATGAGCAGGCAACATTAGATGAGTGGGCGCGGGAAACAATCTGGTGGGGCCAACAGTTACTATTCTATATCGAGTCGAATACGTGGCCGATGAACCATACAAGCTGTGACAAATACTCAGGCTGCATCTTTAACAAAGCCTGTATCCATGAGCCGGGAGATTCTCGAAACTGGATTCTACAGACTGAGTATATTATTGGGGAAAAATGGTCCCCACAATCCCGTGACGAAGAGTTTGATAAAAAGTTAGCGGAGTTAATAGTAGCGGCATGACTAACATAACAAACGAAGAACAGAAAACTCTACTATCGGCGGTAGATATCCTACGAAAGTTGAGCCGTATACATAACGATGAATTTCAGAGGGCGCGTGATTCGGAGTCAGTTGTAGTTTTACACAAAGGTCGGATGGCTATGCAAATGTCCGTTCAGCTAGATAGGATGGCTAACGAGATAAACATAGTTGCCTCAACGGATGGGTTAAAAGATGGGTAAACCAAAGCATATCCACAAATATCAGTTTAAGATAATCGGTAAAGATTACAGGGTATTCGCGTGTGCTCTACCTGATTGCACACACTATCTAGCAGAGGAATTAGTAATTGGTAAAGATAGTATATGCTGGAGATGTGGTAAGGTTTGCCAAGTTATAAAGGAAACCGATGGAAAAATCAGACACAAGCCACACCATAAAACCTGTAATGTTACTAGACAGAACAGGAAACTTGTCATCGCAGAGCGGCCCAAAGAAATTGAAGCTAATGCAATTGACAAACTACTGGACGAACTATTGGGTGATTCTAAAACTGGCACTTAGTAACCTGAAACTTCGTTTCAGGGAAGCTATAACAGATAAAGAGTTTGAAGGAAAGGTTCTTGTAAAATGTCTACCAACACTAAAGAGCAAGTCGCCGAAGTAATAGAGATGGCGCGGTCCCGGTCGTTGGGTATTAAGTTATCCTGCTACTGCTCATCGTTGTCATCCAATAGGCGTCCATGCGTAGCGTGTGAGTCTAATGATATTATTCTCGCGCTCTGTAACGCGCTGGAAATCTCAACGGCCACACTCGAAAAGACCAACGATATCATTAAAGAATTTGTCGGTGGGATGAGACAGATTCTCGATGGAACTAACGTGACTGGAGCTAAGAAGTGACACTAAAGGATATATTTGACGCGAGAGTCAAGCCCTACATTAAGGGTCCAGAGGAGTGCTGGATATATCCCGGTGCTTTGACTAGCGGCTATGGACAGATGGGTATTAGAAATACAAAGTATAGAGTTCATAGACTAGCCGCTCATCTATACTTAGGATTAGACCTAAATAATGAAGAACAACTAGCTCTACATAAATGTCCCAATAGAGCTTGTTTTAATTACTTAAACCATCTTTACGTCGGCAGTAGAAGTAATAACGAAATGGATAAGCCTTTGAAAATGTTCTGTAGAAAAGGGCATTCATTAGAGGGAGATAATCTTTATTATAACTACGGCCAGAGACGGTGTAAGATTTGTATATCAGACAACAATAAGAAATATTACAAAAGGAAGATGGCTTAAGAAAATGAAAGCATTAGACTACATAGACAATAAATGTCTATTTGTTTTAGGTAAGGGAAATCCGGGGGATGGTAAGAGCATCGCTATATCAAGTTGGCTTGAGCAAGGGCCAATGTTCTTTTTCGATTTTGATGGTAAGATTAAAGCTATTATCAATTTCTGGAAGAAACACAATAAGGCTCTATTAAACAATCTGGAGTTTGAGCACTATGATGATTACAATAAAGCTGCCAAAAAGTTGGAATCATTTATCGATGATGGACATCCTTATACTGGCGGGGTTGTCATTGACACTCTTACTACGGGCGTGGACAGTATACTTACTCAAATCCATGACGTAAAGGGTGGCTCCAAGAAAGTAATCGGCGGCATAGCCGTGAACGAAATTGAAGACTACAATGCTGAGTCTTCGGCACTAACGCGGCTAGTGCAGGATAGCAAGTTTAAACTGCATAAGAATCTCAATACGAATTTTTTTATGTTGGCCCATGTGGTCGCCGTAGAGAGTCACGACCTCAAGAGCAATAGTAAGGTAGTGACACGCCAACTCGTAACGGCTGGCAAAAAGGTGGCGGCTAAACTACCCGGATACTTCGATGAAATCTGGCATTTCTATACAGAGAGCGCGCCCGACGGTAACGGTAAAGTAAGCCAGCGATATAAGGTAACGACGCAAGCAACAGGTGTAGACTTTGCACGCACTAGCTGTAACCTACCCGTGAATTTTGATGTGACCTATCCGGGCCGCACACTCTATCAGCAAGTTAAAGCTGAACTAGATGTGATGCCATTGGGTGAGTCGAAGCCTCTACCCACGGTGCCAGAATCCAAGCTAGTAAATGGAAACATGGCACTAGTTAATAAACTAATAAACAGGGAGAATGTATCGAAGGAACCTTAACCTACTCACCAAAGACCATACTGGGAAAAACAAACAAACAAACTGGGAGTGTAAAAGTGGGAACAAAGCTCACAATCACGAAGGACGATGTCAATTCGTCCAAGCTCATCATCGGTTGGTTCCTCTGTGACGTAACCAAGTACGAGGAAACCCCGGCTTCGGATAAGTCAAAGAACCCCGGAAGCCTGAACCGGAATTTTCAGTTTCGCGTTACCGAAGGCGATGCTGAAGGTGTCATGCTGCGGACGACTTTTAACGAAGTCTTCGCTCCTCTCATGCCTGAGTTTGTAAACTCCATCGGTGGCGAGTTTGCTGAAGGTAAAGTTTACGACTTGGAAGATGCAGTAGGTCGTAAGATTCGGGTCCACGTGAAGCGCGGTGAATACAACGGACGCCCAACAAACGAGGTTGATGGGTTCAGGCCTGCTGTATAGCAGTCTAGTCCGTCAACTAGGTTAGGAGAATAGATGGATAAGCAGACAGCACTAGATTATCTTAAAGCTCGTTCCACTATTATAGAGAATGGTTGCTGGCTCTTTAATGGAACTATAGTAGTCGGTTATGGGATGGCTGCTATAGAAGGAAAGAGAATATATGTTCATAGACTGTCTGCTTATATCCATTTTGGTTTAGACCTAGACAGTGAATCTCTGGTGTGCCATAAGCCAATAGTATGTAAGCATAGAAACTGTTGGAATCCAGACCATATTTACATTGGGTCTTATTTATCTAATGAGCTAGATAAGCAGTTAGATAAAACTAATAATACAGCAAAGACCCATTGTCCAGAGGGGCACCCACTTGAAGGTAATAATCTGATAATCAATAAGTTATCAGGTGGATTACAGTCTAGAAGTTGTAGACAATGCACTAATGCAAGAAGGCGTGGTAAAAGGTATTTAGCTGAAAGACTTAAAAAATCAGGTATCACTATAGGACATAAACAGTGAAGATACAACCACGCATTCTAGGAAGCATTAGAAAGCCGATGACTTCCCGCATGATAGATGAGATTAAAGATACTATTGATTCTATTGCGATAATGCATCGGTGCTCTAAGTCTTTCGTCATCGCTACATTAGTGGCAGATGCGTTAGGCATAAAGGAACAGGTTAGGTATTATGACGTTGCTAAACGAGTTAAAAGCAAGTCTCGTCATCGCCGGAGCAAAGGCAAGATTAAGGGAATTGGAAGAAGAACGGGCAGCGTTAATCAAGATTCTCGGTATTCCATCCACTGATAGTTCTAACGGTAGTTCTAGCAAGGCCGAGCGCGTCTTGATTACCGCTAAAGCAATTCGCGCACTATCGACTAAGCCGACTATCCGTAAAAGTGGTTGGACGAAAAAGAGGCTAGCGAAGTTTAGGGCAACCATGAAGAAGAAGTATGGAGCACCTAGCGAATGGCCGTCAACAAAGGCAGCGAAAACAGCAACAAAAGGGTTAAGCTAACTCTCACTCGTATGGGTGAACTACCAAGTCCATTAATCATCTATGCTTACCCTGAAGATATCCGTTACTATGTAGTCTGCACTTGCAATAAGAACTGTGATGTTGCTATATACATGAGTAACGGTGAGAAACACTACGTCGATAACACACCGAAGAATCTAAAGATTCTAGGTGCCGAGTGAATTGGTGGATGGCAGACCCTTCTATCTGGAGAAGGTTTAATGAACAGGAGAATCTAATGGGTATGGTCACTAAGGATAATGTCCGCGAGGTCTTTACATATCACGCTCCAAGTCCAGAGCAAGTGGAGAAGATGGAAGTAATTCGTGAAGCGGCAATAGCATTGGCTAACGCAATACTAGCCACTATGCCAGACTGTGCGGATAAAAGTGCCGCACTCCGTCAGGTGCGTGAAGCACGAATGACGGCTAACGCGGGCATCGTCCTTAACGGGATGATTTAGTTTAGTCTGACGGCATTTGGTTTAATTGTGGCTGCTAGGACCGTCGTGCCCAACATACCAAATGATAATAGAGACTAAGCAAACGGTCCCCTAAATCTACGCTGTCCTAGTCTAGTGCGTGAGTCGGTAATGGAACGACGATATACAGACCAACGTCGTATATGAATGTTCTAAAAAGGCCACAAGACCGCCAGCATTATTTATCGTGCATGTACTAGTTCTCATGGGGATAAATAATGTCAAAGGCTTCTAGGCAGGGCAGCACTTTTTAACTCAGCTAGTGGAGAATCAAATGACTGAGAAGACCCCACCGATTACCGAAGAAGAAAAAGAAGAGCAAGAGGAAGAAACTACTGACATCGTAGATGACGATGAAGAGTTTGAAGATGACGACGATGATGATATCGTCGGTCTTGAAGAAGACGAAACTACTGACGAATAGAGTTTACCGAGTTTACCAGTGGACTTTAATTTCCCCCAAAATTAAAGTTGGTGTATCCCTGTTGGGATAAGGAGTATAGGTGAGGCTAACTATACCACTGGCTCTAACTTTTTATGACTATTCAAGAGCGTTTAGAAAAATATAAGTTTGTTAAAGACGGCCATTGGCTGTGGATAGGAGTTACCTTACCTAGCGGTCATGGTATAATAAACTATAAGGGCAATAAAATATTTGTTAGTAGATTGATAGCTTATCTATATCATGGATTAGATTTAGATAATAAAAATCAGCTAGCTCTCCACAAAGTAACTTGTCCTTATCCTTCATGCTTTAACCCTGACTGCATATATATCGGAAGTGATAGCGACAACAAAAGAGATAGCCATAAAGTTGGCAGAGGCAAACCCGGCCCTAAAAGTGTAATGTATTGCAAGCGAAAGCACCCATTATTTGGTGAAAATCTTAGAATTAAAAAGAATGGCACCAAAGAATGTATAGCTTGTAGAAAAATACGCGACTGGAATAGAACTCATATATCATAAAATGGCTAACTACGTAAGAGGCGAAGGTGCATTCAATGCTAAACTCGTTATTGTAGGGGAAGCACCGGGCGTTCATGAGGATGAGTTACGGCGTCCCTTCGTTGGACCCAGTGGAGAGCTACTCGATACATTCTTAGAAGAATGTGGAGTTAAACGTAATCAAGTCTATATAACTAATGTTCGGAAATGGAAACCACCTGATAACGATTTTAATCGTTGGAACGAAGGAGAGCCTACTCTTGAAGCACAAACCGAATCATTATGGGAAGAAATTAATAGTATCAAGCCTAACTGTGTTTTGGCTCTGGGAGAGCGCGCCCTTACTGCATTCACAGGGAAACGTGGAATTTTCAATTGGCGCGGCTCCATACTTCGTGACATCAACCACTCCACGAAAGTTGTCGCTACGTGGCATCCCGCGAATCTCTTACGGTCAAACGAGGAAAACATCGAATCGGGTAGAGGCATATTCAAATACCTCTATAAGCAAGTTATTCGTGCTGACTTCGCACGGGCCATCGAGGAATCGCGCACACCACATCTCGACCTACCGGAACGACAACTGGATATATGTTCCACCAGCCTACAGTTCTATAGATTCATTGACAAGATATACGCCAATGGTCAGACGGCGGCAGATATCGAAGCATTATCCTGCATACCCGACTGTATTAGTTTTAGTGCTGGACCACTCGCTGCTATGTCAGTTCCCCTGTGGCCGCACATTGGCACCATTAACTATGAGGGATTACCACCTACCGAGCTGGCCTATATATGGAAGGCTATTGCCGAGTTACTCGCTGACCCCAAGATTCGGAAGATAGGACAGAACTTTAAGTTTGACGAAGATAAGATTTATAGGCTAGGCTTTAGGCTGGACAAGCTATGGTGGGATACTGGCATAGCCGAGCATGTTATCAATCCAGAGATGCCATTATCTCTGCAATTTATGACAAGCATTAGAACGAGAGAGCCATACTATAAAGATGAGGGTAAGCTATTCGACGCTAAGAGAGATAAGTATGAACGGCGACTGATATACAATGCTAGGGATAGTGCTGTCACTGAGGAAATCGCCATAGACCAGTTGAAAGACCTAACAGAGCTAGGGCTATTAGACCAGTTCCATCAGTGCTATATGCCCCGGCACAAGTTCTATCTAGATATGGAACGTGTGGGTTTTCGCGTAAGTGAAACAGTGAGGGATAATCTCCTAGAGAAGTATATGCTTCTATGGGATACGGTTCACTCCCGCAATACCAATAATCTCGGCTATGACCTCAACGTTTCTTCGACGCCTCAAGTTATATTTTGTGTTTATAAAGACCTTAAGTTACCTCTGCGTCTTAAGGTTCGCAAGAAAAAAGACGGCTCGAAAATTAAAACGCCGTCCGCCGATGAGGAAACGCTGACTAGCTTAATGGCAAACAATGCAAAAAACGAACGAATTAGAAATATCCTGTCAGATATTCTTGAAGAAAGGAAAATCCGTAAAACTATCTCTACGTATATTCTCGCAAAGTCAGACTATGATGGTAGAATGCGAACCTCTTTCAACATCTGCGGAACTGAAACAGATAGAACGAGCACTAGTAATATTGCAGCACCGATTAGACCGGAAAAATCTATGGGAGTCGCTTTCCAAACGCTCACTAAACACGGAGATATTGGTGCAGATATCTGCGAGATGTATATCCCCGACGATAAACATGTATTTATTAATGCCGATTTATCTCAAGCAGAAGCACGAGTGGTCTTTGTATTGGCAGAAGATTGGGACGCTTTAAAGAATCTCGCTGACCCCATGTTTGATTTACATTGGCAGGTAGCGAAATGGATATGGCCCTATGAGTTACCTAGCGTAGAGGATTGCAAGCGGACACTAAGCAAAGAGGATATGCGACGGTTCATCGGTAAGACCGGGCGGCACGCGGGGAACTTGGGAATCAAGAAACATACGTTCATGATGAACGTGAACACGGACGCCAAGAAATATGGCTATGACCTAAAGATTAGTGAGTGGAAGGCCGGAGAGATTCTTAAAGTATTCCATAAGAATTGCCCAAAGGTTGAACAAGTTTTCCATAAGACGGTAGAGGAAACATTAAATGCTTCTAGAGTTTTGGTCGGTCCAATCCTTTTCGGTCCTGACGGAAAACAAATGCTTCATGGAAGAAGAAGAATGTTTTTTGACAGATGGAGTAATGACTTACTCAAGGAAGCGTATTCGGACATACCACAGTCTACCGTTAGCAATCAAACAAAGCACGCTGGTATGCGAATCAAGTCACGACTTCCGTGGGTTAGGTTCATACTGGAAGGCCATGACGCGCTGCTTGCCCAAATACCTGATAACGATGACCAAATTGCAGAATACTGTGCAGTGGCCCGCGAAGAACTGGAAAAACCGATTACGTTTTCTGGTGGAAGTTTCGACAGGAAGGCTTACGAGTTAATCATACCTGCTGATTTTACCATAGGTCGGAAGAACTACAAAGACCTAGAGAAGCTTAAGTTTAAGTTGGTGCTAGAAAATGCCATATAACTGGCTCAATGATATACTTAAAGCCACATCTGGATTGGAACCACCAAAGAAGTTCTTTTACTGGTCTGCTCTGAGTGCCATTTCAGCCATTACCAAACGAAACATATATCTTAGAAAGATGAAGGATAAATCTACAGCCTATATCCTTTATCCAAACATATACTGTTTCTTAGTAGGTGATAGCGCCGTAGTTAGAAAAGGCACTCCGGTAAAGATGGCTAGGAAGCTAGTCCAAGAAGTAGACAATACAAGAATTATCAGTGGCCGGTCTACGATACAAGGTATAATCTTGGAACTCAGTAAAGCATATACAACCACTACTGGAAAGATACGAGATACTAGTAGTTGTTTTATATGCGCATCTGAGTTTAGGTCTAGTTTAGTCAGTGACCCGCAGGCTATGGCAATTCTCACGGACCTATACGATGGAGACTTTAGCGATGACTGGAAGAACATGCTCAAGTCTGGAACCGATGAACTTAAAGATGTATATATCACTATGCTTGGGGGGAGCAATCCAGCGTATCTGAAGGCATCAATAGCAGGGGCCGATATAGAGGGTGGCATTATTGGGCGAAGCTTTCTGGTATATGCGAACGAGCGCGCCAATATCGAGCCGTTAACTGATGACACCGTAGACGTAGATACCGATGGTCAGATAGACATGCTTGATTACAAAAGCATGGCGCGGCATCTGATAGAGATTAGCAAGATAAAAGGACGCTTTAGATTTAGTCTAGCAGGGAAAGACCTATACGATAAGTGGTATACTGATTTCTCTAAGCAGAAGATAGAAGATAAGACTGGTATCATGGGACGCATCCATGACCAGATTCTTAAAATCGCCATGCTTATCTCATTAGCTAAGAGACTTACTCTCGTATTGGAAGAGGAAGATATTAACGAAGCAATTACCGAGTGCATGGAACTAGCCGGGAACGTGAACAGAACTATCATGTCTCCACAGGGTAGCTCAGACATGAAAGATAAGACTAGTTCATTCTTAATGACGTTACTAAATGCAGAGGGATTTGAATCTACAAGACGAAGAGTATTGCAGAAATGTTGGGGAGACTTCGATGCTTATGACCTAGACAGGGTAGTTGAAACTCTGGTAGAGCGGGAAGCTATTACTCAGCGGCGTAACGGAAAGAATATCTATTACAAGCTAACAGATAAAACGATTCGACTTTATCTTAATTTTGAAGGAGAAAGCTAATGTCTACAAACCGATGTCCAACATGCCACAGACCAGAGATAATGACACTGGAAGTTCTAACCTGTAACCGATGTGGGAAGACAGTGAGCACAGGATTCTATTCGATTCCCACAGATACACCAGACAAAGGGATAATTATTCGGGCATGGATTGAATGTCCGGAGTGCATAGGTAATAGAGAACAGCTAGACCCCGAGGAAAAAATACCCTTGACAGAAGGACATAAAGAGATTAAGGATATCTAAAGCGTCATCTTATAGGAATATCCAAATTGAATAACTTAACAAGATAAAGAATAATAAAAATCACAGCAATTATTGTTATTGCTGTTTTGAAGATAGGCGGCATAGGGATGTAAGTAATTAATAAATATACTATAAGCCCTATGAGCGCGATGGTGATAATTAAAGTAATCATTTTATCTCCCTACTTTTGGAATCTGAATTTTCGGTATAGTCACAGTTAAAGGGCCGCCCTTAGTGGGCTGCTTCTTTATATCTCCAGAACCATAGACCTGTAGACCAGCGCCAAAGTTTGCTGGAATAATCAATGGTAGCAAGGATGGGTCTTCCTCCAACAAACTAATAATGTCCTGTGCTATAATTGGAGTCAGCTTATTTCGCATCTCGCTGGAAATAGTAACAGGCTGACCAACTATATCCTCTCCCCTCATTGCGTTAGTTACGAAACTAACAAATGGCGATTCCTTAGATTCTATAAAACTCATAAGAACATCATAGGTAGATTCAGGTCTAAATCCTTTTTCTAGTTCTTGTCTTTTACCTGATACACTAGAAGTTTTAGCCTGTTGAGCTATTTGTGCTAATGTCCTAAAGATAGGCTGGAAGCCACCATTAGTATCTAATCTTGTATTTCCTATCCTAGCTTTACCCCAATCTGCTGAAGTAGGTTCATCTCCTACAGATATATCTTGACCCTTACTCTGTGCGTATTTAAGAGAAGCTAAGTAAGCTCCCTGTATACTAGCATAAGATAGAGTATCTCTCCAGAACTCTTTTCTTATCAGTGGGTCTATCGTTTCATAGGGAGTTTTACCCAATGCCTTTAGTGGAATGTTTGCTGTTGCTTTAGCTGTATCTTTTAATCCACGATTAAAGACAAGACTTAGCCTAGATGACATTAAACGTGGAGAGAATAATGTAGCATTTATCAAACGCGCGTGTGGTTCTAATGCACCCAGACTGCCTCTGCCAGTGGCATCATTGATATATTTCCCTAAATCACTGATAAGTTTAGCGTCAAAGGTTTTTGATTTAGGGTCAACGTCTCTACCAAGTTTAGCATATTTATCTACAAGCTCATCAAATAAACCTTGTCTGAGAGCATTAGCATTCGCACTATATGCTTGAGCTGACTGTTTTATTATTGGTAGTTCAGCTACTTTAGAACTAAACAACTCCTCAGACCTAGCAATATCATCTATATCAGTAATCTGAAGACCACCAAAATCTTGACCCAAATTGAAATACTTAGAGGATTTAACACCATCCATTACTTCATTATATTTTGCTCCAGATACAGAAGTAACACCTTTAGGAATGGCTTCCCAAAACTGTTTTCTGGACATTAGAGTAGCACCCTGACGAAGAGGAAAACTAGTTACGTCTCCACTAGCCATCAAAGCGCGCGCCGTATTCCCCACTTCAGTAATTGGATTTGTCTTAGCTTGAGGAACAGAAAGACCAGGAAATACTTGCTGGAGTAATTTTATCTCACTAGTCTCTGGCACTCCAGCTATGTCACTCCCCATTATCTTGGCAAGCCCAGACTTAGCTGATACTTTATCTAAAGGAGAAAGCTTTGATTTTTCTATTGTATTAAAGAGAGTGTTAATATTATCTTGAGTGAATTTTTCTCTTATTGTTGCAAATGGAACTGTAGGTAATTCTCCACCGAGTTTAGACTTTTGTCTATAGAATCCCTTTTCTCCCTCTGCATTCACCTTCAACATATCTTTCACACGCTTGGAACGTTCCTGAGAATATAAAGCTTCTTGGCTCTGTCTCAAAGGTTTAGCCGCAGCAACCTCAGCTTTGAATGCCTCTTCCATTGTTAATGGACCTATAGGTATTTCCACTTTAGGAACAGCTTTGAATAATCTACTTGCGCCTGCCTTCAATAATTTCCCACCAATAGTAGCAGCTCCTAGTGTTCCTAAACCAAAAGGCGCACTAGCTCCACCTACCATAAATCCAGTAAGTTTTTCAGCAAGAGGACCAGCATAAGGAAGTTTACCAGTAAATTCAGTAATATCTTTTTCTTCTCTTGGAAGCATGGGTGTAGTAGCCCAGTCTACTACTTTACTAGCATTCTTCCCTACTGAATTCCAAAATGAACCTACCCCACTTTTAACTACTTCAGGAAGATTCACTATGGGTTTAATAGGCTTCGGCATTGGTGCAGTAGAGAAGTCTATCTCCGGCTGCTTTATAGGAGCAGTCCCCCAATCAAAATTAGGTGTAGTAGGTTTAGGAACCGGGGCAGAACCCCAATCAAATTCAGGCATTACTGCACCTTAAAGGCTGGCTGTTTCATTATCCACTCAATCATCTCAGGGGTAACTGGTTTATTATTTTCTTTTAGAATCTGAACAGCACGCGCTCTCTCTGGAGTATCAGCTACAGATGGAGCACTTAGTGGATTCTGCACAGTTATAGGTGTTTGAACTTCAGGTTTGCTTGGTAAATTTACCTGTGGCGTTCCAACTTGGCGACGAGCACCACCGGCTATAATTTTATCTCTCTGGTTCTGGACTTCAGTTAAGAATGTTTGATATCCTGTTTTATCTTCTGCCGCTTCATCAGGGTTTATTGCATTCGTGTTAGGGTCAATAAATTTACTGTACCCTGGATTGTTTATAAGCACTTCACTTAGTGCAGTTTCAAATGCTATCTTATGCTGAGATGGAGCAGTAAAATCGAAAGTAGATTGAGGAATAGGATTAGCCGCATCAGTCATCCTACGCGCTGTATGTGCTCTAGTTCCAATAGCACTCGTAGCCTCAGCAAGTCTAATAGCATCTTCTTGCTTCTGGGGCCGTTCAAATGAGAATAGAGATTTTTGATTACCCAAGTTTACGCCAGCATTTACTTTGTGTGTCTTTCTCTCTATCTCAGCTTTCTCTTCAGGAGTCAAGTCAAACTTACCAATTGGGGTGCGCGTCTGTTTACCCTTGTCTACGACATAGAGCATACCATCGGCAGGGCTTCGCTCTAGTTCCTTACCTACTAAACCAAGCTCGGCTCTCATCTTTTCTTCCTGAGCTTTGCTTAGATTATTAAGGGCATCGTCTCTTCTACCCTCACGCGCCTCTCTAGTATCAGCTCTACGCTGTTCCATAGCAGTCTTAGCGTAGTTCATCTTGGACTTCATATCATTGGATTCAAGCTCTGCCAGTGTGCCCAAACCTTGCCCCTGATTAGCATAGTTCTGTAATGCTTGGTTATACTTCTGGTCTACAACACCACGAGCGGCAGCGTATCCGGCACCGCCGCCACGGTTAAGTCCCTCTGCGGCACCAGTTAGGCCAGCGATGAATCTATCCATCTTACCGGCTCTATAATCTTCCTGTTTAGGCATACTCATGATATGCCGTTTATACGCCTCTAGTGCAGGAGTAGGCGCATTATACATATGCTCGAATATGTCAAACTCTTTAGGAGTTTCTTCCTGCTCTATCTCGGGAGATTCCGGAGGCTCATTGGATACTCCCGGCCTAGTGCCTAATGGACCCTGTATCTCCATGCCTCTAAATGGCGCTGGCTCTGCTACTGGAGGAGCCTGAGCAAATGAGTTAGGTGCGCGCATTGGGCCTTGTATTTCCATACCCGTATATGGAGTAGGCATGGGATTAGGCGTAGCCCACTGTCCCTGACTAACATTAAAGTTGCTACCATATTCCCCCATTGGAGAGGGATTCATGTAATTGCGCGCACGGAAATCAAACATATCCATGACTTAACTCCAGAACTGTTGAGAGCCTTGGAATGGGCCAGCTTGACTACCCATACCCATACCACCCATACCACTAAATGCTCCCGCAGCACCAGCGGCCATTCCAATACCCTGCTGAACTGCATCCCACGGGCCACCTATCATATCGGCCTGTCCACCGCGTAGACCACCTAACCCAATATTGTTGCTAGCCTGAGAATTGAGAATATTTAGTTCCCTATCCATGCCAGTATCATACTGGTTAGCACCGAACCCGTAAGTGCGCTCCATACCCTGAGCACCAAACATCTTACCGGCTTGCTCACCCTCTATCAAGAATCGCTCATTCTGCGCGTTCATCTGCATCATGGCAAGTTCTTTAGCAGCACTAGCTGAACCACGCGCCGCTGCTGCTTGCATCTCTGCTATCTCACGTTGAGTTCTTCCATTAGCGATAGCCAACTGAGTCTGTTGGTTAGTCTGGTCTATCATCATTCTACCTTGAGAGGCAGACATCATACCACCAGCTACCGCTTGCTGAATTTGTGCTACTTGTCTACTACCCTCTAACTGGTTCTGTGTTCTGAGAGTCTCTATCTCACCCTCAGTCCGTGACATACCTTCCGCGCCCCATTGACGACCTTTATTGACATTCTCCTGAATACCAATTTCAGCGTCAAGAGAAGTGTCGGCTATGTTACGTGCGGTATCACGTTTTAACGCTCTCTGTGAGGCATCGAATCCCGGTGTATAGCCGCCCTGTACTGAGCGGCGACGAGCCATTTCGTCTCGTTCGCCAGCGGCAAATGAGCCAATGGGAGAAATAGCACGCGACCGTATGTTTGCCTTATCAACATCAGAGTATCCGCCGGTTTTCCCAAACTCATCGTATACTCCGCCGCCTCTCCATCTATCAAGGTCAGCATTCTCTAGACCACCTGTCTCAGCAAATCGCTTTGCTGTAGCTTGGTCCATATCTTTATAGGCGCGCTCTGCTTCATCGAATGTGCCGCGTCCTATCATTCCTACGTCACCGTAGAAATCTCGCATACCCCCGGTGCTATTCTTTGAACTGCTTGACCCACCACCCCCACCACCACCAGAGCCGCCACTAGCACCCGTGCTACCGGGTTGAGTCGTCCCACGCAGTCTAGCTTTCTGCTCGTCGGTTAGACCACCAGTATTGGCAAACCCTTTATATGTTCCATAAACATCTCCATGTTCATAGTTCATATCACCTTGGTTAATGCCAATCTGTTCTTTATTCCGTGCGCGTAAATCATCCATTCCGGTATTCATATCGGATTGGGCTTTTTCCGTGGCACCGAGAGCTTTCTTTTCTTCTTTTTTAGCCATTTTGACTCACAGATTCTTAACTAAAACTATGTTGCTAGTCACTAACTGGAAGCCGTATCTCTTGATAAGGGTCTTAACTATCTTCTCGCTGTCACAGAAAACGTGTAGCTGCTTAACCCCAAATTCACGGGATTTGTCTACTGCTATATCCATCATTAGCTGCATCGCGGTAACGCGCGCCCTTTGAGATTTAGCAGGGTTAGTGAGGAATGTCGCTTCTGCCATTGGCTTCACGATACCGAAACTAATTATCTCGTTATCGTCGTCTACAATGACACCATCAACGATACTCAACTCACCCGGAGATAGCCTAAAACCAAAAGTATTTATAGCCTCTATCTGAGGCATATCGTTTTTATTTGTCGGCCGGAATCTCATTCTTTGCAGTCGCCTCTAACCAGTCTATAGTCTCTAAAGCATTACTAACAGGAGTCCCAGATTGCCACGGAACCTGACCTATGTAATGATGCAGTATCTCAAATTCCTGTGCATCTAGCTCTAACTTGGAACCATTAACTAGCTGACGCTCAGGCTCACCATTGACCATTTTCTTACCACATGGTTTAAGCTCTGAAATAGCCTCTAATTTACTAAAGAGAGCCTTTTCCCTACGAAGGATAGCTATACCCTTTTTCTCTTGCACACAGCCACCTAATACGAAGCCCACGAAGCAAAACTCGAAATGCTTCTTACCGAGTTCATTATCAAAATCGAGAATCATACTAGTCCTTCATGCAAGCGAAGAAGTCAATATAGAGTGGCATGTTATTCGCCGCTGCTGATGTTCCCGTAATAGCGCCACCGCCACCTGATGCAGTAGAACCACTAATAGCCATGCCGCCCTGTGAGCTAATGGAACCTGTCCCTGAACCCGACCCTGAACCACTAAACGAATGGGTATGACCACCTACTGCGTCAGTATCTCCAGAGTAGTTCGCACCGAAATCATGTTGGTGCGACGAACGTGACATAACACCTGAACCGCCAGCATCGCAGTTCATGGAACCGGCTTTATCGTTACCCGTCGTTCCGCTAATAGAACCACCATACCCGTGACTATGACCACCACCTGAACCAGTTGTGCCGCTAATGCTCACGCTTATAGAAACAGAGCCAGTAGCACCACCATGATTATGTGATGGTGTGGCTAATGTTCCTGCTGCGTGAACATGCGCTGCTGCGGCAAATGTGCCCGGTGTATGAGCGTGAGTATTAGCACCACCAGCTACGTGCGTTGCTCCCATTCTTACATAATAACCGTCCCAACCGGATATTCTCGTAAATCCCGGAGGGCATGGTGTCGTAAAGAAGATTACTGCACCTGCGGGTAAACCACCGGCAGATGGTGGAACTGTCCATACTCTATCACCACGTAGGAATACTGCGGAGTTAGCGTCTCCACTTCCTAATTGGGGAGCAGGAATTAAACCATTAGTTACACTACTGCCATTTAAATTATAAAGATAGTAAGAGTTTAATGCTGGTAATGGGTCTGGTATACGAGCGGCTGGAATTACACCAGTAGCTAATTGAGAGGCATTAAGATTAGTAATACCAGCACCGTCTCCTGTAAAGCTACCAGCAGTTATAGCACCAGAAACAGCAAATGATGCAATGCCAGAAATCGTTCCACCCGTTATGGCTACGTTATTGGCATTCTGCGTGCCCATTGTGCCGATGCCTAAGTTAGTGCGCGCATCTGCGGCGCTAGATGCTCCCGTTCCACCACCGGCTACTCCTATAGCTATCGGTGTCCAAGTTCCAGCTACTTTCTCATAGAAAACGTTAGCTCCACCCATCCGTGCTCTACTAAAGTGCATCGAGTTATCAGGGGCAGTATTAAATCCATTTCCCCCAATGAACATAGAGCCAGCATCAACATCTCGCTCTTTAAGGATAGCTAGAACGTCGGTATAGAGAGACGTTAGAACTGGCTGCGCCCAATCGGCCACTTTATAAACCCTGCCTATCTTTAAATTCTTGGATAGCTTGTTCTATATCGGCAACCGCTAACGGGTCATCTAACATCTTGTTCAGGTCTACTTGAACGTCATACTCACGCTGCTGACGCCGTTGGTCTATAAACGTCTGGATAAAGTGCTCCAAGTCAAGCAGTTGCAATCTAGACTCGATGAAGTCTAGAATGACAACGTCTTCAGGTTTACAGACAAACGTGATAGTATCGCCGCTTCTAGATATCATTGCTTTATTTCTGGTGCTAATACTGCGTAATTGCCCGGAACGCGCGCACTCAGAGTTTGAATCTCTGTCCTCAACTGCGTAATAATCTGAGACATTTCATCTATCTGCATGAGCATACGTCTATTACTTACGTGAAGCTCACCGATAGTTGAAAGTAATTCCTGTAAGCTAACACCGTTATTCGTGGTCCCCTGCGGGCGGGTCGGGGGTTCCTGTAACTGTGCCGGGGAGAACTCCATCATTTGATAACCTTTCTAGAATACGTTTATTCAAACTCTTTGTAGTAAAGTTCGCTGTGTTAATGAACTTGATATAGTCTAATGCAATTTGCCCATTATACTGATATGACCATCCCTTACCTAAGTTATCTTTTAAATCTATCTTTACCGTTGCTCCTACTGTCTCTCCCGGTATAGTAATAGGTGCATCATTATTGAGCGTTAATGCTACTACACGAAACTTATCTGTAACTTTTTCCGGTTCAACTTTAGGCTCAGTTAAGACTAGTTCTTCCATTTTGTTGTCCTTGTAGATTCATTCGTTTATCTTCTTGTTCTAACCATTTCTTACGTTTTTCAATTACATCGTCATTCCAGAAAATAGCTATCATCTTCTGGATACGAGTATCATATTTAGATGAATCAGTAATAATAGCAGGGTCTAATACTTCTCGATGATACACACGAGATACCTCTACACCATCTCGCTCGATAACAGTATCAGTACGAATCTGAATCTGTCCATCAGCTAGTAATGAAATCATTCCAATTTCTTTACGTTCTGTTAACATTGTGATGCCTTAAGTAAAATAGGAACCACCAAATAGCATCTGGAAATTGTTCAATAAATTAGTGTAAAGAAGAGGTGTGGCACCAGTTGCGGTATGATAATAAAGCCATATTCCTGAAGCATTTTGACTGAAACGTCCAACCGGTGCAGGAACAGTAGGAAATGAAACATTAGAAAGCTCAACAGCAACAGCAGAATATACGACAGGAGTATTCGCTGTAGCAAAGGGTAATCCAGTTATATAAACTTGACCAGAACCAGCACCCTTATTTGACATCTGAATAAGACCTGTTACAGTAACTTTATTGCCTACTTTTGTATATGCACCATATCCAGCAAGAGTTGCACCCGGAATTGCAGGAGTCCAAGTCCCTTCTTCATAATCATCTAAATAATTTGCACCAGCCAAGGCATTTTGTGCTGCTGGAAAACCTACACCATAACCAACAAAACAAATACCACCAGCATATAAATCACTAGCAGCCCTAATATGTGCCCGGCCCTCAACTGCTACACACCACAAATTACTTTCTATATATAAACCAGTATTAGAGTATAGCCCGTAAGAACTATGAGAACCCAGATACCAAGCAGACTGAATTACACCGAGATTAGTAACTGCGGCCGGATATATGTATCCAGCAGTTTGTAGAGTCCCGCAATTAAACGGAGCATAGTTAGTTCCGGGGTTATCAAATGTCCTAATAATACCGCCACTATCCATTCCTATCTGTGATGCTATTACACCAGGCCAATGGAACGATACTCTTGGAGTAGCTGATTGAATCTCCCAAGGAGCCGCAGCATAAGAAGTGCCAGCACCAGTTCCAGTTATAACTTGACGTAAAGTAAAAGTATTAGTTACATTAGTATATGCTAAACTGCCCCCTAACCTAGCCGGGTCAAAGACACCCTCAGTAATAATAGATGCATTAAGTGGAGGTTTAGTCCACGTTGTTCCCTCATCTAATGACTGCTCAAAGATATGAGTAGCCGAATTATATCTCCACCATTTAGCAGCCATTAGATAATACCGCGGGCTTTCCAGTCAACGCGCTCACTCACTCTATTGCCAGTGCTATCATAAACATAAATAGTGAAATTAGTAGGATTAGGTAAATCGTTGAAGTCATGAATAACAGTGAACGGTTGCTCAATAGATTTCGTCGCCAACGTGATAGAATTAACATCTTTGAACGTCTTGTTAAACGTGGCGACTGTTCCATTGATATCGCTAGCCAGAGCGAATACCGTCCCAGAGTCAATCTCTTGTTTAACAGCGAGACTAACGTAGAGGTCCGAAATTGCGACAAACGATTTATCATCGCTAGTGAAGTTCAACGTCACTTCGACGAATCTAACGTTAGGAGCGAATATAGTCTGACCCGCGTAAGGCGCGCTCCAATTTACCCCATCAGCGCTAACTCTACTAACTGCTCCAACCGCTACGCTACCAACGATAATGTAGTAGTTCCATGTGATATTAACGATAGTGCTAGGGAATACAACACCGAAATCGAATACTTCCATGTAGGAAGCACTCGTCGTCGTCGGCTGAATATAGAGTGGATAGCCTGCATCTATCTGGTCTTGTGGGCTAGTCCAACCTCTACTGAGAAAATGCTGTTCCCAAGTCTGAGTTAAAGCTACCGGAGCGAATAATACAGGAGAACTATTTATCTGTATAATCTCTGCGTTTACTTTAGTCCCCGTCCACTTCGCGTGAATTGTTCCCTGTAAGTCGAAGTCATCCGGTGGAGGAACAGGTATATCCGTTGATATTCTAGGTCCGTGATTCCCATAGATATCTACTGGAGTAACCGAGAACTGTATCGTTCCGCCGGTCGTCTCTAAATAGCTCGTGAACGTCCCACGAATATTACCAATATTCTGGTCGAATCTATCTACTAAGTAATAGTCTATAGCGAATGTGCTACTTGGAACAGTCCAGAATAGCATTACGTTATTGCTAATCGTCGTATTAGTGAGAAGGAGCGCCCCAATGGGGGGACAGACGACGTTTAGTATATATGCGTTAGCTGAATAGACACCATCAGTATTAATAGCCTTGATTAAGTATGTATGCGTCCCTACGGCGATGGGGTCTAATAGAGCCAGAAAGTTATTGGTAACAAGAACTCTCGGCGCGGTCGCCCAAATGGTTCCTTTACGAACTTCATAATAGTAGGTGTCGCTATCAGGCGGCATCCACTCTAGTATGAGGTTATATGGTGTAAATCTATAACTGGCTAAGACTATATCAGGCGTTACAGTCTCTATCGGCGCATGAGGCTTAGTAGCAACTATAGGCGGGGGGTCAACGATATTACCTATCCGCCGAATCTCATCGACGATAATTTTTAACGTATCAGCAGTAGCGGCGTTTTCACGGCGCGCTTGCTGGAGTAGAGTGTTAGCTGCTACCTCGAAGCCGCTAGACATTGGTTAGCTCGGCCTCGAAGCCCAAGTAGGTTTCAAAAAGTTAATTAGCTTCTTTAAGTTAAAGTATTCCCCCGCAAAGCTAGTCCTAAGTTTAATTGCTACCCGTTCATTGTTAAAGTTAATATGCCGAAAGAACTCTCTGCCACTTGCAGTGGCAAGAGCCATAGAATTATAGTTCACGATTTGAACAGAGTCTTGGCCTTTAACGGATATTTGTAGCTCTCCAGAGCCATTAATCCGTAGGGTAATCCCCCCACAGTGATGCACCCATCCACCTTGAACATAATCTAGATTAGTCCAGATATACGAATCAATAGCAGCTAGGTCATCGGTTCTATCTCCAACGGTTTGATTGTAGATATTACCAGCGCGGCCCCCAACTCGGAGAAAAGTTTTCTTAGTGACATTGGATATCGAGACAGATATACACTCCGGCACAAACTTCACGGAGTTCCAAATGTGCCATTTGATTGCTTGATGGTTCAGTCCTTCTGTGTAGTCCCCCACAAGAATGTGACTGCAACTGGTGGCAGCATCTAACGGCACCAAAGCGTAAATCTTAAATCTATCAGTATCAATCATTACCTGAACTTTATGGAAGTAAGCAGCGTTAATTCGCTTCCACCAGTTCAGAATGTTAAAGCTAAGTTCGGGCTTAACCATCGTGCCATTGTATATATAAAGCCCAGAGCGCGCGCCTAATAGAAAGAAATCTATATTGGCACCTTTATTGTCTTGGATTACTGAGAGACTAAAAACATCAGCACCAATGCCCTTATCAATGTCCATGACTACCCACGTAGAGGGGTCATAGCCATTCTCTCTCGTAGCGTATAGCTTATCGGCTTTCGTTAAATAGAGCGAGTCCCTAAATTCACAGCCCGACTTAAGCCCTTCCGCCTCAGTCGGTCCACAAAGTAGGAACCCGCTCAACTCGTTAATCGACTCAGGCTCACCAGCTTTACTGATATGAGCCATCGACGGATTCAACTGTGGCGCGAGATATACGAGCCTTGTGCCATAGCTGGTGATGTTAACAACAGAGGGAATTTCAGTAAGCTGGTCGAATGTATAATCGACGGTTTGCTGGAGGTCAGCATCGTAGAAGTTAATGGTAAGAGCTTGAGTAGTATTGTTGGGTATACGGCTATTGGGGACTGAGAATAACTCATATCCTTCTAAGTCTCCATTAAAACTCTGGATGGCACGACTGGCAACTATACGCCGTGCGGCTGTGCCTACTGGACCGATGGGTATACTGCTAACATCTACAGATTTAGTTCCATCTACGGTTAGAGTAACAAGCTGACCCGGCGCTGTAACGAAGCCTGAGTCTGTCTCGTATTGGACACCAAAAATATGTAGACCCGCTTCAACGTTCCCCGCTACTGCGGACGCCGCTACTGTAAAACCCCCACTCGGGGCCGCACCGCCAGCTTTTCTAGCAAGGCCAGCTCCATTATAAACATAGACAAACTCACCGACTATACCAGTTACACCGTTATGTGGTGAGATATAGGCTCTATTGTATTGACTGATGGCTGAGAAATCCGTCGCAGTAGCGACCGTGAGAATTGGTGTAACTGCGCTAATAGCGTAATCAAAGAATTGGCCTTGGTCATTAAGGATAATTAGACGCGAGGCTTCGCCTTGCCTTTTATACTCCCAGATACGCCGTATATTTGGGAATGTAATGTTAAGGGGAAACCCGTCGCGTGTTTTAACTTCGTCGCCTACTGAGTCAGTATTCAGAGCATCAATGAAAAATCCGGCAGGAACGGTATCCTCATACTCGCCCCTGCCGTAGATACCTCTGAACTTCTCAGTGGTAACTGGCTCGTGGTCTAAGACCATTGTTTGTTAACCAAACTTTGGAAATACGGCCTCGAACCTAATCACATCTGCTAACACACCAGCCGGATATGCAGCAGCAGATGCTTCTACTCCAGCAGCAAAAACCTTAAGTTTTTCTGCTTCAATATCGTAACTGTAGTCAAAGCCTGCTTTGCCCTCTACGAATACGATATGAGGTTTCTTACTCGTTCCAGCTTTGAGATTAGCCGCCGTTAGTGGCTCTCCCCCTGTGGCATAATTGCCAGAGAGCACGATGGTTCCAATAACATCAACGGTCTTTTGGTTAGCACTACGAGATACTACACTGACTGATGCTGCCATTTTACCCTCCAACAATTAAACGTTTACCGCAACTACGGCACTAACCCCCTACAATGAGACGCTTACCTGCGCCCCTGTAGGGTCTACGCCTCACCCCGAGAGCCTGTGTGTTCTTGAGTAACTTTCTAATGAGATTATCTTTCGCGTCCCGCACTTCCATGATTCTTTCGTTAGCGCGAGAGGGCGAGTTCATTACATCGTTCTCTATCATCTGGCACACGCGAGCTACTAACCACGGCTGAGAATCCGCTATCTCTAAGTTACTACCCGCCACGGTTAGAGGATTTAAGTTACGACGATATTTCATCTTTACTTCCCGGTCTATTTTAGCCCCGAGAAGTTTAATAGCGTTATCTTGGAATACCCAGAATCGTAATACGTTAGTGAGATTTTCGTCAGGAACCCATTCCCGTTCTTCCATATCTATAAAGCCTTCATCACTTCCATAGGTGCGTTCTTGAAGGATAATAGGCTCTATAAAGTCTGGAGGATACTGGGGCATTTCGACCGCGCCAGCGGGAACACGTATACCGACAGACTTATCCTTGAGAATAGGGATTCCGTTAAGCTCCAATAGAATTTGAAGCTCTCGATTCGCCATTCCCACAAATGGTAGTTGAACAGTGTTAGTGTATACCGACCTAGATGGGTCGTTCAACTTAGCCGCAACATCCACCATTACGTCATCGGCAATAGCCATGTTAGACCTTTTGGACCTGTTTTGAGTTCAGAATAATCTTCGTGTATTCGTTAGATGGAAAATGTTCTTCCACCGTTTCAAGGACTACGTTGTTATAGTCCTCATGGCCGGGATACGAAGTGATAACCTTACAGTGGATAGTAACGATATCACCTTCTTTAATTCCAAAACCGTTCTTATCTAGTGACATTGTTATTTCCTCAATTCCTGCGCCAAGGACTGATACTTCATGGCCTTCTTCTAGCTTTGCCATTTTCTCAATCCATTCTTTTGAGATATTTAGCTTCACGGTCTATAAAGCTGCTTGCTTGTAGCCCATCTTAGCGTATTCGTTGGGCTTGATAATTGTTCGACAGACATTACAGATTAACGCCTCTGCCGGGATTAGTGACCTACATGCGGGACAGACTGCTGGTTGGTTAGCAATAGATTGGATATTAGTCCAGTCGCTTTTATACCCTAAAGTCTGGGCGGCAAATCTCTGCAAGTCACTAATCATCTTATGCTGACGATACTTATTCCAGTCATCGTCTGCGAGAGCGACTAGCCGTTTAAACCAGTTTACTTGCTGATGCCGCGCTAGAGCAATTTCCTCTTGGAATAGGTCAGCCGCGTCAGACTCAGAGTGCGCGCCGTATACCCATATTAACGCGGGCTTGGCGTTATTCGATGCTTCTTCATTGGACATATCGATGCCCAACTGAGAATTGATATAATCGTTGACGATAGCCTGAGCAATCACTTCCGCTTTCTCATATTGCTCGATAGATTTCCCGTCACCGACGTAGCGGAAATAAAAGCCCTCGTTAACTACCAAAACTTTTATCTCTTTATCGTCAGTTACCGGGGGGAGCCGGAATAAACTCACGGGGAATAGACCGGGTTTCTGTTCGGCTATCCTGAACGGGAGCGCCCCAATGATAGTGCAGATAGACCTATCGAGTGTGATTTGCTTCTTACCATTGATTAATGTTTGCACTAGAGTCATTCGATTAAGTCCTTCATCTGTGTCCAGGGTGTCATAACATCTTCTAACTGTGCTTCAAATTGGGCTACTTCTTCCGCGTCTATCTTCGCTTCTTCCCTAGCAAAATCATCGGGAGATTTATGGGATAATTCCGGAGCTTCATGAAAGAAAATTACCAACTTAACTGCCTTACGCTCTAAGGGTAAAAACGCGCCCTTGTTTGTTTGAAAAACCCATAACGGTTCATACGTATAGTTCACGCCTACTATGGCATAATCCGTAGGAACAGGTATGGCCTTTTCAAGCACCCAACGGTCCTGAGCAAATGGATACTTTGGAACCTCAAAAACACCTGATTCTTCACGGAGGAAAATCGGCCCACTAAAAACCTTACGGTTCTTAATGAGCCGTTTCTCCGTTTGCGTAGTTGTCCAGCTAACACGGTAACGTGGCACATCGGCCCACACAGTCATACCGTATGTATCTTTGAGCCACGTATTGATAGCTAAACAATCTAACATTGTTACTCCGTTATTCTAGCCGGTGGGTCAGGTGGCGGCGGTGGAATAACGATATCAATTACCGCTTCTTCCATTGGCTGCTCGACTGCCGTAACGAGCTTCGTGCCGAGTGGAATCTGAGCACGCTGGAACGGCTGGAACTCCTCTGGCACGTTATCTACTGGAACGCTGATTGTTCCAGAAAGCAACGCTGACATTCCAGTCGCACGCGGTTCACCACGCTTCATGGCATCGACTGCCATTTTCACATCGTGAATCATATCGCTATCGGGAGGGCTAGAAATCGGAATCTCCCGATACGCGTCCTTGAGTGCGAGATAGGCCACCTGATGCGTGTGGGCCGCTGCCCAGTATCCATCCGACAACGGAATGCTGGTGATGTTACGGCCAGCCGTTGCTTCTTCGAGAGCTATGACAGAAGCATCGAATGCCGCCTGAGCCGCTTCCACTTCAGGTGGATGCAGCGGATTAATCACAGCTTTCCCAGTAAGCGGATTTACTTCAGGCCGTCCCGGTTTAACGATAGGCGGGGTCGGCTTCAAACCGGGTAGATTCGGAATCGAAGGCTTATCAACCATTTTGTTTACTCTCCTATTTACTTCACACCATATGAGGTGGGAGTGTCCAAATCTAGCCGATTTTGGATTATCACTCCCACAATCACACATTACTCAGTAACCCGCTGGAACCGCGAGGCCGTCGATGTAGCTGCAAGCCGCCGGGTTCTTTACGAACAAGTTGAACGAGACTACCAAGTAGAACACCTGTGAGGTAGCGACACCACCGCTAGGACCACGCATCTCGAATATCTTTCGACCATCAACTTCGTAGAACCCGGCAGACTTCATCTCCGCACGGCCCCACAAATCGTTAATGATGAAATCAATGCGTGTCTTGTCCCACGAGTAGGACTTGCTGATTGGGCAACCAGCAATCTGCATGTTGTCGTTGAAATACAGATTCAGCCCTTCTTCCTTGGGTGCCTTGTTAATCATGCTAACAAGTTGACCAAGCTCCTCGTAAGCCTGCTGCTGCGCGGGGTGCATCCACGCAGTAGGCTTGAATCCGTTATCCATGCCTACGCGGTCCCCGATTTTGTTCAGTGCCAGGCGTCCATGAGGAAGCGCGAGTGCTCCCGCAGCGTTGACCCTGTTTGCTACCACTTCCGGTGTAGTAGAACGGGGCAATCCCAACCAGCTACCCGCAGTAGAAGCGTTAACGTGATAGGGAACTCCGAACAGACCCACCGGAGTAGAACCCGTCAAACCTTCCGGCAGAATTACGTCAGTTCCGATGATACCCGATGTTCCGGTAGCAATCTGGAACGTCTTGTTCTGCAAGTCGATTGCGGTAATCTTCAGCGGTGCCGCCGCAGTGCGGTTCGTCGTGCGCGCCGCGTTGTATACGTTAACGCGCTGACCATACCGGAGAAGCCTTACGCCGTAACCGTCTGTGGTGCAGGTGATGGTATCGAAACCGGCGGGCGTATTCGTAGCAACTGATGTTACCGTCGCCACGACTCCGTTACCTGCTGTCATGCACTGAGAGTCTACTTGACGACGGAATTCCTTCATCGACTTCGCAAGCAGTTCACGAAGGTTATTGAGCACGGCCTTACGCTTGTCATCCGTGGCCCATTCTGATTTGGTCGTCCACTGGATAGCGTGCTTCATGTTAACGGTTGAGATAACGGCTTTCTCGTAGGTCGGCCCATCGCCTACTCCGAGGTCGCCATTCTCTGAATCGAAATAACCGAAGAAGCCACCGGGACGCAGTTCAAGGGGAATACGCATATCCCTAGCACTGACAACCTCAACAGGTCGTTTCTCAATGCTGGAATAGAAAACGTCATCCCTATCGAATAGCGTCGGGACTTTTGGTAGCACTCGCTCCAATTCGGTAGCGACTACCATTGATTCTGTTTGAGGCATCTTAAATCCTTATCTAGACAAGAAGTCTAAATCTGACATTTTTTTGAACGCCGGGTCTTTTGCGCTAGTGATTTTCGTGCCGGGTTTGGCTGTTCTACCCGGTTGAATGTCTCCGCGCGCGCCCTGTTGTGTTACTTTCTTTGCTAATGTTTTATCATTAGCTTTCTGTGAACCCGCAATTTCAGCACGGATTCGCTGCCGTATTCGTGGAACTAATGCCTTAGCCCGTGACAGATACGTGTTTTTTAAACTGTCTTTGAAGGCTCCACGATAACCGGCTTTTCTCTCACGGTCCCAGAGGTCATCCATTCTTTTAACATGGGCCGCGTCGGCAGCAACTTCGGCGACTACTTCATTGAAGATTTTATCAACAATGATTTTCTTGAGTCCCGGTCTGATAGCATTGTTAGGGTCCAGTCCCTTTTCAATATCTCTGGTTAAATCCCTGCTAACTTCAGACCATGCTGCACTTTGTAGTGTTAGTCGCTTCTCTAAGTTTAATTGCTCACGCTCGTTATTAATTGCTATTCTCTCCGGGTCCGGCTCTCTTTGCGAGCGCGGCTGTGTCGCAATCCCCTTTGATAAGAGGTTCGGAATATCCTCAAGTTCACCGCCAAATATCTCCTGATACGCCAATATAGCAGCGTTCCCCAAATTATTATCCCGTTTTTGGGCCGCGGCTTTAAATACGTTACTGAAGATATTTTGGATAACTGGAGTCGTGATTGCATAATATGACTCCTTATCTACAGTGAACAAATCTGGTAGAAAATTCTCAGCGAATGTTGCCCTCGCCTGTTCGGGAACTTGCTTTAAGAATGTAGCTACGTCACCACCAAAGACTACATCCTTGATATTATCGAATCTATCCTTAACTTCGAGCGCCTCTCGCGCATCATCGACAGTTGGGAAGATTTTAGAGAACTCTTGTTCACGAAAGAATGCAGTCTTTAATCCTGGAAATTCCTTAAAAAAGTTTGGATACTTAGCTTTAATGTCTCCATACGAGTGTCGGGCGAGTTCCAGTTCTGGTTCTTCTTCCTCTTTAGCGACTCTCTTTTTATCAGTCTCGTCGTCCGGCTCGTCCTCGCTTGTTTCTTCTTCGGCTTCTTCGGTAGAGGATTCATCTGTCTCATCTTCTGCCTCAGCTTCGGGTTCAGGTTCGGGAGTAAGAGCAGTTTCCTCATCACCGAGTAAAGCCAAATCATTCTTTAGGTCTTGGCCTTCATCCCCCGTTGTGGGAGTATTAGTAAGAGCGGGCGCTCCCGGTAAGTTTACGTTAATATTATCGGGCACAGGAAACCCCACTTCCTATCTGAGCACCACAGCGTTTACAAAATGAACCATTTATGTAGAATTCCCATTCATGCTCTAGCTTTGGGGTTTCTTCTAATATAGCTAGAACATTATCAAGTTGGACATAGCTTGTTTCTTGACCGCCTAGATATTCTTTACGTCTAGGTAAATCTAATATCTTATCTATTTTATTCTTC